>Ga0335077_10008994_pt1 | contig 12387 bp, 14 predicted proteins | sample Lox_Sample_31_FD_207151 | JGI IMG/M metagenome (GOLD analysis project Ga0335077, IMG submission 207151) | Soil microbial communities from Loxahatchee National Wildlife Refuge, Florida, United States - Lox_Sample_3.1 | ecosystem: Environmental > Terrestrial > Soil > Wetlands | place: USA...
ACCATTTGCTCACGATGAAAATCGCGCTCCCCAGCGGCAAGTATCCGAAGTCCGAGCAAACTTCCGCGTACCTTGACCGGCTCCTGGAGCGCCTTCCAGCGATTCCGGGAGTGCGATCTGCCGCAGCAGCGACGACTCTGCCGCTCAGCGGGGAATCGGACTGGGGCACGTTCCTGATTGCCGGCCGCTCCAGCCCGGATTGGACGAAGGCGCTGGCGGCAAGCTGGCGCGGTGTTAGCGTGGATTATTTTCGGACGCTGGGCGTTCCGCTGCTGCGCGGGCGGGAATTTACTTCCGCTGACGCAAGAAACCAGAACACCGCCATCATCAACGAAGCGGCGGCGAAGAAATTCCGGCCCGGAACCGATCCCATCGGTCAGAAGATCCTCGAGCGGGATCGGCCCACGCCACTGGAAATTATCGGCGTGGTCGCCAATACAAAAGGGATTGGACTCGACGCAGAGGCCAAAGCGGAGATGTACACGGTTCCTCGCGGGCTCTGGTACGCGTTTCTGCTGCTGCGGACGGATGAGGAGCCGTCGAGAATGGCCCCAATGGTGCGCGAACAGGTCGCGGCCCTCGACCGGGACGTACCCGTATATCAAGTCGCGACAATGGATGAGCTTCTGAACCGCTCGGTGGCGCCCAAACGGTTTACTTTGTTTCTCCTCGCGCTTTTTGCCGCGCTTGCCTTGGGCCTCGCTGCCGTCGGCATTTACGGCGTCCTCGCCTTCAGCGTCAGCCGCCGCACGCACGAGATCGGCATACGCCTGGCACTGGGCGCTCATCCGCGCGACATTCTTCGACTCATCGTCCGGCAGGGAATGGACCTGGTGTTCCTTGGCATTGTTCTCGGCATTGCTGGCGCGGTCGCCCTAACACGGCTGATGGCCAGCTTGCTTTATGGGGTGAGCGCCACGGACCCTGCAACGTTTGTGGCCGTAGCAGTTCTGCTGACGTTTGTGGCGGTGTTGGCGTGCTACGTTCCGGCGCGGCGCGCCATGCGCGTGGACCCGATGGCCGCGCTCCGCTGCGACTGAACTTCTCTATTGGACTATATTGAACAACGGCCGACTGCCTTAACTCCCCTGATTTTGGCTCCTCTCGCGCAGCGGTGTAGAATCGGCCTTCTTTCATTCCGGAGGCCGCCTCTTGCACCTCGACCTGCTCGCCATTGCCGCGCATCCCGACGACGTGGAACTTACCTGCGGCGGCACGATGCTCAAAATGGCCAAGCTCGGTTACAAAACCGGCATCCTCGACTTGACCGCCGGCGAAATGGGCACGCGCGGCACTCCGGAGACGCGCGCGCGCGAAGCGGCCAAAGCGGCAAAGATTTTGCGCGCGAGTTGGCGCGACACGCTCGGCGTCCCCGATTCCGACGTGCAGCCGGCGCGCCAGCACAAGCTGAAGCTCGCCACCATCATTCGCGAACTGCGGCCCAAGACGGTCATCATTCCCTATTGGGAAGCGCGCCACCCGGACCACTATCACGCCTCGACGCTCGGGTATGAGGGTTGCTTCCTGGCCGGCCTGAAGCAACTCCCTATCGACGGCGAGCCCTATCGTCCCTTCAAGATTCTCTACGCCACCTCCTTCGCCGAAGTGCGGCCGTCGTTCGTGGTGGACATCACGCTGGAGTACGCGCAACGCCGGCGCGCAATTCTTGCGTTCGCCTCGCAATTTCGCCCGCCAAAAAACGCATCCCGCGCGCGCTTCAAAAAGACGAGCGTCTTTCTGGCCATCGATCGGCTCGAATTTCACATGAATCAGATCGCCCGACAGTATGGCGAGGCCATCGGCGTGCAATATGGCGAGCCATTTTTGGTGAAGGAATTAATGCAGGTGCGCGACGTCGTCAAAATGGACGTCCGCTCGATTTAGCGGTGAGTAGTAAGTCGTGAGTAATGAATAATCAGCACTGCCTCGAGCGCGTAGAGACAGCGACGCAGTTCTGCCGGCCCGAGAATCCTTCTAAAAGTTCTCCTCGTCCTGCGCCGGCGAGTAACCCGGAATGCCCTGCCCCTTCGCCGTTTTCTCGGCGCGCAGGCGCACCAGCGATTGATCCTCGGCTTCTGCCCCGGACTTGCGCAGCACCACCATGGTGCTCAGCGCCTCGGTGTACACGCGGGTGACCAAGTAAATCTCCCCGGTGTCGTTCTTCTTCCATAGCTGCCCAATCTGAATCTTCTTTACGCTCATCTGGCTCTCATTGACTCTAGAGACCATCGCGGAACCTGTCAACCACCGGTCTGCTCTGGTGTTGCATTTTCCACGGCATTCCCCGTCTTTTCAGTTCGGCACAGACCCCACCCGGCCCAGCCCGCACCCCGGCTTGCCCTCTCCCGCAGGCACCCCCTTCTGCGGGCACCCAGAATCCACGACTCCGCAGGTCCGGAATAGGAAACCTTCTACAGAGGTCCTACATCCTAGTGGACGAGGGCCAGTGTGCCCTCCTCCTGAGGTTGCGGACAGGTGTATAATAGTTGTAGCGGGGGTAACGCCATGAACCACATTTCCAAATTCGGTTTAGGGATTACGTTGGCGGGCCTCCTTGTTGCCGCTGCCTCCGTGGCCGTCGCCAAACCCCAGCAGTCCGGGCAGGATCCTAAGCAATCCCAAGGGCAGTCTGGGCAACAGGCGGGCCAGCAACAGTCCGGTCAGCAGCCCGCGCCAGCGGCGCAGCCGGGCCAGACCCAAACTCAGCAACCTGCCCCGCCGCAACCTGCACCCCCAACACCCGCGCCAGCCGCCAAGAACGGCGATGTGGCTCAGGATGCTCCCATCCAGCAACCCGACGCGGTCCACCCCAAGAACTCCAAGCAGGACGTGGACGCCATCGGCGAGCGTAACGTCGGCAAAGGCGTGAATTTCTACTCTCTGGAAAAGGAGATCGCCCTCGGCAAGGGGCTCGCGCAAGAAGTGGAGCGCTCTTCCAAGCTGATTGACGACCCGGTCGTCACTGAGTACGTCAACCGCGTCGGCCAGAACCTCGTACGCAACTCCGACGCCAAGGTTCCCTTCACCATCAAGGTCATCGATTCCGACGAAGTCAACGCCTTCGCTCTTCCCGGTGGCTTCTTCTACGTCAATAGCGGCCTGATTCTGCGCGCGCAGGAAGAGTCCGAACTGGCCGGCGTCATGGCGCATGAAATTGCTCACGTCGCCGCACGCCACGGCACGAAGAACGCCACCAAAGGCGAGATTATGCAGTTAGCCACCATTCCGGCCATGATTTTCATTCCGTATGGCGCGGTTGGCTACGCCGCTTATGAGGGCATGAACCTGGCTATTCCGCTGACCTTCCTGAAGTTCTCGCGCGATGCCGAGCGCGAAGCCGACTATCTCGGCCTGCAATATATGTACAAGGCCGGCTACGACCCGAACGCTTACGTGACCTTCTTCGAGCGCATCCAGGCCGACGAAAAGCGGCGTCCGGGCACGATTCCCAAAGTGTTCTCCACGCATCCGCCGACTCCGGACCGCATCGAGAGCACGCAAAAGGAAATCGCTACGATTTTGCCGAATCGCCCGGAGTACATCGTCACCACGTCCGAGTTTGACTCCGTGAAAGCCCGCCTCCGCAACATCATGTTCGCCAAGAAAGTCAACGACGGTCCGGGCAAGCCTACGCTGCGTACCAAGACCGCGCAGTCCAAGCAGCCCACGTCCACTTCGGACCCGAACTCAACCACCAGCGACGGCGACGATGATCGCCCGACGCTCAAGCGCCGTCCGGATCCCAGCCAGCAGCCGCTGGTTGCCGACCCGCAGCGCTAAGCCTCTCAACTGCGCCCAGCGCGTCGAAATTCTCGCAACAAAAACGGGCGGCCTAAGAGCCGCCCTTTTCCTTTAAGGTCGAATAGGAGAACCAATAAGGAACTTCCGCTAACTAATTCAATTTGATAAGCAGCCATTCAGAGCGTGGACCTGAAGACGTAACTCCACTCGCAAGCTCGCTGCTCTTACTGCTCCCTGCCATCACGCCGCCGCTTGGGCAGTTTTCCCGGCAATCTCATACCCGCGCACCAGGTGATACAACGCGCGGTCAAAAAACTCTCCCACCAGAGCATTCAATTCCTGGATCCCGTACAGTTCCACCGCCACCGGTTCGTCGGCCTTCACGCGATCGCCAGCCACGGCGATCAACCCGTGCTCGTGAATGAACTGGCGCAGGTGATGTTTCGTCAGGACGACGCAGTACACGATCTCGCTCAGCGGAATCCCCTGATGAAAGCGTGTCCTGCCCCAATCCTCGTATTCTCTGCGGATGGCATCCTGATCCGGACTGCCGATCCACTTGCTGAGGTTCTGGTACATGGCGTGGATGCGCGGCTCCAACTCCCCTTTCGGAACTTTGCGGAAAGAGGCTGTGCGCTCGTTGGTTAGAACGTCCTGCATTGCTCCGCGCGTCAGAGAAGCGGCGTGCGTTTCGATAAGTTGAATCAGTCGTGCGCTAAACATGGCCATGCGCTCCTGCCCACATCCTCAGCGCCAACCGCCCCAATTTCCGTGCGACCCATCACACCCCGCTGTGACGCCAGCCACTCGCCGGGAACGCTTTCTCCGACCTGTTCACTTTGTCCTGTCCTCTGCTTTTCTCGCGTGCTACTCTGCCCTTGCTCATGCCCGACGCAAACCAAAAACGCACCAACTCCGCCCTTTGGCTGGGCTTGCTGCTTACCATCCTCGCCATCCTCAGCAACTCGCTGTATTTTCTCCGGTTTCCCGCGTCACTGCTTCCCTGGCTTAACGTCGCGCTCCCGGTAATCGGTCTCCTCTTTCTCTTGCTCGGTCTCTCGCGCGCGTTCCGCCAATCGCCGATCTACCGCGGCAAAATCTGGGGCTCGCTGGTCACCGTCTTCGCAGCGCTGCTCTGCGCCGGCTCCCTATGGCTCTTCGTTCACGCGCGCGATGTTCCCCGCTCCGCCGGCGCGCCACAGGTTGGGCAACGCATTCCCGACTTCACCCTTCCCGACACCACCGGCAAACCGGTTTCTCTTTCCCAACTATTTTCCGCCCCACCCGGAATCGCTCCGCCCAGAGCCGTGCTGCTCGTTTTCTACCGGGGCTATTGGTGACCCTTTTGCAACCTCGAGTTGCGAGGCATCCGGGACGCTCTTCAGGAATTCACCGCGCAGGGCATCCGCCCCGTGGCCATCAGCGTAGATCCTCCCGACCTCTCCGAGAATCTTCGCAAGAAGCAAGGTTACGCCTTCACGTTTCTCTGCGATCCCAAGGCCGAAGTGATTCGCCGTTACGACTTGCTGCACAAAGCCGGAGGCCCCGGCGAGTCGGACATCGCGCGCCCCGCCGAGTTCTTAGTCGATCGCTCCGGAACCGTCCGCTGGGAAAACTTCACCGAAGACATTCGCGTCCGCCCCCGCGCCGAGCAAATGCTCGCCGCCGCCCGCAGCATCAGCTGGTAGCCGCCTCCCTTCCGCGCCGCGCCCACGCTCCCCTTCTTCCTGCTGCCAAAATCGACTATTGTTTCGTGAGCGTCCCGCTCACCGTCTCATTCGGCCCCAAAGTCCATTCCCCCACTAATATTGAAGTTAGCGCAGTAGATGAGCGAAGTGGAACCCACCACCCCGATCTGCGACGGCTGAAAAATCACTGCGTTGGTCCCGCTGAACTGCAAATTTGTTCCCGGCACATTGGCATCGAGGTACATGGTAATCCCGCCGTTGTCCGGCTCGATTACGTACTCCCACTGCCCGCCTTGCATCACCACATTGTTTGCCGCCGACACCAGCTTTCCCGATCCGCAGCCCGCCGAACACGCCGCAAAGCACACCATCAGCGCCACGTTTTTCATCGGAGAGCCCCCGTCTTGGTCTAGCGGAGGAGTTCACACAGCAGATACTCTACCCTCTTGGTTACCTCCGCCCGAGGAATGGGATGCACGCCCGCCGTCGCGCGCTGCCTCTCGTTCTGCCTAACCTATCCGGCCTCTCGCCCCGCCCCGTCGTCATTCCCCCTATAGAGGCGCGCTCCAGCGCGTCCCACTTTTTTCATCGTCCATCTCGCTCTCCCCTCGTCTGCCCTCCGGCTCCTATATGTGCCTGATGCTGAACGAAGTGACGGATCTCTCCCTTCTTTTCCGGGTCGTCACTCGCCACTTCCTTTCCGAGCGCGCTATCATCCCTTCATGAATCGCCCACTCCTCTTCTTCGTCATCGTCCCGCCCATCGCCGTCGCGTGCATCCTCTACATCTATTGGCCGCATTCCTGGACTTCCCTGCGCATCGCCGGCTTCATCCTCTTTCTCCTCGGCCTGCTCCTCGTCACCATCGCCCGCCTCCAACTCGGCCGCTACTTCTCCATCACTCCGCAAGCCCGCCAACTCGTCACTCACGGCCTCTACTCCCGCTTTCGCAATCCCGTGTACCTCTTCGGCCACCTCGCCGTCCTCGGCCTGATCCTCTTCTTAAACACGCCCGTGTTCCTCCTCGTTTTTCTCGTCATTCTCCCCCTGCAAATCTTCCGCGCCCGCGTGGAGTCCCGCGTACTTGAAGCCCGCTTCGGCGACCAATACCGCCTCTACAAATCCCAAACCTGGTTCTGACCCACCCGCGCGCGTCTGGCCCATTCCCTCCATCACCGGCGACCGCGACTCCCGCTCCTTCGCCCAAGTCTCTGCTTACCCACACCTCCGCCGCCTCTGCTATACCAAGCTTTCTGCTTGCTTCTTATATACATTACGCAATAATCTCCACCAACAGCTACCAATAGCAGCCGCGGCAGGTGTACCTATGCCCGATGAAAACGGAAATGGTTCTAGCGACTCCTGGCTCTCTCGCAAAATTAAGGTCATCACTGGCGTCGTCGTCGCACTCACGGCGCTGATTGTCGCCCTCATCCACTTTTGGGATTCCATTCCGTGGTTCACCCCCGTTTCGAAGATCGATATTGCCCCCGCGGAGTTGACCCTGGCTGTCGGCGACCGGATCCAACTCGCCGCAACCGCCAAGGACAAGCAGGGGGACACCCTCTCCAAGCGCGTCACCTGGTCCAGCGCGAACCCTGCTCTCGTTACCGTGTCCAGCGACGGCATCGTTGTCGGCGGCGACACCACCGGCGAAACCACTGTCGCCGCTACCGTCGGCTCCGTCCGCGGCGTTGTCCCCGTCCATGTCCGGCGCGTCAGCGTCGCCAAGGTCCAGATTTTTCCGGACAGCAAGACGATCCAAGTCGGCGAACACTTGGCGTTCGATGCCACGCCGTATGATGACCAGCAGAATTTTCTTGCCGGCCGGCCGGTTCGCTGGTCCAGCGAGAACAACGACATTGTCGAAATTGATCCCGCCAACCAAAGCTCCACCCAGGCCGTCGGTAAGCGGCCGGGCAGCGCGAAAATCACCGCAGCCAGCGAAGAGCAAATGAGCACTGCTTTCGTGACCGTTGCCCCGGCGCAGGCGCCGAGTCCCCAACCCTCTGTCGGCTCGAACACGCCAGTCGACAACACCCAGGCGGTGACGGCGCCTCCGCCACCCCCGCCCCCGTTTCCACACAAAGCGGCCAGCAAGGGCCACCGCTCTCCCGCGAGCCTGCCCGTCGAGACTGCTGCCCCTGCCCCAGCCGCATCAGAAATCACCATCGTTGGCGGCACTAAAATGGGTCAGTGCCCGGCAACTCTTCGCATCCTGATCGGCAACGCGCTCATCGATCTCAAATCCGACCCGCAGGGAGCTGCCTCGGTGCCCTTCGGCGACCAAACGTACAGCTTGCACGGCACCATTTCTTGCCCGGGGCAAACCATGTTCGTCGCGGACGGCCAAGGTTCCGTCACCATCGCGCAAGGTAAGACCTACCGCTGCGTTTGGACGCGCCAGGGTGCTAAGAATTTTCTCGTCACTTTGGCCGCCCAATAGAAACACTCGCCGGGCGGGCTCGGCTTCGCAGTTCAATACCGGCTCTCCAGAACGAATCCGCCTCAGCGAGCACGGATCACGGCCTACGGGTCACGAAACCTTTCAAGTTTTCAGGAATGAACGATCAGAAATGAATCTTCGCCAACATCAACCAACGCAATTACGGACGCCGCCGGTCATCCGGCGCCGCCGCTATCCCCATGCGCCGCAACTCGTCGTTGTAATACTTCCGGTACAGCACGTCCCACTCTTCGCTGCCTTCCAAAATCTCTTTTTTCTGCGAGCTGATTTTCTTGCGCACTTCCATGTCCGCTTTTTCTTCTTCGCGCAGCGTGGCCGTCAGGATCTGCACAATTTGCTGGCGGATGGTGTCGCGATCCTCGACAAACTCCACTTCGTCGCTCGAAACCAATACGTCTGTAATTTGATGGGACAGTCGAACAATCTTCTCGCGGCTCAATCGCATCCTGGTCGTTTGTCCTCGAACTTTTCTCGCGGCGCCCACTCCGCTTCGTGCCGCCTCAATCCCGCTAACGCAAGACCCGCCCGTTCCGCTTCCCCGCCGGACTTCTCTTATGCCGCTTCCATGCTGCTACCCAGTAACGGGCTAAAGTGCTTTCGTAGCGCCGGCTTCCAGCCGGCTCCGCATTTATCGCAGCACCAGCTTCCGCTCGCGCGCGATATGCGCTTTCACTTTCTTGTACATCTCCTGGTACGAGACTCCCGTGCGTCGCATTTCATCCTGCTGCTCCGTCAGGATTTGCCGCACCTCTTCATTCAGCCGATCCTCCACGGTGACTTCGTCCATCATGCGCTGGCGCACGCGCTGTGTCAGCGCGTCCACGGCGTTCGTCTCAATCAACTTCCCTTCCACCAGCTTCTTGACTACTTCCGACGCCATGTGGCCCACGTAGTCCCGCGAAATGAGCATCCCCGAACGCTTCCTTTGTGCAAATGTAAGCAATCGAGTTTACTGGCTGCTCCACCAAAGTGCAAGGAAAGCGGCAGGAACGCACTGTCCCAGTTGCGCAGAGGCCACCGCGCGACAGCCGTAGATTGGAGTGCGTGAGGCGAGCTCTCGCTTTTTCGACTGCGGCAAGAGCGCCACTGCGAAAGCGGCCGCTGATCTGCCGCACTCCACAAATGCCAACAAAAGCATGGATCCACAAACTGAGACACCAGCGGCAAGAAAGGAGCATTGAAGTTGGCCGGGACCGGGATTTTGCCGATAATGTTGTTGGCCGGATGCCCGTAAGCGGCCAGAAAATGCGCGAGCCAGCTGCATGACACGCGACGACGAATCATTGCTCAAACACGGCCTGTTTTGGGCGTTCGTTGTGGCTGGGCTTTTGGCTGTCCGTTGCCGCCGTTAAAAATCGCGCGGTTACTGTGACTGCCGTGATTATCTGGTCGACTTTCCTCTACTGGATCTTCTACCGCGACGCGCAAAGGAAAAAGTCTGACTGACCGATAGCGCCCGAACGTTGCTGGGAATTTTGTAGGGTCAGCCTTCTGCTCGCCCGCGGTAGCGGGAGGCTGACCGCTTTGCAACTACAACCGCACCACTCCGCACTATGCGGAACACGGGTCACCGATCACGGGTCGCGGAGCACGGAGCACGAAACTCGACCCGGCGGTCTTCCAAAACACAGCGTTCTTTGCGCGATGGGACAAGAGAATTGTCAGGAGAAAACTGGAGGCGCGGGGCGGAATCGAACCGCCGATGAAGGTTTTGCAGACCTTAGCCTTACCACTTGGCGACCGCGCCGCTATTTTGCAAGTGTCGAGCCGCTGCGTCGGCTGACGCCGCAAGGCAACGGCACGTCGTTCAGTATACCAAAGCTTGGGCGGCACTCGACTGCACGCTCGAGGAATCGTTGACGCTCCATGTCGCTTCCTGTACGATGAATTGGTTGGGCGGTTAGCTCAGTTGGTTAGAGCGCCTGCCTTACAAGCAGGAGGTCGCAGGTTCGAGCCCTGCACTGCCCACCATCGCCAACTTGCGATGCACGGCGCGCAGGAATCGCGAACGAGTTGCGCCAGCAGGCCAGCATCGAAACGATGCGCGGCGGGCCTGGGCGAGTAGCTAGCCGCGCCAGGCAACTGCTTCGGCAATCTCCAGCTTGGCGAGTTTACCCACCGCGGGGACGTAGTTCAGTTGGTTAGAACGCTGCCCCGTCATTCGTTAGAGTCCTACACTGTCACGGCCAGTTTAAGTCTTATCCTCAACATTATTATGCGTTTCCAGGATTATGCGTTTCCAGGGCCCAGCCCTCTTTAATTCGCAACGCAACTGCACTAGGCTTCAGTTGAAACTATACCACCCGTTGTGGTATATTTATCGGCGGAGAACAGAATGGCAGAACTCTTCACACTCGACGAAGCCGCCGCGATTGCGGAGATTGAGCCTGACACCGTTCGAACCGCACTGGAAAAGAGAGCCGTAACCCCTTCCCGCAAGATCACAACGGGCAAGGCCGTGCGTTACCGTTTCTCCGAGGGCGATGTACTCTTTCTTCTCGTTCTCGCAGAATTCCCCTTCCCCCTTTCCAAGGAAGACAAAGACTCTCTAGCTCAAGTACTCGCCCACGGAAGCAAAACCGCCAGGCATTGGGTTTCTGACGGACCGGATGTCGTGTTTAGGTCTGGGGACATGAAGATATTCGTTGAGTGCAAGCATTTGCGCAAAACCGTCGAGAGAAACGTGGCCGCGTACCGCTGGGGCAAGGAGCGAATCACTTCGTCTCTGGACGTTCTCGGCGGGGAACCTGTCTTCCGGGACACGCGAATTCCTTTGGAACATGTCGCGGCACTCTTCCGTAAGCACGTCCCGGACGAAGAGATCGCCGAGGACTTCCCTGCTCTCGATGAGAGGGACTTGGCCTATGCGCGGCTCGCGGCACGACTCGGACAGCCACCAGGACGACCGAAAAAGCACTTGCGAATCGAAAGGGAGCCCGGTGCCCACCGTTGATTCGCATACTGCTGGACGAACATGTTTCGCCGTCTTTGGTCGGCAAACTCGGCGATAAGGGTGTCCTTGCTGTGGCCGCAGCACATGTCGGTTTGTCCGGCGAACCGGACACGAGAATCTAGAACTACGCTTTCGAAAATGACTTTGTCGTCGTCACAGGCAACGCGCGCGATTTTATCCGGCTTCTCAACGTCGAGGTACACCCGGGTCTGATTGTCCTCCGCGAGGGGGGCCTGACCCGCGACGAACAATGGGACCGCATCCGGCCAGTAATCGAGCACGTCTTGGAATCCAGCGATGACAATTTCTTGGTCAACAAACTGGTCGAAATCTCGGATGTGGACGACTGGGAAATTCGTGAGATTCCGAAACCCTGATCAGCCAGCAACTCCCAATGCCGATCTCTTGCCTACCCGGCTAAGCTAGCTCAAAATCCTCATGCGGACCCTCGATATGAACCCACGTCCGAAGCTTGGGAAGCTCCCATTCTACCATTGAACTACGCCCGCTCGTCGTTTCTTGATTGTAGCCACCTGGGCTACGCAGGAACAACTGGTTTCTGAATGGCAAGGTCATGACTGCCTGATTCTTCTCCCGCGAATAAGTGAAGGCCATGCGTACACCTGTCCGAATGAAGACCAGCGGCGGTTTGCTAATTCACCCTGACCTGTTCGCACAGACCGATTTTCATTTGTTTTGTTTGCGTTAGACACTTCGCAGTTGCAGCGACATACCCTCATTGGCAGTCTAAAGTTCAGCAAATGTTCAGCAAGAAGTGGCTCGGTTCTTAGTATCGACAACGGTTTAGCAAAATTTCCCCGTTTCAACCGCCAGGCCCCACAAACCAAACGACAATGGGGCCAAGATCTGGAAAGGACCTGCGTGCTGGGCACGCTCACTCCAGGGAGTTTCCCAGAACGCCGTTTCTGGACCGTGGCACTCCAGATTGACTTCGGTGTAGCCGACAATCAAGGAATTGAGTGTCTTCGCGAGGTCCCCGGTTCTTACGACAGTCCAAGGGGCGAACTCGGTCACACCTTGACTATCGACAATCGTTAGTGTAGATAATCATAGCATGGGAAAACCAAGCGATCTCGTCCAGGGAACTCTCGACCTCCTCATTCTCAAAACCATTTCGCTTGAGCCGAAACACGGCTGGGCGATTGCCAAACGCATTCAGCAAATCTCCGGTGAAGTGCTTCAGGTTCAGCAAGGATCGCTGTACCCCGCGCTGCACCGGCTCGAACAGAAAGTCTGGATCAAAGCCAAGTGGGCAGAGACCGAGACGGGAAGGAAAGCCAAATTTTATTCGTTGACGGCGGCCGGACGCGCGCAACTTGAAAAAGAAGCTGCGAATTGGAGCCGTTTGTCTGCGGCCATCAATCTGGTAGTGGAAACAACGTAGGAGCGCAATGTTATGTTGTGGATTCAACGATTGTGGATCAAGTTGCAGACCTTGTTTCGCAGCGAGCGAGCCGGTCAGTCGTTGAACGACGAGTTGCAATTTCATCTCGAACAGCAGATTGCGGAGAACGTTGC
>Ga0335077_10008995_pt1 | contig 12387 bp, 16 predicted proteins | sample Lox_Sample_31_FD_207151 | JGI IMG/M metagenome (GOLD analysis project Ga0335077, IMG submission 207151) | Soil microbial communities from Loxahatchee National Wildlife Refuge, Florida, United States - Lox_Sample_3.1 | ecosystem: Environmental > Terrestrial > Soil > Wetlands | place: USA...
CAACCTGCCCGAATGATTCACCGCCGCCCAGAAACGCTTCCCTGCGGGAGCCCCGACGACCGCCTTTCGTTACGGGCAAGACCACGTGGAGATTTGGGAGGCTGACGACTTTGATCCCTGGAATACCCTGCGCTGGGAAACGGTGCGCGTCTTCTTCTATCGCCAGCACAAACCGAACGGTAAGGTAGTCGAAGCCTATGGGCTGACGAATTCCCCCTCCTCCCGAGTGGGAGCTCGCGCGCTGTTCGGCATGGCCAAGAGCCGCTGGGAGATCGGCGTGTCCAGAAAAAGGGTACATCAACCAGTCGGTGAGAGTCCGACCGAGGCTAGAAGACTCAAGCCTTGTAGCTAGGGAGGCGCCGCAGCGCGAAAGCAAGGCGGCGAAGCCCTCCGACAACGTACTCGGAAAGGAGTATGAGCAACACACCAGGTTGCAATGTGCAGTGAACGCAGATGTAGCCTCGTTACACGAGAATCCGGTGGCTGAGACGGTCGATAATGTGCGAAAGCAACAAGGGTGGCCGAAATGAGTCCGAAGCGGCAACCCTCACCGGCGGGGTATCAGCGGCGACAGGGTGTGAAGGTGGATGTATCAACTGGAGAAGCCCTCGATGCCCGGCGAAGAAATCTCGCCGAAGAGGCGCCTGCTATAACCCTGAGTGGGAAATGTAGGCGCAGGCATCAGGGTGACGGATCGGGCCGCAGTACCGATGACGAGCGTGCAGTAAAACACGCTCGGAGGAAAGGGCCCGGACCGGTAAGTACTCCGCTCGTCAAAGTGAGGCAGGGGTGAAATGACAAAGACGCCCGTCAATCTGCAGGATCTGCGGCGACGGATTTATCGAAAGGCGAAGTCGGAACCGACGCATCGCTTCTGGGGACTCTTCGTGCACATTGCAAAGAGGGAGACCCTTGAAGAGGCCTACTGTAATGCCAAACAGAACGGAGGGGCCCCAGGCATCGATGGCCAGAGCTTCAAAGACATCGAGGCCCAAGGGCGAACAGCCTTTCTTGAGGCCATACGGGAAGACCTCGTAGCGAACAGGTACAAACCCAAACCGAACCGCCGGAAGGACATCCCGAAGGGGAACGGCAAAGCCCGGACACTTCAAATTCCTTGCATCCGCGATCGCGTGGTGCAAGGAGCGGTGAAGTTGATCCTCGAGCCTATCTTCGAGGCGGGCTTCTGCATGAACTCCTACGGATTCCGCCCGCGGCGCTCGCCACACCGTGCATTAGCGGAAGTCAGACGTAGTGTGTTGCGACTCATGTCTACGGTGATAGATGTTGATCTATCACGCTACTTCGACACGATCCGACATTCGGTGCCGCTAGACAAGATCGCGAAGCGCGTCCAGGATCCAGAAGTGCTGCACCTCGTAAGACAGATTATCAAGGTCGGGGGGAAGGTCGGTGTCCCACAAGGGGGCCCGTTCAGTCCGCTGGCGGCGAATATCTATCTGAACGAGCTGGATTGGACCTTTGATTTCGATACTCTGAATTGGCCCCATTCGATACTTTGATTTGGCCCCACCCTACTGAAAACCATATACCGTGGACTCTGCTTCGGGCTTAACCGTCCCAAGGGAGGACCGGGTGGATAGGAGAACCAAGGTGGAGCTATTCGAGCAGATCCGACGTGAGTATGAGCATGGTGGTGGAACGATTCGAGGGATCGCCAAGAAGTTGGGGATTCATCGGCGGATGGTGCGGGAGGCGGTGCTCAGCGCTGTTCCGGTAGAGCGCAAGACACCGGTGCGAGAGAGACCGAAGCTCGAACCAGCAATGACCTTCATCGATGCAGTTCTGGAAGCGGACAAGAAAGCCCCCCGGAAGCAGCGGCACACCGCACATCGAATTTGGTGCCGGATCCGAGCGGAGATGCCAGAAGTGAAAGTGGCTGAGTGCACGATACGACGGTACGTTCGCGAAAGAAAGATCGCGTTAGCGATGATTCACCGCGAGACGTTCATTCCGCAGTCCTACGATTGGGGCGGAGAAGCGCAGGTGGATTGGTATGAAGCCTACGCCGATATCTGCGGAGAGCGGGAGCTGGCCTACGTTTTCTGCATGCGCAGCATGGCCAGTGGAGGAGCGTTCCATTGCGCCTTCCCGCACGCCAGCCAGCAAGCGTTTCTGGAAGCGCATGAACAAGCGTTTCTCTATTTCGGTGGAGTGTTTGCTGTCTTAAGGTATGACAACCTTAAGAGTGCAGTGAAGAAGATTTTGCGAGGGCACCAGCGAGAGGAGACCACGCGGTTCATTGCTTTCCGATCGCATTGGGGTTTCCAGTCGGAGTTCTGCACGCCGGCGGAAGGCCACGAGAAGGGTGGGGTGGAAGGGGAAGGCGGATACTTTCGCCGGAACCACATGGTGCCGGTTCCGCAGGTTGCCAGTTGGGAAGCGCTGAACCATTTCTTGCTGGAAGCATCCCGGAACGATGAGCAGCGTTTGATCGGCGAGCGGGCCCAGACGGTAGGTGCAGGAATGAATCTGGAGCGAGAACACCTGCGCGCACTGGCGGAAGAAGGTTTTGATCTGGCGGCGATTCACTTTCCACATGTGAACGCCAGCGGCTGCGTGAAGGTGCTGACTAACTTCTACTCCGTTCCTCTGCCCGTCGGCGTGGAAGTGCAGGCCAAGGTGCATTCGTCCTACGTGGAGATTTGGCATCAAGGACAGTGCGTGGCACGGCACGAACGCTGTTTCAACCGCCAGCAGAAGGTACTCAACCTGGAGCATTACCTGGAAGCACTGACCAAGAAGCCCGGAGCGTTTGCTGGTTCGACGCCACTCGAACAGTGGAGAGCACAAGGACGTTGGCCGGCCAGCTTCGATCGCTTCTGGGAGGCGCTCAAGCAACGACGAGGTAAGCAGTCGGGAACGCGGGCCATGATCGAGGTTCTCCTATTGGGCCGTCAGTACGGATATCCGTTGCTGAAGGAAGCGATCGAAAAGGCTCTGGATCTAACCTGTTTCGACGTCGAGGCCGTACGGCTACTGCTCACTGCCGAACGATTCGTGCAACGAGAGCTGTGCGCAGGGGTGGAGATCGGTGCACTGCGGGCCTATGACCGACCGCAACCAACGACGAGGAACTACGACCAGTTACTGGAAACTTATCCGGTCAGCGGGGTGGTGCAATGAGCGCTCCGACGGTTCCTGTACAACAAGCGACGATTCGTCAGTATGCCAAGCAACTCCAGTTGAGCACCATCGGTGGGCAGTTCGCGCAGGTGGCCGAACAAGCGGTGCGCCAGAAGCAAAGTCATCTCAGCTATCTGGAGGCCCTGCTCGGAGCGGAGGTGGAAGAGCGCGATCGCAACGCGGTAGCGCGGCGAATTAAGGAGTCCCACTTTCCCAAGGTGAAGACATTGGAAGATTTCCAGTTTTCCGATGCGCCACACATTCCGGCGGCGCTGGTACGAAACCTGGCCGAGGGTGGCTACTTGAGTCGGAGCGAGCCGATTGTTTTTCTTGGGGATACAGGAACAGGCAAGACGCATTTGGCCACCGGGCTGGCGGTGGCCGCGTGCCGACAGAAGAAGCGGGTACGTTTCACGACCGCGGCGGAAATGGTGAACGAACTCATCGAAGCGAAGAACAAGAGCGAACTGAATCGCGTCACTCGGCGGTGGACACGCTACGAACTGATCGTCATCGACGAGTTGGCGTATGTGGCCATGCCGGAAGCAGCTGCGGAGTTGCTATTCCAAGTCATCGCCGGAAGAGCGGAGAGAGCGGCGGTGATCGTTACGACGAATCTACCGTTCTCAGAATGGACCACGATGTTCCCGAACGCACGATTATGCAAGGCCATGTTGGACCGGCTGACCGACCAGGCCCACATCATCGACACGGGCACAGACTCGTATCGTTTTCGCAGAACGCTGGAAAAGAAGAAAGGCGGCAAGGGATGAAGCCACAGAAATGGTTTCGGGCCAAGATTCGTTGGGCGGTGATGGTCGAAGGCCGAGAGGGGTTGCGTTGTTGGGAAGAGGCCATTCACATCTTTACGAGCAAGACTCAGGATACCGCCTTTCAACATGCGTTACAGATCGGCCGAACACAACAAGGTTGCCACAGCGAAGGTCGGCGGTGGGTGGAGAAGCGCCTGGCACAAGTGGTGACCTTGGATGACCTGGGGGAGGAGCTGAAAGATTTTGACGTTACTTGGTACGGGAAGAAAGCAACAGAACACTTGACCTTCGAACATGTCTTTGATCCCGAAGGCACCAAGCCCAACACGATGTTTTAGAAAGGGGCAAAACGGGGGATGCTATGGGTCGACTGCATTGGCGATCGTCGTTCCTAGGCGACACTGACGCGACGTTTTAGAAGTTTTCCGCACCCCGGTCTGCGCTTCGCCCTAAACGCGTCGCCCTGCGGGCGCCGCAGGGCTTCGCTCCGACCGGGGTGCGGGAGTTGATTCACCAGTAGGGTGGGGCCAAATGAAAAGATCAAAAGGGGCCAAATCAAGTTGACGAAACGAGATCGGTACGGTTGTGTTCGATGTGACCGGAAACTGGTGCGTTATGCGGGTTCCGGGTTATGTGAACGTTGCTTGGAATTAGTTGGTGACAGGTTGAAGCGGATAGATGAAAAGCTGGCAGCGACGGAGGAGGTGGATCGGCGGATGCCGCTAAAGAAGTTTCTGCGTCGGCGTGAGACGGCGCGTGCGTTGCTGGAGGATTTCCGGCGGGACCTCTAGGGCTAGTCAGAACTTTTCGATTTGCATTGGACGCATGGCGAGGCGGGAGATGAGGCGTAGAAGTGCGGGGCTGCCAGGGCGTGCTTGCGATTGGCACGGCGGCCGCGTGCGCGTTGAGGCTTTGCTTGGCGGATCGCTTCGGGGAGGAGCTCGCGGGCGGCGCGAGTAAGTTCGTTGCGAAGCTCGATGGTGAGAATGAGGCGCTCGGCTTCGAGTATGGCCATGCGGTCCTTCAATTGGTCGGCTTTCTTGGTCATCTGCTTTTTCCTTTCAGGTGGGCGGCGATGATCGGGACCAGCTCGCGGGAGTGGAGCGTGTGGTCGAGACCGAGCTGCAAAACGTGTTCGTATGTGTCGGTAAATTCGGGATGGTCTCGGATGTATGCTTCGCGTCTGTCGAACGCGTCGGAGCCTCCGACCCGAAGGCCAAGCGCGGTGAGAAGGGAAGAGCGGATTCTGTGGCGGGGGTCGCGGTGGTCCACCGGGTTGCTTGGCAAGAAAGCGCTGGGAGTCAGCGCGGGTTTAGTGTCCTCGCGCTGGATACCGAGGGGCTCCCCAGCGGTGGCGGCATCGATTTCAGGGTGTGCGGGCGGTCCTTTCCGGGTCGAGGTTGGACCCCTTTTTTTTGCGCTTCTTGGCCTGATTCACTTGTGATTTCTCCTCTGCTGACGTTCCCAGTCGCGAATCACGGCTTCGGCGGAGCGGGCGTCTTCCTGGCGTATGTGGCCGCCTGCGTCGATGTAATAAAGCGGCGGGTGGTCCACCCGCGTGGCGCTGACGATCGCGTAGCCTGGGGCGAGCTGAGGAACCCCACCACGCTTACCGGAGAGTGCACGACGCTGAGAGAGGCGCTGCATTCCCTCGCGGGCGATACGGCGGTTCTGTTCAACCCACGAGGGGTCCTTCTTCTTCTTCCGGTAGTAGCGGCGTCGCGCGGCTCTGAGGTGGACCTTGCGTTGGGCGGGTGTGAGGCACTTGTGCATCGTGGGCGCGTTGGTTACTACTATACCTTATGTGTCACTTAATTTACAGTGTAATATATTTGGTTTACTGGGGAGACTTGTCGCGGGGCACCTCGGCCTTTACCTCGTTGGAATCATCACTCTCGGTGCCGTGTGTGTCCACGGAGCGCACCACGTAGTAGTAGGTCTTCCCATTCAGAGCGGTGTCGTCTGTGTACGTGAGTGCATCCAGTGGGGTCGGGTTCAGCTTCTTTGAGTGCTGAGCTTTCGCCTCTCCTCGATAGACGTAGTAACCCACGACCTTGGAGGTACTCGCTTGCCAATGGAGAGTTACAGTATGGTCACGTCGTTGGGGCCGTAGACTCTCGACAACGGTGGCGCCACCGGTGGCTGCGAACCACTGCGCCGTTAGGATTATGGCGGCGACCACCCCGATCGCGGTGAGCACTTTGGTGCGGCGTTCGAGCCCGGTGTCCTTCATGAGCAGGATTTGGCAGAGTACCGTGAGGATAAGGGTGATCATTAGGAGGAGGGCAACCAAAAACCAGGCTTCGGTCATGACTTCCGGGATAAACGAGGGGAGGCGGTGATGGGCTTTGCTGGCCACCCAAGGTTCGAGCCAGATGTTCTCGGCTGTGAAAAGACACAATACTCCGGCTAGCAGCCAGAAGATCCTCAGGATTGGAGAACTGCGCGGCTTGTCTATGTCGTTCATTCTGGCTCGTTGTGCGGTACGCGAAATCCACTTTAACGAAGTAAGGGCGGGCAGTCCAACCGAAGGGTTTCCCGTTTTCTCTTCCTATTAAGGGGCCTCGTAGGCGCTGCCCACACCGCGCACCGTCGCGAAATGCGCGGGCGTTGTCCGCGCGGGGGTGCGGGGGCAAGGCCCCCGGAAGGACTTGGGCCGAGCGCAGCGAGCGCCCCCGGCGAACACATGAACGAGGAGGGGGCCCGCGAACGAGGACGCGAGCGGCAGCGAGCCACAAAGATTGTACCCGAGCGCGTGAAGGCCGCCGAGCGCGGAGCGCGAGGAAACCCGCAGCGGAGCGAGGGACGAGCGGAGCGGTTTGCGCGGCGGCCAAGCGCGAGGGCCCAGAGCGGGGGCACGAGAGAGACAGGGGGCGCGGGCCGAAGCGAGCCATGTCACGGCGGAGCGACGGTCAGGAGCGGAGTCCGAGCGAGGTGTTAGAGGAGAGCCACGGAGCGGAATCACTCCGTGGCCTTTGCACCGGCGTCAGTTGGGCGGCTTCCAGGGTTCACAGTTCACCTGCAGGTGAGCGTGGAGTGGGCAGCGTGGATCGGTGTCTAGGCTGTCCGCGTCGACGAGGCGAGCTCCGAAAAGAGCAAGCGCGATCGCCGCCGGCTGGTTGTGGGCGTAGACGTTGGCGGTGAGTTGTGATTGTTCTTGGCCTGGTCCGCCGAGTGTAATGGTGATCTTCCAAAGCGACATTCCACCGAGCTTGGGCGATTCGTTCATAGACTCCTCGCCGGGACGTATCCGCTGCAGGGACAATAGAGCATTGCGCAGACACGTGACTTGTTTTCTTCGTGCAGAGAAATGGCGTGAGCACAGTCGCAGATACCTATAAGGGCCTTCTTCGGGCTGTAGCGGCTGCTTTCCCGCGCTGCGCGGTCACTGTGAGTGAGGCGTGGGCGTCCCCTCTCTCTTTTCGCCTGCTCTTGTCGGAGAAGAAGTTGCACGGGGCCTGGTTGATGGCGCGGCGCATCGAGCTTGCTTCCTCTGCGGTGTTGAAAGTTTGCGGTCCCCACTTGCGGTCCATCCATGTGACTACTAAACGGTAGGGTCGCTTGCTCATTCATGGTTTCCTTTCTGGGTAGAGTCATTGCGGCCGCTCTGAGCCGAGCGGAAGAGCATCGATGATGGGTTGCACCTGATTGAGTGCGTCACGGAGAGCCGAACGGTCCACGGCGCCGATATAGTGGAGTGTGCTCGTGATGTGCCGGTGCCCAAGGAGCTGCTGGACAATGCGAAGGTCGCAGGTGATGTCATAGACGCGTTTTGCGACGGTGCGGCGGAGGTCGTGCGGTGTGAGGCGTGGATTGACGCCGGATAGCATTCGGATGCGTGCCTACTCGACTTTGACCATAGGGAGGGAAACGGGACGGCCGGCTATGGATTCCAGAAGAGGAGAGTTGGGGTTCTTGGCGTGAGCGAGAAAGAGCTGAACGAGGTCGGTGGTGAGAGGGATGTTACTCTCGCCGTCGAGTTTACGACGGAAGTAAATTGTGCCGTCGTCCTGCTGGAGATTGGCGGGGGCGATCGCGAGAGCCTCCGCTCTGCGGAGGCCAAGGGACCGAGTGAGAAGCAGGAAGGTTCGCATCCAAGGCTTGGCGATGGCGAGGAGTGCGTTGAACTCGGCTTCCGTTGCGGTGAGTGTTCGAGTCTGCGGCGGAGGTACACGTGGGACGGTCTCTTGCAGACGCGTGCCGTAGAGGCGGTCTGCGAGCCGGCAGATCATGTGGAGATAGGCGCGGTACGTGGCGACGGAATTGGGCTTAAGCCGGCACTTCCAGTCGGCGACCGCTGCGGCGATGTGCAGGGGAGTCACTTTGTTGAGTGGCGTCGAGGCGAGCGGTTCCTTGAGGCGAGTGTGAAACCCGCGCTCTGCCTGCGAGGAGCGGGAGGCCGACCAGTCCTCCGCGAGTTGCCTGAACGTCGGGAGGTTCGCACTTTTTTTAGGGCAGAGTGAGAACGGGACCAGCGGAGTGCTTCTGGTTTAGAGGTAAACGCCTTCCGGTGGCGGACGCCTTTCTCATCCCTCCAATCCGCCAACCACTTTCCGCACTTCACTTTCATGTGGTGTCCTTGTCGTGTACGACCGTGCGAAGCACGGTCGCATGTAGTTATACGAAGTGTTAAGTGACGCTACGCGCATTGCTCGGTTGCCTGTGGATTTCGTGGTGAGGGGCTAGCCCCTCACCACGAGGGCAACGCGGATGTGGGACACCTTGGGACACCAGACTGTCGGAAATGGGCCTAAAAACTGTGTCTTTTCACCAGGTAGACCTCATCTAAATAATGGAACACCGCAGCCTTGAGGCACAATATAGCGTTTGCAAAGGGCCCGCTAGAGGCTGGCCGCCTTTCTTCGCTTTTACAGGGACTGCCTACTGAGGCGGTCCGCCAACACAAATGGCTCTCGGCGGGGCAATTTTGCCTAGGGTGCAATAGCTCGCCGGGTGCCCCACGGACCGGTTTTGCGCGTGGGGACAGATATGGGGAGGCTCATGCAACCTCGCATTCTGATTCTCGGCGGCGGCTTTGGTGGCCTCGTCGCCGCGCAAACCCTCCGGCGCGCCAACGCCCAGATCACCCTCATCGACAAGCGTAACTTCCACCTCTTCCAGCCGCTCCTCTATCAAGTCGCCACCGGGTCGCTCTCCCCAGGGGAAATCGCCGCGCCGCTGCGCTCCGTCCTCAAGCGCCAAAAAAACACCGACGTGCTCCTCGGCGAGGCCGCCGACCTCGACCCCGTCGCCAAAACCGTCACGCTCGCCGACGGTGCCGTCTTCCCCTACGACACTCTCCTCGTCGCTACTGGCTCCGAAACCTCTTACTACGGCAAAAACCAGTGGCGCGATTTTGCTCCCAGCCTCAAGACCATTGAGGAAGCCACCAACATCCGCCAGAAGCTCCTCTTCGCCTTCGAGCGCGCCGAGCGTGCCGCCACCGAAGCCGAAGCCCGCGCTTGGCTCACCTTCGTCATTGTGGGGGCTGGCGCCACCGGTCTCGAACTCGCCGGCGCCCTTGCCGAAATCGCCCGCGAAACCCTGCGCCACGATTTTCGCCGCATCCGTCCCGAGGAAGCCCGCATTATCCTTATGGAGGGCGGCCCGCGCGTCCTCGCCGCTTATCCCGAAGACCTTTCGGCCAAGGCCGAAGCGCTGGTGTCCCGGCTCGGCGTCGACCTCCGCAAGAACACCTTCGTCACCAACATCACCTCTGACGGTCTGGACTTCAAGACGGGCGACGCCATCTCGCACCTTGATGCCAAGACCGTCCTCTGGACGGGCGGCGTCGACGCCACTCCCTTTGGCCGGCGCGTCGCCGAACGCACCCGCACCGAAACAGACCGCGCCGGCAAGATCAAGATCAACCCCGATCTCTCCATCCCCAATTTCCCAGACATTTTCGTCGTTGGCGACCTCGCCCTCGCCCTTGACGGGGCAGGGAAGCCTCTTCCCGGTGTCGCTCAGGTTGCCATCCAGGGTGGCCACTATATCGGCAAAGTCATCCTTGCCCGCCTCGCCAGTAAGCCTGCGCCCCCACCCTTCCGCTACTTCAACAAGGGTGATATGGCCGTCATCGGCCGCGCCGCCGCCGTCGCCAATATCTTCGGCATCCACCTCTCCGGCCTTCCCGCTTGGCTCGTATGGCTCTTCATTCATCTCATGTACATCGTTCAGTTCCAGAGCCGCGTTCTCGTCTTCATCCAGTGGGGCTTCCTCTATCTGACCTTCAGCCGAGGCGCCCGCCTCATCACCGGCTCCGCCGCCGAGGAGTCACGCGCTTCCCCAAAGGGACCCTGATTGTGTTTCGCCAGCCCTCTTTCACCCTTGCACTTTTGCACTCTTTCACTCTGGCACTCTCTTCCTCTTGTATTCTTCCCACTGCTACCCTCATCTCATGGACCTCCCGTTCGACCGTCCTGACCAATGGTCCCGTGTTTCCCGCTTTGGCGGCGCCATCTGCATCGTCCTGTATCTCCTCTTTCTCGTTTACGCCTGGCGCGACACGTCCGGCTTCCTCTTCCTCGATTACCCCAACCTCATGATTCACGAAGTCGGCCACCCGCTCTTCAGCTGGGGCGGGGAAACTTTGATGCTTCTCGGCGGCACGCTCGCCGAACTCCTTGTTCCTTTGCTCTGCGCCGCCGTTTTCTTTTTCCGTCGCCAGACCTACGGCCTGGCCTTCTCCGTCTTCTGGTTCTTCGAAAACTTCCTCTACATCGCAGCGTACATGGCCGACGCCCGTACCGCCGCCCAGCCGCTCGTCAACAGCGACGAGAGCGACTGGACACTCCTCTTCGGCCGATGGGGAGTTCTTATCTACGACCAGAAGATCGCACACGTGATGCGCCAGCTCGGCTGGCTCGGCATGCTCTCGGCGGTCCTCTGGCTCGCCTACCGTCTCTATCGCGACGCCCACCCCGAACCCGGCCTTCGCCCCCTCCAGATGTAGCCGGTGTTGTCTTGTGGGCTGTCTTTGCTTGTTCTCGCTGGCCTGCCGGGGTTCTAGGGCCCCTCCCATGCAACATCCCGCATGGCGTACCCATCCCACTTCTGTAATATCACTTCCATGCACCCGGTGGCCTTCTCCGGCAGGTCCGTTATTCCCGGCCTTGTCACGCGCACATCGCCGTTCTTCCTTTGCTTCGTTTATTGCCTTATCTTGCTCCCTCATTCTCCCTTTGCTTCCACCGCTCGCCTCGCCGGCACCATCTTCACCATCGACGCCAACCAAATCCAGACCATTTGGCCCAACGCCCGTGTCACCCTGAAAAATCTGTCTACAGGCAAAGAACTCTCCACCGTCTCCGACGATCTCGGTGGCGAACTTAACGACTACAACCAGTTCTTCGGCAATTTCCCCTACCCGCTGATTCGTCCTAACCAATACGGCCCACTATCCAGCGACGCCCCCAACCGCGTTCGCTTCCGGGGCATCATTGGTCTTCCCTATAGGCTCCAATTCGTTCCCATCCTGGATGCCCACAGCGGCTTCCCCTATTCCAAGCTCGACGCCAACTGGAGCTATATCGGCCAGCGCAACGAAGCGGGCCGCTTTCCCGCTTTTGCCAGCCTCGGCCTGAAGCTCCAATATCCTTTCAATTTCAAGTTTCGCGGCCACCGTATCCAGTTTCTCGGCGGCCTCAAAGTCATCGACGTCACCAATCACTACAATCCGCGCGACGTCAGCAGTATCTCGGCTGCCCTAATTACGGCGTCTTCTACAATTCCGTCGGGCGCCTCTGGCGCATCGACGGCGATATCGGCTTCTAGCTTTCCGACCCGGTTACCTTCCCTTTCCTCCGCCGTCTATAATGGAAACGACGCGCCGCACCTAATCCTCGCGGCCGGCCAGGGGTAATTTCATGAATCTCTCACGCAAGCATTTCGTGTGGTTTCCTTTGTGTGCCGCGCTAACGGCATTCGCTCTGCTTCCTTTGTCTGCGCAGAACCCCGTACAGGAATCCCACGGCATCGCTGTCTCCAACATGGACCGCTCCGTCAAGCCCGGAGACGATTTCTACTCTTATGCCAACGGGGACTGGGTCAAGCGCACCGAGATCCCTCCGGACCGTGCCCGCATTGGCGTGTTCACTGCTCTGGATTCTCTTAGCAGCAAGCGCACCGCCGACCTCATCGCCGAAATCATCAAGTCCGATCCTTCCCCTAATTCCGTCCAGCGCAAAATCGCCGACCTGTACAACTCCTACATGGATGAAGCTGGCATTGAAGGCAAGGGCCTCGCTCCGATTCGCCCGCATCTGGACGCCATCGCCGCCATTCAGAATAAACGCGAGCTCGCTTTTGCCCTCGGCCAGACCCTTCGCTCCGATGTCGACGCGCTCAACAACACCAACTTCCACACGGCGAATCTCTTCGGCCTGTGGGTTGCCCCCAGCTTCAACGATCCCGAGCACTACACCGCGTATCTCCTACAGGGCGGCCTGCAACTTCCCGATCGCGA
>Ga0335077_10008996_pt1 | contig 12387 bp, 10 predicted proteins | sample Lox_Sample_31_FD_207151 | JGI IMG/M metagenome (GOLD analysis project Ga0335077, IMG submission 207151) | Soil microbial communities from Loxahatchee National Wildlife Refuge, Florida, United States - Lox_Sample_3.1 | ecosystem: Environmental > Terrestrial > Soil > Wetlands | place: USA...
GTTCCGGCCGCCGTCCACCGGAGCGAGGGCGGGCCAGACGTGCAGACCGCAACAAAAAGAGGCGGGGCGGCCCGTCCACAGCCGCCCCGCCTGACGTTGCGAACCGAGCCACCGGAGGTAGGGGAAGGGAGGTTCGGCCCGCGCGCAAGCCACCGCTGAAGGTAGGGGAAGCGAATGGCTCGCTACACCTGAAAACGATGTGGCGCGCCAAAACTTGCGTAAACTCAATCGGACCGTCCCCAATCCCGTTCATGCGGATCGTGCCCTGCCTCGACATACCGAGGTCCGCGAGACGCGCGTGAGCGGGCGATGTAAACCAAAAAACACAAGGGAGTAGCAACAGTGGCTCAGATCGGAATCAGGGAGCTGCTGGAGGCCGGCGTCCATTTCGGCCACCAGACACGTCGATGGAACCCCAAGATGCGCCGCTTCATCTTCGGCGAGCGCGACGGGAACTACATCATCGACCTCCTTCAAACCCAGGTGCTCCTGGAGGACGCGCGACAGTTCGCGTCGGACATCTCACGCCGTGGCGGCACCGTGCTGTTCGTCGGGACCAAGAAGCAGGCGCGCGACACGATCCGCGAGAACGCGGAAGCCGCGGACATGCCCTACGTCAACCACCGCTGGCTGGGCGGCCTGCTCACCAACTTTCACACGATCTCGCAGCGGATCAAGCGGCTGCACGACCTCGAGCGATACGAATCCGAAGGGCAGCTTCAGCTGTTGCCGACGCGCGAGCGGATGGCCGCCCAGGCGGACCTCGAGAAGCTGCGCGCAAATCTCGGCGGCGTCAAGAACATGCAGCGCCTGCCCGACGCCGTGTTCGTGATCGACCTGAAGACCGAGGCGATCGCGGTGCGCGAGGCCCAGCGGCTGCGCATCCCGATCATCGGTCTCGTCGACACCAACTGCGACCCCGATGGGATCGACTACGTGGTCCCCGGCAACGACGACGCGATCCGGTCGTGCGCGCTGATCACGAAGGCGGTCGGCGACGTGGTCTCCCAGGGTCATAACGTCTTCCGTGAGGAGGAGGAGCGGGCGCGCCTCGAGCGCGAGCGCCAGGAGGCCGAGGAGCGCGCCCGGCAGGAGGCCGAGGAGCGAGCGCGGCAGGAGGCCGAGGAGCAGGCCCGCCTCGAGCGCGAGCGCCGGGAGGCCGAGGAGCGCGCCCGCCAGGAAGCGGCGGCGGCGGAGCAGCAGGCGGCGGCCGCCGCAGCCGCGGAGGCTGCACAGGCGGCAGAGGCGGCCGCGCCCCAGGCGCCCCCAGCGGAGGCCCCGGCGCCGGCAGCGGTGCCCGCGGCAGAGACCGCCCCACCAGCGCCGGAGCCCGAGCCCGAGGCGGCCGCCCCGGCACCGGAGGCCACGCCAGAGCCAGAGCCAGAGCCAGAGCCGCAGGCCGCGCCCGAGCCCGAGGCAGCGACCCCGGCCGCGGAGCCGGAGGCCACGACCCCCGCCTCGGAGCCGGAGGCCACGACCCCCGCCGCGGAGCCCGAATCCGCTCCCGAGCCTGAAACCGCTCCAGAGCCAGAGCCAGAGCCGGAGCCCGAGCCCCGGGCCGCAGAGCCGGAGCGGTCCCCCGAGCCCGCCGCAGAGGAGAACTAATGAGCGCCGTCACCGCCAAGGAAGTCAAGGCCCTCCGCGACCGTACCGGCGCCGGAGTGCTCGCCTGCCGTGAAGCGCTCAGCGAAGCGAACGGCGATGTCGAGCGTGCCGTCGAGATCCTGCGCGCGCGGGGCCAGGCGCAGGCGGCCAAGCGCGCCGGCGCCGAGGCGACCGAGGGCGTGGTCCAGAGCTATATCCACGCTGGGAACAAGATCGGCGTGCTCGTCGAGGTCGACTGCGAGACCGACTTCGTCGCCCGCAACGACAACTTTGTCGAGTTCGCCCGTGACCTCGCGCTCCACATCGCGGCCGCAAATCCGATCGCGGTGACCGACGAGGACGTGCCCACCGAGGATCGCGAACGCGAGGAGCGAATCGCGGTCGAGCAGGCGGCCGACCGGCCGGAGAACGTCCGCGACAGGGTCGTCAGCGGCAAGATCGACAAGTGGCTGGACGACGTGGTGCTGCTGCGGCAGAAGCACGTCAACGAGGACAAGCACGGCGGCAAGACGATCGAGGAGCTGCGAGCCGAGCTCGCGGCCGAGACCGGCGAGAACGTCGTGATCCGCCGCTTCGCGCGCTTTGCTGTAGGCAGTTGAGCTCGCCAAGCGTCATACCGCACCCTTCGAGCCATCCCGTCGCTTACCGGCGGATCCTGCTCAAACTGTCGGGCGAGGCGCTCATGGGCGATCTCGAGTACGGGACCGACGCAGAACGGGTCCGCGAGATCGCCTCACAGATCGCGGCCGTCCATCGCCGCAACGTCGAGGTCGCGATCGTGGTCGGCGGCGGCAATATCTACCGTGGCCTCGCCCAAGCCGCCAAGGGCATGGATCGCGCCACGGGCGACTACATGGGGATGCTGGCGACGGTGCTCAACGCCCTCGCGCTCCAGGACGCGCTCGAGAAGGAGAACGTCCAGACCCGCGTGCAGTCGGCGATCACGATCTCCGAGGTCGCCGAGCCGTACATCCGCCGGCGCGCGATGCGCCACCTCGAAAAGGGGCGGATCGTGATCTTCGCCGCCGGCACCGGCAACCCGTTCTTCACGACCGACACCGCCGCTGCGTTGCGGGCCGCCGAGCTGCACGCCGAGATCATCCTGATGGCCAAGAACCGCGTCGAGGGCGTCTATACGGCCGATCCCAGGATCGATCCGAACGCCGAGTTCATCCCCGAGATCACCCACAAGGATGCGCTCACCCGCGGGCTTCAGGTGATGGACTCGACCGCATTTGCCCTGTGTATGGACAACAATCTCCCGATCATCGTCTTCAACATGACCGACGGGCGCAACATCGACAAGATAGTGTCCGGAGAACGAGTGGGGACGCTGGTGAGGACATGACCACCGACATGATCGATGAGCTCCTAGCCGATGCGCGGGAGCGGATGCACAAGTCAGTCGAGTCGATCAGGAACGAGTTCGGATCGGTCCGCACGGGGCGAGCGAGCCCGGCGCTACTCGACCGTATCCAGGTCGATTACTACGGCACCTCGACACCTTTGAAGCAGCTGGCGACGATCAGCGCGCCCGAGGCCCGGCTGCTGACGATCCAGCCTTACGACAAGTCCTCGATCAAGGCGATCGAGCGGGCGATCCTCGAGTCCGATGTCGGCTTGACCCCGAACAACGACGGCAACCTGATCCGCCTCGGTGTCCCCGAGCTCACCGAGGAGCGCCGCAAGCAACTCGTCAAGGTTGTCCGGCACATCGCCGAGGAGGGACGCGTCGCGATTCGCAATGTCCGCCGCGACGTGATGCACGACCTGCGCGAGCTCAAGGAGGCCGGGGAGGCCGGATCGGATGACGAACACCGTGCCGAGGTCGAGCTCCAGAAGGTCACCGACGTGCGCATCTCAGAGCTCGACGAGGCACTGAAGCACAAGGAAGCCGAGATTCTGGAGGTCTAGGTGGCGCTTCCGCGTGAATCGGAGCCCGCCCACGCCGCGCCCGCCCACCCCGCCGAGAGCGATCCGACGCGCGCTCGGTATGTGGCCATCATCACCGACGGCAACGGCCGCTGGGCAGCTCGCCGCGGCCTTCCCGCGCTGGCCGGACACGAGGCCGGCGCAGACGCGGTCAAGGCCCGGCTGCGCGACTCCGTCGATCTCGGCATCCGCGAGCTGACGGTCTACTCGTTCTCGACCGAGAACTGGGTCCGTCCGCAGGTCGAGGTCCAGGGCCTGATGGCGATGATGGCTCGCCGAATCGAAGCCGAGACGCCAGAGCTCCACGACGAGGGCGTTCGGATGCGCTTCATCGGGCGCCGCAGCGACCCCGTGCCGCCGCATCTGATGGAGCGGATGGCGTGGGCCGAGCAGCTGACCGAGAACAACGACCGGATCACCCTGTTCGTGGCGTTCAACTACGGCGGGAGGGCGGAAATCGTCGACGCAGCGCGAAAGTTCACCTCAGGCGACGAAGACGACTTCCGCGCCCTCCTCTACGCCCCTGACATGCACGATCCCGATCTGATCATCCGCACCAGCGGCGAGCGGCGAATCTCGAACTACCTGCTGTGGCAGGGGGCGTACTCGGAGTGGGTGTTCCGCGACGAGCTGTGGCCGGACTTCTCGCGAGAGTCGTTAGAACAGAGCCTCGAGGATTTCGCGGAGCGCAACCGTCGCTTCGGGGGTCGTTAGCCATGCCCCCCGCGCGCTCGAACCGCACGAGCCGCACGAGTCGCACCGACCGACCGAGCCGCACGGAACGAGACCGAACGAGCGCTTCGGAACGCCGCCGTCGATCCCCGCGGAACCAGGAGCCCAAGAGGTCGCGGCGGCGTTCGGAGCTGTTCGGGCGGATCCTGGTCGCGATCCCGCTGGCAATCGCCACGATCATCTTCAACAACCTCGGCGGCCTCCCGTTCGCGCTGTTCCTGATCGCGGCGGGCCTGATCTGCATGCACGAGCTGTACGGGCTCCTGTCGATCTGGCGCCCGGTGGCCTTGATCGGGTTCGCGGCGGTCGTGGTGATGGTCCTCGTCGCACGATCCGGCAGCACGGCGCACGTCCTCGAGGTCGCGGTCGCCGCGGTGCCCGTGGCGCTGCTGGCGGTGATGGTCAGCGACCGGCGCCGTCCGACCATCGCGATCGCCGGGACGCTGCTCGGCATCTACTACGTCGGCTTCGCGTTCGCGCACGCCGAGCTCCTGCGGGAACTGCCGCACGGCAACGGCGTGTTCCTCGACGTCCTCGTCGGAACGTTCGTGGGGGACACGGGGGCCTATCTGGGCGGGCGCCTGTTCGGGCGCCGGCCGCTCGCTCCCGCGGTCTCACCCAACAAGACCGTCGAGGGTCTCGTGTGCGGCATGCTCGTGGCAATCCTCGCGGTGTTCCTCGCCGGCCTCTACCAGACGTGGCTGAGCCAGGGACACGCGATCCTGCTCGGCGTAGCGGTGGCGGTGGTCGCGCCCCTCGGCGACCTGTTCGAGTCGGTGATCAAGCGCGACGCCGGCGCCAAGGACTCGGGCAGCGTATTCGGGCCGCACGGCGGCGCGCTCGACCGCCTCGACGGAGCGCTGTTCGCGGTCGTGGTCGGCTACTACATCTGGCTCGCTGTCCACTGACGCCGCGCGTCGGCGAGAGCCGAACCCGCCTCCCTAGACTGGGTGCGTGCCCCGACGGATCGCCATCTTAGGCTCGACCGGGTCGATCGGTGTCCAGGCGCTCGACGTGATCTCGCGCTCTCCGGAGCTCACGGTCGTGGCCCTGAGCGCCTCGCGCTCGTGGGAGCCGCTGCTCGACCAGGCCCGGCGCTACGGCATCCGCAAGGTCGCCGTCGCCGACCCCGATGCCGCCGCGCGGGCGAGCGAGGCATGGACGGGGGGAGACGTGCTGGCCGGCCCCGACGGCGTCGTCCGGCTGATCACCGAGTGCGAGTGCGATCTGGTCCTGAACGCGATCGTGGGGTCCGCCGGTCTCCTGCCGACCGTTGCGACCCTCGGCGAGGGGGTAGACCTCGCTCTTGCCAATAAGGAGTCGCTGGTCGTCGGGGGGGAGCTCGTCACCGCGCTCGCGCAGGCGACGGGCGCGGCGATCATCCCGGTCGACTCGGAGCACTCGGCGCTTCACCAGCTGCTCGGCTCCGAGCGCCCCGGGACGGTCGACCGCCTGATCCTGACCGCCTCGGGCGGCCCGTTTCGCGGGATGCGGCGGGCCGATCTCGAGAACGTCACGACCGAGCAGGCGCTCGCCCACCCGACGTGGACAATGGGCGGGAAGATCACGATCGACTCGGCGACCCTCATGAACAAGGGACTCGAGCTGATCGAGGCGCATCACCTGTTCGGCACGTCGTACGACCGGATCGACATCGTCGTGCACCCCCAGTCGATCATCCACAGTCTGATTCAGCTGTGCGACGGCGCCACGCTCGCGCATCTCGGCTACCCCGACATGCGCGTCCCGATCTCCTACTCGCTCCACTATCCCGAGCGCGTCGACGTTCCCGTTCGGCCGCTCGATCTGGTCGAGCTCGGGAGCCTCACGTTCGAGCCGGTCGACGAGGAGACGTTCCGCTGTGTACGGATCGCGCGGGACGCCGCCCGCGCGGGCGGCACTGCGACGTGCACGATGAACGCGGCAAACGAGATCGCCGTCCATGCCTTCCTGGGCGGCCGCCTGCGCTTCCTGGACATCGCCGACGTGATCGAGGAGACGCTGTCGGAGCTTCCGTCCCGGCCGGTCCACTCATTCGAGGCGCTCGGCGAGGCCGATGCGGAGGCGCGCCGGCTCGCCGGTGAGCTCGTGTCCGAGCGGGCACCGGCGTAGGCTGATCTGATCGCGTTCTTACGAACACCGCAGAAACGGCTGCCACACTAGAACCGGTGTCCTACGTCCTCGCCTTTCTGGGCTTCGTCGCGCTGATCATCCTGCACGAGGCCGGGCATTTCACCGCCGCCAAGGCCGTGGGCATGCGCGTCGAGCGTTTCTCGCTATTCATGGGTCCGCTGCTCGTCAAGTTCCGGCGGGGCGAGACCGAGTACGGGATCGGCCCGTTTCCGCTCGGCGGCTATGTGCGGATCACGGGGATGAACCCGCGCGAGGAGCTGAGCGAGGAGCGTGACATCCGGGAACTCACCGGGCAGCTCGAGCAACTGCGCGACGACGACCGGGCGTTTCCGGATGCAGGTTCCGTTCGCGTTCAGGAGCGCACGACCCAGGAACGGGCCATCACGGAGCGCATCTCGGAACTCGAGGTTCAGGCCGATGCCATCCGCGGGCGCGCCTATTACAACCAGAAGGTCTGGAAGCGGGTTGTCGTGATCCTGGCGGGGCCGGCGGTGAACCTGGTTATCGCTTTTGTGATCTTCTGGGCGATCGCGTTCTCGAACGGCCAGCAGGTCGCCAACACCACCGTGCAGACGGTGACGGTCAAGGGGCCGTCGGCTGCGTATATCCGGCCGGGCGACAAGGTCGTCTCGGTCGACGGCGTCAGCGGCTCTGAGGACGCGATCCGCAACCAGATCGGCACCCATCGCTGCGCCGGTGCTCAGGTGGACAACTGCGTAGCGGCGACGCCCGCCCGCGTCGTCGTCGAGCGTGACGGGAAGCTCATCACGCTCGAGATCCGCCCGCGCTACAGCACCGCTTCCGGCGTGGACCGGCCGCTCCTCGGAGTCAGCTTCGGCGCGACTCAGGAACCTGTCAGCGTCGTCAAGGCGGCCTCGCTGTCGGGCAGCAACATGTGGTACGTCACCACCCGGACCGTGTCCGTCGTCGCGCGGATCTTCGAGCCGCAGGAGCGCAAGCAACTCCACAGCATCGTCTACGGGTACACCGCCACGCAGGAGTCGTTCGCCACGAGCACTACGCAGGCGCTCTACGTCCTCGGGCTGATCTCGCTGTCGCTGGCGATCATCAACCTGTTCCCGTTCCTGCCGCTCGACGGCGGCCACGTGTTCTGGGCGGTGGCCGAGAAGATCAGGGGCAAGCGGATCCCGTTCGAGGTGATGGAGCGCGCCGGCGTGGTCGGCTTCGTGCTGATCCTGCTCGTGTTCGTGATCGGCCTGAGCAACGACATCACGACGCTGTCCGGCCCCGGCCTGGGCCTGCACTGACGCGTCCGCCGGCAGGTGGCGGCGGCGTCCGGATGTCGGATACCCCGCTGATAGCGTTACGCCGCGACACCAGGCCTGGATAGAGGAGAAGCATGGAGAGCAGCAGCACGATCTCGCCGGCGCTGGGGCGAGCGGTCGACGCCCCGACACTGACCGAAGCCCTACGCCGCACGGCGGCCAACCACCCCGAGATCGTCGCCGTCCGCACCCCCGATGACAGCGTCTCGATCACGTGGTCCGAGCTGCTGCGGCGGGTCGAGGCGGTCGCCGGAGGACTGGCGAAGCTCGGCGTGAGCCGGGGCGACACGGTCGCGATCATGCTCGGCAACCGCCCCGAGTTCCACATCGTCGACCTGGCCGCCACGATGCTCGGCGCCACCCCGTTCTCGATCTACCTCACGTATCCACCGAACGAGATCGAATATCTCTTGGGCGACGCCGCCTCCAGCGTGGCGATCGTCGAGCCGGCCTACCTGCAGACGATGCTCGAGGCGCGCAAGAACCTCCCCGGACTCGAGCATGTGGTCGTCGTCGACGGCGATGCCCCCGGCGACACGATCTCGCTGACCGACGTCGAAGCGTCAAACGACCCCGACTTCAACCTGGAAAAGGCGTTCGCCGAGATCGGGCCCGATGACCTCGTGACGCTGATCTACACCTCAGGCACGACCGGGCCGCCAAAAGGCGTTCAGCTCGCCCACCACAACGTCATGTCGGGGGCGCTGGCGGTTGAGCACGTGGTCCCGTTCGATCCGGGGTCGAGGGTGATCTCGTGGCTGCCGGCGGCGCATATAGCCGAGCGGATGGCCCACCACTACATCCCGGTGATCTTCGCCGGGACGATCACCTGCTGCCCGAACCCACGGGAGGTCCTGTCGTACCTGCCGCAGGTCCGGCCGACCTGGTTCTTCGCGGTTCCGCGGATCTGGGAGAAGCTCAAGGCCGGCCTCGAGACGATGCAGGCCGCCCAGCCCGAGGAGCAGCGCCGTCCGGTGCAGGAGGCGGTCGAGGCCGCCATCGAACGGGTTCGCCTCAAGCAGCGCGGCGAGGCCGTGCCGCCCGAGCTCGAGGCCAAGGTCGCCCAGGCCGACGAGCAGATGTTCTCCAAGCTGCGCGAGATGCTCGGGCTCGACCAGGCGATCGCGGTCAACGTCGGCGCGGCGCCGACGCCGGTCGAGGTGCTCGAGTTCTTCCACGCGCTCGGGATCGAGCTGGCCGAGCTGTGGGGCATGTCCGAGACGTGCGGCGTCGGAACATGCAACCGCCCGGGCGAGGTGAGGATCGGCACGGTCGGCCCGGCGGAGCCCGGCGTCGAGATCAAGATCGCCGAGGACGGCGAGCTGCTCGTCCGTGGTGGATGCGTGATGACCGGCTACCGCAACGCGCCGGACCGGACGGCCGAGGCGATCGACGCCGAGGGATGGCTCCACACCGGCGACATCGGCCAGATCGACGAGGACGGCTTCGTGCGCATCGTCGATCGCAAGAAGGAGATCATCATCAACGCGGCCGGCAAGAACATGTCCCCGGCCAACATCGAAGCCACGCTCAAGAGCGCGAGCCCGTTGATCGGACAGGCGGTGTGCATCGGCGACGGCCGGCGCTACAACACGGCGCTGATCGTGCTCGATGCCGACTACGCGCCGCAGTGGGCACAGCAGCAGGGGATCGAGGGACAGGCGCTCGAGGACCTCGCCGGCGCCGAGCCCGTCATCGCCGCCATCCGGAGCGCGATGGAGAGCGCCAACGCCCGCCTCGCTCGGGTCGAGCAGATCAAGAACTTCACGGTCGTGCCCGGCGACTGGCTCCCCGGCGGCGATGAGTTGACGCCGACGATGAAGCTCAAGCGGCGTCCGATCGAGGCCAAGTACCAGGCCGAGATCGAGGCGATGTACGGCTAGCGCAGCCGGATCGCCACCGAACGGCTGTACACGGTCGCACCCTCGAACGACGGGGGGAACAGCAGCAACGGGTTGTTCGGGTATGAGTACGCCAGTCTGACCGTGCCGCTTCCCGGGAACCGCATCCGCACATCGAAGTAGCAGCTGTTGGGATTCGAGATCGTCACCGTTCGGAGCGTGGTGAAGCGGCCGGAGGTGCCGCGCGCGAACTGGATCCGTGCGGTCTGGGACTGTCCGTTTGGCCCCGTTTGGGGCGAGCCGCTCGAGGTCCCGGGCAATCCAGCCGCGCCAAGGATTGCGTAGCGTGCCGGCCGTACGCATCCCCAGACCTCGAGCGACCGGATGCGCCGCGCCGAGGTCACGGGCAGGAACAACGGGAGGCGATACGCGGCAAAGGCGGGCTTCGCCTTGCCGTTAGCGAACAACAGTCCGCTCGTGAAGCCCCCGTCGCCGCGCGTGAGGGCGGCGGTCAGCGGCGGGTCGTTCAGCAGGTACTGCATCGTGCTCGCGACCCTGGGCTGCTTCCAGCTCAGGTACTCCGCCCAGTTGATGTAGTACGCGGCGGTCGCCGGCGAGACGTACGAGTCGTGGTTCGGCGGGTGGGTGATGTAGCCGTATTCGGTGCTGTAAATCGGGAACCGCTTGCCGGAGCCGTAGATCCGCTGGATCCGGTCGAGCTCGTGCTCGAGCGTCGGGATCCGGGGGAACGTCGCGATGTCGGGGTCGGTCGAGGTCTCGATATTCGGCGGCGCGTTGTCGGGATACGGGTGGTCGGCGAATCCGGTGGCGTTGAACAGCGCGGGGTTCTGCCTGCGGAAGCGCCGTGAGCCGGCCGCCGTGGTCGGGCAGCCGACGGCGCTGGCGGCGCGGCCGCGTAGTTCCCGGTAAGACGAGTCAAGGCAGTACAGGGTGCGGAGGAACTGGAGTGGCTTGGTCTGACCGAACTCCCCGGGAAGTCCCTGCGGATGCGTGCGGTTGGCGGCGCCGCTCAGGCCTCTCGGTGCGAACTCGCCGATCAGGATCGTGTCGTGGCCATGGCCGGTCGCCTGGAGCGCGGTCCACATCTGGCCGGCGAGCGCCCGATACATCCCTGGGGCGACCGACACGGTCGAGCCGTTGACGGCCTGCGGGCCGAGGTCTTCGCCGAAGTTGGGCTCGTTCCAGATAGCCCAGAAGTTCACGCGCGGCAGCGGCGTCGACTGTCCTGGAGGCACGTAGGTGCCGCTGTAGCGCTCGCCCGCGGCGCGGGCGAACTGGCCGAACGCCGACGCCGACGGCCGCCACGCCCAGAACTGGTTGTCGAGCGCCGCCCGCGGGATCGCCGACCCCTCAGCCCACCGCGGCGCGCCGCCGCTCAACGTCAGGTCGACGCCGAGACCGTTCTGGTGCGCAAGCTCGATCATCTGGTCATACGGCGCCCAGTTCCCGGCCGGGTACGAGCTCGGGTCGGAGGCTTTGAACCCGCGGGGGGCCTTCGAAGCCTCCGCCGAGGGCGCAACCTGCGCCCACACGACGATGATCCGCACCGTCCGCACGCCGAGCGCCCGAAACGTGCTCATTGTCTGCGCCGGAGCGTCGAGCATCTGGACCGAGTCCTGGATGATCGAGACCTGATTGGCTGACCCGAGGGCCGCGGGCGCCAGGACCCCGCCGCTCGCGCACATGACGGCGATGACCAGCGCGGCGGTGAGTAGGCGTGATCTCATCGGTTCAGCGAAATGTGCACGGGCCGGCTCTCGATCGGCCCAGGGTCGGCCGTCAGCGTCGGATCGAGCGGCGAATAGTCGTAACTCAGCCGGACCGTCCCGCTTGCGGGGAACTTCACCCGGACGTCAAAGTAGCAATTGCTCGGGTCGCTGAGCGTCACTGTCTGGATCGTCGTGAATGCCCCGGACGTACTTGGCGCGAACTGGATCTCGGCAGTCGGCGAGGACCCGGATCGCGCCGGCCGCACACAGCCCCAGACCTCGAGCGCGCTACCGCGTCGACCTGAGGTCACCGGCAGGAACACCGGCAAGCGCCAGGCGGCGTACACGGCCTTGGGCGCACCGGCGAAGCTCAAGAGACCACTCGCGAACCCGCCCCAGTTGTTTGACCGCGCGGCCCGGACCGGGTCGTAGAGCGGGTACTGGGCGAACGACCTCACGCGAGGGTTGCGCCAGCTGATGTACTCGGCCCAGTTGTCGTAGCCCGCCGCCACGCTGGGCGAGACGTACAGCACCCGTCGGCGCGACCGCGGATCAGGGCTCCGCTTCGGGGGGCTCGTGATATAGCCGAACTCGGTGTTCCAGATGGGAAGCCGCCGGTTCGATCCATACACCCGCTGAACCCGGTCGAGCGTGCGCCCGAGATTGTCGATTACCGCGAGCGATGCGTAGCTGGCCGTCGAGACGCCGTTGGTGGGGTCAGGATCAACCTCGACATTCGGCGGATACCACCTCGAGTATGGGTGGTCCGCGACCCCGGTGGCCGCGAACAGAGCCGGATGCTGAGATGGGAAGCGCCGCGATCCCGCCGGCGTCGTCGGGCATCCCCTCAGGCGCGCCGCGGTCCCACGGAGCTCGCGGTAGCTTGAGTCCAAGCAGTAGAGCGCGCCCAGGAAGACCAGCGGCGTCATCCCCGAAGACACCCCCCAGCGGTTCGCGCCCCGGGGCGCGAACTCGCCGAACAGGATCGTGTCGGTCGCCGGCCCGTGGCCGGCCGCCGCCAGACCCGCCCAGGCGGCGTCCACCATCCGCCGGTACATGCGCGGGCTGATCTCGACCGCGAGATCGCCGGGCACGCCCTGTGGCGCAAGGCTCGGCCCGTAGTTGGGT
>Ga0335077_10008999_pt1 | contig 12385 bp, 14 predicted proteins | sample Lox_Sample_31_FD_207151 | JGI IMG/M metagenome (GOLD analysis project Ga0335077, IMG submission 207151) | Soil microbial communities from Loxahatchee National Wildlife Refuge, Florida, United States - Lox_Sample_3.1 | ecosystem: Environmental > Terrestrial > Soil > Wetlands | place: USA...
TGGTGATCCCAGCTTCCTCTACCTTGCTGCCCATCCACTTCACGAATTTGTTCAGCGAGATGACGTAGTTGCCGTGATCGCGCAGAAACGGCGGCGTGATGGGAAATTTGAACTTAGATTTTTCGGTGAAGAAGTAGACAGCTTCTTTGATGACCTCGGCGTCGAGCGGCGCGTCTTTCTTGAAATCCGGCAATAACTCGGCAATCGCTCGCGGATCGAGCAGCGCGCCGGAAAGACAGTGCTGACCGACTTCGCGCGCTTTCTCGAGCACGTAGATATTTTCCTTGCTCAGCTGCGCATCGGGATGCGCATTGTTGTGCGCATCGATCAGTTGTGCCAGACGGAGTGCGCAGGCCATTCCGGCAGGCCCTCCGCCGACAATGACCACATCGGCCGGCATCTGCGGGCGTTCGACGCCTTCAATTGGCCTGCGGAATACGATCATCCCTTCGCCTTCCTCACTTCTTCAATCAGCGGCGGGACGATGTCGAACAAATTGCCTACGATTGCATAATCGGCAATCTCGAAAATCGGCGCTTCGGAATCCTTGTTCACGGCAATAATCGTGCGCGAGCCTTTCATCCCGACGATGTGCTGAATTGCACCGCTGATGCCGAGAGCCAGATACAGTTTCGGCGCAACGGTCTGTCCCGATGACCCGATCTGGCGGTCCATGGGCAACCATCCGGAATCGCAGATCGGGCGCGAAGCGGCGAGGTCGCCGCCCAAAGCCTCGGCCAGTTGTTTCGCGATCTCAATATTCTTCTGCTCTTTGATGCCGCGACCGACGGCGACAATCACCTCGGCCTGCGTCAAATCGACCGCCTGTTTGGCTTCTTTGAAGACTTCCTGCGGCTTGTTGCGAATAACGCTGTCAGAGATATCGATGTTCACCGTTTCAACCGGCGCGGCACCCGCACCTGCTTCCGCCTTGTCGCCGCGAAACGCTCCGCTCTGGAATGTGGCGAACCACGGCGCATCGCTCGAGAAGCTGACGTCGGCCGCGAGTTTGCCCTGAAACATCTGGCGCGTAAAGAGCAACTTACCGCCTTCGTGTTTAAAGCCGATACAGTCGCTGATGACGGTCCGCCCCATGGCGGTCGCTAGCTTCGGCACGAAGTCGCGTACCTGATACGTGTGCGGCATCAGCACGAGCTTCGGCTGCTTGCTGCTCAGAAATTGTTTGAGCGCCGCCGCGAAGACGTCGGGCGTGTACGGATTCAGTTTGGACGATTCGATGGCATAAACTTTCGCGACTTTCTTCGCAGCGACCTCCGGCGCAGCGGCAGCCGCGCCGACCACGGCGGCTTCCAGCGTCCAGCCAGTCGCGGCTGCGATCGCCTGACCTGCCGTGATGGTTTCCCACGAAACGCGATTCAGCTTGCCTTCGCGCTGCTCAACGACCACCACAATCGTATCTGCCATAACGAGCTCAATTCCTTGTCATTCCGAATCGGGCAGGGCCCGCCTTTGTGTTGTCATTCCGAACCGCTGCGAAGCAGCGGTGAGGAACCTGCTGTTCTCCTCGTACTACCTCGCGGGCAAGAGTGCCCGCGCCACACTATAAAACTCTCAGTTCGTTTCTCAGCTTGTCCACCAGCTTCTTCGCGATTTCGGCTGGCGGACCTTCAATGTGCTCGGTCTTTTTCGTCTTCTGCGGCACGTACAGCTTTTCGATTTTCTGCAGATTTTCTCCAATCGCCGACTGCACCTCGTTCAGCATCACTTTCCGCAGCGGCTTATTCTTTGCCTGCTTAATTCCGATTAGCGTGGCGTACCGCAGCTTGTTGATCCCCGACTGAATCGTCAGCACTGCCGGCGTCGGCATATCGACAAACTGGAAGTACCCCGCCTCAAGTTCACGTTTCACACGAATGCCGCTGTCGGTTTTCTCGATCTGCATAATGATGGTCGCGTGCGGCCATCCTAAAAGTTCGGCAAGGATGACGCCCGTCTGCGCGTAGCCGTAGTCGTCGGACTGCAGGCCCGTGAAGATGAGATCGAATTGTTCGTCCTTGATCGCCGCCGCAATCGCTTTGGCGGTATTGAATGCGTCGAGCCCGACGAATTTGTCATCTTCCAGATGGATGGCGCGATCCGCGCCCTTGGCCAGCGCCTCGCGCAGCACCTGCTGCGCACGCACCGGACCGCTGGTGATCACGACCACTTCGCCCTTGTGCTTCTCACGCTGGCGCAGCGCCTCTTCGAGCGCGTAAGCATCGGGCTCATTCACTTCGTAGGAAACATCTTCGCGGATCCAGGTGCCCAACTCGTTCAGCTTGAGAGGCGCATCCTTCTGCGGCACCTGCTTCATGCAAACCAGGATTTTCAAAGGAGGACTCCTTGCCCGCAGTTTCTGAGTCTGCGGCAAAACTGGTCAGTATAAATGAGCGTCTACCGAGGAGGGAAACCGCCTGGGAGGCATCGGGATACGGCCGACAATGTTTCCCTAAACTCGGTCGCGCCCGCTGAGTGGGTGTAAGAGGGGGCGACAATTCAGAGCGATTCAGGGGCTAGTTCTCGGCAGAAGTCTCGTCAGAGGAACAGCCGTGCGCGAAGCTGTGTTTCGATTCTTCCGCCTCACTTGGGTGCGTGCGCTGCATTATCCGGCGCTGCACCCGACGCAAACCGGGGAACCTGTAGAGTGTGCACTCAATGAATTTCCAAACCTGTCCCGTGCGAGGACTCACCACGTATACCCCGAAGGGCGTAGTTGCGGCGGCCCCGGGGAAATCGCAAGAGGCGCCAAATGAATAGTAGTCCGGAATAAACGGATCAGCTCTCCTGTCGAGGCTCTCCAATTCACAGTATCTCGAAGGCAGACTAATCTTTTCGTGTCGCAAGACCATCCTAACTAATGACGCGGCCTCCCGTTCCGTGATGGTGGTTTGCTGTCCGAAGCAACTGAATGAGCTAAGGCAGCCGAAAACAATCGCGACAATACAGCGGCTTCCGTTCATCATTAGCAAATATATCCCCGATGGCCGACTTAGCGTCGATGTATGCGTAGGATACGAGTTGTGATCCCAATCACAGACTCCCCGCCACGCTCCACGTCAGCATTAACCGGATATGGCCAACGATTCGTTTTCTGCCATGCGGCAGAGCATCATCGACGGCGCGCCCGATACGGCCGCAACCCTGGCGCAGCAGGCGATCGCGGCGGGAACCGCACCCCTTGAGGCCATCAACAGCGGATACGTTCCCGGCATGCACGATGTCGGCGAGCAATTCGCACACGGACAGATGTTTCTGCCTGACATGATGGCTTCGGCTGAGGCCATGCGGGCGGCAATGGCCGTGCTCGATCCTGAGTTGCGTAAGCTCGGCACAGAACGTCCGATGGCGGGAGTTGTTGTGCTTGGCACGACGAAAGGCGACATCCACGAGATCGGGAAAATCCTGGTCGGAACACTGCTCACCGCACACGGATTTCAGGTCCACGACCTGGGCGTGGATGTTTCCGGCGATAAATTTGTCGCGAAAGCCCAAGAACTCAATGCAGACATCATTGGAGTTTCTGCGCTGCTGACGACCACCATGCGCAATCAGAAAAGCGTGATCGAAGCGGTGGAGAAATCCGGCCTGCGCGCCCGCGTGAAAGTCATGGTCGGAGGAGCGCCGGTCTCGCGACGCTGGGCGGATGAGATCGGCGCCGACGGTTACGCCCCAAACGCCATGGCCGCGGTCACGCTGGTACAGGAGTTGATGCAACAAAGAATCCAGACCGTGAATCGGTAACCCGGGTGTCCGGCAATGAAAGTGGCACTCGGGTGGAAGAGCAGCCCTTTAGGGCCGCGTGAAGACGCCGATTGATCGGGGGCTTTAGCCCCCGTGGTCAGATAATGCGACCCAAGCTCCAACTTCTCGACTCGGGCCTGATCGAACGCATCCTCGAAGAGGCTTTTCAACTCATCGAGGACCCCGGCGTTCGCGTCGCGCCATACGTTGAACGACTGCTACAGGCCGCCGGAATCACGGTGAAAGATGGCGTCGCGCACATTCCCGAAGCGCTGGCCAGACGCCTGCTCGACCTCGCACCTCGCGGATTCTGTCTCTACGACCGCCTGGGCAAGCCCGCAGTTCACTATGCTGGAGACACCGTCCACTTCGATCCCGGCTCGTCGTGCCTGAACATTCTCGATCCTGAGACGCAGCAGCCGCGGCCGGCGATGTCGGACGATCTTGTCCGTCTCGTACAGGTAGCGGAGATGTTGCCGCAGTTCGCGGCGCAATCGACCGCGATGGTCTGCAACGACGTGCCCCAGGAAATCGGCGACTGGTATCGCCTGCTGCTCGTGTTGTGGTATTCGGAGAAGCCAGTCATTACGGGAGCCTTTTCGGCGTCGAGCCTGCATCTGCTCACTGAATTGCTGGCGCTTGAAAGCGGAGGACGCGACGCCTTTCGCCAGCATCCGCGCGCGATTTTCGATGTCTGCCCGTCTCCGCCCCTGAACTGGTCAGAGTTCGCGTCGCAGAATCTGGTCGATTTGGCGCGTGCCGGTATTCCCGCGGAAATCGTCAGCATGCCGCTGGCGGGAGCAACCGCTCCTGTCACTCTGGCCGGATCTGTGGTGCAGCACGCCGCCGAGTGCATCAGCGGTATTGTCATTCATCAACTCGCGCAGCCCGGCGCACCGATTGTCTGGGGAGGCGCGCCCGCCATCTTCGACATGCGCAGCGGCAAAACTCCCATGGGAGCGATTGAAACCGCAATGCTCGATGTAGCCTGCTCCGAAGTCGGCAAATATCTTGGCCTGCCCACCCACGCTTATATGGTTGCGGGCGATGGGCGCGTGATCGACCCGCAAGTGGAGATGGAGAGCGGCATGTCGGCGGAATTGGGAGCGCTCGCGGGGATCAACATGATTTCCGGCGCGGGCATGCTCGATTTCCTCGCTTGCCACAGCATCGAGAAGCTGGTCATCGATGCCGAGGCCATTGCGTCGGCGCAGCGACTGATCGAAGGCATCGTCCCGCGCGGAGATTCGCTGGCTACAGCCATGTTCGCGAAGACAGGTCTGCACGGCGATTTTTTAAAGCTGAAAGAAACCCGCGCGCTCTTTCGGCAGGAGCAGCACTTCCCGTCAGCAGTGATCGATCGCGGCCTCCCCTCGATGGACGGCGAGAATCTCGGAATCTTGGATCGCGCGCGGCACCGGGTAGAAGAACTTGTCGCCAGCTACGAACGGCATCCGCTTGCACCTGAGATCGAGAAAGAAATGCTCGCCTTCGCCGAACGAGAAGGAAGGCAAGCCGGGCTGAAAGAATTGCCGGGAATCGTCAGTCCGGCATATTCGCGGGAAGCAGGCCTGACTTCGTAGCGGCGGGTCGCGGGCTGTCGCGCGGGCGTCCTCGCCCGCGCAGTCTGAGCGTAAACCGCCGATGCTTTTCATAGATTTGCCATCCTGAGCGCAGCGAAGGATGACAAAACCTATGGGCTAGAAAAAAGGGCTACTCCGTCAGTACCGTCGACTGGCCGGTCAGTTCGAACCGCTTGCGGCAGCGCATGTTCTTGCAAGCCATCATGTCGTCTTTGCGGACCATGTAGGAACGAAACTTGGCGAAGCGTGCGCGGTCGCGTTCGTCTGCGCGGCCCGATAGTTGCCGCTTCTTGGTGCGGACAATCCACATGACCTCGTAATCCGCCGTCTGATGGCAATGCGGACAGTTCAACGAAGCCGGTTTCTTTTCTTGCCGCTCGTCAAAAAAATCGCGCTCTTCCATGACTAGTCCCGAGTCCTGAGTCGCGGGCCGGAAAGCCCGGTTATTTCCAAAGCCGTTATTGATTATTGCAGCTTTGGCCCCTGCAAGCTATGGCAAGATGAGTACGAACATGCCCCGCAAGAAGAGATCCAAGCCCTTTCGGGCAGTCACGGCGGTAAAAGAACTGGCCCGCGAGCGCGTCGGACGCCCTCCAACGGAGAAAATTGTCCTCGAGAAAAAGAAAAAGGCGGTGAAGCACAAGGCTACGCTCGGCAAACTACTCAGCGACAACGACAATTGAGTCAATGAATCATTCAGTCATTGAATCAATGAAAAGCCTTGGCTTTGGTGTCAATGATTCAATGTCTCAATTCTGCAAGATTTCCCGCACGAAACCAGCGAACTCCCGCACATCTTCTTCCGTCGTATCGAACGAGCACATCCAGCGCACGATGCACTCTTCCTCGATCCAGGGATAAAAGAAGTACCGCTCTTTGATCTTTTCGATCGCTTGCTGCGGAATCTGCGCGAACACGCCGTTCGACTCCACAGGCCATGCAATGCGAACCTGCGGAATTGTCCGCACCTCCGCTTCGAGCATGCGCGCCATGCGGTTGGCATGATCGGCGCTGCGCAGCCACAAATCGTTCGTCAGCATTGCTTCGAACTGTGCCGCGATGAAGCGCATCTTGGAAGCCAGCTGCATCCCCTGCTTACGCAGAAAAAGAAAATCGTGGCTCAATCCAGGATCGAAGAACACGACCGCTTCCCCGCCCATCATTCCATTTTTCGTCCCTCCGAAAGTGAGCACGTCTACGCCCAAATCACGCGTAGCCTGACCCAAAGTCTGGCCGAGACTCGCCGCGGCGTTGGCGATGCGCGCTCCGTCCACGTGCAGGAACATGCCGCGCTGGTGGGCGAAGTTGGCGAGATCGCGGATTTCATCTGGCTGGTACACCGTCCCCATCTCGGTTGATTGCGTGATCGAGATAACGCGCGCCTGTACGTGATGCTGATCGCCGATGCCGTGATAGGCGTGCCGCACCTGCTCCACCGTGATCTTTCCCGCCTGGTGCGCGAGCGGCAGCAGCTTGCATCCCAGATGCTTTTCCGGCGCGGCACACTCGTCGGTGTAGATGTGCGCGTAGTCGCTGCACAAGACCGCGTGATACGGACGCGTTAGCGCCTGCAGCCCAAGCACATTCCCGCCCGTCCCGTTGAACGTAAAGAAGACTGCGATTCCGGAGCCGAAATGCTCTTCAAACTTTCGGATTGCCGAGCGCGTGTAGTCATCGTCTCCGTAGGCCCGGACGTGCCCCTGGTTGACCCGCGCAATCGCCTCCAGAATTTCCGGATGTACTCCAGCGTTGTTATCGCTGGCAAATCCGCGGATCGTTTTGCTTGAAACCTGTGGCATACGGGAACAATGTAGCAGATGAGATATGCTGATCCATAGATGCCGCGCAAACGCACTCTCATCGCTTCACCGCTCGCATGGACCAGCGATTGGATCAAGAACACGCCCGTGCCGCATCCCGCGCTGCCCGTGGTGGCCGAGCGCGGAGGCACACAACTGCGCACGCCGCTGCCGGTCGCGATCGTGGATACGCGTGAGCAGAATCCGCTTTCGTTCCGTCGCTTTCGCGGATGGTTCGCCAAGATCGAATACCGCGCTCTTCGGCTGGGCGACTATTCGGTGAAAGGGATGGAAGAGACTTGTGCGGTCGAGCGCAAAGATCTTGCCGACCTGATCTGCTCGTTCACCACCAATCGGACCGTATTCGTGAATCGTCTGCGGCGAATGGCCGAGCTACCGCATAGCCTGCTCGTGGTTACGTCATCGCTGACGGAAATCAAATCTGAGTATCCCTACCGCGCCGCCAATCCCAATCGCATCACGCAATCGCTGATCGCCGTCCTGACCGGCCTGCGCCTGCCGTTCATCTGCACCGACACGCACGAACTCGGTGAAGAGATCGTCGCATCGTATCTCTACCAGACGTTTCTGTATGATTGGCTGGAGCGCAACGGCCACGGACGACAGCTGGCCGACGGCGATCTGTAAGTATTCTCATTCGTGGGGTGCCCCCATTTTTCGCCGTTCTTGCGAGAAGTGGGAATCGCGAATCCATTCATGTCCGACCAATTCGCTCTCGCCGACGCCGCCGCGCAATACATTCTGCAACGTACGCCTCTCAGGCCGAAGATCGGGCTCGTCCTCGGCTCCGGCCTTGGCGCCTTCGCGGACTCTCTCACCGATGCGACCCGCGTTACATACTCCGACATTCCATCGTTTCCTCAATCCACCGCGATTGGACACGCCGGGCGGCTCGTGATCGGGAAAGCCGGCGAGGTCGCGGTTGCGGCCATGCAGGGCCGTGTGCATCTGTACGAAGGGTATTCGGCCCAGCAGGTCGCGTTTCCGATCCGCGTCTTTGGGCGCATGGGCATTCGCGCCGTGATCCTGACGAACGCGGCGGGAGGGATCAATCGCGGCTATTCGCAGGGTGCGCTGGTGCTGGTCCGCGACCACATTAACCTGCAGGGAACAAATCCGCTGGTCGGACCGAACGACGACCGGCTCGGAGTTCGCTTCCCCGACATGACGCACGCATACTGCAAGCAGTATCGCGAGATCGCGCGCGAGGCCGCAAAGAACCTCAACATTCCTCTGCACGAAGGCATCTACGCCGCGTTGCTAGGTCCGAGCTACGAGACACCGGCGGAAATCGAATACCTGCGTCGCATCGGAGCCGATCTGGTGGGAATGTCGACCGTCGCCGAGGTCATCGCCGCGCGTCACATGGGAATGCACGTGCTCGCGATTTCGTGCGTCACCAACATGGCCGCGGGAATTCTCGATCAGCCCCTCTCCCACGCCGAAGTGATGGAAACCGGCGAGCGCGTGCGGGGGATCTTCGAGGCGCTGCTGAGATCCGTGCTGCCAAAAATCGCGGATAGTACCTCGACGTAGCTGCGGAGCTACGCTCCGCCGAACAGCCGAGGGCGGCTGTCCCTAGATGTTCATTTCGCTCTCGGAATCTCCAATGCCGCCGGCGGCTTCACGCTGTAAATTTCCGCAAAGTTCCTCTGATTGACTCCCAGAGCCAAGCGTCCTCGGGAATCGATATAGAGCAGTGGCTCTCCGACGGGCACATCACTGAACGTCTTCACAAATTTAATTTTCAGTTCTTTGTCGCCGACCTTCACCGGCACTTCCTGCCCGCGCTCGTATCCGAGCTTTAGGAAATCGTCGGCGTCGACATTGGTGACCAGATTGCCGAAGGGCCCATCCGTCGCCGTCACTGTAGCGCTCAGCCCCCTGTCATTGAGCTCGGCCCGCTTGAGTTCAAGGCGAACCAGATCTTTGACGGGGACTTCCGGGCCGACCGTATTCCAGTCATCTCCGCGCGCTAGATGCGCGCCGACGGGAGAGAAAATGTCGCGGCCATGAAATGTGGAAGAGAATTTTTTCCCGATCATCCAGTCGGTGTTCGTAATCTCGCGAACCGACTCGATGCCATCGCGCTGCTCGACGAATGTCAGCAGTCCATTGTCGGGGAGCACAAACAACTGTCCACGTTTCGACCGCGCCACGATTGCCTTGCGGGTGCTGCCCACTCCCGGATCAATCACCACAACGAACACCGTGCCGGCAGGATAGTAGGGCGTCGCTCCGAATAAGAATCGCGCGCCATCGAGAATCGAAAACGGTGTAACCTCGTGCGTCAGGTCGACAATCCGAACCGTCGGCATGACGCCGTACATCACGCCGCGGCAGATCGCGACCGAGTCGTCCACGACGCCGAAGTCCGTCATGAAAACGATGGTGGGCGGATATTTCTGTGCAGCTTCTGCGGCCTGCGAGAGCGCAGCCGAAAAGATCAAAACCAGAGCGATTGCGGTGAGCTTCAAATTCCTGCGGCGAAGGCGTGACGCGTTCATGATTCTCCGAAAATGATGTGCGATGTTTCAGCCTGCAGCGAGCCCACCATTCTAAACAACAATTGCTGATTTCTGATTGTTGATTGGACCCGCATCCCGGTTTTCAATCAACAATCGTCAATCAACAATCCAATCCCACTGGCAAAGTGCCTTTCCCCCGCGGGACGCATCTGTCAGTCTATAATCCCTGAAGCTAACTTCATCCCGGAGGCTCTCATGTCGCAAGCGATTCCTGATAAATATAAAGACCTTTTTCAGAAACGGGCCTTCGCCAGCCTGAGCACGCTGATGCCCGACGGGCGGCCCCAGGTCACGCCGGTATGGGTCGACTTCGACGGCGAGCACGTCATTTTCAACTCTGCGCGCGGGCGCCAGAAAGATAAAAACGTTCGCCGCGATCCTCGCGTCGCCCTGGCTGTCATCGATCCCGAGAATCCATATCGTTATCTTGAAATCCGCGGACGCGTCGTCGAAATCACCGAAGAGGGCGCCGGCGAACACATTCACAAAATGGCGAAGAAGTATCTCGGCGTCGATAAATATCCGTACGGCCAGCCGGGAGAAGTCCGCGTGCTCTATAAGATCAAGCCCGAGCACACCACGGTGATGGGATAGGGAAAAGTTTCAAAGTTATAAGGTTTCAATGTTTCCAGGTCGCCGGAAGTAATTCGCGGCTGTCTTTGAAACTCGGAAACTTTGAAACCTGTTTCTCTGAGGCTCAACTCATCCCGACACTCAATCTCTGCTTCCTCGGCTTCGGCAACGTGAATCGCACGCTAGTGCAATTGCTGGAGAACCGCGCGGCGGAACTCCGCGAGCGATATAGCATCGAATACCGCGTCACCGGGATTGCATCGCGCCGTCTGGGCTGGATCGCCGACCCGAACGGTTTGGATTTGAAGGGGCGCGACTTTAGTCGCGCCGCTCAGGATTCCTGGCAGGACGCGGCTTTAGCCGCTGACGTAAAAGGCTGGCTCTCCGCCGCGCGCGCGGACGTTCTCTTTGAGGCCACATCGCTCAACGTGGAGAACGGACAGCCCGCCGTCGATCATATCCGGGCCGCGCTCGAGCACGGAGCCCACGTCATCACCGCGAACAAGGGTCCGATCGTGCATGCCTACCGTGAACTGCGCGATCTCGCCGCACACAAAGGCAAACATTTCCTTTTCGAATCGACCGTCATGGATGGCGTCCCCATCTTCTCTTTGTTCGACCAACTACCCACCATCCATCTGCAAGGCTTTCACGGAATTCTCAATTCCACGACGAACGTGATCCTGTCGGAAATGGAAAACGGCCTGACTTTCGAGGACGCGTTGAAGAAAGCGCGGGAAATTGGCGTTGCGGAAACTGACGCCACGCACGATATCGACGGTTGGGACGCCGCGGTGAAAACCGCCGCGCTGATTACGGTGCTTATGGACGTTCCCATCCGCCTCGATCAGATCGCGCGTGAAGGCATCCGCGATCTGACGCCGCAAGCCGTGCGCACCGCGAAGCGCGATGGATGGCCATTCAAGCTGGTCTGCCGTGCAAAGCGCACAGCGACCGGAGTCAAAGCGAGCGTGGGCCCGGAAAAAGTTCTGAGCACGCAGCCCATGGCGAAGGTCACCGGCACGTCGTCCTACATCTACTTTGAAACCGATATCTTCCCCGGCCTCGCCATCACGGAGGAAAATCCGGGGCTGTACGCGACGGCTTACGGAATGCTGGCAGATTTCGTGAGAGCGACAAAATCAGATATGACGTGAAGGCGGTTCAATCCCGCCGTAAACGGAAAAAAGGGGATTCTAGCGAGTGGCACCATCGAGCTATCATTTCGATTTGTGCCATCAATGCCCTCCACATTTTCGCCGCTCGAACGAGAGGTGCTGACCTGGATTTGCGAATCCTATCCCGCGGACCGAACCTCACTGAAGGAGCAGCTTTCAACGGCAAAGCTCGATCGCCGAGAAAACACCGGATCCGGCTTCTTCACGCATTTCCTGGTGGATCGAAATACTTCCAGTCCAATTCCAGGTGAGCGCGTGAGAAATGGACCGCAGGCCAAAATCGAAGGCCTGAAATACGGAATGGGCTTCATTCTGTGGCTCGAGCGAGGATACGCGGACTGCCTTGAGGGATACGCTTACGGCCCTGACAGCACGACTGACTTGCCGTTTGAAAGCGTCAAGTTCCAGATCTTGGCCCCTGAACAGTAGTGTCCGGCCGCTGCCGCCGTGATAGAAATAATCATGGTCACTGCTGAAAACGTTGCCCCCGCCGTCGATGTCACTCGCATCCGCTCCCAATTCCCTTCCCTCTCCCAAACCGTGAACGGCCATCCTTCCGTCTTCTTTGACGGGCCAGGAGGGACGCAGGTTCCGCAACGCGTCATCGACGCCATGTCCGGCTATCTGCGCGAGAACAATGCGAACACCGGAGGAGCATACGCGACCAGCCGACGCACCGATGCGACGATAGCCCAAGCCCGTGCCGCCATGGCCGACTTCTTTCATTGTGCCGCAGATGAAGTCGTCTTCGGGCCGAACATGACAACGCTGACTTACACCATGTCGCGCGCGATCGGACGCGACCTCAAACCCGGGGACGAAATCCTCCTCACGCGCCTCGATCACGACGCGAACTTCACTCCTTGGGTGCAGATGGCAGAAGATCGCGGCGTGAGCGTACGCGTCGCCGAGTTCCGCGAGGAAGACTGCACCCTTGACATGTCCGATCTCACGTCGAAGAT
>Ga0335077_10009000_pt1 | contig 12384 bp, 11 predicted proteins | sample Lox_Sample_31_FD_207151 | JGI IMG/M metagenome (GOLD analysis project Ga0335077, IMG submission 207151) | Soil microbial communities from Loxahatchee National Wildlife Refuge, Florida, United States - Lox_Sample_3.1 | ecosystem: Environmental > Terrestrial > Soil > Wetlands | place: USA...
TACGCCCACCAAGCGAGGCAGAAAGTGCGCGCCTCCGGCGCCGGGCACCAGCCCCACCTTCACATAGGTTTCTGCGAAGCGGGCGCTGTGCGCTGCGTAGCGCAGGTCGCACATCAGGGCGAGATCCATGCCGGCTCCCGTGGCCACCCCGTTGACGGCGGCGATGACCGGCTTGTCGAGGTCCTCCAGCGCCAGCGGGATGCGCTGTATGCGCTGGAACAGCTCGTTCTTGCGCTGCTCGGGCGTGTGCTCGAGGCGCTCGCCCATTTCGACGATGTCGCCGCCGCTGCAGAAGGCGGACCCGGCGCCGGTGACGATCACCACCTTGACGTCGTCGTCGGTGCGGCAACGCTGCAGCGCCGCCGCCCACGCGTCGATCATCTCGAACGTGAAAGCGTTCATCCGCTCCGGTCGATCCAGCACGATGCGGGCGATGCCATCCGAGATGGAGAACTTGAGCTGACCGCTCATGACTGGGTCCTGTCGTGTGGATTGGAGTGATTGACCGGAGCCGCTGGTGTGTTGACCACCGCCTCGATCTCCGCCGCGGACAGCCCAGCCTCCGCGAGCACCTCGGCGGTGTGCTCACCCAGCCGCGGCGCGTGCCGGCGGATGCGGAACGGCGCGGCGCTGAACGACACCGGGTTGCGCACGGTGCGATAGCGGCCCTCGGTCGGATGCTCGGCTTCGCCAAACAGGCCTACGGCCTTGATGTGCGGGTCGTCGGGAAGGTCCGCGAGCGACAGCACCGGCATGCAGGGAATGCTCACACGGTCGCAGAAGGCCACCCATTGCGCGGTGGTGCGCTTCACCGCCTCTTCCTGCAGCATCTCGTACAGCACCGCGATGTGCTCGACGCGGTCCGTCAGGCGGCGAAAACGGGGATCGTCCTTGAACTCTGTGCGCCCGGTGAAATCGTAGAAGTCCTGCCAGTTGCGGTCGGAGTAGGGCAGGATGCAGGCGTAACCGTCCTTGGTGCGGAACGGCTTGCGCCGCGTGCTCAGCAGGCGCGTATAGCCGGGCTCGGCGAGCGGCGGTATGAACGCGGAGCCGCCCATGTGCTCGGCCAGGTTGAACTCGATGCTGGTCTCCAGCATGGGGACCTCGATGGCTTGCCCGCCGCCGCCACGCTCGCGCTGAAACAGCGCAGCGAGGATGGCGTAAGCGACGGCCTGCCCCGAGAGCTTGTCGCACACGACGGTTGGAACGTAGGCCGGTTCGCCAAGCACTCGCCCGTGCAGCGCCGCCATGCCGGAGCCGGCCTGGATGGCGTCGTCATAGGCTGGCTTGTCGCCATACGGGCCGTCGCTGCCGAAGCCGTACGCGCCGCAGTAGACGATGTCCGCGTTGAGCGAGCGCACCTGCTCGTAACCATAGCCCAGGCGCTCGACGCTCCGGCGCCGCAGGCTGTGCACGAATACGTCGGCGGTCTCGATCAAGCGGTTGAGGGCGAGGCGGCACTCGCCGCGCTTCAAGTCGAGCGCGATGCTGCGCTTGTTGCGATGCAGATTGAGAAAGCTGCCGGACATCCCGGCGTGGCGCAGCGGCTCGTGATGGCGCACCGAGTCGCCCTCCGGACTCTCGATCTTGATCACGTCGGCGCCGAGGTCGGCCAGGATATGGGTGGCGAACGGGCCCATGATCACGCTGGTAAGGTCGAGGATGCGAATGCCGGTGAGCGGTCCAGCCGATCCGGTCGCGGTCATGGTGTCACTCCATCATCCAGTCAGGAGCCGACCAGCATCGGCCAGAGCGCCTCGCCGCCGGCGCCGCACACTGCGCGGCCGACGCGCTCCTGCCAGTAGGTCTCGTGGCCGAACTCGTCGCGCCAGGACCACAGACGGCGCGTGGCGAAGTGCAGCGGATGCTCCTGCGTGAAGCCGATGGCGCCGTGTACCTGATGACAGACTTCGGCCACGCGTCCCGCAGCCTCGCTGACTCGTGCCTTGGCGATCGCTGCGGCGAAGACGAAGTCGGAGCTCCCGTAGGCCTCTACCCCGAGCTCCGCCGCTGCGGCCGCCGCGGCATATTGGCCCGCCGCATCGGCCAGCATGTGCTGCACCGCCTGGAACTTGCCGATCGGGCGGCCGAACTGATGACGTTCCATCGCGTAGGCGAGCGCATGGTCGAGGCACCTCTCCATCGCGCCCACCATCTGCATCGCGCGGGCGAGCGCGCCGAACGGCAGGAAGCCCTCGGCGCACGCAGCCTGCGCTGGACGCACGGCCGGCGACGGCAAAGTGACGCCGTCCAGAAGCAAAGTCTCGCGCGGCTCGTTGGCTAGATTGCGCAGCGTCTCCGCTGCAGCCTTTGCGCGCGGAAGCAGCGCGAGGTAGCCCGTGCCGCCGGCATCGCGAGCGTGGAGCAGCACGCGATCCACTCGTGTCGCCCACGGCACTCGCGCCGCGCGTCCGCTCAGAACGAAACTGTCCCCGCGCCGCTCTATGCCGATCGCATCGCCTGGGACGACCGGCGCCAGGGACGCGGGGCCGCCTTCGACGGTCCCGCCGGCCTCGGTCCACAGTGCCGCCGCCAACATCGTCTCTGCGAGCGGCACGGGGAGCGTGTGATAGCCCGAACGGCGCACGAGTTGCAGCGCGTCGCGCGCCTCCAGTCCCACGCCGCCGCGTGCCTCCCGCACCAGCGCCAGCGGCAGGCCGGCCTGTTCGACCGCCTGCCAGATGGCCGCCGGCCATGCGCCAGCATCCGCCTCTGCGAGGCGCTGCTTGTTCACCTCGCCATGGAACAGACGGTCGGCTTGCTCGATGACGATCGCCGACACGTCCTGCGGATCACCATGCCATCGTACGGAAGCAACGCTCATGTGTCGGCTTCCTAGCGCAGCCCCAGCCCGCGGGCGATGATGCCGCGCAGGATCTCGCGCGTGCCGCCGCGCAGCGTGTACGAGGGCGCGTGCAGCACGACGTGGGCGAGCGTCTCCGACAGCGCATCGTCGCGGTCGTCGAGGCTGGCCTCGAGCGGAACCAGGCGGCGCACCACCTCGGGCAGATCGCGCTCGAACGCCGTGCCGACGTCCTTCACCAGTGCGGCCTCGGTGTTGGGGTTCTCGCCGCGGTCGAGCAGCCCCGCGACGGAGGCGGACATGCGTTGCAAAGCCGCGAGATGACTGACCAGGCGGCCGACCTCCGCGGCCTCGCGCTCGCTCGCACGGCCTCGCACGCGCTCGATGAGCTCCACGAGCAGACGGTAGTCGGACAGAAAGCGGTCCGGCCCGGAACGCTCGAAGGCGAGCTCTCCCGTCACCATGGACCAGCCCTGGCCTTCGGCGCCGACCATCATGTCGTCCGCCACGATGTAGTCCTTGAAGAACACCTCGTTGAACTCGTGACCGCCGGCCAGGTTGTGGATCGGGCGCACGCTGACCCCGGGCTGAGCGAGGTCGATGATGAACTGCGTGAGCCCGCCGTGCCGGTCGGCACCGGGGTCGCCGGTGCGTACGAGTGCGATGAGGTAGTGGACGCGATGCGCGTTCGACGTCCAGATCTTGCTGCCGTTGACGGCCCAGCCGCCGTCCCGCTTCACGGCGCGCGTACGCACGGCGGCGAGGTCCGAGCCCGAATCGGGCTCGCTCATGCCGATGCCGAAGAAGCACTCGCCGCGGCAGATGCGCGGCAGCAACAGGAGCTTGGCTCGTTCGCTGCCGTGGCGCAGGATCTGCGGACCGGACTGGCGGTCGGCGATCCAGTGCGCGGCGCACGGCGCCCCCGCCGCCAGCATTTCCTGTGTGATAACGTAGCGCACGAGACTCGACTGCGCCTGCCCGCCGTATTGGTTCGGCCAGGTGACGCCGATGAATCCGGCGGCGCCGGCGCGGCTGCTGAACTCTGCGTCGAACGTGCTCCAGGACGAGCGATGCGGAACATAGCGCCCGGCGCTGCGCTCGGCCGCCAGGAACGCCCGCACCCGGCGCCGGGCGTCGGCGGCCTCGGATGGCAGTGCCGGTGCATCGAATCGCAGTGCGCGCATAAAGCGGGAATACTCCAGCGACTTTCGCAGCATAAAGCATTTTCGGCGTCCGCTAACTTGACCTCGCCCAGTCCTGCCGTCGAGCCGCTGCTCGCCGGAATCACCGTTGTCGATTTCACCCGCGTACTCGCGGGCCCCTACTGCACGCGCCTGCTGGCCGACCTCGGCGCGCGCGTGATCAAGATCGAGCGGCCCCGCGAAGGCGACGAGATCCGCTATTCCGTGATCCAGCTGGAGCCGGGGCGCACGGATCAAAGCAGCTACTTCGTGCGGTTGAACGCCGGCAAGCAGGGCATCGCAATCGATCTCGCCCACCCGCAGGCGCACGCCGTAGTGCTCGATCTGGTTCGCCACGCCGACGTGGTGGTGGAGAACTTCTCGCCCGGCGTGATGGCGCGCTACGGCTTCGATGACGCTGCCCTGCGGGCGGTCAAATCCGATCTGGTGTATTGCTCGATCTCCGGTTTCGGGCAAACCGGACCGCTCGGATCGATGCAGGCCTACGCCCATCTCATCAACGCCTTCTCCGGCATGATGGACATGGAGCGCGGCGGCGAGGATCGGCCGCGCGCCTCGTACCTGCAGACCGCCGACGTGCTGGCGGGCACTCACGCCTTCGGCGCGATCTGCGCAGCGCTGCTGCGGCGCGCGCGCGGCGGACGCGGCGCCTACCTCGACGTGTCCATGCTGGAATGCTTGATTGCGGCCGACGACATCACGTTTCACGCGCTACTCAATGGAGGCAGCGTGGAGCGCGGTCCGCGCGTCGGCATGCTGGTGCACGCGATCGGCGGGCGAAATGTGGCGATGCAAGCGGTTGGTGCCCCGCACCTGCTCGCGCGCTTGCTCGCGCTGATCGGCCGCCCCGAGCTCGCAAACGACGAGCGCTTCGCGACGCCGACCGCGCGGCGCCAGAACTGGCCGGCCTTCGCCCAGATCCTGCGCGACTGGCTGAACGGCTTCGGCAGCGTTGACGAGGCGCTGGCCGCGCTCTCGGCTGCGCGGATTCCCAGCGCGCCGGTGATGTCGCCGGAGCAGGTCGCCGCGCATCCACAGATGATCGCTCGCTCGGCGTTCCCGCAGGTCCACCACCCGGCGCGCGGACCGGTGCGAGTGACCGCATCCCCGTTTCATCTGGACGGCCAGCCGACCCATCCTGCCGGGCCGGCGCCGCACCGCGTGGGAGAGCACACCCGCGCCGTGCTGACCGGCGTGCTCGGGTATTCCGCGGAGCGCGTCGCAGCGCTCGAGCGGGAGGGCGTGATCGAAACCGGCGGAACTGGGTGAAACACACTCTCCCCTCCTTGGCCAAGATTCTATGGTTCATGTCAAGCGAGGGGTGCCCGCGAAGCGGGCGGGGTGGTTCGGATCGCGCTCGTCAGAGGAAATCGCGCAGCAGCCGCTCCGATTCAGCCCACAGACCGTCGGCCAAACGATCGTCGCGCGCCTGGCGCGAGGGTGTCGCTTCGCGCGAATCGACGAAATACTTTCCGCTGACCCCTGCCGCTCGATCCGAGACCGCCAGGTAAACCGAGGTGCGTGCGCCTTGTTCGAGCGAAGCGCCACGGATGTCGAATCCGGCGTGCAGCAGCTTGGTGTCGATCACGCCGGGATGCAGGGCATTAGCGGTCACTGCCGTCGGTGCGAGACGACTCGCGAGCGAGCGCGTGAACAGGATGTTGGCGAGCTTGGAGGCGGCGTACACGTCGTAGCCCTCGAAGCCATGCGCGAACCTGAGGTCGTCGAGATCGAGGTCGGCGCCGCTGTGGGCGATGGAGCTGACTGTTACGACGCGGCCGGTTGGCGCGGCGCTCAATGTGGGCAGCAGGCGCGACGTGAGGAGGAAGACGGCGAAGTGGTTCACCGCCATCGTCATCTCGAACCCGTCTTCGGTCAACACGCGGTTGCGCTGGAAGACGCCGGCGTTGTTGATGAGAACGTCGAGGATCGGCGCGCGCTGTTGCACCTGCTGCGCCAGCTCCACCACCTGCCGCATGCTGGACAGGTCGCCCCACACGGGCGCGACGCGCGCAGCGCCCGCTTCGGCGGCTAGCGTCCGTGCGTTCCGCGAAGCTTTCTCCTCATTGCGCCCGTGCACGAGCACATGCAGGCCCCGAGCCAGGAGCTGACGCGCGGTTTCAAGACCGATGCCATCGGTGGCGCCGGTCACGAGGACGCTTTTCATGTGGTGAGCTGTGCGGCCGGGAGAGATCGGCCAAAGGCAAGGAGTCTACTCGAACCTATCTCATTGTTCCGCGCGTGATTGCGTTGCCGCGCGGACGCCGTCAGTGCCCGGCACCGAGATAGTTGATAACGCCTTTGACAGTCAGAAAAGCCCAATAGCCCCATGTGCCGCCAACGGTCGCGAGCACGACCCACTGCGCAACCGTCATGGCGTGGCCCGCTGGGCGTCGGCGTGCATAGCGCACGACCGCTTTCGGGCGCCGAGCACCGGCCCGCACCAGACCCAGACGCCAGAGCATCGCAAGCCAGCCGAGCGCAACGGTCGTACCGAAACGTCGCCGGATGTCATGGAATGTGCCGCGGGTCATCCTCCGGTCATCGGCAACCCGCGCACTGACCTTAAGAACTACGCCGCTCGGATTCGAATTTCGTGCGCTCGCCCGCGCGGGCGGGCGTTGACAATCAGCGCTGCTCTGTGCGCACGCAGTTGCGGCCATCCGCCTTGGCGCGATAGAGCGCCGCATCGGCGGCGGCGGCGAGCGTCGCCAGGGTGTCGCCCTCGCGCATCTGCGCGACGCCTAGCGACAGCGTGATGGCCGTGAGCGACGTGTCGTCCGCGCCGACGCGAATCGGACTGCTCTCGAGCGTCACACGCACGCGGTCCGCGACGACCCTCGCCTGCTCGAGCGAGGTGCCGGGCAGCAAGGCCGCGAATTCCTCGCCGCCGTACCGCGCGATCAGTCCGCTCGGGCGCAGGCAGCCAACCAGCGTGGTGGCCACGTGTTGGAGCGCGCGATCGCCGTTCTGATGGCCGTAGCGGTCGTTGAACTCCTTGAATCCGTCGACATCGGCGAACAGCAGGCACACGGCGGTGCGGGTGCGCATGCAGCGCTCCATCTGGCGCGCGAAGACATCGTCCAGCCAGCGGCGGTTGTGCAGTCCGGTGAGGCCGTCGACCGTGGCCATGCGCTCGAACTCGCGGCGCTGGCGCAGGCTGTCGAGCAGACGATCGTTGTCGCGGCGCATGCGACCGGAGAAGATGAGCAGCAGGTTGCGCGCTGCGGCCTCGGTGGAGCCCACCAGGTACCACAGCGCCTCGCGGTCGATGCGCAGCAGCCGCGTCCTCTGATTGGTGACGACGGTAGCCGTCGCCCCGCGGCCGTCGATGACGGACACCTCTCCCGCACAGTCGCCCGGGTGCAGCAGCAGTGCGGCGCCGGCCTGCGCATCGTCCACCTCAACGCGCAGGCTGCCGCGCAGCACGACAAACACGTATTCGTTCCTGGCGCCGCGCTCGATCAGCGTGTTGCCTTCGTCCAGCTCGACGATCTGGCAGCGAGGCAGCAGCGCGTCGAACGAGCCTCGCGGCACATCGGCAAACAGGTCGGCCGACATCACGGCCTTCAGCTCATCGGTGTCCAGCGTTTGCGGCGCTGTCCACGCACCTTCCGCAGGCGTTGACAGAGTCTGTCTCCAGCACCGGGGCGTCTCGATTGCGCGGAGTATACGCTGGCGCAACGCGCGATCGCAGGCGGGAATGAGCGTGTGTCGTCGTTGCGCTACAGCCCAAGGTACCGTGTGCGGCATAGACCTTCGACGCGCGCTCGGCGATGCAGGCGTATCATCTCCATTTTCCGATCCGGGTGGGAGAAGGGCCATGGCCGGTAAGGCAGTCAAGCTCAAGTCCGTCACCTCGCCGTCCGTGCGCGAGCGCGTCAGCGGGGCAGAGTGGGAAGTCCGCTGCGATCTGGCGGCGGCGTATCAACTGGCGGCGCTGTTCAAGTGGACCGACCTGATCTACACGCATTTCTCGGCGCGCGTGCCCGGCAGCGAGGATCTGCTGATCAACGCTTATGGCCTGCTGTTCGACGAGATCACCGCGTCGAACCTGGTGAAGATCGACAAGGACGGCAAGGTGGTCGACGATCCGATTGGAATGGGGATCAACTACGCCGGCTTTGTGATCCACGGCTGCGTGCACGAGGCGCGGCCGGAGGTCAACTGCGTGATCCACACCCACACCCGGGCGGGCGTTGCCGTGTCGGCGCAGAAATGCGGCCTGCTACCCCTCAGCCAGCACTCGCTGCGTGTGTACGGAATGTTGAGCTATCACGACTACGAAGGCGTCGCACTCGAGCTGGATGAGCGTTCACGCCTGGCGCGCGACCTGGGGCCCAGATCGAAGGCGATGATCATGCGCAATCACGGGCTGCTCAGCCTGGGAAGCGACGTGCACGAGGCTTTCGAGCTGATGTACTACCTCGACTGCGCCTGTCAGATTCAGGTCGACGCTCTGGCGGGCGGCCGCGTGGACGTCGGGCTCATTTCGGAACAGACCGCACAGAAGGGGTTCCAGCAGCTCGAGCGGCCCGAGCGTCCTTCGCTCGACAGACAGTGGCCGGCATTGCTGCGGTTGCTCGAGCGCAAAGGAATCGACTACCGCAGCTGACGTTGCGGCGCGAGAGTGTCCCGCAACCTGTTTGCGGACCTGCCGGCGGCGCTCGCGCAGGAGCAGATGACCGAGCTGCTGTCGCGGCCGGGACTCAAGATCGAGAAGATCGTCTCGACCGGGCAGGCGAGCCCCGACGGATTCTGGTACGACCAGCCGCAAGCGGAGTGGGTCGTTCTGCTGCGTGGTCGGGCGCGCCTCCGATTTCAAGACGAAGTCGAGGCGCGCACTCTCGTCCCGGGAGATGTCGTGAACATCACCCCTCACCGCCGCCACCGGGTGGAGTGGACCGCCGCCGATGAGCCGACGGTCTGGCTAGCCGTACACTACGGCTGACTTGGGAATCTGAGCCGTCAGCCTGCGCGGACGAGCTGCAGGAACTCCTTGCGCAACTCGGGATTGGAGAGAAAGGCGCCGCGCATGACGCTGTTGGTCATGTGCGATTCGTCCTTCACGCCGCGCCAGTGCGTGCAGAAGTGATCGGCTTCCAGCACGATGCCGAGACCGTCCGGGCGGATGCGCGCCTCGAGCAGATCGGCGAGCTGCATGACCGCCTCTTCTTGGATTTGCGGCCGGCTCATCACCCAGTCGGCAATTCTGGAGAATTTCGACAATCCGATCAGGTTCGACTGCTCGTTCGGCAGGACGCCGATCCAGAGCTTGCCGAGAATCGGGGCGAGGTGATGTGAGCAGGCGCTGCGCACCGTGATCGGACCGACGATCATCAACTCGTTCAGCCGCGCGGCGTTGGGAAATTCGGTGACGGCTGGCATCCGGTGGTAGCGCCCCTTGAACACCTCGTGCAGGAACATGCGCGCCACTCTGCGCGCGGTGCCGCGGGTGTTGTGATCGCTCTTGGTGTCGATCACCAGGGTCTCGAGCAGGTCGTGCATGCGGGCAGCCAGCTCGTCTTCGAGACCTTTCAGCTCGGCCTCGCCTTCGACGAACTCGGCGATGTTGTCATTGGCGTGGAAGCGGCGGCCGGCCGCCTGCAGCCGCCGGCGCACGCGCTCGGATACTGTGCCGGTGGGGGCCGCGCCCGCAGGGGTCATCGGCGTGGACTTCGGGTCGTTCATTGCGTAGCTCTCAGGAAGGAAGGGAAGATCGGCCGACTCGGCCGTCTGAACTATAACCCGCGGACGCGGGGCGACGCTACGCCAAAGCCCACGCGCTGGCGCAGCTCAGCCGGGCTCGACCTCGAAGTCGCGATCCGGGGCTGGTGAAGGTTCGGCGGCCCGCGCCTCGGAGATGCTGCCTTCAGGCGGCAACATGCCTTTGTAGGCGAAGCCGTGCTCGACGGTGGGCTTGACCACCTCGAAGTAGGGAGAGATGTCGAAATCGCGCGGCGTGTACAGGCTGTAATGCCGGATCGTGAGGAGCTCGCGGTTATGGTCGTCGGCGCCCGGATCGCTGTGGCGCCGGATCATATCGGGCAGGATCGGATAGCCGACCGATTGAAACGCCTGCGCGATCAGTGTGGAGCAGATCGATTTCGTCGGATCGCCGCTGCCGAGCGCCATGATGCGCCGGCGCCAGCGGCTGGGCAGCGGAGGCATGGGCAGCAGGTAGCGCGCGAGGTCGAACATGTTCTTGAGGTCGTAGGTTTCCCCCAGGCGCGACAGCGTGTATGCGATCACGCGTTCGGTGTCCTCGACCGTGAGCGCGATGGGCCGGCAGATGCGGGTATGAAACGCGGTGTACTTGCTGAGCGGGACTGCCCACACTCCCTCGACCATGTCGACCTCGAGCAGTGAGAGCGGCTCCCCGTCCGCGGTGCGTGTGCCCAGGGCGTCGCCGACATACAACGCCGCGTGGGACCAGGTCGATTGGGTGAGGTACTTGATGCCGCTGCTGACTCGCGTGTTCCCTTCAACCAGCAACACATCCGCAGGCCGCAGCGCAGCGCGGAGCATGCTCGGGGCCGAGGTGGTCAGCGGCCGGTAGTTTTTGACGGGTTCGCTGAGGTAACGCCCGACCGCCCGTCCGATCGAGCCCATTACGCGGCGGATCATATTCGCCTTGCCTATTCCCAGGGGCGATTGCCGTTAGCCCGACCCCAAGCATGGACCGTGCCGCAGCGAATTTTGCGAAATTTGTCTCGCTGATCGGCGCTTTCAACCACAGTGTGCCACAGGTTCGCAGCGGGAAGAACGCCTCGTGCACACCCTGTTTGGTTGCTTAACGCCAGAGGAATCGATCCGTGTACACGGATGGTGTATCACTGAGTAAATCGATGACGCGATCGCGCCGACCCAGAGCTTCCCTGGCTCAAGCCCCCAGATGCACGAGCAGTCGATGCGGATGACGTGGATGGCGGTGCGGCCGCCAGGCCGCTTCACGGGAAACAGAATGCCCCGGGCTCTCGCTCTCCTCCTCGTCGTCGCCGTGATCGGCAATCCACGAGTCGAACAATTTTGCCTTCGCTGCCGGCGTGGGCGCCAGGAACAGCTCGGCGTCATTGCCCACGACCTCGTACTCCTGAGCCAGGCTGCCCGCGGCGCCGGAAACCTGGACGAAGACGGTCTGATCCGTGGTGCGCCAGGAGCCTGTACTTTCGACACCGCTTTCGGATGCCGTGTAGTCCCATAGCGTGGCGCGCCGCCCCTCCCACTGCAGCTCGAGGTAGCGATCTCCGAGGACGTTCCACCAGCCCCCTGCCGCATCGAGAGCGACGGCCTCCGCCGGGCTCTTGGCCGCGGGCGTCGGCTGCGAAGAGTCGTACGCAAACCAGCCCGCGACGCAAATGAGCAGAACGAGGAGCAGAACCACTCGCGTCCGGCTGGGGGGCTCCCGGCTGGGCGGCAGCGCCGCGGCTTCGGTCGTGGTCCCGGCCGGATCCTGCGGCGGGCCGCCGGGTTCTGTGGGGAGCGGCTCCGGAGCGGACATCGTTTTGTAGTTGTGGTGCGCGCGGTTGGGGATCCAAGTGTATAGCACACCCAGGCGCTAGACTACGCTGAGTGTCAGAGGAGGATCGCACATGAAGAAGGTCGTCTGGGGCGTCGTGAGCACGGCGAAGATCGGGTTGAAGCGCGTTCTGCCCGGCATGCAGAAGAGCGAGCTGATCGAGATCAGGGCAATCGCGTCGCGCTCGGCGCCGGCAGCGCGCGAAGCCGCGCAGGCGCTCGGCATCCCGCAGGCATACGGGTCGTACGAAGAGCTCTTCGCGGATCCGCACATCGAGGCGGTGTACAACCCGCTGCCCAATCACCTCCACGTGCCGGTCACGCTGCAGGCCGCCGCGGCGGGCAAACACGTGCTGTGCGAGAAGCCGGTCGCCCTTACCGCAGACGAAGCCGAGCGGCTGCGGGCCGCCGCACGCGAAGTGCACATCATGGAGGCGTTCATGGTCCGCTTCCATCCCCAGTGGCTGCGCGCTCGCGAGCTCGTGCGGCAGGGGCGGGTGGGGACGCTGCGGGCGGTGCAGATGCTGTTCTGCTACTTCAACGACGACCCCCGCAATATCCGCAACATGGCCGCCATCGGCGGCGGTGCGTTGTACGACATCGGCTGCTACCCGATCGTCGCCGGCCGGTTCCTGTTCGAAGCCGAACCGCAGCGCGCCATCGCGCTGTTCGACCGCGACCCGGGCTTTGGCACTGATCGGCTGACCAGTGCACTGGTGGATTTCGGCGGGGGGCGCCATCTCGACTTCACGGTGTCGACCCAATGCGCACCGTTCCAGCGCACGCAGATCTGCGGCAGCAAAGGCCGCATCGAGATCCAGATCCCGGTCAACGCGCCACAGGGTGTCGAAACTCGTTTGT
>Ga0335077_10009002_pt1 | contig 12383 bp, 9 predicted proteins | sample Lox_Sample_31_FD_207151 | JGI IMG/M metagenome (GOLD analysis project Ga0335077, IMG submission 207151) | Soil microbial communities from Loxahatchee National Wildlife Refuge, Florida, United States - Lox_Sample_3.1 | ecosystem: Environmental > Terrestrial > Soil > Wetlands | place: USA: Florida...
CGCGATGACGGCACAGACACTGTCGGGTACTCGCGTCTCACCGACGGCGATCCCACCACCTACTGGAAGAGCAATCCCTATCTCGCCGAACCCTTCACGCACGAATCCGATTCGCTTCACGCGCAGTGGGTGATTCTGGATTTGGCAAAACCGCGCCAACTCAGCGCCATCCGCATCGACTGGGCCGAGCCATACGCCACCAACTTCGTCGTGCAGTATTTCACCGGCGAAGACGCCATCCGCAAGCCCACGCTCGGTGTCTGGCAGGCCTTCCCCACCGGCAGCGTGACCAACGGCAAAGGCGGCAACGCCGTCCTGCAACTCGCCGCCATGCCAATCACCGCTCAATTCGTCCGCATCCTCATGACTGCTTCGTCAGATACCTGCGACACTCACGGTTCCACCGACAAGCGCAACTGTCTTGGCTACGCCATCCACGAAATCTATCTCGGCACCACTTCCGCCGACGGCAAATTCCACGATTTGATGCGCCACACCCCCGATCAGGATCAAACCATGACCTATTGCTCTTCCGTCGATCCCTGGCACGAGCCCGGCAATCTCGATGAACACGCCGGCGAACAAGTTGGCTTCGATCTCTTCTTCATGCCAAACGGTTACACGCGTGGTCTGCCCACGATGATTCCCATCGCGCTGATTTACAGCACCCCCGAAGACGCCGCCAATGAACTCTCCTACCTCGAAACGCGCGGCTATCCCATCTCCCATGTCGAAATGGGTGAAGAGCCCGACGGCCACTTCATGACTCCTGAAGATTACGCGACGCTCTATGTTCAGTTCGCCGCCGCCCTTCACAGAGTCGATCCCAAACTCAAACTCGGCGGCCCCATCTTCACCGGCGTCAATAAAGACATCGAGACCTGGCCCAACGCCGCCGGCCAAACCTCCTGGACCGGCCGCTTCATCAACTACCTGAAATCCCACAATGCCATCAACGAGCTCGCCTTCTTTTCTTTCGAGCACTATCCCTTCGAGCCAGGCAAAATTCAGTGGAGCAACCTCTACGACGAACCCAAACTCGTCACCAGCATCATGAAAATCTGGCGCGAAGATGGCGTTCCGGAAAACGTTCCGCTGCTCATCACTGAATGCAATCTGTCGTGGGTGGACTCCGAAGCCTTCCCTGATATTTTTGGCGGACTCTGGCTCGCCGATTACATCGGCTCGTTCCTCAACGGCGGCGGCGCGGCGGTCTACACCTTCCACTACATGCCCGCGCCCATCGGCCACGGCGTGAATGGCTCACGCGGCACCTTTGCAATGTTTTCCTCGGATCAGAACCTGAAGATTCTCCAGCCCCTTTCGCAATTCTTCGCCAGTCAATTGATCACCCAGGAGTGGGTGCAACCCGGCAGCGGCGAACACAAGATTTTCGATGCGGCGAGCGACATCACCGATGGCGCCGGCAATACGCTCGTCACCGTCTACGCCGTACATCGCCCGGATGGCGACTGGTCGCTCATGATCGTCAACAAGGATCAGGAAAATCCGCACACGGTGAAGATTTCGTTCGACGACGCCGCGCAATCCTCCTTCGGGAATTTCTCAGGCGCACTCGCCGTCAAAACGTTTGGCAAAGCGCAATATCAGTGGCATCCGGCCACAATTTCAGCCGATCCCGATGGCCCTGCCGTCACTTCCAGCATCAATGCCGACGCCAACACACAATTCGAACTTCCCGCGGCCTCCATCACGGTTCTGCGGGGTAAGGTCAACTTCATTTCGCTGAATCGCAAGATCAAATAAACGGATGCATCTTTAGTCCGCGGGTTTTGTAGCTTGTCCTGAGCACCCACCGGCGCCGGCCGCCGCAAAACGCACTTTCGTCTCCCGGGACGCTACATCTGCCACTAATGGCAACGCTTCGGGCTGCGAATCAAGCATGAATTTCTCGGTCGGCCGCTGGCCCGCAATTTTGGCGCGCAACCTCACCAGCGCCGCAGCCGCCACCCACGGGGAAACGTGCACCAGCAGTTTCGCGCCGTCCGCATACAACTTCGCCCGGAACGCCTTCTTCACCGCCCAGAACGCTGGCCCGCCAATGATTGCGGTTCGTCCGAAATCATCACTGATGCTCCGCGATTCCGCTGACGGCAACGGCGCCGACACAAACCCATAGCATCCCGGACGATCTTCTCGACATCATGTATCGTGTTGCTGGAATGCAGGCGATAGAACACGGTTTGCGGGTGAACCACGGTAATCGCGCGGCAGGAAAACGCCAGCTTTGCTTCCAGATGCTGATCCTCGAATGGGCATGCTTCTTTTGCCCATCCCCGAACCTGCTCAAACGCCGTCCGTTGAATCACCAGTGCGCTCGCGCTGCTCCGGTAACCGCGATCTTTCTGCGCCAGATAATCGTAATTCACAACCTCGATTTCCCGAGGGGCTTCCGTTTCTCCGGCAACCGGCACCGTGCCCTGGAACCACGTCAAGGTTGCCAAAACCACGCTCGGCCGATATTTCTGGATAACGCTGTCGTATACGGAAAGCGCCCACGGCTTCAGGACGTCATCGCCGTCCAGAAACACCAGGTAGTCACCTTTCGCCAGAAACGATCCGGCATTTCTGGCCCCGGATGCGCCGGTGTTCTTCGGCAGTTTCACAACTTGCGCGCGTCCCGAATATCTTTGAACAACCTCGCTCGAGCCGTCCGTCGAGCCATCGTCGACAACGATCAACTCACAGTTCGAACAGGTTTGCCGCAACGCAGATTCGATCGCGTCAGCAATAAACCCGCGTTGATTATGGCAGGTGATAATGATGCTGTATTTGACTGCCGCCATGAGACACCTCACTTGTGCTGGCGGCCACGAGTGACGAAGGCCAGCGCGGTATTCCTTCTTTGTTTTTTCCTGTCGAACGTTCGACTTTCTGACTGATTTCGGGTGGGCCCCGAACTGCTCTCTCATTGCCGGGCGGCGAGATTTACGTAGCTGCCACAGAATCACCAGGTCTGAATAAGGGTCCGTAGTGTATGACCAAAATGCTTCTAAGGACATGACCCAAACGTCAATAATTTGTTACTTCCGCAAAAGCGTGCGAGGAGTTCCTCAAAAAAGCCAAACTTACGTAGCTTTTACAGTACTAGTCATGCCCGAATGCTTATGCGCTAGAGGACTCATTTCGTAGTCTTGCGCCCTCGCGTTTTTCCGACGACCCACGTACCATCTTTCTCTATGGTTACGGCGCTCGCAACCCCGCTCCCCCCGGGTCCCAAGGGTAACTTCCTGGTCGGGTGTGCGCCGGAACTGGCCCATGACTGGCCCGGTTTTTGCGGCCAATGCGCCCGCGACTATGGCGACATCGTCTTCTACCGCTTCCTGCGCGTTCCCATCTGCCAGCTCACGCATCCCGACGACATCGAATCCGTCCTGGTACGCCATGCTTCCAATTTCCATAAATCGCGGGATTACGCTGCGCTCCGCTTCATCCTCGGCCGCGGTTTGCTTACCAACGAAGGGCACTCCTGGCAGACACAACGCCAGCTCATCCAGCCTGCCTTTCGTCACGAGAATATTTCCGCTTACGCCGAAATCATGGCTGCCTCCGCCGCCGAACATCTCAAGCGCTGGAGCGACCGCCAAACCTGCAATCTCCACGACGAAATGGCTGCCCTTACCCTCGACGTCGTCACCAAATCGCTTTTCGGCTCCAAGCTTTCCCACGATACACGCGCCATCGGTGCGGAAGTCGCCGCCGTCATGGATCGCTTCTTCTCTCAAGCCGCGCTCTCTTTCCTTCTCCCCGACGGCTTCCCCATTCCCAAATCGCCGCGGCTGCTGCGCTCGCGCCGCCACCTGAATCGGGTGATCTACTCCATCATTCGCGACCGCCGCCAATCGCCCGCGCCTGCCACCGATCTCCTGCAGACGTTGCTGACCGCTGCCGACGACGAAGGTACGCGCATGAACGATGTGCAGCTTCGCGACGAGATCATGACCCTCTTCCTCGCGGGACACGAAACCACCGCCAACGCCCTCACCTGGACCTGGTATCTCCTCGCGCAGAATCCCGCCACTGAGCGCAACCTGCACGAAGAACTCGACCGCGTTCTCGCCGGTCGCGCCCCTGCCTTCGCCGATCTGCCCCGGCTTCCTTACACCGAAATGGTCATCAAGGAATCCATGCGGCTCTTCCCTCCGGCATGGGGCATTGGGCGCCGTGCGCTCCGCGATTTCGATTTGCGCGGATACCGCATTCCCAAAGGCACGAATATTTTCATCCTGCAATGGCTCACGCACCGCGACGCGCGCTTCTATCCCGAACCACTGCGCTTCGATCCCGAACGCTGGCGCAGCGATCCCATCCGCAATGGCGTGCTCCCGCGCTTCTCCTACTTCCCTTTCGGCGGCGGCCCGCGCGTGTGCATCGGCGCCGGCTTTGCCATGATGGAAGCGACGCTATTGCTGGCCACCATTGCGCAGCGCTACCGTTTCGCGCTGCTCCCCGATCCGCCGGTGGTTCCCTTCTTTTCCATCACGCTACGCCCGAAGCATGGCCTTCCGGTACGCATCGAAGCCCGCCACCACAATCAGGCCAAAGCCACCTCCGCTTAGTCTGCCAGCACCCATCACCAGGTCACCGAATCAGGCACGCGCTGGCCCGTCGCCGCGCCTCGCCTTTCACTTCCAGCATGCGCCGCCAACCGTGCCCACGAATTCCCCTCCATTCGCGCTAATATTCTTCCATGCCTCTCGCTCCAGGTATGCGTCTCGGGCCCTACGAGATACACTCTTCGATCGGGGCCGGTGGAATGGGCGAAGTCTACCGCGCGCACGATTCGCGCCTCGACCGCGACGTCGCCCTCAAAATCCTGCCTCGCGATTTCGCCACGGATCCCGACCGCCGCGCCCGCTTCGAACGCGAAGGCCGCGCCGTCGGACAGATCAATCATCCGAACATTCTGGCGATCCTCGATGTTGGCGAACACGACGGCGTGCCCTTCATCGTCACCGAACTGCTCGAGGGCGAGACTCTCCGCGAACGCTTCCGCTCCGGAGTGATTTCCCAGCGCAAGGCCGTGGAAGTCGCATCGCAGATCGCGCGCGGCCTGGGCTCCGCTCACGAAAAAGGGATCACTCACCGCGACATCAAGCCCGAGAACATTTTCCTTACCGCCGATGGCCAGGTGAAGATTCTCGACTTTGGCCTGGCTCGCGTTTCTCCCGCGGAATCCGCTGCCACTCCCGACGCCACTCTCACCATGCAGACGGCTTCCGGGGTCGTCCTCGGCACCGCTGCCTACATGTCTCCCGAACAGGCTCGTGGCCAGGCGCCCACCGATGCGCGCTCCGACATCTTCAGCCTTGGCTCCGTTCTTTACGAAATGCTCGCCGGCCACCGCGCGTTTTCTGGAAGCACTCACGCCGATCTGGTCTCTTCGATTCTTCGCGAAGATCCCGCGCCCTTCCCTCCCGAAGCCAAAGTCGTTCCCGCGCTCGATCGCATCGTGCGCCGCTGCCTGGAAAAATCTCCCAGCGAGCGATTCCAGTCCGCGCGCGACCTGGCCTTCCAGCTCGATTCCCTCATCTCCACCGTTGACTCCGGCAGCAGCCCGGCGCTTCCCCTCGTCGGCCAACCGGAGACCGCCGCGTTCCCGCGCATCCTGTCATGGCTCGCGGCCGCCGCTCTCATCCTTGCTGCCGCCGGCTTCGCCTGGTGGTACCGCGGGCGCCAACTGCAGCTCGCTGCGCACCCTGTCGTGCAGTTTGAACGCCTCACGTATTTTCTGGGGATGGAAGAGAGTCCCGCGTTGTCCCCTGACGGAAAGTCCGTGGCCTTCGTGTCCGATAGTACCGGCTCTCGGCAAATCTGGATCCGCCTTCTCGGCGGAGGCGCACCTCTGCAGCTCACTCGCGACCCCGGCGATCATTTTTCTCCCCGCTGGTCTCCTGATTCTTCTTCGCTCTTCTACTACACCCCTCCCGCGGAAGGCTCCCACGAAGCTGTTATCTGGGAGATCTCCGCGCTTGGCGGCACGCCCCGCCGCATCGCTCAGAGCCTGAGCGAAGTCGATCCCAGCCACGATGGCAAGTCTCTGGTGTTCTTCCGCCTGCATGACAACCAGATCGAACTCGTTCGCACGGATCGGGACGCGGGCAACGCCCAGGTGCTCGCGCAATTCCTTCCCAAGACCGCTTGCCGGCAACCCCGCTGGGCTCCCGACGACTCTTCGGTGGCCTTCGTGCTCGCCTACGATCGCTGGACCGATGATCTTTACTATGTCTCCGCTTCTGGCGGCACGCCGCATCGCATCACCAACGACAATTCCTTGCTCTCCGGTTTTTCGTGGCTGCCCGATGGCTCCGCTTTTGTGCTCAGCGCTTCCCGTGGTTCCACACTTCTCTACTTGCCTACGCTTCATCTCTGGCAAGTGGCGAAGGAAGGCGGCCCGCTTCAGCAACTCACCTTTGGCGATGAGAGCGATGCTTCGCCGGATATCGATTCGCGCCGCCGCGTCGTCTCCAGCCGCGCACATATCAGCTTCGACATCTGGAGATTCCCCGTGGATTCTTCGCCGTCGGAGAACGTCCGGCGCGCCGTTCAGGTCTCCCACCAGACCGCGCAAGTGCAAACTCCCAGCCTCAGTCCTGACGGCCGGCAGCTTGCCTACCTCTCCGACACCGGTGGGCACGGCAACATCTGGGTGCTCGACCTCGCTTCCGGGCAGAGCCGCCAGGTCACCTTCGAGAAGGATCCCGATCTCATCATGGGCGTTCCGTTGTGGTCGCCGGATGGATCGCAGATCGCCTACGCTCGACAGCTCTTTGGCATGGGCACAAGTTCTGTTGCCTATTGGTCCGTGCATCCCGATGGCAGTGACAATCACGAATTTTTGCCAAAAGCCTCCTGGATGACTTGGGCGCCAGACGGCCGCTGGGTCTATTACGTCGACATCCCCCGCCAGTCCAACATGGTCCCCGCTCGCATCATGAAAATGTCCACTTCCGGCGGTACCCCTGTAGTGGTCCGCAACGAAGTGTCCAACGGCCCCGCTGTCTCCCCGGACGGCTCCACGCTCTACTTCGCGAAGCTCCTCGAACCCATCAATGGTCTTTGGGACTACGAGATCCGCGCCGCTCAGCCCGACTCCGGCCCTTCCCGCCTGATCGTTCCGATTTCGGGCCATCGCGTTCCCTCTTGGCAGGGATTCCATCCTGTCCTTTCGCCTGACGGCAAATGGCTCGCACTCACGTTGAACGATAAATTAGGCACCAATCTCTGGCTGCTCTCCACCACCAACGGCGAGATGCATCCCATCACCGACTTCGGGGAACGCCGCACGTTCATCGCCCGCCGCGTCACCTGGTCTCCCGACAACAAATCCATCTATGCCGCCGTCGGCGAAGGCGATTCGGACATCGTGATGTTTGACGGCCTGCTGCGCTGAGCGGATTGCACCCCCCCCACCCCCGGGGGTCTGCGTATGTGCGGGAATGATTGGACTTACGGCGGATTCATGGCGGGTCGACGAAGAAGGCATTGGAGTTAGCCGGCGCGGCGTTTGGGTTCGGGATAGGCTTGGACAGACGGCGCAGAGGGCTCGCCAGGCTTGGCGTCCGGCTTGGTGTTGGTTTTTGTAGGGTAGGCCGTGCGAAGTAGAGACGTGGTGATGTCGCACATATCATGGAGATCGGATTTAGATAGTGAAGGGGAATCGGAACCAGGTTTGGAGAGAAGAATGAGTTGGCCGAGATAGCCGAAGGTGGCGGCGCGGCGATTGGTGATGCGATTCGCGGAAAGCGCCTTGAAGACGCGCTCGAGAACGCGATGAACGTCGAGGCTGCCGTCGGTGCCGCAGAAGAATTGTCCGAGTTCGGAGGAGAGATCTTCTTCAACGGGAGCGCGGTGTTTGTGGAGGCCGGCGTGAGAGCGGCAATATGTGCCGAGAGTGGCGGGCATGGAGCAGATGCGTCCGTCGGAGAATTCGAAGCGGCAGAGGTCGGGGAATGGGGAGTCTTGTCGCTTCGTCGTCATAAGGTCTGCAAGTATATATTATCAGTAATATTTCTACAAGGGCATCTTACCGTCTTCGCTTTTGCTGCTGGCCCCCGTTCAAGGCGCTCATGTATAACTCAAAGCATGAGGGCATTGTGCACACTGCTCGTTCTTGGGTTGCCGGCGCCGCAAATTGCCCACTCGCAGACTCAGGTCACGCTGTGCGAATTGATCCGCCACCCACGCGACTATGATGGCAAAGTCGTGACGTTCCGAGCCACCTACAAGTACGGTTTTGAATGGCAGTATCTGTACTGTATCGATTGCCTTGACGGTGGAAAGACTTGGCTCGAATTCTCAGGTGACATGGACAAAGCTTCGGAAAAGCAATTGAAACGCTCACCGAAGGATGCAGGCATTGTGAACCTCACGGTCCAAGGAGTCTTGGAGTGTTGCGCGGGATTCGGTCACCTGAACGGATATCGCTTCCAGCTTACGGCTCAACGGATTAGCAAAGTCGTCGTGCTCTCGAAGGGCATGAAACCGCCGGCGCAAGAACAGCAAATTGAAAAGAAATGTGCCTGCGGCGGAACCAATCCAAAATGAAGGCGAGAGCTTCTGTATCGGCCCATGCAGCATTGCGCCCCGCAAATCCTCAAGAATCCGCACATCCGCGCTTTACGATCTCGCTCCTTGCCGAGCCCTTGTTCAAAACGGCGAAATTCACTTCTCCGGCGGCGCAGCCAGAACCCGTTGAATCCGGACGTTGAGCTCTGATCGGTCTGTTTTTCCCCGATTCGTCGCCGCTTTATCGCGCGGTCCAGCCGCCATCGATGAGCAGGGTCTCGCCGGTGATCAGCGAGGCCGCGCTGGAGGCCAGGAAGACCACCGCGCCAGCGACTTCCATGGGTTGGCCGATGCGGTGCAGCCCCGCGATGCGCTCGACGGTGTCCGCGAGATTCCGCGGGTCCGAAAGGTAATCCTCCGTGCCCGGCGTCTGAATAAAGGTTGGCGCCACGGCGTTGACGCGAATCTTGTACTTGCCCCATTCGACGGCCAGGCATTTGGTCAAGTGCGCGACGCCCGCCTTGGTCATGCAGTAGATCGACTCCGTGGGGAGGGCCGCAAAGCCCGCCTGCGAACCCATATTGATGATGGTGCCGCTCTTCTGCCGGATCATCACCCGCCCCACCGCCTGGCTGGCAAAAAACGTCCCTTTCAGATTCACCGCGAGGGTGGCATCAAAGTCTTCTTCCCGCACGTTTTCCGCGGAATTTTCCGGCGCGATTCCGGCGTTGTTCACCAGGATATTGATGCGGCCGAATTCCTTCACGGTGTCGTCGACGGCGCGAAAGATCTGATCCTTTTTGCTGACATCCATCTGCAGCAGCAATGCGCGGCGGCCCAGAAAGCGAATTTCCGATGCTAGCCCGGCATCGGCATGCACATCACGTAGGCCCAGGGCCACATCCGCGCCCGCATTGGCCAGCGCCAGCGAGATCGCGCGCCCCAGCCCTCGCGCCGCACCGGTCACCAGCGCCACCTGCCCGGTCACATCAAACCGCGGAAAGTCCATGCATTCCTCCTTGCGTCGTTGTAACTCACCGCTTTTAGGGGTGAGGTCTATCCGATCTGACAAATATCGTACCCGTCGAAAAGCCTCAGGCCTCGAAGGCCTGAGCTACAGGTTCGACAATTTTCATGTATACTATTCATGCATATATTCGTTGAATTATGTCGCGCCTTCGCCGCATCGCTGGCGCCGATCGAATCTTTTTTGTTACCACGAACCTCCACCCGCGCACTCCTGTACTGCAACCGGCCGAAATGGACGTTGTACTCAGGATTCTGGATGATGTCCGGCACGCATTGAACTTTCAGCTCCTGGGGTACGTTGTCATGCCCGACCACGCCCATCTTTTGCTTCTCACGCGCGTCAACACTCTTCCTCACATTGTGCATCAATCGAAATTCAAAGCCGGCTATGCCCTCCAGCAGAAGCGCGGGCGTTCCGGGCCTTTCTGGCAATCTCGCTATTTCGATTTCATCTGCCGCCGCACGCACGATGTTTCGTTAAAGCTCGAATACATCCACCAGAATCCGGTCGCGGGAAATCTGGCCGGCCAACCTGAAAACTGGAAATGGTCGAGCGCCGCGTCCTACAAGCAGAAAGGCCTCTCGCCGCTCGAACCTGACGCTATGGATCTCTGCGGCGATCCCAATGAACTCCTGTGGCTCCCCCCGCACCTGTATCTGACCACCGAAAAACCTCAGGCCTGGAAGGCCTGAGCTACAGGTTGCGAAGTATATCGCGCTGCGCGGCTTCACCTCTCAAAATGAGGGCGCCCGCCCCGAATGTGTCGGAGCGGGCATCTTCAGGCTCTATGCCTTACACTTTGACCTTGATACGGTTTTGGGCCTTTGCCGTCGCGGCGTGTGCGGTTCGCCTCGGAAGGCGGACCCTACAAAATAGTTCACAGAATGGCTTACAGTTTCTCGATATCTTCCACCATCTGGCTCAGCAACTCGTCCGATACATGCTCCACCGCTTCCATTTCGCCCTTCAGCTTCTTGCGATTTTTTTCGTTCGCCTTGAGTTCTTTTTTCGGCTGGCCGGGCCAACGCTGCGAGACCGGCACACCCTCTTCGGTGTAGGCGGTGGCGTAGAGCACCTGGCCGGCCTGGCCGTGCGGCTCATCGGCATCGTCTGTCGTCAGGACCGTTGTGCCAACGTTGCGGTCGTAGGAGTAGTGCCAGGTTGAGCCAAAGTTCGTGGTGAACGTGCCCACGCCAGTCGAGCTGCTGCCGTTTGTGGGATTCAAGACGGCATCGCCGACATCTTTGCCGATCGCGGCGCCGCCCGGCGTCGAGAAGACAATCAGGTAATTGCGCGCGGTTTTCATCGGTGTTTCAGAAAAACAGATCTCCGGCATGCGCTTTTCGTTCTTCTCAATCCACTTGACGGCCCAGGTGGGAACCCCGAGTACGAGCCGCTCTCCCTTCAGGCCCGCGAGCGTGATGTTCTTGGTGCACTCGGGACGCTGGCGATCCTGGAAGCCGTCGGCATCGGAAGGATCGACGGAGCTGCGATGTTCTGCGCTGGGATCGGGCGACACTTCTTTGGGCTTGGCGAAGTCGCCCAACTTCACGGAACGATCGCGGTCCTCGTCAAATGGCACTCGCGCGGCCGCAATGGTCGTGTGCTGAGGCTCGGGTTCGGGCGCTGCTTCAGAAGTGGCTGGTCGCGCGGCCGGCGGGATTGAGGAGGCTCCCGGAGTGAGTCCAGCGTTGACCTGCTCGGCGGTTGCGAAACCGCTGTTGGTTTGCGGCGCTCCACCTGCGGTGGTTTTCGCCGCATTCGCGTCGTAGAAGCCATTGGAGGTGGCGGGATGCGTGGGATCGGCGGGGGGCAAGGCGTCAGCGGGACGCGGCGGTGGCGCGGCGGCGTCCGTCGAGGTCGCGGCGACGGGCTCGGACGCCGGGGGTGCAGCCGCTGGCGCTGGAGCCGCCACAACCTCGGCCGGCGGATCTGTTTTTCGCTCGGTGGCGGGCGAGGTTGTGGCAGTCGCGGAAGTGGGAGCCGACGAAATCACGATTTCTGTTGGCGTGGAAGGTTCGGATTTGGGAGTAGGGGCCGACGCTGGCGGGGCGGCAGGCTCAGGTGCCGGAGCGGGATGCGCAGCGGCCTCGGATTTCTGGGCGGACGCCGGTGCGGGTGCCAGTTCGGCAGCCACGGCCCGCGGAGGTTCGTGTGCGGGCGCAGGAGCGGGCATGCTGGCCGGCACGGCAGCAGCGGGGGCGAGCGTCGCGGGTGGAGCCGACACAGCGGTCTTGGCGGGAGGTGAACTTGGCACCGGAGTTTCGGATGGCGTCTCGCTGGCCGGCGGCGGACTGGCAGCGGCTGCTTCAGCAGCATTTTTCTGCGCTTCGGCCTCTTCTTTTTCCTTACGGGAGGCTACTCGTTTTTCGGCAGCTTTCGCGGCTTCAACGACACTTTCGACAGGGGCATCGGAAATCGTCGCGCCGATCACCGGCTTGGGAGCTTGCGGCTTGGCGGCCGAGTTCGCGCCAGGCTTGGCTTTTTGGCATACCATATCGTCCACAATGACTTCATCGGGGCCGACGAAGTTCCCCGCTGCTTCGAGGGTGCGGCAATTGATGAGCTTGGGTTCTTGCGCGAGAGCGAGGGCCGGCAACACAGATGCAGTAAGCGCGAGAAGGAGAAGTTTTCTGCGCATTCAGAACTCCTAAGGAGTGGTATCTCAGCATCCGCGAGAGGGAGCAAGCTGTCAATTGTGACGTGGGTCACAAGGGTAACTACCCTTTCGGACAGGGTGGAGCGGGTTGGCAGCGCGGCCGGTCAGCACGAGCCAGCCCGGAAAAGCAGCAAAAAAAGGCGAATCGGCATAGGGGGAGCGGTC
>Ga0335077_10009003_pt1 | contig 12383 bp, 16 predicted proteins | sample Lox_Sample_31_FD_207151 | JGI IMG/M metagenome (GOLD analysis project Ga0335077, IMG submission 207151) | Soil microbial communities from Loxahatchee National Wildlife Refuge, Florida, United States - Lox_Sample_3.1 | ecosystem: Environmental > Terrestrial > Soil > Wetlands | place: USA...
AGGAGGGTCTCAGTGCGCGGCGAGGTCGCGTGCGCGTCCTGGCGGAGAAAGTCCATGAGCCCGTTGCGCACCCGGATGCTGGCGTCCAGGCGTGGATTCGATCCGGCGGCGTAAGCTCCCAGCTGGATCAGGTCCTCGGACTGCTGGTAAATGGCCATGGCCTCCCGGACTTTCCGGGCCGACTCTTTCTGCTCGGGAGTGGCCACGCGGCCGATGAGGCGGCTGACCGACTGGAGGACGTCGATGGCCGGGTAGTGCCCGGCATCCGCCAGACGGCGCGAGAGGACGATGTGCCCGTCGAGGATGCCGCGCACGGCGTCGCAGATGGGCTCATTGAAATCGTCGCCTTCGACCAGCACGGTGAAAAAACCGGTGATGGAACCGCGCTTGAAGTTTCCGGCGCGCTCAAAAATTTTGGGTAGCAGATGAAAAACCGACGGCGTATAGCCCTTCTGGCTGGGCGGCTCACCGCCCGCCAGACCGATTTCGCGCTGTGCCATGGCCAGGCGCGTGACGGAATCGAGCACCAGCAGCACCTTGGCGCCGGCATCGCGGAAGTACTCGGCCACGGCGAGGGCCACGAAGCAGGCGCGCACACGCAGGGGCGCCGGCTGGTCCGACGTAGCCGTCACCACCACCGCACGGCGACGTCCGGCCTCTCCCAATTCCTGTTCCAAGAAAGCCCTGACCTCGCGATTGCGCTCGCCGATCATGGCGATGACCGTGACGTCGGCGGTGTGATTGCACGCCATGGAAGCCAGCAGGGTGCTCTTTCCCACGCCGCTGCCGCCGAAGATTCCGACTCTCTGTCCGGCGCCGCATGGCAGAAGGCTGTCGATCGCCCGAATGCCGGTAGTCAGGGGCTCGGTGATATGTTCGCGTTCGAGCGCATTGGGCGGCGTACGGTAAAGATCGTAGCAGGACTCGGCTTGGATGGGAGGCCCGCTGTCCATGGGGCGGCCGAAGCCGTCCAGCACGCGGCCCAACAAACCAGGGCCTACCTCCATGCGGGCGTCCTCGCGCCGCGCGACCACCGGATCGCCCAGCCGTAATCCTCCGGTTTCCTCGAGCGGAATCGACAACAGCCTTCCCTCGCGAAACCCGATGACCTGCGTGCGCACACGCTTGCCGCCCGACACCTGAATTTCGCAGAAATCGCCGATGGCCGCCGCCGGGCCGTGCGACTCAACCAGCAGCCCGGTGAGGCCCACCACCACCCCCGACGAGCGAAAGGGATCAAGAGCGGACAGGCGCGTGAAATAGGGACCGAGATCGACGGGCGTCAATCGTTCCCCCGAAAGCGATCAGTCAGGCCGCGCTCGATCTCAGCCAGTTGTGTTTCTGCAGAGGCGTCCAGGTTGCCGCGCTCGGTCTCCAGAATGGCGCTGCCCCGCTCGAGCTCGGCGTCGCCCGCGACCTCAACCGAAGCCGAGCGCCCGGCCGCGACGAGACAGCTGCGCACGGTGGCTTCGTCTTCGGGATGCACGCGTACCCGAATCCGCTCCCCGGCAGAGAGTTGCTCGAGCGCGGCTTTCACCAGTCCCGTGATGGCCTGGGGATCGATGGTCAGCTCGCGGCGGACCACGCGCCGGGCAATAGCCACCGCCAGCCGCACCAGATCCCGCTCTGCTTGCTCACGGAGTCGCGGGCGCAGCGCCGCCAGTTCGTCGATGGTATGCGCGAGGCGCTCGACTAGTGGCCGGATTTCGTTCTGAGCCGCGGTCCGGCCAGCCGCTTCCCCTTCGCGGAAACCAGCTTGCCGCGCGTCCCGCACGATGTCCGCTCCACCTTCGGGCGCGTCCACAACCGGCTGTGCTCGTGCCGCCGTGCGATCCGTCCCACGCCGTTCGCCCGCATCGGGCCAGGCAATGGGCCTGGCTTCAGCGGTGCCTTGGTGCACCACCACCTTAGACGACATACTGTTCGCCCACCGCGCCTTTGAGGCTCAGCACGCCTTCCGTTTCCAATTGCCGCACCACCGCGATGATCTGCTGCTGGGCAGCTTCGACGTCTTTGATCTTGGTGGGGCCAAGCGAGTCCATGTCCTCGCGCAGCATCTCAGCACCGCGTTGCGACATGGCCTGCAGAAAGTGGGTTTTGAGCTGCTCACTGGTTCCCTTGAGAGCTACAGTCAGCACCTTGCGGTCGATCTTGGCGAGCACTTCTTTCATCCCGTTGGGATCGATCATGAGCATGTCTTCGAATACGAACATGAGATGCCGGATGGTCTCGCCCAGGGCCGTGTCCTGCTGCTCGACGTGTTCCAGGATCTCCTTGCTGGTACTCGAGTCCAGGCGGTTGAGCAACTCGGCAACCGCGCGTACGCCTCCATAGGACTCACGGCTGAATTCGCCGAGCGCCTTGAGCTTCTGCCCGATCACCGCCGCGATCTTGTGAATCACCTCCGGCGAGATCTGATCGAGATTGGCCATGCGCATGGCCACGTCCGCTCTGAGGTTGGCAGGCAGCGACAACAATAACGCTGCAGCCTGGCTAGGATCCAGGTGCGAGAGGACCAGGCCGATGGTCTGCGGATGCTCGCTGTGGACGAACTTAGCCAGTTGCTGCGGATCGGCTCGCTGCAGCGCATCCAGGCTGATGGCTTCGTTTCCCAGGGCCTTGGTAAGGCGGTCGATAATTCTCGTCGCCGCGTCAGCGCCGAAAGCGTTCACCAGCATGTTGCGCGCGTAGTCCAAGCCGCCTTTGACCGCGAAGTCACGCGCGAGGGTGGTCTGGTAAAACTCCTCTAACACCGCCTCGGCCTGCTCCGGCGTGATGGCGCTGATGCGCGCCACCTCTTTGCTCACCTGCTGTACCTCCTCTTCCGAAAGCTGGCGGACGAATTCCGCGCTGGACTGGTCCCCCAGGACCACCAGCAGGATGGCCGCCTTGCGCACGCCGGGCAGGATCAGTTCCGAACTCTTCTCGACATTGGTAATCATCGGTGTGGCTAGCGGTCAGTACGCGTTCTTTTTCTGCGACTGTTCTCCAATCCACTGGCGCAACACGTGGGCGCCGGCGGCGGCATCGTTCTTGCTGATTTCCTTGATCTGCTTGGCCAGCACATCCGCCTTCTTGCTGGTGACTTTGGGCAGCTTGATGGAACTCAGGGCTTCCTGTTCCAGTTTCTCCTCCATCCGGGCGTGCTCCGCCAGCTGCGCCTGCATGCGTTCTTCGAGCGTGGGCCCGGTAGGCGCGGCCTCCAACGCCGCCGGCATGGATGCGGTGGCGCGGCGCCCGCGACGCATCAGAAAAACGACCACGGCAATCAGGACCAGGGCTCCACCGGCTGCGGCGCCGCCGATCCTGGGATCGCGCAACGCCTCCAGCCACGGCGGCAGGGGTCGCGTGGCCGGTGATGGTGGTGCGGACGGGGCAACGGGGCCGGTTTCGGTTTCGGGGTGCAGCGTGCTTTCGAACGGCATGGCCTCCACGATGAGCTGGTCACCGCGGTCCGGCGTGAAGCCGGTGATACCGGCTACCAGGTCGCGAATGGCTTTCAGTGTTTCGGGCGCGGGCGGAACCAGCACGCGCTTGCGCTTGGCTCCTTCGCCTTCCCAGCGCACGGCTTGATCCACCAGCACGGCCAGTGACAGCCGGCGGATGGCGCCCTGGGGCAGGCGCGTATGCCGGACGGTGCGGGTGGTCTGATAGGCGATGTTTTCGGTGCGGCGCGAAACTCCCGCCAGCATCGTGCCCGGACGGGATGTGGGACGCGGCAGGTTGGAAGCCGTGCCGGGAATTCCCGACGCGCCCGTGCCGCCCGAAATGTCTTCACTCTTTTGTGAGCTGACCATCGCTGAACGGCTGGGATCGAGTATTTCTTCGTTCTGTTCGACGCTCGAAAAGTCACAGTCCACCGATACGCCCGCTCGGAATTTATCCGTGCCCACCAGCGGGTCGAGCGTGGTGTTGATCTTGTTGAGGAGGTCGCGTTCGATGCCGTGGCGGAAATCCAGCTGTGCGTCGGAAGGCTCGTCAGGGGAGCCGTTGGAGCTCCGCCGGGGCCGGCTCAGCACGTTGCCTTGCATGTCCAGGACCGAGATGGCCTCGGGTGCCAGCCCCTCCACCGCGCTCGAAATCAAATAGCTGATGGCCGCCACGTTGCCTGGCGACATCCGCGCTCCCGGCTTGAGCCGGACCAGCACGCTGGCCTTGGCCGGCTGGCGCTCGTCGGTGTAGAGAGACTCTTTGGAGAAAGTCAAGTGTATGCGCGCCAGCTCCACTTCGCCCAGGCACATGACCGAACGCTCCAGCTCGCCTTCGAGCGCGCGATGGAAATTGATGCGCTCGGCGAACTCGGTGGCGCCGAGATTCGTTTTGTCGAACAGCTCGAATCCGATGCGGCCGCTCTTGGGCAGCCCGGCTGCGGCCAGCGCCAGGCGGGATTCCGCGGTGTGCGCCGAAGGCACCAGCACCGTGCCGCCGTTCTCCGACAGGCGGTATTCGACACCCGACTCTTTCAGTTTTTGCACCACCGCCCCGGCGTCTTCGGCCGCGAGCGACTGGTAGAGCGGACGAAAATCGCTTTCGCGGCGCCAGCGTGAAAAGCTGACCAACCCGGCCACCACCGCCAGAGCCACGGCAAGAATCGTCACACGCTGCGGTATCGAGAGACTGTTTACGAGGTTTCTGAGTTGATTCATTGCTCGCGCGCCGCGTGCCGGGTGCTACATCTGCATGCGCATGATCTCCTGATAGGCGTCCACCACCTTATTGCGCGCTTGCAGAAAAAGTTGAAAGGCCAGCTCAGCCTTCTGCGTCGCCAGCACGGTGGTGTGCAGCTCGCCGCCCTCTCCTGCCAGGAATTTTTCTACGGTCTCGGTGCTCTGCTGGCGGACATTCTCGACACTGTTGAGGACCTTTTCGAACACCGCGCCGAAGCCGCCCGGCCGGGTGGTTGCCGGGGCCGGCGGCGCCGGGACTACGGGGATTGCGGAGATGGGTGAAATGGGGACGGGCATTAGTTATCGGAACAAATCCATGGAGCGCTGAATCATGTCTTTGACCGCGGAAATCGCCGCGATGTTGGCCTCATAGTTCTGCGCCGAGCCCATCAGGTCCACCATGTCTTCGGCGGGATTGACGCGCGGGAACGCCACGTAGCCCTGCGCATCGGCATCGGGATGCCCCGGTAAGTAGCGCCGCTCCGGATCCCGGTTATCGACCACGATGTCGGCCACGCCTACGCCTTCGGGCCCTGCGCCCGCGGCGGCGCTCATCTGGGCTTCAAACACCGAAGAAAAAGGAGAGACGGTATACTCGGTCGCGAAGACCGCGTCCTTGCGGCGGTAGGGGCCCCCTTCCGGAGTGCGGGTGGTTTCGGCATTGGCCAGGTTTTCTGCCAGCAACTCGGCGCGCGTCCTCTGGGCCGTCATGCCCGAAGCGCTGACCGAGAGCGCGGAGAAAAGGCTCATCCGTTCTTTCCTTCCGTCACGGCTGCGCGAACCATGCGGAGTTCCGACCGCATCAGCTCCGTGGCCATGTGGAAACGCAAGGCGTTTTCCGCCAGCAGCCGGGCCTCCCGGTCGACGCTCACGTTGTTGCCATCATTCTTGGTCTTGAGCCCCGCCACCTCGACTGCAGACGGCGGCGGCGTGTCTGTGCCCTGCAGGGTGGCGCGCTGGTATTCCGACTGGAAGTCGAGATCGCGCGTCTTGTATCCGGGAGTATCGGCGTTGGCAATGTTGGCGGCGACCATCTTCTGGCGCGCGCTGAGCAGGTCCATGTAGCGCTCGATGTGCTGGGCAACAGGGTCCAACATGTCAGCCCTTGCAAGGCACGCCAGCTGCCACCAGGCGCGATTGAATCGGCGGGAGATGCCAGACGTCGGCGCGGCAAGGATTTGGCGCCGCCAGAATTCCGCCGCTTTTCAGGGCCAGGTCCGCACGCCCCTGACTAGCCGTTCAGCGCCCTCTGCACAGGATCTGCAGAATCCAGGGCTTGGACGTACTCGAGCGCCTGCCGCGCCAGCTCAGAAGTCAGAGGGTCAGGACGCCTCAACAACGTAACCAGTAGCCGCACCCACTCGACCTCATCCGGCCGCAGCCCGATCATGGAACAATGGCTGCCTTGCATGGCGTTCACCCGGCGCCTCCTATACACCCGTTTCGGCACACCGGAGGGACTTTTGAGAGTTTTAATTTTCCGGGACGGCCCGAAAAGCGCCGATTCTATTCGAGAGGCATCCATGCTGTGGCCCCTTCTAGTCGTCGTGCTCGCCGGCAACCCGGCGCCGGCAAACACTAAGTTTGCGGTAATGGAGGCGTCCATAGAAAAGCAGCGCTCCTCCGTCCGCAAGCAGGTCTCGGCGAGCGAGCCTGAAGGTGCATTCTTTATCCTGCCTCCGCCGGCACATCTTTGGCGGCTAACCGCTGATCCGGCGGACTGCCCGGCGCTCAGCGAGCGGGAGCTGCAGCCTATGGTCGAGGAGGCGGCGCGCGCAAACGGCCTCCCGACCGAGCGGCTGGAGGAGGTCGTGCGGCAAAAATCGGGCGGACGCCCCTGCGCGGTCTCGCCGAGCGGGGCGCAGGGCCTGATGCAACTGATGCCCGATACGCTGGACGCCTTGGGGGTCACGGATGGGTTCGATCCGCGGCAGAACCTGCAGGGCGGAGCGCGCCTGCTGAAGCAGCTCCTGGAGGCCAGCCAGGGGCATTGGGACCGGGCGCTGGCGGCTTATAACGGGGCACCGAATGCACCTGCGCGGCTGGCTGGAGATCTTGCGCCCGCAGTTCCGGCCACGCCTTCGGCCGCGCAAAACCCGCTTCCTACGGCCGATAAGAAGAACTGAGGGGCCTTTTTCGCAGGGCCGCCGTTCTGCGGGATGGGCCGCGTACCAGGATGGACATCGCACCCTTGCACACCGCCCCGCAAACCTCGGCGCCCGCCGCCGTTTCCGCCTCCGCCGAGCAGCAGGCGCAAAACCGCGAGTTGATCCAGGCCGTGCACGCCATCAACGCTGCCGAATTGTTCGGCGAAGCGAGCGAGCTGACCTTCGCGCTGGACCGCAAGACCGGACGCGGATTGATTCGCCTGGTCAGGCGCAAGACCCGGGAGCTGGTCCGGGAAATTTCTCCCGAGGAAGTACTGGGCTGGGCGGACGAGCGCCAGCGCGAGGATGGATAATCTCCTCAAAGCGCTTTCGCGCATGACGATATGTGGGGTGGAGGGAATGTGATGGCAATGCGCGCCCTGCAGGCATACCAGGAGGAAGAAATCCTTTCGGCCGATCCCGTGGCGCTGGTGCGGTTACTCTACCGGGGGGTTATTGAAGCGGTGGAAGCGGCCCGGCGGCGCCTCGCCGCGCGGGATATCCATGGCCGCTCCGCTGCGGTTTCCAAGGCCGTCGAAATTCTGGGCGAGCTGATCGCGTCCGTCAATCCCGCAGGCGCTTCCCCAGTCGGTCGGCGCCTGGTGGAGCTTTACGACTACATGCAACGGCGGTTGCTCGCGGCCCATTTCGAGCAGGCTGACGCCCCGCTGGCCGAAGTGCTCAGTCTCCTGCAAACTCTGGCTGAAGCCTGGAATCGGGTGCCGCCGCTAAGACCCAGCTCGCCGGCTCCCTCGCCCGCTCCGATAACACGCGACTGGAATGCGCAGGCCACCGAGCCGGCGGGTCAAGGTTGGAGCTTCTGAACGGACGCAGCGCTGGCGGAGCCCGTTGAGAGTGCCTCACCCGCTGGAATTGATTCCTTCTTTAATCCGGTAACCACCAGGCGCGCTAAGCCAAATCCACCCTGCTGCGCGAGTGCTTGCGCCATTTGTTCTTCCGCCAGTTCCATGGCCTGCGCGCCGGCTTGATCGTCTCCGGTACCGAGCCAGCCGCCCTCTCCCGACTCGCGCATGGATTTCAGAAGCTGCCCAATCATGAGCGATTCAAACTGCCGGGCGGCATCGGCCACCCGCTTGGGGTCGTCGCGCTGAACCGGCGTTGCCGGTGCGGCGGACATGCGGATCACACCCGAAACGGCATCCATCAGATCACCTCCAGCTCGGCTTCGAGCGCGCCGGCGGCTCGCAGGTTTTGCAGAATCACGATGACATCACGAGCCGTCGCGCCGATCGCATTCAGGGCTCGCACTAACTCCTCGACGGTGGCGCCCTGTTTGAGCACCACATTGCGCGCTTTCTCGGCTTTAGCGGTCACTCCCGTTTGCGGCACGACCTCGGTGGTTCCCGTTCCCAGCGGAGCCGGCTGGGATACAGCAAAGCTGGTCTGAATCTCGACCGTCAGATTTCCCTGCAGGATCGCCACCGGACCGATTCGCACGTCCTTGCCCATCACGATGGTGCCGGTTCGCTCGTTGATGACCACTCGCGCCGGGCGATCCACCGGGATGGCCAGCGTTTCCAGGTCGGCAATGAACTCGGTGGAACGCGCTGCGTACTCTGCGGGCAGCGCCACGCTGACTACCCCCGCGCTTTCCGCCCGCGCTACGGGCGCGGTGATGCTGCCGAACTTGCCGTTCACAGCCCCTGCGATACGCGCCGAAGTCGTGAAATCAGCCTGGCGCAACTGCAACCGCAAGCTGCTGCCCGGCGTCCGCGACGGAGCCGGCCGCTCAACAATGGCCCCATTGGGCACGCGGCCAACCGTCGGATGATTCACGGTCTGGCTGTTGCCGCCCTTTCCCGCCACAAAGCCGCCGGTCACCAGCGGTCCCTGCGCGACCGCGTACGTCTGGCCGTCCACACCTTTGAGCGAAGTCAGCAGCAGCAGACCGCCCTGCAGGTTGGAGGCATCGCCAATAGAAGATGTGGTCACATCAATGTGCGCCCCCGGCTGAGCGAACGCGGGCAAGCTCGCGGTGACCATAACTCCCGCCGTATTGTTCACGCGAATGGCCGTCGGAGACACGGAGATCCCCATGCGCTCCAGCAGGTTGGTGAGGCTCTGGGTTGAAAACACCGTTTGCCGCCTGTCGCCGGTGCCAGCCAGGCCCACCACCAGCCCGTAGCCGATCAGCTGGTTCTCCCGCACACCTTCGAGAGTCACCAGATCTTTGAGACGGATGGCCACGGGCGCCGTAGGTTCGGCCGGACGAAGAAGCGGGAGGAACAGGAGCACAGCCACTGCGAGAGGAAGGCGCATAGTTTTCAGAACGGCAGCAGGCCCGTCAGCAAACGGTATAGGAAGAAGGGCCGACGCACGGCGTCATTCACCACACCTCTGCCGTTCAGCCGGATTTCCATTTGGCCCAGGTGATCACTGCGTACCACGTTGGCGGTTGAGAGGTCCGTCGGCCGTACTACACCACGCACCGTCACGGTCTGGTGTTCGGAGTTCACTTGAATGTCTTTGGAGCCTTCAATGACCAGGTAGCCGTTGGGCAACACATGCGTTACACGCGCCGTGAGGGTGGTGGTCAGGGTGACATTCCGGCTGGTGGTGCCCGAGCCGTCCAGCGTGGACTTTCCATTCATGTTGGCCAGATTGGCCCAGGGACCTCCGGCCTTCATCGTGCCCCCCAGGGCGTTGACCGCGGCGGTAGCGCCGGAGGCGCGCGCCGTTTTGGTGGCTCCGGTGGCCACCGCCGACGCCTGCTCGGCCACCAGGATGGTCACCATGTCATCGGGGCGGCTGGCGCGCAGTTCCCGGGTCAAATCGATCAGCACGGCATTCGGCGACCATATGGAGCCCGGCGAAGCCTCCGCCGCCAGGCCCGCGCTGCCGTGCATGGCTTCGGCGACATAACGATCGAGCGCCGAGGGCTCAGGCGGCTTGTGCTTGTTTGCGGCGCCCGGCGCCAGCGTCGCCACTACCGCAAGAATGATCAGCCTCCAAGACACTTTATTTCCCCCCTTGTCCCGCGACTGCGATCGATACCTTGCCCGCACTTTCTACCCGCGCGCGCAGCGATTTCCCTGTGGCCGGATTATGCACGGGGATCAGGTCTCCGTGCCGTCCGGCCGCGTCTGCCCGGGCGTCGAAGCTGAGTCGCGCCAGGCCGTTCGACACCTCGACCGTCACCGTATCCCCGCTGTGAATCTCCTGCGGAGCCTCCAGCAGGCCAGGTAAGACAGGCGTCCCTGCGGCCAGCGAACGTCGGGGCAACCGGCCCACCACGGCGTCCAGGGATTGCTCCGGGCGCACAGCGAAAGGAGACGCCTCCACCTCCTCCACCCTCAACTGCCCCGCATCGATGGATTTTCCCGCCGGCAGTGCCACGCAGGCCACCACCCGCCGCTGCCGCACAGAGACGCGGACGCGTGCCCAGATGGCGAAGCGCCGGTTGGAACCGTATCGGACATAACCGCGCCACACGACCTCGCGGCCGCGAAGCGGAGACACGCTGCCGGGCGGGAATTGAATCTCGCCGTGCGGTACCGGATACCGGCTCCACTCGAGGAGTTCAACGGTTGCCTGCGGGCTGCCGACGCCGGCGAGCAGCGCCGCCTTGAGCGATTCGGGCGTCAGTTGTTCGGTAGCACGCTCGATACAGATCTCGCGCAGGGTGCCGGGGATGCTTCCGTGACGCAAAATCATGCGCGACAGCTCGGCGGCATGGAGAATGCGGCGGGCACCCGGCGCGGGGGCATAGCCTAGCTCGGTTTCCGGAGCGAGGCTGGCGAACGCCTCTAAAGCCGGCGCGAGATCGCGCGCCAGAATCTGTTCTCCCTCCACCGCTACGCACGAGGCGGCCGCAGCCAGTAGGATCGCCATCATTGCCGGAGGTTGTTGACCATCTGATACATCTCGTCGGAGGCCTTCACGACTTTCGAGTTGGCTTCGTACGCGCGCTGGGCCACGATCAAGTTGATGAACTCCTCGACCACGCTGACGTTGGATTGCTCAACGTATCCCTGCTGCAAGGTGCCCATGCCTTCCTGCCCGCCGGGATTGCCCACGGTGGCGTCGCCCGAAGCATCGGTGGGCAGGTACAGGTTGCGCCCGATGCTGTTCAAGCCTGCTGGATTGACGAAGTTGGCCAGCTGGATTTGTCCCGCCAGCTGCGCCGCCGTCTGCCCGGTTTGGGTGTAGCTGACCGTGCCGTCGGTGGCGATGGTGATGTTTTGCGCCCCTGCCGGAATCGTAATCTGCGGCTCCAACGGGTCGCCGTCGCCGGTGACGATATTGCCGTCGCGGTCGAGCTGGAAAGAGCCGGCGCGCGTGTAGGCCAGATCACCTGAGGCTCTGTGAATCTGGAAGAACCCGGAGCCCTGGATCACCACATCGAGTGGATTGTCGGTCTGCTGGAAATTGCCCTGAGAGAAGATGACTTCATTGGCGGCTGTGCGCGTCCCCAACCCCACCTGGAGACCGGTGGGCACCACCGTCTGCTGTCCCGCCGAGGTTCCCGGCTGAACGACGTTCTGATAGAGCAGGTCCTGAAATTGTGCGTGCCGCGCCTTGAAGCCTGTGGTGTTGGAGTTAGCCAGATTGTGGGCGATGTTGTCTACGTTCAGCTGTTGCGCCGTCATGCCACTGGCAGCGCTGAAAAGGGCTCGGATCATATGCCTCCTGAAAAATGTCAGGCGCCCGCGTATTTACGACGACACGCGCGCCACTTCCTCCACTGCTTTACGGTTCATCTCGCCGCCCAACGCCGCGGCCTTCTGCAACATCTCGAACTGGCGCATGACACTGACCAGCCGCACGGCGGCTTCGGCGTTCGAAGCGTTGGAACTCTCCAGGCTGCCCTGCTGCACCTCATACTCCGTGGCCGGAACGGGCGGAACGCCCGCCGGCCGGAAATAGTTGTGCCCGATTTTTCCGAGCGTAGCTGGGTTAGCGAAATCCACCACGCCGATTTGCCCCGCGGTCTGGCCGTCCTGGAGCAACGTGCCGTCGGGCGATACTTCCACCGGCGTCGCGCGCGACAAAGTAATCGGATTCCCATCCGCGCCGCGCACCGGATAGCCGTCGACGTTGACCAGCTGGCTCGCCGATGACAGGTGGAAGCTGCCGTCGCGCGTGTACATCACGCCGCCGGGCCCTTGAACGGAAAAAAAACCCTTGCCCTGGAGCGCAACATGCAGCGGGTTGCCGGTCGATCGCAGCTCGCCTTGCGAGAAATCCGTCCACGGCCGTTCGATGACCGGCAGAGTGTCAGGGCCGGATACCAAGCCCTCCGCTTCCGGCGCCGCGTACAGACTGTAAAATTCGCGATCGGCCTTGTACCCGCCGGTAGATGCGTTGGCAATATTGTTGGCGAGCATATCCAGCGATTCCATGCGAGACCTTAAACCGCCGGCCGCCGAAATGGTGAGTGGGTCCATGATGACTCCCGGCTGGGACAAGGCAACTGCCGGGCCGAATGGAAGCCAGGCCATAACTTCCTAAAAACTCGGCAACCGGTGCCGATGAGAACCATAGAGCGAGGCGCCAAGATCCTGCCGGATGGGCGCAAGCGGCATTTTGTTGCCGTACGTCCCCCTCG
>Ga0335077_10009005_pt1 | contig 12381 bp, 11 predicted proteins | sample Lox_Sample_31_FD_207151 | JGI IMG/M metagenome (GOLD analysis project Ga0335077, IMG submission 207151) | Soil microbial communities from Loxahatchee National Wildlife Refuge, Florida, United States - Lox_Sample_3.1 | ecosystem: Environmental > Terrestrial > Soil > Wetlands | place: USA...
GGTCGTCCAGTCCCCGTCCATGGCCCCGTCGATCGAGACCCGGAACCTCACGAAGCGGTTCGGCGCCTTTTCGGCGCTGACCGACCTCAACCTCAAGATCACCGGGGCGAAGTGCGTCGGCTTCCTCGGGCCGAACGGCGCGGGGAAGACGACCACGCTCAAGATGATGACCGACATGATCTTCCCCACCACCGGGGAAGCGTTCCTCAACGGGATCTCGGTCCAGCGGGAGCGGAAGCCCGCGCTCGAGAACTGCGGGGTCCTGATCGAGACGCCCGAGATCTACCCGTCGCTCACCCCGTACGAGGCGCTCGAGATGGTGGGCGGCCTTCGCGGCCTCGACGCCGCAACGCTGCGGCGGCGGATCCACGAGGTGCTCGCGGAGGTCAAGATGGAGGAGTGGGTCCACCAGAAGGTCGGCCGCTTCTCGAAGGGGATGAAGCAGCGCGTGAACATCGCCGCCGCCCTGCTCGCCGACCCCGAGATCGTGATCCTGGACGAACCGAGCACGGGGCTCGACCCGCGGGGGATGTCCGAGGTCCGCGACATCGTCCGGGGCCTGAAGCGGTCGAGCCGACTCATCTTCATGAGCAGCCACATCCTGAGCGAGGTCGTCGACGTCTGCGACGAGGTGGCCCTCCTCAACCGCGGCAAGCTCCTCTTCTACGACACCCTGGACCGGGTGACGGCCCGCTTCGCGGACGGGGCCGCGGTCGCCGTCGACGCGGAGTTCGCCCGGCCGGTGAGCGACGAGGACGCCCGGGGCCGGATCGCGACGCTCCCGGGGGTCGTCGGCTGGGATCGCGCGGGCCCCCAGCGGCTCTCCCTCCGCATCCAGGGCGGCGCCGCCGCGCAGGCGTCGGTCCTCGAGCGCCTCGCGGGGCTCTCCCTCGGGCTTCTGAGCTTCCGGGAATCGAAGAGCGCCCTCGAGGAGGTCTATCTGCGCGAGATCGACCGGGGGGACATGTGACCGCGACCGCGGCGACCGCCCCGTCGTCGAGCGCTGGCCACCTCGGTCAGATGCCCACGACGGTCCAGCAGGTCCTGCTCCTCGCCCGGTTCCAGTTCCGCGACTACCTGCGGTCGCGCCGGTTCGTGCTGATGATGGGGCTCGTGGCCGCCATCGGCGCAATCATCACGGCGGTGGTCGGCTACTACCGTCCCGAGGGGCTCGTCACCGGCGTCTCGGACTCGAACGCGTTCCTCGGAACGTTCTGGGGCGGCGCGGTCACGGTCATCTTCGTCTTTGCCGGGGTGATCTACGGCGGGGACGCGATCGCGGGGGAGTTCCAGAACAAGACCGGCTACTTCCTCATGGGTCAGCCGATGCGACGCGCCGCGGTCTACGCCGGGAAGTTCATCGCCGCGTTCCTCGCCTCGCTCGTCGCGGTCATCTTCTACCTCCTCATCGTCGAGGGGAACGCGCTCTTCTACTTCGGCACCGGGGCGTTCTCGCTCGCCCTGCTGGAGTCGGTCCTCTTGGGGCTGGGCTACCTCCTCGCCCTCCTCGGCACGACGTTCCTGTTCAGTTCGCTGTTCAAGACGAGCGCGTACGCCACCCTCGTGGTGGCGATCCTGTTCCTCTTCGGCTTCAGCATCCTCGAGGCGCTGATCTCGGGACTGGTCAAGATCGAGCCTTGGTTCGTGATCTCGTACGCGAGCAACGTGATCGGCTACCCGTTCCTGTCGACGATCCCGCCCCACGTGGTGACCACCCGGATCGGCGGGCCGGGCAGCCCCGCGTTCACTATGTACAATCCGACGATCCCCGAAGGGATCGCGATCATGCTCGGCTACTTCGTCGGAACGACCCTCGCCGGCCTCGCGCTGTTCGAGCGGGAAGAGTTCACGTAGGCGCGTCGGCGGGCGCGCTCCCCGCCTTCCGAGACCTCGGGACGCGGGGGCCGTCGGTGAACAGCTTGAGGTAGTCGATCAGGATCAGCATCGCCTCGTAGCCGAGATTCACCCGGCGCCGAAGCTCGTCCGGGTCGGCGTCGTCGGGCGGAGGATCGAGGGCCGGGAGGATGTCGTCGGCGAACGCCCGCGCGAGCGCGAGCCGGCTCGGGTCGAGGGGCGGATACGGCGGGGCGTCGAGCGTCTCCCGGAGCGAGACGACCGCCTCCCGATGGTCGTCGAGGATCGCGCGGAGCTTTTCGCGGGGGAGCGAGGTCCCGGGGCCGACGAGCGCCACCGGGGGTCCGAGGGATCCGGACCTAATGGGGGTTCCCTCGTCCGCCGCGACGTTGATGGGCCGCCCTGGGATGGCCCTCCGTGGCCGCCCCCGGCTCGGCGCCTGACCGGCAAGCGCCCGCCGTCATCCTCGGGGCCGGGTACGGGGGCCTCCGGCTCGCCCACCGGCTCGCCCGGCGGGCGGACCGGCCCGGGCGGATCGTCCTCGTCGATCGCCACCCCGTGCATGTGCTCCGGACCGAGCTCTACGAGATCGGCCGGCTCGCGGCGACGGCCTCCGCGGCCCGGGACCCGTTCGTCCTCCGCCTCGACCGGGTCCTCAGGGGCCGGGCGATCGAGTACGTCGAGGGCCAGGTCGAGCGGATCGACCTCGCCGGCCGGACGGTCCGGGCCGGCGGCCGCACCGTCGCGTTCAGCTCGCTCGCGATCGCCCTCGGCAGCGTCCCCGCGTACTACCGGGTGCCCGGCGCTCCCGAGCACACCCACCACGTGTACCGCCTCGGAGCGGCCCGCGCGCTCGCGGCGCGGCTCCGCTCGCTCGAGGCGACGGCGCGCACGGCCGGAAGCCGGCACCGGCCCCGCATCGTCGTCGTGGGCGGCGGCTCGACGGGGACCGAGGTCGCCGGGGAGATCGCGACGGTCCGGTGGGACCGGCTGGTGGGACGCGGGACGCCGGTCCCGGAGGTGGTGCTCGTGACGGGGGCGGTCCCCCTGCTCGACGGCATGCCGGGCCCCCTCGTCCGGTCGGTCCGGTCGCTCCTTGCCCGGGCGCGCGTCGAGCTCCTCGAGGGCCATAACGTCCGGCGCGTCGACCCCGCCTCGCTGACCCTCGACGACGCGAGCGTCGTCCCGTTCGATCTCGCGGTCTGGGCCGCCGGCGTGGAGGCCCCGCCCGTGGTCGCGGCCCTCCCGGTCCCGCACGGGCGGATGGGCCGCCTCGCCGTCGAGTCGACGCTCGAGGTTCCCGGGAACCCCGGGGTGTTCGGCGTCGGGGATGTCGTCGAACTCAAGGACCCGGTCTCGGGCGGGATGGTCCCGGGGACCGCCCAGGCCGCGCTCGCCGAGGCCGACGTCGCGGCCGCGAACCTCGCCGCCCGGCGCGCGGGCCGGCCGCTCGTCCCGTTCCGGTACCGGGAGCGCGGCGTGATCGTGTCGGTGGGGCTCCGCCGGGCCGCCGCGGTGACCCCCCACCTCACCCTTCGGGGCAGCCCCGCGAAGCTCCTCAAGCGGCTCGTGGAGCGCGAGTACTCCCTCTCGGGGGCCCGACGGCCGGCCGCCCCGCTGAGCCGTTAAGGTCCCGCGCGCGTACGCCGGGAGCGGCCCATGAAGGCGATCGTCCTCATCGGCGGCTTCGGGACCCGGCTCCGTCCGATCACGCTCACGGTTCCGAAGCAGCTCATCCCGATTGCGGGTCGGCCGATGCTGTACCACGTGCTCGACCTCCTGCCGGCCGACCTCGAGGAGGCCGTCCTCGCGACCGGCTACCGGGCCGACGCGATCGACCGGTACGTGCGCGAGCACCCGCCGCGGATCCCCGTACGCTGCGTCGCCGAGACCGAGCCGCTCGGCACCGGCGGCGGGATGAAGAACGTCGCCGAAGGGATGTCGGATCCGTTCTTCCTCCTCAACTCCGACGTCATCGCGGAGATCGACGCCGGCCGGGTCGCGGCGGCGCTCAAGCGGAGCGACGTCGTCGGCGCGATGTCGCTCGCCGAGGTCGAAGACACGTCCCCGTACGGCGTCGCCGCGCTCGGCCCCGACGACCGGATCGACCGGTTCGTCGAGAAGCCGAAGCCGGCCGACGCGCCCTCGCACTGGATCAACGCCGGCTTCTCCGCGTGGCGACGCGAGGTCCTCGACGGCATCCCCGCGGGCCGGACCGTGAGCTTCGAGAGCGAGGTGATGCCGGGACTCCTCCCCCGGGGGATCCGCGGCGTGCGCCTGAACGGCTTCTGGGAGGACGCGGGGACGCCGGAACGGCTCCTCCGGGCCCAGCGGCTGCTCTTCGACGCGAAGCGCGGGGGGCGAGGGACCGTTCCGGCCGGCGCCCTCGGCACCGGCCCGGTCGCGGCGGGCCGGGGCGTGACCGCGGACGGCGCGAGCTTCGGGCCGTACGTGACCCTGGGAGACGGGGTGCGGGTCGATCCCGGCGCGCACGTCGAGAACTCCGTCGTGATGGACGGGGCCCACCTCGAGCGCGAAGCGTTCGTCTCCGGGTCGATCCTCGGGCCGCGGGCCCGGGTCCGGGCGACGCACCGGCTCCACGGGGCGGTCGTCGGCGAGGCCGGCGAGGCCTAGCCGGGCCACTCGGGGCCCGTCACCGCGACCTTGATCGCGTCGGCCGGGCGGGCCGCTAGCGCGAAGCCGTCGGCGAGGCGGGCGAGCGGCACGGTGTCGGTCACGAGCCCGTCGAACGAGACCGACTCGTCCCGGAGCCGGGCGTGCACCTCGTCGATATCCGCCTCCGTCGTGGCGTACGACGGGACGATCCGTATCCCCCGGAGGTACAGCTCCTGCAGGTCGGCGTCGAGCCGGATGCCGGGGTCGGGCAGCCCGAACAGGTTCACGGCCCCGCCGGGGCGCGGAAGGCGCGTCGCGAGGGCGATCGCCGCGGGAGCCCCCGTCGCGACGACGGCGAGATCGACCCCACGGCCGCCGGTGGCGTCCCGGACCGCCTCCGCGGCGGCGGAGCCGTCCCGCGGATCGACGACCACCGCCGCCCCGCCCGCGCGGGCCGCCTCGCGGCGCCGGGGGGAGAGCTCCGCCCCGCCGACCCACGACGCGCCGAGCGCCCGGGCCAGCCGGGCGTAGAGGAGCCCCACCGGACCGAGCCCGATCACGAAGACCGACTCCCCGGCCCGGAAGCCGACGCGCTTGAGCGCCGTGAGGGCGCAGGCGGCCGGCTCGAGGAGCGTCGCGATGGCGAACGGGATCCGGTCGTCGAGCCGGTGGACGGCGCCGCGGGCGACGTGGATCGCCGGGACGCGGAACGCCTCGGCGAAGCCGCCGGGATCGATGTTGGTGGTCCCGTAGGTGGGGCAGTACGTGACGTCCCCCCGGGCGCAGACCGGGCAGGCGAGGCACGGGACGTGGTGGTGCACCGCGACCCGGTCCCCGACCGAGAGCCCGACCACGTCCGGCGCGACGGCGGCGACGACGCCCGCCGGCTCGTGGCCCAGCCGGCCGCCGGGCTGGTAGTGGCCCCGGAGCTTCTCGAGGTCGGTGCCGCAGATGCCGCACGCCGCGAGGCGGACGAGGACCTCGCCCGGTCCGATCGCGGGCTCCGGGACGTCGTCGACGACGAGCGTGCCGGGGCCGCCGAGCCGACCGAACCGCATTCAGCCCCGGCGACGGGCCGCCGTGATCGCGGCGTCGAGGATCTCGACGCCCTCGTCGACCTCGTCGCGCGTCACCACGAGCGGCGGGATGTACCGGATGGAGGAGCGGCCGCACGGCAGGAGGAGGAGGCCGCGCTTGTACGCCTCCTCGAGGACCCGATCCTTGAGGACGACGTGGGGGGTCTTGTCGCCGCGGCCCTTCACGAACTCCGTCGCCACCATGAGGCCGAGCCCGCGCACGTCGCCGATCTCCTCGTGCTTCGCCTGGAGCTCCTTGAGCCGGGCGACGAGGTGGGCGCCCTGCTCGCGGGCGTTGTCGAGGAGGTGCTCCCGCTCGATGACGTCGAGCGTGGCGAGCCCGCTCGCGACGGCGACGAGGTTGCCGCCGAACGTGTTCGAGTGGGCGCCGGGGTAGGTGTAGTCGAGGCTCTTGCGCGCGACGAGCGCCCCGATCGGAAGGCCGCTCCCGAGGCCCTTCGCGACGGTGACGAGGTCCGGCACGACCCCGTGATGCTCGATGCCGAACCACCGGCCCGTGCGGCCGATCCCGGCCTGGACCTCGTCGTCGATGAGGAGGATGTCGTGCTCGTCCAGGATCGACTTGATCGTCGGCAGCCAGCCCTTCGGCGGAACGATGTACCCGCCCTCGCCCATCACCGGTTCGACGAGGAAGGCGGCGACGTCCTCGGGGGGGATCGTCGTGTCGAAGTAGAGCTCCTTCAGGATCTTCGCGCAGTACAGGTCGCAGCTCGGGTACTCGAGCTGGTAGGGGCAGCGGAAGCAGTTCGGCGCCGGGATGTGCTGCCCGCCGCCCGTGTGCGGCAGGAAGCGCCGGCGCTGCGTCGCCTTGCTCGCGGTCATCGTGAGCGCGCCCATCGTCCGGCCGTGGAACGCGCCGATGAGGCCGACGAAGAGCGGCCGCTGGGTGTTCCAGCGCGCGAGCTTGAGCGCGGCCTCGACGGATTCGGTCCCGCTGTTCGTGTAGAAGACCTTCTTCGCGAAGTCGCCGGGCACGATGCCCTCGAGGCGCTCCGCGAGGGTCGTCTGGCTCTCGTAGTAGAAGTCGGTCCCCGCGAAGTGCATGAGCCGCGCGGCCTGCTGGGTGACCGCCTCCACGATCGCGGGGTGGCAGTGGCCGGTGTTGACGACGCCGACCCCGGCGGTGAAATCGAGGATCCGGTTCCCGTCGACGTCGGTGATCCAGACGCCCCGGGCGCTCGCCGCCGCGACGGGGGAGGTCTTGGTGCTGGTCATGAGGAGCCGCTCGTCGGCGGCGACGATCTTCTTCGCGTTCGGCCCCGGGATCGCGGTCTTGAGCAGGACGCCCCGCTTCGGAGGGGCCGTCGACGGCTTCGCGGACGAGGCGGCGGTGGGCGCGCTGCTCCGGCTCATGGTCGCTCGGCGGTGCCAACTCGGCCCGGGGCAAAAGGGTTCGCTGGGGAGGCGCCCCAGACGACCGCGCGCTCTCCGATGGAGCACCGGGGTTTATCCCCGCGGTCCGGCCTCGGCGGGCCGAATGGAGTCGCGGGAGCGCCCCCGACCGGCCCCGGGCGCGCCGATCGACGCGATCGTGCCGTCGCGCGCGGTGCTGACCGAGCTCGCCCGAGGGTTCCTCATCGTCAACGGGCGGGACCCCGGTCGGGCGGCCAAGTTCGCGTCGACGTTCCTGCGCGAGCACGCGAACCCCGACCGGGAATCGGCGGCGCGCCCGCACCTCCCCGCGGTCCGTCGGGGACCCCACGTGTGGGGACTGCCGAACCCGCTCGACGCCCCGCCGGGCCCGTAACCGGATCACTCCGCTGGCGGAGCGGGGCCGCGGACCGCGAGGTACGCCTCGAAGTCCTCGGCGAAGCTCTTCTGGGTGAGGCAGATCCGCACCGCATCGGGCGCCCCGAAGAACGCGCCCGGACTCACGAGCACCCCCCGCGCCAGGAGGGCGCGGGCGAACCGGTCCCCGTCGGGCCACGCGGGGGCCCGGTCGAGCAGGACCGGCGCGTCGAGCCGGGGCACCTCCGGTAGGCGCCGGCGGACGAGGGTGAGGTTCCGCTCGAAGATTGCGCGACTCTCCTCAAGGATGCGGCGCCGCCGTCGGAGGAGTGCCCGGGCGGCGGCGACGGAGTGCGCCGCCACGTCGTTGTACGCGAGCCCGTGGAACTCGGAGTAGGGACCGATCGCCGCCGACGGGACGACCGCCCATCCGACGCGGATCGCGTCCGCGCCGTACGCCTTCGTGAACGTGCCCGTCGCCCAGACGCGCCGGGTATCGGAAGCGGCGCGCGACGGCACGTCGCGGAACTCGCGGAACGTCTCGTCGACGAGCGTCGCCCGGGCGGAGCCGACGAGACCGCGCCACGCCTCGGTCCCTCGCCGCTGTCCCGTCGGGTTGTGGGGGTCCGAGACGATCCGGACCGTTGCGCGTCCGGCGGCAGGTCGGAAACCGACCCAGCGGGCGAGGTCCCCGAGGGGGGGATACTCCGGCGTCTCGGTGACGACCGTCGGGCGGGCCCGTCGGGCGCGGACCGCCTCGTGGTGGAGGAAGAAGAGGACCGACCCGTTCGCCTCGGAGGCGCCGTGATGGAGGAACACGCGCTCCGGTACGACGCCGATCGTCCGGGCGAGCTCGTCGCGCAGCGCGAGGGGATCTGCCTCCGGCAGCGGCTCCGCGAGGGCGGCCCGGACGGTCGACAGGCCCGGCCCCGTGCCGCTCCGAGCGAGGTTGTGGGGCGCGGCGGCGTGGCCGTCGATCCAGTCGCGGAGCGGGAATCCCACGGGCACGGCCGGGGAACCCCGGGCTAAACGGTTTGCCGGCGACCCTCTTGGGAACGGTACCGGTGCGCCGAATCCGCTTTAGACCGGGACGACGGAGCGCTCTCCGCGATGACCGCCGCCCCCGCCATCCCGCGGAGAGAGGCCCCGCGGATCCTCCGGGATTCGGCCCGATGGTTCGAGGACGGCGTCCTCGCCCGCCGGGACGCGCGTCGCACCCGCCGGTGCGTCGAGTGCTCCGCCGCGCTGCCGACCTCCCGGACCCCGTACTGCTCCCGGATGTGCCAGTGGAAGTACCACGGCCGGTTCTTCTGGGACGCCGCCCGGATCTACGTCCTGCGCCGCGACCGGTATACGTGCCGGCAGTGCGGCGTCCGGTCGCGTCGGGCGAGGCTCGAGGTCGACCACATCCGCGAGATCGCGCTCGGCGGTCCCTCCCTCGACTACGGGAACCTGCAGACGCTGTGCCGCGCGTGCCACCGCGCGAAGACGGTCGCGTTCAACCGGTACCGGCGCGGCGGCCCGCGGTGGACCGAGGGGCCCTCGGCCCCCGAGACCGGCGAGACCGGGGAGTGGTTCCCGGCCTGAGCCGACGCTTGGGCGCGCCGGCCGGCTGAGCCGTTAATATCGCCGCGCGGTTCGACGCCGCATGGTCCTCACGATCAAGGAGGTCATGGACACCCGATTCCTTGCGGCGGACGGCGGGCTGACGGTCGACGAGGCGGCCCGCCGGATGGTCGAGTCGCGGCACGGCTACCTCCTCATCCTCGACGGCGGCCGCCCGACCGGCATCCTCACCGAGTGGGACCTCGTGGAGAAAGTGCTCGCCGCGGGGCGCGATCCCCGGACGACGCCGGTCGACGCGATCGCGAGCCGCCCCGTGATGTCCGTCGACGGGGGGACGCCGACGACCGACGTCGTCGAGATGATGGTGAAGCGGGGGGTCCGGCGCATGGTGATCACCGAGAACGGCGCGGTGGTGGGGGTCGTCGGCGGGAAGGACGTGCTCCGCATCTTCCGCAGCTACGTCGACCGGATCTCCGCGGAGATCGCCCGGCTCCAGTCGTCGTTCCCGTGACCCCACGACGCGCGCCCGCGCGCCCGCCCCGGGCGGCCGGGGGGCCGTGAGCCCGGCGCCCGGACCTCCCGTCCCGGGAGGTGGCGACCGCGTCGCCTACAAGTGGATCGCGCTTTCCAACACGACCGTCGGCACGCTGATGGCGTCGCTCGACATGAACATCGTGATCATCGCGCTCCCGACCATCGCGCACGAGCTACCGGGCACGTCCGTCCTCGACCTCCTTTGGATCCTGCTCGGGTATTCGCTCGTCACCTCGGTGGTGCTGCTCAGCTTCGGGCGCCTCTCGGACCAGTTCGGTCGGAGCCGGCTCTACACTCTCGGGCTCGCCGCGTTCACCGTGGGATCGTTCCTCTGCGGCATCTCGCAGAGCGGTCCCGAGCTCATCGCCGCGCGACTGGTCCAGGCGATCGGGGCGGGGTTCATCTTCTCGAACAGCGCCGCGATCCTGACCGACGCCTTCCCCTCGAACGAGCGGGGGAAGGCCCTCGGCGTCAACCAGGTCTCGCTCGTCGTCGGGTCGGTCTCGGGCCTCGTCCTCGGGGGCTTACTCACGAGCACGGTGGGGTGGCGGTGGATCTTCTTCGTCAACGTGCCGATCGGCATCGGGGCAACCGTCTGGTCGCACTACCGGCTGCGGGAGCTCGCGGCCCTCGACACCGCGCAGCGGATCGACTGGGCCGGGAACATTTCCTTCGCCGCGGGGCTCGCGGGCGTGCTCGTCGGCGTCACCTTCGGGGCGCTCGGGGTCGTCTCCGGCCCGGTCGGCCTCGCCCTCGTCCTCGTCGGCGGGGCCTTCCTGGTCGGGTTCGTCGCCATCGAGCGTCGGGCCGTGGCCCCCATGTTCGACCTCGCGCTGTTCCGGATCCGCGAGTTCACCGCATCGTCCGCCGCGATGTTCCTCAACGCCCTCGCCCGCGGCGCGTTCACCTTCGTGCTCGTGTTCTACCTGCAAGGCCCCCCGCACGACCTGGACCCGCTCACCGCGGGGCTGTTCCTCGTGCCGGTCTCCGCCTCGCTCGCCATCCTGGGTCCGGTGAGCGGCACGCTCTCCGACCGGTGGGGCCCCCGCGGGCTCGCGACGCTCGGCCTCCTCCTTTCCGCGGCCGGATTCCTCTGGCTCACGCAGGTCACCGGGTCGACGACGTTCGATGGGTTGCTGCCGGGGTTCATCCTCGTCGGCGCGGGGATGGGGATCTTCGCGTCGCCGAACCGGGCCGCAATGATGAACTCGGTCTCGCCCCGGCGCCGGGGGATCGCGGCGGGGACGGGCACGACGCTCATCAACGCGGGCGTGACGCTGAGCCTCGGGCTCGCGGTCCTCGTCATGAGTCGGACGATGACGCTCCCGTCGCTCGAGGGCGTCTTCCTCGGTCACGCGAGCGGCCTTCCGGTCGCGGTCGGTCCGTTCATCGACTCGGTCCGGCTCGTCTTCGCGGTATCGGCCGGCCTCCTCCTCGCCGCCATCGTCCCGTCGGTCCTTCGGAACCCGCCCCCGGCCTGAGGCTCCCGTTCGGCGCCGGGTTCCGGTCGTACGCCGTAGGGCTACACTCGCACACCGGGACCTATACAGTAGAGTATATTCTAAATCCAATTTCAATATATTCGGCGCCGCAACTCCTGCCCCGATGCGACGCAGCGGTGCCGCGCTGACCGAAGCCCCGCGGGAAGGACCGCCCACCCCGGCGATGCCGCTGCGCGACGGGCCCCGCCCGCTCCAGCGGATGGGCTCCGTCACCGTCGGGGTATCGCTCCCGCGCGAATGGGTCGAGGCCCGGGGGCTCGGCGTCGGGAGCCCGGTCTTCCTTACCCCGCTCGCCGACGGATCGATCCTCGTCCGGGACCGAACCCCCGCGGAGCGCCCGCTGATCGCCCGGATCCCCGTGCGGGTGGACCGTCCGCGGGAGCACCTGTTCCGAAGCCTCGTCGCCGCGTACCTCGACGGCGCCCAGGAGTTCGTCGTGACCGAGCCCGGGGGGCTGTCAGCCGAGACCCGGGCGATCGTTCGCACCTTCATCCGACGCACGATCCACCCCGAGATCGTGACCGAGGACGACCGGTCGCTCTACCTCCGCGACGTCTCCCGCGGGGCCGACTTCGAGTACGCCCCGCTCCTCCGACGTCTGCACCAGCTGGCGCAGCGCCTCCAGGAGGAGGCGGGGGCGGTCATCGAGGAGGGGACCCGCCGGGCGGCGGACGACTGGGCCCGGCTCGACGACGAGGTCGACCGGCACGCGTGGCTCATCGAGCGGATCCTCACGATGCGATCCGGCTCCGCGCCCCCGCGACGCGAGGCGATGCCGGCCGGTCCGGCCCAGATCCTGCTCGTGGTCCGCTCGCTCGAGCGCGTCGCCGACCACGCGGTCCTGATCGCGCACCACGGGTCGCGGTGGGCCGAATCGTCGCCGCCCGCGACGTCCGTCCGCGCCGTGGTCGGCTTCCACGCCGAGGCGCGCCGGCTCCTCGCGGACTCGTTCGCCGCGGCGGAAGGCCGGGACGCGGATGCCTCGAACGATCTCCTGGACACGGGCGAGGCGCTGCACGAGCAGTACCAGACCCTGGTCGGCGAGGCCCTCCCGCACCGGGACGGCCGGATCCCCCCGCACGCGGGGGGCGTCGCCCACGCGCTCCTTCTCCAATCGATCGACCGGACGGTCGCCTACGCCCAGGATATCGCCGAGGCGGGGCTCGATGCCGGTATACAGTCGCGCATCCGGCTCGAGCTCGAGGCGAGTCCAGCCGGGGCCACGGGACCCCGCCGTCGCCCGGAAGCCTCCGGTGGCCCCGCCGCACGACGGACCCGGGGCGCGGGAGCGCCGGCGACGTTCGCGGCGGCGGCCGGAACGACGCCCCCGGTTTCGCCTAGATCCCGCCCTCCCTCGCGGCGCCGCCTCGACCCGAGTGTCGGAACTCGTCGCGCGGACCTTCCAGCCTTCCGCCCCCTCCCGGCCCCCGACGGGCCGGACCTCCGGCAGCGCGAGGAGTTCCTTGCGCGGCGTTCACGCGCCA
>Ga0335077_10009006_pt1 | contig 12379 bp, 8 predicted proteins | sample Lox_Sample_31_FD_207151 | JGI IMG/M metagenome (GOLD analysis project Ga0335077, IMG submission 207151) | Soil microbial communities from Loxahatchee National Wildlife Refuge, Florida, United States - Lox_Sample_3.1 | ecosystem: Environmental > Terrestrial > Soil > Wetlands | place: USA: Florida...
TATCAGAAGATCGTGGATGAAGCGTTCCTGCTGCTGCTGGATGGCAAACTGCGCTGGCACTCCGAGATCATGCACTTCTTGAAGCCCTATGAGCCTCCGCCTCCGCCTCCGCCACCGCCAGTCAAGCGAGGACGAGGGAAAGCGGCTGTGGCGGCGGCGCCTGCTCCTGCGGCAAAGGCGGCTCCGGCTGGTAAGCGCGGACGCAAGGCAGGGAAGGCGGCGCCGCCTCCAGTTCCATTGGCGGTCGCAGCCGCAACCGTGACGGGAACGAAGCCTGTGGCAAGCGCCTCGAAGGCCGCGCCCACGGAGCCGCAGAAGGGAGTTCCGGCTTCTGCAGCCAAAGCCGTACCCGAGAAAAAGGCATCGGCCAAACCGCCTAAGGCCAAGAAGGCTGCTCCCAGGAAAAGGCCCGCAGCAAAGAAGCCGCCTGCAAAGAAGCCTGCGTCGAGGAAAACTCCAGCGAAGAAAGCTGAAAGGAAAGCGCCGACAAAGAAGAAAACAATCGCCAGAAAGCCGGCCAAGAAAAAGCGCTAGTCTACGCCAGGTAGGGCTGCAGTTTCTGCTCGATCGCGCTTTCGTCCACGGCTTCGCCGTTGTTCAGGCGCTCCAGAATTTCGTCCACCACCTGCTTAGCCTGGTTGCGTTCCCGGTGTAGCAGAAAACCATCGAAGACGCGCTCGCCGCGCATGGCCTCGGCGATCTCGGTTTCCTTATCGTGCTCACCCAGTTCGGTGAAGTACACCACACGGTAACGGCCGCCGAAGCTGGCTTCCCGGTAGATTTCAAACATTACCTTCTTGGTGTCGCTGGTCAGAGGCATGATCGGACCCGAATGTTGAAATAGTATAACTGGTGAAGGTGCCGCCAAAAAGTCAACCACAGATTCTCACGGACGAAACACGGATTTTTCTTATGCTTGGTTCGATCCGTGTTGATCCGCGGAAATCCGTGGCTAAGGGGTCTCTGGCCTAGTCGTCCCCTGCCGCCGAAGCCGGCTCGCGTTCTGCTACCTCGGGGAAGGGAACCAACTCGCCATCGCGCCTTGCCGACTTGGCGGTTAGGTTCATGCGAAGCTGGCGCTCGTACTCGGCAAGCTGACGCTCCAGTTCCTTCGCCGTCTCCGCCTTCTTCAGCAGGTCTTCGCGATAGCGCTTCAGGAAGTAGTCGATGGTCTCGACGCGGATCTTGATGGAACCCGTCGGCTTGTTCTCGTCGAGGTCCTTGAAGGCAAAGTAGGGTGTGCCCGAATTCTCGATGATGTCCTCGATCACGCTGTAAATCGGCGCATCGTGCCCGCACTTGAAATTGCTGACTTCCAGCGCCACCAGGTTGGGATGGCGCGCGGTGAACTTGGCCGCCCAGATCTTGGTGTTGGTGCTGGCCGAGTAAGCGTTCTTCCACACGTCCTTGATGTCGAGGGCATGAGTGACGGCGCCGGAGCGTACTTCTTCGCCGAACAGGCGGTCGAGCAGGTCCTCGTCGGTGGGCAGGAAGCTCTGCGAGAAGACCGGATAGCCCAGCTTCTGGAACTCCTCCATGATCTCGTGGTTCAATCCCGGATCGTGATGATAGACGCGGCCCAGCATCACGATGCCCAGCCGGTTCTCGCGCTCCAGCGTGTCCAGCACCTCGCGCGAGCGCTGGCGCATGCTGCGGTCGAAGTCCTCGAAGGCCTTGAAGCCGGCATCCAGGGCGCGCTGACTTTCTTCCTCTGACAGCCCGAGGATCGGTCCCCACGTCTGGAACATCTGCAGGCCCAGCATCTTCGGGTCGTGGATGTTCAGGATGGGATCGAGGTAGTTGATCCCGTTCTCCTTGAAGACGTCGCTCTCTTTAGTAAACGCCGCTTTTACGGCATTGGGCGTGGCGGTCACCGTTGGGCAAGCGTTGCTGCCGCTGCAATTCTGCAGCGGCTGGTGCAGCGTGTCGATCATGGGGAAGAAGATGACATCCAGCGGCTTCTTCGCGTGCTTCTGGAAGATCAGGTTGTAAACGTGCGGGATGCCGATCTTTGACGGGAAGCAGGGATCGATGGCCCCACGGCCCGCGCCGGCACGGTACATCTCCTGACCGGTGAACTCGGAATAGACGAGGTTCTCCGGCTCCAGCCCCAGGCTCTCAAGGTAGCCGCTGAACAACGGCGCGTACAGATACATGTTCAGCACGCGAGGCATGCCGACCCGCATGGTGGCGCGCTTGTTCATCAGCGCGATCCGCTGCTTGACGGCAGAACTCCATGTGTGCCGCGTAGGAATCGGGTCAGCGACCTTCTGCGGATTGCGTGAGCGCCACACTTCGCGGGCGGCAATGTCCACAAAGTTCGGATTGGCGTTCTTCACTGCGTCCAGGCCAGCCTTGATGCCGCGCATCTGGGCGACGTCTTCAACCTGACCTTTTTCGCACGTGGAGATGATCAGTCGCCGCTCGCCCGTCTGTAACGGTACCTTCGATTTGAAGACCGGCAGGGGCGAAGCAGGTTCCAACTGGTCGCCAACATTCACGTCAATGAACGTGCGCAGGCAGTTGTTCTTGCAGAAGTAGCAGCGCGTGTCTTCGTTGCGCGTAGTGCGATAGCCGATCTTCTGGACGGCGTCCTGTCCGATAAACGTTGTGCGGAGCCCGTTCTTGTAGAGACGGTTGGCTTCGACAGCGGCTCCGATGGCTCCCGATTCGCCGCAATGCTCGTGCACGATCACTTCGGGATCGTGCTCGACGCCGTGGAAGTGCGAGCGAATGAAATCCACTTCGGACTTCACCGCAGCCAGGTTCTTCTGTGTGCCGCCTTGCAGGATGAAGCGCGAGCCCAACTTCGCCAGGTTCGGAATTCCCGCAACGTACAGGAAGATGTTCTTAGGCAGAACGTTCGCAAGACCCGCGAGAATCTCCTCACCACGCCAACCCTGCCGCTGGAAGTTGACGATATCGGACTGCATGAATACAGCGCAGCCATAGCCGAAGACCGGCATCGTCTGGGCTGAGAACGCGATGTCGGCGTACTCGTCCACCTTATAGCCGAGCGACTCCGCCGTGCCTTGCAGGAAGTAGCCGTTCCCGGCCGAGCATTGCGTGTTCAGCTTGAAGTCCTTGACGCGCCCGTCCTTGAGGACGATGAGTTTGATGTCCTGCCCGCCAACATCCACGATGACGTGCGGGTTCTTGTAGAACTTCATGGCCGACTCAGTGTGGGCCACGGTTTCCACCAGCGCCACATCGGCTTTCAGCACGTCCCGCAGAACGTCCTTGGCGTAACCGGTTGTGCCAACGCCAAGCACGTCCAGCGTCGCTCCCTGCGACTCCACCTGCTGGCGCAGCGCAACGAACATGTCGATGGTGTCCTGGATGGGATTGCCGCCCGACAGTTGATACGCCTTGCACAAGATTTCGCCCTGTTCGGAGAGCAGCACAGCCTTGGTCGAGGTGGAACCGCCATCCAGCCCGACGAATCCGCGAACCGTCGCTCCACCGGTAAACTTCGCGCCGACGAACTTCGGAATGGTGTACTGCCTCTTGAACTCCAACAGCTCTTCGTCGGAAGTGCTGAGCCCTGCGCTGCCGGACTTTGCCTTCTCAGCCTGCCGGCCGACAGAGATGTAGTCTTCCAGGCACTCCGTGCCCATGTAGATGCCGACTTCGGCATCTTCATCCTTGCCAAATTCAACTGCACCCAATGCAGCAAAGTACTGGGCGTTGTCCGGGACCTTGATCAGGTCCTCCGGCTTGCATCCTTCGGGAAGCGGGACCTTGCGCTCCTCCCAGGTGCGAGGAATGTTTTGCTGCCAGGCCTCTTTCATGCCGCGTATGAAACTGTTCGGGCCTCCGAGAAGCAGGACGTGTGGGCGCAGGGTGTGGCCGCGAGTCAATACGGTGAGGTTCTGTAGAACGATGGCGTCGAACAGCGAAGCCATCAGTTGATCGGGTGGGATGCCCTGCTTCTGGAGGCCATTGATGTCAGTTTCGGCAAAGACGCCGCACTTGCCGGCCACGGGATGCAGCTTAATTCCGTTGTAACCCTGTTCGCCGAGCGCTTCGGCTGGAATCTTCAGCTTGGCATTGATCTTGTCGATGACGGCGCCGGTTCCCCCGGCGCACTTGTCGTTCATCGACGGGATTTTCTTCTTTCGGCCAGTGTTTTCGTCTTCCTTAAAGACAATGATCTTCGCGTCCTGCCCACCCAGCTCGATCACCGAATTCACTTCGGGATGCAGCTTCTCGACGGCGAGCGAAACCGCGGTGACCTCCTGCACGAACTTGGCGCCGATCAGGTTGGCGAGGGCCCCGCCGCCCGAGCCGGTGATGAAGATACGGCAGTTGTGCGGCGCAATGCCGACTTCCTCCTGCATGCGCTTGAGGAACTCCAGCAGCTTCTCCGGCTGCTTGGTCTCGTGGCGCTGGTAATCCTGCCAGATAATTTTGTCGCTCTCGCTGTTGACCACCACCGCCTTAACGGTGGTCGAGCCGACATCCATGCCGACGCTGTAAGCCGCCTTGAACCCGGACTGCGCGCTCACTTCGCGCGAGCGGGCCATCACCCGTGCGGGAAGCGACTCCTCCTGGGGCGCCGAATTCACCAGCGTATCAAGTTGGACGTCAACCTTCTCGCCCGTGCCGCAGCTACCGTGATGGTGAGGATGTGAGCCCAAGGACCCTCCTGGATTATTGCCGGTTAGGCTTCGCCGAAGTTGCCATCGACGTGCCGGAAACCGTGCCTTGCCTGGCGGAACAACCACTCGATCACGCGCTTGTCGTTGTAACAAAACGCCAGGATGTGGTTCAGTGTCGAGAAGCAGCTCTTCTGGCACTCCTTCTTCATCTCCCTGAGCTGCTTGGCCTCGAACTTATGGTTCTCGATTGTGCCCCAATCGTATCCGGCCGAGTACATCGGGAAGCAGGGCGCCAGCGTACCGTCCACGCGGACAATGAGCGAGTTGTGTCCCGCGCGGCAACCCCAATCGTGCAACTCGCCTTTGACGAAGTCCTTCATCTGCGCCAGCCGCTCTACCGAGTTCACCATGTGATATCCCGCCTTCTGCTTCGCCACCAGTTCATCAACCAATGCGCAAACCAGCGGGTGGTCTTCTTCGCGGATGAAGGTCGGGTTTGAATACAGGTGCTTGAAGTGCGGCTGCTCGGTCATCGGCGACTCGCAGATGTGATAGTCGGTGGCGATGCCGCTGTCGTGGGCAAGCTCCGTCAACTGCCGCACATCGTCCATATTGTTGTGGCAGATGTTGATATTGAGAAACACCGAGTAGCCGTATTTGTATTGCTTCTTGACCAGATAATCGAAGTACTTGCGGATGGGGACCATCGCCTTGGGCAGGCCGGGCTTGATGTCCCATGCATCAACGGCAAGGTTCACCGTCGCCACGCCGGCATCAGCGATCTTGTCGATCACCTCTTCCCGCATCAGCCGGCCGTTGGTCGGCAGGTAGACCCAGAAACCTTTCTTTGCGGCGTAGTAAATAATCTTGTGGGCGAAGTCGGGGCGCAGCAGCGGTTCGCCGCCCATCAGCGCCAGAACGCCGGCGCCGCTGTCGCGCAGCCAGTCAAGCGAGCGCTTGGCCACGTCTTCCGTCATTCCGCGAACGCTGTTGTCGAAGGCCCAGCAGTAATGGCAGTCGAGGTTGCACTTCCACTCGTTGAACAGATAGGCAATGATCGGGTGGAAATCGCCCGGCAAAATTCGCGAGCGGAAAAACGGGAACGCCCATCCCTTGGCCGCACGCCAGATGTGCTTGGCGCTGTGCGTGCGGTGTCCGTTGTGAGTCGTCTTGGGGAAGTAATCCTCGTCGCGAGCGGTCATCAGCTCGGGATGCTGCGGAAATACGGGCGTCGGCAGCTTCTGCTCCTTGCCGTTAGGCGGAGGAGGCAGCAGCCGCGGCGTCTCCGGCGGCTTCATCAGCAAATCATGAAGTTGAACATCAAGGCGATACGGCTGGGGCTCTTCAGGTCCCTTCAGTACCTCCACTTCGGGCATGGGGTAATCGACCTTCCCTTCCTGAGAATGTTTACCTGATCGAAAAGTTCGCGCTAATCACCGAACGCCGGAGCGACCGCCAGCTGCTTCGGCGCACGCGCCGGCACCCTTGCCAGGCGCTTCTTGCCGTTCATCAGATCGTTGACGTGGAGCACGAAATTCGCGGCCACGCCTGCATATCCGTGAACGTGCGGCACCGGATAGAACAGGTTGCGCAGTTCCGAATGCTCGGCCACGTACTCTTTGATGTCCTCCAGCCGCTTGCCGGTTGACTTCAAGGCCTGGTCGAACTCCATGCGGGCCTTGACCTTGGCCTCGCCCAGCGCCATCTGGACGCGGCTGTGGGCGTTGATCTCGCCTTCACCGGATGTTTCGATGGGCAGGAAGATCATCTCCTTGAAGTGATTGGCCACGCCCGACTGCACACCGTCCGACTGCGACGAGGGCATGCAACCGAAGGGCTTCAACGCCAGCACCATGTGGCAGAGGTGGTTCTTGGTGTAATACACATTCTTGCCTACCTCGAGGTGACCCTCGCCCCCACGGGCGAACTCGTTGTAGAACGGGTTGGCCATCTCTGCCATTTCCTTCTGGTCGATCAGATGGTGCGCGATGCTGCCCAGCCTCTCCACGATGCGGTGATACTGCCGGGCGTAGAAGCGCTCGCCAATACCGAACAGCCACTGCTTCTGGCGGAACTTCAGCTCGTTAACCGCCATCTTGTGCAACTCGTACCACTCCACCTTCTTGTAGGGGGCATCGAGCGAGCGGCGAGCCGCGGCACGCGCCTTGGCCTGATACATCATGTACATCACCCACGTTGCGATAGGCTCCACCAGCACCGCCGCGCCTTCGCGCTCCAGGAACTCGAACATGTGGAAGTTGCCGTCGCCCTCGGTGGTCTGCGCCCAGAACTCACCGATAATCTTGACCACCGGCTTCACCCGCAGGCGGTCAACCTCGATGGTCGCCAACTGCTCGCGAACCGCCGTCAGCGCTTCCTTGTAGGGATCGCCATAAAGCTGCTCGCGGACCTTCAGCAGCGAGTTGACCCAGGTCTCCCACTTCTTGCCCTTATTGGTGCGTATCTTCTTTGCCATCCACTCCGGCAGGTCTTCGTGGTCTTCAAACGGTTTGCGCTCGCGCAGCATGGTGCACAGGGTATCCACCGCCTCGTGGAAGACGCGGTCCGTCGTACCCTTCTCCACTTCATAGGGACGGACGCGGAAGATCATCTCGTTCATGATGTCGCCGAGGTTCAGGGCGTTGAACATGCCCATGCCGAAGTCCACAGTGAACTTCAATCCTGCCTCACCCGAGGCCGCCTTAACACCGTCGTTCTGCTGGAACAGCAGGACGCGGAAGCCGTCAAAACCCGCATTCTGCAAAGCCAGGCGATACTCCGACTCATACATGCCGAAGCGACAGGGGCCGCAAGAGCCGGCGGTAAAGAAGACGTGGTTGTTGATAATCTCTTCTTTCGTCATGCCCCGCGCTTCCAGGCTCTGGAGGTATTGCACCAGGTTCCCAACTGTGAAATACGTCGGGTTGCACTGGCCGTTGTTCCCATACTCCTTGCCCAACTGAAACGCCGCCACATCCGGCACCGGCAGGATGTCGCAGCGGTACCCGCAGCCTTCGAACACCGCCTGGATGACCTTCTCGTGCTTCCAGGTCAGTCCGCCGAAGAGGATGGTCACCTTATTACGTTCCTCAGCGGTGAAAGGCCGCTCAACTGGCCGTTTGAAGTGACGGACCGGACCGCTGTCGAGGCCCATCATGCTGGCCAGGCGGGCGCGCTCCTGCGCTATCTTCCGTTGTATCTCTTCTTCCGTTTGCGGTTGAGTCAGCTTATCCAGCGGAAAATCGATGTGAGTCACGGGCATGGTGACCTTCCTTTACAAGTCAAATAGATTCTGGGATTTCTGTTTGGATTGTAAATTGTTAACCGTGGTTGCCTCTCGGACAAACCACGGGCGCGAGACTTGCAGAGACGGCCGAAGCGGGTGAAAACTCTCACGGCAAAATCAATCTTTGCAATACAAAGTGCCGGCGATCGAAGGGTCGTTACGACTGACGACACTACAGCGCACTCTCCCGGCTGATGCATTGCATTATCTAAGGGAAACGGCACAACTGGCAAGTGGAACCTAACAATTCTTGGCAATATATTTGCTCGGGCGTCCGGCCCCCTTTTTCAACAGCCAGGTAGTGTCAACACGATTGCACAATTGCGCAAGTTCGCAACCGTAGAGCGCGGAGGCTGGCGGCTGGAGTTTAGGCCCGCAGGCCGCACCTCTATTCCTGGCTCAACCGGTGGCCGCAGCAAGCCAACAAGCAAGCCGGCTTGGACTTGACCTTTATAATCCTTGGGTCATTGGGACCGATGTCGGATTGCCGCGTTCGGTAAGAGGGAAGCGAGGCTGAGTGGCCTACTACGACCTGAGGGACTGGATCTCTGCTCTGGACAAAGCAGGGGAGCTGAAGCGGATCAAGGCGGAAGCCGACCCCATGTTGGAGATCGCCGAAATAACCGACCGCGTCTCCAAGTGGGGGGCGCGCGGCAAGCAAGGCCCCGGCGGGCCGGCGCTGCTTTTCGAGAACATCAGGGGCTATCCAGGGGGGAAGCTGCTCATTAACCAGTTTGGTTCGGAGCGCCGGATGAGGCTGGCGCTCGACGTAGATTCGCTGGACGAAATTGCCGACCGCATCAAGTACTTCATGGATGTCAAGTCGCCGCAGGGCCTGCTCGACAAAATCAAGATGTTGCCCATGCTGGCCGAGATGGGCAAGTTTTTCCCCAAAGAAGTCTCCACGGGACCGTGCAAGGAAGTCATCAAGCGCGACAATTTCTCGCTGCTCGACTTTCCCATCCTGCAATGCTGGCCCCTGGACGGTGGGCGTTTCATCACCTTGCCTTCGGTCATTACCAAAGACCCGAAGACCGGCAAGCGCAATGTCGGCGTCTATCGCATGCAGATTTACGACAACACCAGTGCGGGGATGCATTGGCAGCGCCAGAAGCACGGCGCCGAGCACTATCGCGAGCAGATGCGCAAAGCTGCAGCTGCGGGCGAGGCACATCCAGTGACGGCAGCTCTCGACATGATGGCGCGCTCCAGCGGCGGCTCGCGTGTCGCTGAAGGAAAGCAGGTTGCGGGGAGAATGGAGGTTGCCGTTGCAATTGGAACGGAGCCCGCCGGAATGTTTTCATCCATCGTCCCGGCTCCGCCCGACATCGAGGAGTTCATGATCGCCGGATTCCTGAGGCAGAAGCCGGTGGAGCTGGTGAAGTGCGAGACCGTTGACCTGGAAGTTCCGGCGACCTCGGAGATCGTCCTCGAAGGTTACGTACAACTCGACGAACTGCGCATGGAAGGCCCCTTCGGCGACCATACCGGTTTTTACACACCGCCGGACCTCTATCCGGTCTTCCACGTCACCTGCATCACTCACCGCAAAGACCCGATTTACTCCACCACCATCGTCGGCAAGCCGCCGATGGAAGACGCCTATATGGGCAAGGCCGTGGAGCGGATCTTCCTGCCACTCATGCGGGTCACCATTCCCGAGATCGTGGACGTGAACCTGCCCATCGAGGGCATCTTCCACAACCTGATGATCGTCTCCATCAAGAAGTCGTATCCCGGCCAGGCGCGTAAGGTGATGAACGGCATCTGGGCGCTGGGACAGGCCATGTCCACAAAATGCATACTCGTTGTGGATGACGACGTGAACGTGCAGGATCTTGCCGACGTGACGCTAAAGGTGCTGAACAACATCGATCCCGAGCGCGACATTCAGTTCACACTCGGGCCGGTGGATTCGCTGGACCACGCGTCGCGCCTGCCAGATTTTGGCTCCAAGATGGGCGTGGACGCCACCCGCAAGTGGCCAAGTGAAGGCTTCACCCGCCCCTGGCCCGACGAAATCCGCATGGACGAAAAAACTAAAGAGCGGGTGGCTGCGCGGTGGAAGGAGTTTGAGCTGGAATGAACGAGCATTCAGCACTCAGCGCTCAGCATTCAGCCCACCCACGTTGAAATTTGTACGCTAAATGTTAGAGACTTACCGAATGCTCACCCGTCCCGATCGCTCCGAATACGCCGACTTCTACGCCGACTACATCGCCAAGGTTCCTGATGGCGACGTGATCGCATTCCTCTCTGCGCAGCCGGGCTCGTATCGCAAGCTGCTGAGCCGTGTGTCCGATCAGATGGCTTCCGCCCGCCCGCAGCCCGGAAAGTGGAATGTGAAGGAAATTGTCGGGCACCTGTGCGACGCGGAGCGCATCCAGAGCTATCGCGCGCTGCGTTTTGCCCGTGGCGATCAGAATGAGCTGCACGGATTTGAACAGGACGACTACGTTCGCGAAGCTCACTCTGACACCCGAAGCCTGGCCGACTTGCTGAACGAGTTTGAAGCCGTTCGAAGCTCCACGGTGGCGCTGGTCAAGTCATTTCCGCCGGACGTGGGGCAGCGCTCAGGCGTGGCCAACGGCGCTCCGGTGACGGTGCGCGCCATGGCGTACATTATCGCCGGCCACACCCAGCATCATTACGACTTGCTGAAACAGCGCTTCGATAGCATTACCGTCTAGGTCCGGTCCCGTTGTTATACTAAGAGACTGCATGGGTATCGTGAAGAACATCGCGGCCATCGCCAAGGGCATGAGCGTTACCTTCATGGAGATGTTCAAGCCCACCATCGTGGAGAACTATCCCGATGGCCCCGGACTTACGCGCGGCGCGGTGTTCCAGGACCGCTTCCGCGGCATGCACGTTCTGCAGCGCGACGAAAACGGGCTGGAGAAGTGCGTGGCCTGCTTCCTCTGCGCCGCCGCCTGCCCCGCGAACTGCATTTACATCGAGGCCGCCGAAAACACCGCTGAGAAGCGCGTCAGCGGCGCCGAGCGCTACGCCAAGGTGTACAACATCGATTACAACCGCTGCATCTTCTGCGGCTACTGCGTGGAAGCCTGCCCCACCGACGCCATTACCCACGGCCACGGCTTCGAGTTGGCAGCCTACAACGCCAGCAACCTGGTTTACCGCAAAGAGCAGTTGCTGGCCGGAACGCCTGCCCACGAGGGCGCGAACGCCGTCTTCAGCCAGTACGAAAAGGCCCGCCTGATACCGAACAAGTAGTCGGCTCGTCTGCTGCTGCAATCCGCTGGTCGCCTTGCAGAATCGTGCGGGCTCGCTCTTTCATTGCCCAAAAATAAATTCACAAAATCCTCCAAACCTATTGACAGCACAGGCGTCAGTATTAATATACATATAGCTGCATATTTATACGATGTCGAAACTGTCACGCCATGCCGCCATCCGCGATTTGATCGCCGACCGGGAGCTCTCCAGCCAGGATGAGCTGCGGCGCGCGCTCTACCGGCTTGGTCATCGCGTCACCCAGGCGACGCTGTCGCGCGATATCCACGAACTGGGGCTGGTGAAGACGGCAGAGGGCTACAAGGCTCCCCAGGGTGAGGAAACCGACATCCATTTGCCATCGATCGAGCGTTTGATTCAGGAGTTTGTGTACGACGTGAAAACGGCGCAGAACCTGGTGGTGGTGAAGACGGGGCCGGGCAGCGCGCAGCCGGTTTCGGCGGCCATGGACGCGGAAGAATGGGCCGAGGTCGTGGGGACCATCGGCGGCGACGATACCATCCTGGCGATCACGCCGAATGCGAAGTCGGCCGGCAGCCTGGCGCACCGCATCCGCGGATACCTTGCATAAAAGTGAATACACATGTCCAACCCGCTGTCTTTGGCGCCACCGGCTATTCCGGATTCGAATTGGTGCGCCTGCTCGCCCGTCACTCGGGAGTGAAGAAGCCGCTGCTTCTACGCCGTGATTCCGAAAGGGCTGCAGCCACTGATCTGGCCGATGTTTACCCGCAGCTTTGCGGCAACGGCGGCTTCCCGCTGAAAAGCCTTTCATGGCAGCAGATGAAAGACGCCGGGGTGGATATCGTCTACTTTGCCACACCGCACGAATTCTCGCGAGAGGTCGTGCCCGAGGCAATCGCTCAAGGCTTTCGAGTGATTGATCTGAGCGGTGCATGGCGCCTGAAGCAGGCGGCGAATCGCCAGGTGTATGGCTTCACGAAGGGCACTTCGGACCTCGACGAGTCCGCTGTTTACGGCCTGCCCGAGCTGCACGCCGCAGCCATCAGGCAAGCTCCGCTGCTGGCAAATCCCGGATGCTATTCGACCTCCATCATTCTCGCGCTGGTGCCGTGGATTCGCGCCGGACTGATCGACCTGCAACAGGGAATCATCTGTGATTCCAAGTCGGGCGTCTCAGGAGCAGGGAAGCAGCCCACGGCGACGACCCACTTCGTCGAAGTGGACGGCGACTTCTCCGCCTACAACGTTTTTGGCCACCGGCACACGGGCG
>Ga0335077_10009008_pt1 | contig 12378 bp, 12 predicted proteins | sample Lox_Sample_31_FD_207151 | JGI IMG/M metagenome (GOLD analysis project Ga0335077, IMG submission 207151) | Soil microbial communities from Loxahatchee National Wildlife Refuge, Florida, United States - Lox_Sample_3.1 | ecosystem: Environmental > Terrestrial > Soil > Wetlands | place: USA...
CGAGGTCGGCGGGTTCAAAATTGGCGCTGGACTGCAGACTCTTGTCGATGACCTCCGGAATGGCAAGAAAGGGCAGCCGGCCCGCGAGAAAAGCGGCCACGGCGACTTCATTGGCGGCGTTGTAAACCGCTGGGGCGACGCCACCAGCGTCCATCGCACGGCGGGCCAGCCGGAGACAGGGATAACGGGAGAGGTCGACGGGGCGGAACTCGAGGTTGAGGAGCTGGCCAAGATCCAGCCCCGGGTCGATGCCCGGCGCCCGCTCGGGATGGAGGAGGGCGTACTGGATGGGGAAGGCCATCGACGGCGGCGCGAGCTGGGCGAGCATCGTGCCGTCGGCGAATTCCACCAGGCAGTGCACGATGCTCTGCGGATGGAGCACGGCCTGGCACTGGTCCGGCTGCAGGCCGAAGAGCCACTGCGCCTCCATGAGTTCGAGGCCCTTGTTGGCGAGGGTGGCGGAGTCGATGGTGACCTTCGGTCCCATCGCCCAGTTGGGGTGCTTGAGCGCCTCGGCCGGCGTCACGTGCGCCAGGGACGCCGCCGGCAGGTCGCGCAGCGCCCCGCCCGAGGCCGTGAGCACGATGCGGCGCACCGCCGCGCCCGGCCGGCCCTCGAGGCACTGGAAAACGGCGCTGTGTTCGCTGTCGACCGGCAGGAGCCGCGCGCCGCCGGCCCGGGCCGCCGCCATCACGAACTTGCCGGCGAGCACCAGGATCTCCTTCGACGCGAGCGCGAGGTGTTTGCCCGCCGCGAGCGCGGCCAGGGCGGGCCGCAGCCCCGTGGTGCCGACGATCGCCACCACCACCAGATCCGCCTCGGGCAGCGTGGCGAGTTCGGTCAGGCCGCCGAGGCCGCCGAGCAGGCGGGTGCCCGGCGGAAAGGCTGCAGGTTCGGCCCGCGCCTCGGCGAGCGCGCCGACGTCGAACAGCGCCACCTGCCGGACCCCGAACTGCCGCGCGACCGCCGCCAGCCGGCGGTGATTGGCGCGCGCGGCAATGCCGACCACCTCCAGGCGGTCGCGATGCGCGGCCACGACCCGCAGCGTATTCTCGCCGATGGACCCGGTGGCGCCAAGGAGGACAATGCGTTTCTTGGAGGAGGAAGCGGACACGGTGGGGAATCCTGCGGGCGCCTCCCGCCAACGGGAGCCGCCCAATATTCCGGCACGCGCCGGGGGCTAAAGCAAGTGAAACACCGCCCAGCCGACCGGCGCCGTGAGAATCAGACTGTCCGTCAGATCAAACATGCCGCCGATGCCCGGAATGACCCCGCCGGTGTCCTTGGCGCCGGCCCGGCGCTTGATCGCCGATTCGACGAGATCGGAGATGACCGCGAGGGCCGCCAGCGGCGCCGCGAGCGCGGCGGCAAATCCCGGCGAGAAGCGCGCGGGGAGATAGCCGCGGCAGGCCCAGGCCAGCCCGGCGCCCACCGCCACGGACAACGCGATGCCGCCCGCGACCCCCTCCCAGGTCTTCTTCGGGCTGATATCGGGCGCCAGTTTGTGCCGGCCGATCGCGAGTCCCGTCAGAAGCGCGCCCGTGTCGCAGAGCTTGGCCACGACGACGAGCCAGAGACCCAGGGCGAGACCGGTGGTGTCGCGGGGGCCAGTGAGGAGCACGATCCGCGTGAGGAACTGGAGCATGAACGGCACGTAGGTCAGGCCGAAGACTGTCCACACCAGCGTGTCGACCCGTTCCGCCGGCGCGCGCTCGCCGAGGATGCGCACCGCGATCGCGATCACGCCCAGGGCCAGCAATTCCGGCGCGGTGACGGCCGGGGCCAGATAGCGCGGCGCCAGCGTCATGGCGGCCCCGAGCACCAGCCCGAGGCCGGCGAACGGCCGCAGCCCCATCGGCCGCAGCAGGGCGTAGAACTCGTGCAGCGTCAGCGCGCCCATGGCCGTGATCAGCCACACCGCCCCGGTGGCGCCACCGTAGCGCAGGCAGAGCAGGACCAGGGTCCACAACACCACGGTGCTGAATATCCGTTTGGCCACGGGCGGAAGGGGCGGGGGTCAGGCCGACGCCGGGGGCGCGGCGCCCGCCTGGAGTTGTTCCCCCGTGAGGCCGAAGCGTCGCTCGCGGCGCTGGTACTCCTCCACCGCGGCGATGAGGTCGCCCTTGGAGAAATCCGGCCACAGCACCGGGGAGAAGATCATCTCCGCGTAGGCGCACTGCAGGAGGAGGAAGTTGCTGATCCGCATCTCGCCCGAGGTGCGGATGAGCAGGTCGGGGTCGGGGAGGCCGTTGGTGTAGAGGTAGCGGCTGAACGTGGCCCACGAGGCGTCATCCGCCCGCTCGCGCCCCGCGTGGACGGCGGCGGCGAAGGCGCACGCGGCGTCAGCCACCTCCGTGCGCGAGCCGTAGTTGAGGGCGAGGACCAGGTGCCAGTCGGTGAAATGCCGGGTGGCGGCGAGCGCGTGCTGCAACTCCTTGCGCGGCCCGGCCGGCAGCTCCTCGATGTGCCCGATGGTGTGCAGGCGGATGCCATTCTTGAGCAGCGTCCGGGTCTCCCGCCGCAGGAACAACTCCAGCAGTTTCATGAGCGCCGAGACCTCGTCCGCCGGCCGCTGCCAGTTCTCGGCCGAAAAGGCGTAAAGGGTCAGGTAGCGGATGCCGAGGTCGCGCGTGGCATCGATCGCGGTCCGCGCCGCCTCCACGCCGCGGCGGTGGCCCTCGATGCGCGGCAGACCCCGCTGCTTGGCCCACCGGCCGTTGCCGTCCATGATGATGGCCACGTGCTGGGGGATGTTGGCGGGGGCCGGCGGCATGCGGAACTCCGGCTCTTTATTGAAGCCACCCGGTCGTTTGACAAGGGGAATGACCGGACCAAGGTGCCGCATGGCGACTCCGTTGACGCCCGCGGAGATTCGGACGGCGCTCGCCGGACTGGCGGGCTGGACCCTCGCCGGCGACGCGCTGGAGAAGACCTTCACGTTCGGCGGCTTTCGCGAGGCGTTCTCGTTCATGACGCGCGTGGCGTTCGAGGCGGAGGCGCTGGATCACCACCCGGAGTGGACCAACGTCTACCGGCGCGTGACCGTGCGCCTGAACACGCACGATGCGGGCGGCCAGGTCACGGCCCGCGACGTCGAGCTCGCGCGCCGGATCCAGGCGATTTCGTGGGTCGGCTGATCGCGGACTCGCCGCCGCCGCCGTCAGCCGCGCAGGCGCATCAGGAAGTTGAACGTCCGGTCGGCCTGCCCGGGCATGGCCTCGTGCCCGTAGTCGGGATAGAGCGCCATCTGGTGCGGCGCGGTCAGCTTGTTGTAGGCGGCGAACTGGGTCGACGGCGGGCAGATCGTGTCCATCAGGCCGGTGAACATGAGCACCTCGGCGCGGACGCGCGGCGCCAGATGCTGGACGTCGATGTAGCCGAGCTTGGCGAACACCGCGGCCTCGCGCTCGTGCCGCGGATCGAAGAGCCGGAAATAGGTGCGCAGCTCGTCGTAGGCGTCCCGGGCCAGGTCGATCTCCCACACCCGCTGGTAGTCGCAGAGGAACGGATAGACCGGCGCCGCCAGCCGGACTCCGGGCTCGAGCGCGGCGCAGGCGAGCGTGAGCGCGCCGCCCTGCGAGGCGCCCATCGCCCCGATCCGCGCCGGATCCACCTCGGGGAGGTTCATCACGATCCGCGCGAGCTGCGCCGCATCGAGGAAGATCTGCCGGAAAAAGAGTTTCCGTGGGTCGGGATCGTCGAGCCCCCGGATGATCTGGCCCCGCAGGGTGTTGCCCTTGACGCCGCCGACGTCCTCCGACAGGCCGCCCTGGCCGCGGCAGTCCAGCGCCGCCACGCAAAAGCCCTCGGCGACATAGGCCGTCTTCTCGAGCCAGTCGCCGCTGCTCACGCTGTAGCCGTGGAACTGGAGCACCGCCGGATGCCGTCCCGCGCCCCGGGGCCGGAGATACTTGGCATGCACCCGGGCGCCGCCCACGCCGGTGAAAAACAGGTCGAAACACTCCGCGTGCCGGCTCTCCAGCTCCGGGCTCGGCCGCAGCTCCATCCGGGGGTCGACCGCGCGCATCTCGCCCAGCGCCTCCTCCCAGTAGGTGTCGAAATCGGCCGGCCGCGGGTTGGTCCCGGCATAGGTGCGCAGCTGCGCCAGGGGCAGATCGAAACTAAGTGGCATGCCGGCAGGGAAACGGGAAACCTGGGGCCCGGCAAGCCCGGGCCGGCCCCGGAAAGCGGTTGCCAGCGCCCGCCGCCGGCGGCGTAGTGCAGGCATGAAAGTCGCGTTCCTCAGCGGCACCAGCATCGTCAACAGCGACCTGTTCGCGGCCTGGGATGTGCGCACGATCGAGACGCGCCACGGCCCCGTCACCTACAAGCAGCGCGGCGCCTTCGTCCTCATCAACCGCCACGGCTACGGCTTCCCCGTCCCGCCGCACGCCATCAACCACCGCGCCAACATCCAGGCCCTCGCCGACCTCGGCTACGCGGACGTCATTTCGCTCAACTCCGTCGGTTCCCTCCGGCCCGACCTGCCCCCGGGCACGCTGGTCTCCTGCAGCGACTACGTCGGCCTGCAGCAGGGGCCGGCCACCTTCTTCGACACGGAGCTGAAGGGCGGCGCCCCCGGCATCGCCAACAACCTGATCCCGATGCTCGTCGCGCGGCTGGCGCCGGAATTCACCATCCTCCCGGGGAAGGTCTACGTCCAGATGCGCGGCCCGCGGTTCGAGACCAAGGCCGAGATCCGCATCGTCCGCCAGTGGGGCGACGTGATCGGCATGACCGCCGGCCACGAGGCCGACCTGTGCGTCGAGGCGGGCCTGCGCTACAACAGCCTCGCGTTGATCGACAACTACGCCAACGGCCTCGAGGGCACCGAGATCGACTTCGCGAAGTTCAAGGACCTCGTGAAATCCAACCAGGCGAAGGTCAACCGGCTGTTCGCACGGATGCTGGAAATTCTCGCCTGAGGCGCGGGCGGCGCCCCCCCGGGGGCGGCGGCAAAGCGCGGCGCGGGCTTTTCTTCGCGCGGTTCGTGTGTTTTTTTGATCCTTACTCATGAAAACCATCGGCGTCATCGGACTGGGCATCATCGGCGGCACGTGGGCGAAACATTACGCGGCGGCGGGCGTGCTCGCCGGCTGCTGGAACCGCACGCCGCAGCCGGCGGCGCCGCAGTGGAAGGACTCGCCCGAGGCGGTCGCCGCCGCGGCCGACGCGGTGCAGATCGTCGTGGCCGATCCCCCCGCGGTGCAGGGCGTGCTGGACCGGATCCTGCCGCGGCTCGGCCCGGGCAAGGTGGTGATCCAGTCTTCGACCATCGATCCTGCGAGCAGCGACCGTTTCCGGGAGCAGGTCGAGGCGCGCGGCGCCCGCTACCTCGAGGCGCCGTTCACCGGGAGCAAGCCGGCCGCCGAGCAGCGCAAGACTGTCTACTACCTCGGCGGGCCGCCCGACCTGATCGCGGCGGTGGAGCCGCTGCTCAAGCTCGTGTCGGAGCTGCGCGTCGTCATCGCGCCGGAGCCGCGCAAGGCGGCTGCGCTCAAGCTGGCCATGAACCTCAACCTCGCCGTGCTGCTCGAGGGCCTGTGCGAGGCGCTGATCTTCGCGCGCCGGGCCGGGGTCGGCGACGACACCTTCTTCGCGGCCCTGGCCGGCAACGCCGGCTACTCGCCATTCGCCAAGCTGAAGGAGCCCAAGCTGCGCACGGGCGACTTCGCGCCCCAGTTTTCCGTCAAGCACATGCACAAGGACATGCGCCTCGCCTCGGCCACCGCGGGGGCCGGCCGGCTGCCGCTCCTCGAGGCGGTCCGCGAACGGCTCAAGCTGGCGGAGGACCGGGGCTCGGCCGACGCCGACTTCTCGGTGCTGCTCCAGCTGCTCTAGCCCGGCGCCGGGCCCGCCGGATCGGCGGCGGGCGGGCCGTAGAACTCGTAGTGCTCGACGCTGCAGGATTCCAGCAGCGGCTCCTCCGCGGCGGGGACCACCGACCGGCGCCAGTCCGGCCCGGTGAAGGCCTCCACTGAGGCCAGAGACTCCCAGACGGTGATCATGACAAACGTGCGGTCGGACTGGTCCACCGGCCGGCCGGGGAAAAAGGCGAGCAGGCCGGGATGGGAGCGCACCGTGGGCAGGGAGAACTCGCGGGTCCGGGCCTCGAACAGGTCATTCAAGCCCGGGCGGACCTTGGCGCGAAAGATGCGGATGACCATGACGGCGTGGGCTGAAGGCCGGAGGGTGGGAAAGGAAAGGCGGCGTCAGGCCGCCGGCTGGCCCGGCAACGGATCGGTGGCGGGATCGCCGTAGAAATCGAAGTGCTCGACGGTGCAGGATTCGAGCGCGGACAGGGCTCCGGTGGGAATCACCGACCGATGCCAGTCCGGCCCGGTGAAGTTGGCGAGCGAGGCGGTCGAGTCCCACACGGTGATCATGGTGAATTCCCGGCCCGCGGCGTCGACCGGCCGGCCGGGCAGCAGCGCCAGCAGGCCCGGGTGGCCGCGAACGGAGCTGAAAAACGAGCCCCGGAATTTCGCCTCGAGGGCCGGCAGCTGCCCGGGTTTGGCGACGGCGCGAAATACGCGGATGATCATGGCGGCGTCAGGGGGACAGCAGACTAACCGGACCGGCGGCCGGCGGCAAGCAGGCGGTCGGTCACCTCGAGGTTGCGCGCGGTCTCCGCCAGACTGAACCGCGGCGCGCGCCGCTCGAGGACCGCGGCGGCAAAGTCCTCGACCTCGAGGCGGTAGCGGTCGCTCGCGGCCACCGGGAGCTCGCGGCGCTCGCCGCCGGCGAGCAGGGTCAGCGCGCCGGCGTTGTCCATGAAGGTGTCGGGCACCTCCAGCACGCCCTTGGTGCCGGTGATCTCGGCGAAGGTCCGCAGATGGGCGTCGAAGCCGCAGTGCAGCGACGCGCCGAGGCCGGACGGGTAGCGCAGCAGGGCCGAGAAGCTCAGGTCGATGCCGCCGGTGCGCACGCATTCGACGGCGACTGTCGCGGGCAGCGCCGTGCCGGCGGCGGCCGGATCCAGGCCGTCGGCCACCATCCCGACGAAGTTCACCGGATAGCAGCCGACGTCGTAGAGCGAACCGCCGCCCAGCTCGGGCCGCAGCTTGATCGACGCGGGATTGGCGAGGAGGAAGCCGAAGGTCGCGTTGACGAACCTGATCTCGCCGAGCGCCCCGCCGCGCAGGACCTCCTGCACCTGGCGGAGGCGGTCGGTGTACCGGTACATGAACGCCTCCATCAGCGTGACGCCGTGGGCCGCGCAGGCCGCCATCATCTCGCGGCCCTCGGCGGCGGTCAGGGCGAGGGGCTTTTCGCACAGCACGTGCTTGCCGTGCTCGGCGGCGCGGATCGTCCACTCGCGATGGAGCGCGTTGGGCAGCGGGATATAGACGGCATCCACCTCCGGATCGCGGAGCAGCGCCGCGTAATCGGAGTGGGGCCGGAACTCGCCGAAGCGGGCGCGGGCGTCCGCGAGCTTGGCGGGATCGCGGGAGGCGAGGGCGTGGAAGGCCGAGTTGGGCGCGCGCCGGATGGCGGGGATGACGGCCTCCCGGGCGATGCGGGCGTAGCCCAGGACGCCCCAGCGGATCGGGCGGTGCGGTGCGGTCATGGCGGCTGCCGGGGAACGAACGCCGGAAAACCGCCCGCGTCAACCTCCGCCGGACGGGCACGGGCGCCTTTGCGTTTGCCCCGGCCCGGCATCCGCCTAGCGTCCGGCCATGAGCGATTTCATGACCACGGGGCAGGTGGACGAGGCCCGTCAGGCCCTGGCGCGGCTCAAGGCCAACATGCGGATCGCGGTCAAGGGCAAGGACGATGTCATCGAGCGCGCCCTGGTCTGCTTTGCCGCCGGCGGCCACCTGCTGATCGAGGACCTGCCCGGCCTGGGCAAGACCACCCTGGCGTACTCGCTCGCCCGCTCGATGGACTGCACGTTCTCCCGCATCCAGTTCACCAGCGACCTGCTGCCCAGCGACGTCACCGGCGTCGCGATCTACGACGAGCACGTGAAGGAGTTCGTGTTCAAGCCCGGCCCGATCTTCGCCAACATCGTGCTGGCCGACGAGATCAACCGCGCCACGCCCAAGACGCAGTCGGCCCTGCTCGAGGTCATGGACCGCGGCAAGGTCACGATCGACGGCGAGCCGCACGCGGTGGGCGCGCCGTTCATGGTCCTCGCCACCCAGAACCCGGTGGACTACGAGGGCACCTTCCCGCTGCCGGAGAGCCAGATGGACCGCTTCCTCATGCGCATCCGCATGGGCTACCCGCGCTCGGCGGACGAGCTCGAGATCCTGCGCGCCCAGCGCATGAACTACGACTCGATCCAGCTCAATCCTGTCACCGTGCGCACCGAGGTGCTGCGGCTGCAGCAGCTCGTGACCCAGGTGTACATCGAGGAGAGCGTGCTCGACTTCATCCTCAAGATCGTCGCCGCCACCCGCACCGAGGCGGAGTTCAAGGCCGGGGTCAGCGTGCGCGGCGGGCTGGCGCTCAAGACCGCGGCCCAGGCGCGGGCCCTGCTCACCGGCCGCGACTTCGTGGTGCCCGAGGACGTGCTCGACCTCGTGCAGCCGGTGCTCGGCCACCGGCTCGCGCTGGTGCGGCCGACCTCCGACGCCCTCGAGGAGCGCAACGCGGTGGCGGCCGCGCTCCGCCGGATCGTCGGCGGCACGACGCCGCCGATCTAACCGGGGCGGAAAACGCCAAACTCCAACCGGCCAAACGCCAAAAAAGATGCCGACGGCCGCGGCAGGATTGGGTTCCGGTAGCCTTTGGAGTTTGGCGCTTGGAACTTGGAGTTTGCGCGCGAGGGAGGGCGGATGAAAGCAGCCCGGGAAACCATCGACCCGAGCGCGGGCTGGCTGGGTCCCGGCCTGCGGGGCCCCCGCACCCGGTTCCGCTGGAGCGACCTGCTCTGGGCGCTGATCTTCCCGGCGCGCAGCCAGCGGATCTCCCCGACCGTGCCCGGCCTGGTGCTGATCGGGCTCGCCCTCGGCATCGGCTCGGCCGCCTACAATTCCGCCAGCAACATCCTCTTCATCACCCTCTCGCTGCTGCTGGCCTGCCTCATCCTCAGCGGCGTGCTGTCGTGGCTGAACCTCCGCGGCGTGTGCTGGCGCCTGCTGCTCGCGCCGCCGTGGCGGGCGGGCCAGGAGACCGCGGTGACGCTCGAACTCTGGAACCGCAAGACGCTCCTGCCGACCTACGGCCTGTGGTTCGATCTCGAGGCGCGGCCCGTGCCGGCGGGGCCTGGGCGCCCGGAGTCGACCGTCACCACCACCTCGGGCGAGTTCCGCGCCGCCTGGGCGCGGATGGAGCAGCTGACCGCCCGCACCACCGTGCCGCTGCGCGACCGGCTCGACCCGGGCGCGCAGCTCCGCCTCGACTGGCTGCTCACGCCGCCCCGGCGCGGCCGGCTGCGGGTCGAGCTGGCCAGCGTGGGCTCGCTCTATCCCTTCGGCTTCCTGCGCAAACAACACGGGACGCGGCTCCGGCGCGAGGTGGTGGTGTGGCCCGCGCCCATCGACTACCGGTTCACGCCCGCGGCGGCGGCCCAGCGGGTGACGGAGGGCGAGCGGGTGGCCCGGCCCGGAGCCGGCAACGACCTGCTGGCGCTGCGCCGCTACCAGCCGGGCGACTCCCACCGGCTGATCCACTGGAAGGCGAGCGCGCGCCTGCGCCAGCTGCTCGTGCGCCAGTTCGCGGCAGAGAGCGCGGCCGGGTTCTTCCTCTGGATCGAGACCGGCGGCGGCCGCTGGGCGCGCGAGGAGCAGTTCGAGCTGCTCTGCCGCCTCGCCGCGACGCTGGCGGAGGACCTGTTCACCGGGGGCCGCCTGCGCGGCGCGGCGATCGACGCCGGCGAGGTCCTCGACATCCGGCACGTGCGCGACCTTGAGTCGCTGCTGGACCGGATCGCCGTCCTGGAATGGAGGCCGGCGGAGACCGCCGCCGGCGCCCTCACCGCGGGCGCCGGCGTCCCGTCGCTGCCCCGCCGCAACCTCGTCACCTTCGCCCCGGAGGGCGCCCGGGGCGTGGTCGCCTACGTCGATGGAAAAAGAACGGCCACGACTTAGCCGGGACGAGCTCTTGCAGCTGCGCTGGCTGCTCGGCGGCCTGCTCACGCTCCTGTCGGTGTCGACGGTGGTCTATCTCGACATCGACGCCTGGGCGCTGACCGGAATCACGGCCGTGGGCGTGCTGGCGGTGCTGGCATGGCCGGCCCTGCCGGCGCGGGTGCCGCCGCTGGTCCACAAGCTGGCCTTTCCGTTCATCGTGGTGTTCTTCATCTGGGACCTCTACACGACCGGCGAGGCGCTGCCCCCGATGATCCGCCTCGACCTGCTGCTGCTGCTCTATCGCGGCACCAGCTACCGCAAGAAGCGCGATGATCTCCAGATCATCGTGCTGGGGCTGATCCTGATCATGATTGCCGGCGTGCTCACCGTGGCGCTGGAATTCGGCGCCCAGATCCTGGTGTTCACCGCGGTGACGCTGGCGTTTCTCTTCGTCGTCACGCTCTCCGAGGGGGCGCCGGCCGGGGCGGTGCCCGCGGCGGCCGCCGGGCCGGAACCGGGCGGGGCGCCGGCGTGGGCGCGCGGGAGCTGGCGGCGGTTCTTCCGGCGCGTGCGCGAGGTGTCCGACTGGCGCCTGCTCACGCTCGCCGGCCTGCTCTTCGTCGGCGTCGTCGGGGTCTCGGCGCTGCTGTTCATGGCCATCCCCCGGTTCCAGCTCGAAAACAGCCTCTTCCTCGACCGGTTCCTGTCGAAGAAGAGCCGCACCGGGTTTTCCGACACCATCAAGCTCGGCGACGTGGTGGATATCCAGCAGGACGACTCGGTGGCCCTGCGCGTCGACGTCTCGGACCCGACCCATGTGCCGGCCATGCCCTACTGGCGCATGGTCGTGCTGGACGAGTACCGTGACGGCACCTTCCGCACCTCGCGCCGCCTGCAGAACGAGCTTTTCATCAGCGCCGCCCTGTCCTCGTTCGTGCCGGGCATGCTCCGGCCGCCGCGGGGACCGCCGGTCTACTGGACCTTTTACTACGAGTCGGGCATCAGCCGGCACCTGCCGGTCCCCGGGACCTTCTATCAGCTGCGCTTCCGCGAACCCCAGTGGGTGCAGCAGCAAAACAGCCTGCGGATGATCGCGCTGCGGAACGAGCCGGTGACGATGACCGCCTACCGCGTCGAGGCCATGCAGACCGACGGCACCATCCCCGACCGGTTCTTCGCCACCGCGCTGCGCAACGCCCAGCGCGCGCCGGCCCCGGCGGAGGCGGGCGGACCGGCGGCCGGCGGTCGCCCCGCGGCGGGACCGGGGTACCCACTGACGACGCTCGGGCTGCCGGACCGGCCCGAGGACGTGGCGGACCTGCGGCGGGCGGCGGCGGCGATCACCGGCGGGGCCCGGCTCAGCGCCGCGGAATTCTCCGCCCGGGCCGGCCGGTGGCTCGCCGAGCACCACCCCTATTCGCTGCAGGTCAACCTGCCCAAGACCGGGCGCGACCCGTTCGTCGCCTGGATGGACGCGGACAACCTGCCGGGGCACTGCGAGCTGTTCACCGGCGCGTTCACGCTCCTGGCGCGCGCCGCGGGGTATCCGACCCGCGTCGTGACGGGCTTCAAGGGCGGCGACTGGAACGGCTACGAGAACTACTTCATGGTCCGGAACTCCAACGCCCATGCCTGGTGCGAGGTTTACGATGGCAGCAGCGCGTGGTTCCGGGTCGACCCGACGGACGGCGCGGCGGCGGTCACCGCGAGCCAGACCGGGCCCACCGGGGCGGCGGCCAACGAGCGGCGGCTGGACCGGAGCTGGAGCGCGCGCCTCGATGCCGTCCGCATCCTGTGGTACCGGCGCATCGTGAGCTTCGACCAGCGCACGCAGCTGGCGCTGGTGCAATCGCTCCGCGAATCGACCAACGGCTTGGCCGCCGGCCTGCGCGACCTGCTGAACGAGGCGGCGGCGCGGGGCCGCGCTTGGCTGCAACGTCCGTGGAATCTGCGGCGGCTGCTCGGGTGGCTCGGCGGCCTGGCCGCCGCGGCCGCCGCCCTCGGCGCCTGGCGGAAGTGGGGCCGGGCGTGGTGGTGGCGGTGGGAGGGCCGGCGGCGGCACGGGGGTCCCGATCCGGTGCGCCGTGAGGCGGGTCGCTGGCTGCGCCGGCTGGGCGCCCACGCGGCGGACGCGACGGTGCGGGCGGAGCTGGAGCGCCTGCGCTACGGGCCGCGCGCCACGTGGCCGGAACCGCAGGCGGCGTTCCGGCGCGCCCGCCGCGCCTGGCGGGAGGTCCGCGCCGGGCGCGGTCAGGACTCGGGCGCCGGCGCGGGCGCCGCCGGGCGCGTCAGCTGATTCTTCTCAAACCACTTCTTGAGCACGGCGTCGGCGACCGGCACGGCTTCGCGGCTGCCGTAG
>Ga0335077_10009009_pt1 | contig 12378 bp, 12 predicted proteins | sample Lox_Sample_31_FD_207151 | JGI IMG/M metagenome (GOLD analysis project Ga0335077, IMG submission 207151) | Soil microbial communities from Loxahatchee National Wildlife Refuge, Florida, United States - Lox_Sample_3.1 | ecosystem: Environmental > Terrestrial > Soil > Wetlands | place: USA...
CGGCAGGGCCGGCAAGCCACCCAGGCCCGCAGACTCCGGCGACGGGCGTGACTGGGACACGATGTCCGACGTCGACTACTGGGCCGAGCTGGCGGCCGAGAAGCCGTTCAGCGCGGGCAGCGCGGGCAGCGACAGCGTCCCCGCGCCGACCGCAGCGATCGGCAACCGCCGTCCCCCGGAGCCCGCACCGATCCGGCCCGCCAGCCGGGCCGAGCGGGCCGAGCGGGCCGAGCGGGCCGAGCGGGCCGAGCGGGCGGACCGCACCGACCCGGGCGTGCTGCCCGCACGCCAGCGCCAGCCCCGTCCGGCTGCGGCGGCCGCAGGCCGCCAGGCCGACTTCGGCCAGCTGCCCGCAGATTCGCGGCCCACCCACTCCCCCGGCCGGTACGCCAACGGCTCGTCCGAGCCAGCCACGCAGAGCATCGCGGCCCTGGCCCGGCTCGCGAACAGCCAGGCGCCTGCGCAGCCGCCCGCGCCGCCCGCGCCGCCCGCGCGGCACTCACAGCCGCTTCCGCTGCAGCCGCGCACCAGCCAGCCGCGAGACGTTACGTCCCGCAGTTCCCGGCATTCGTCCCCCCAGCCGCGAGACGTGCAGCCACGGCCCCGGCCAGTGCCCGCGCCACTCGACGACGACCCGCTGACGAGTCCGTCGTTCCCGGCCATCAACGCCGCGGACAGCCGGTCCTACCGGGCCAGCCGGTCCGACACCCAGCCCGGCGCGAGCCACGGCCCCGCTGCCTACAGCGAGCCCGCGCAGCAGTTCGGCGGCTACCCGGACGCCCAGCGATCGACCAGCGCGCCGAACGGCTACCCGGTGCAGCCCGCGGCGCCCGCCGGCAACCCGTACGGCAGCTTCGTAGCCCCGCCCGCGGCCAGCTATCAGCCCGCGCCGACCCAGCAGGACGACCCGTCGTACGGGGCCTACACCAGCCAGGAAATCCCCGGCGGTGAGGGCTGGTATCCCGCGATCGGCAGCTATCTGCCGTCGCCCGCCGCAGCGAACGGGTACGACCATCAGGCGGGAAACCGTCCGGCCCAGCCGCACACCCCCGCCTACCACCAGCCGGCGTACCCTGCAACGCAGTACGACCAGGGCGGATATGCCGTCCAGGATGCCGGGTACGGCCGGGATGCTTACCAGGGCTACCCGCGATATGGCACCGGCGGCTAGGCGCCCGCAGCCCGCACGGGCTTGACAAGACCACGGCGTCAGCGCCCACAATGTGCGGACCCGGCAAGGCAGGTGACATGCAGCACGGCGTCCGCGATCACGCGCGCAGCTACCACTTACACCGGCTCGCTAACGCACTCGACGTGGAGGGCTTCCACGCCACGGTGAAGACCTCGTATCCGGCTGTCCTGCATGTCTTCATGCCCGGCGCGGCCATGCTCGCCGAGAGCATCGACTGCGTGCCAGGCACCGACGACAACGGCCACCTGCGCTGGTACTTCCGCTGGTCCTGGGGCGAGGTGCTGCACGACGCGGCGGACCCGCCGGCCGCGGCCGCCAAAATCGCCGAGGTCCTCGCGGCCCGCTAGGCCCTCGCACGGCGCCGTCCGCCCAGCCCCGGCCGTCACTGATCCGGGTCTCGCGCGTGGCCATGGGTAACCGGGTGTGGCTCACGTCACGCGGCAGGATAGGGTTCCGGAACGGCGCGTTCTTCGACGGCGAAGGGGGCTGCGGATCGCGGACGGCCAAGCGGAGGGACCTGTGGTGGAGGTAATTCAGGCAAGCAGGCTGAGGAACGTCACGTATGACATCCGCGGTCCGGTTCTGCGCCGGGCCCGGCAGCTTGAGGGCGAAGGCCACGAGATCATCAAGCTGAACCTCGGCAACCCGGCTCCGTTCGGCCTGCACGCTCCCGACGACGTCCTCCGCGACGTGGTCGAGGCGATCCCGTCTGCGCAGGGTTACAGCGACGCCCGCGGCATCCAGGCCGCCAGGGTCGCCGTCGCCGACTCGTTTGTCCGGCGCGGGGTGGCAGGGGTCGGCCCAGACGACGTATTCCTCGGCAACGGCGTCTCCGAGCTCATCGTGATGAGCATGCAGGCGCTGCTCAACACCGGCGACGAGGTGCTCGTGCCGAGTCCCGACTATCCGCTGTGGACCGGCGCGGTCAACCTCTGCGGCGGGCACGCCGTGCACTACGACTGCCTGGAGGAGGATGGCTGGCAGCCCGACCTGGACAGCGTCGCCAGCCAGATCACCGCGCGCACCAGGGCGCTGGTGATCATCAACCCGAACAACCCGACCGGCGCGGTCTACTCCCGCGAGATGCTGCTCGGCCTGCTCGACCTGGCCCGCACGCACGGGCTGCTGGTGCTGACCGACGAGATCTACGACCAGATACTCTACGACGAGGCGGTGCACTACAGTGCCGCCGCGCTCGCGCCAGATCTGCTGGTCCTGACGCTCGGAGGGCTGTCCAAGACCTACCGGCTGGCCGGCTTCCGGTCCGGCTGGATGGTGATCTCCGGGCCGCGCGAGCACGCGGCCGACTACCTGGACGGGCTGGAACTGCTGGCCAACATGCGCCTGTGCCCGAACGTTCCCGCGCAGCACGCGATCCAGACCGCCCTCGGCGGCGGCGTCGACATCAGGCACCTGCTGCAGCCCGGCGGGCGGCTCCGCGACCAGCGCGACCACGCCTGGGAGCAGATGACCGCGATCCCTGGCATCAGCTGCGTCCGCCCGGCCGGCGCGCTGTACCTCTTCCCCAAGCTCGACCCGGAGGTCTACAAGATCACCGACGACGAGCAGATGATGATGGATTTCCTGGAGCAGCAGCACGTGCTGCTGTCCCATGGCAGCGGCTTCAACCTGCAGACGACCGACCATCTGCGGCTGGTATTCCTGGCACCGGTGCCCGTGCTGGACGACGCCGTCGGCAGGCTCGGGGCATTCCTGGCCGAATACCATCAGTAGGCGTCGACCGCCGGGCTAGTCCAGCCCTCGCTGCAGGGTGCGCGCGGTGTCGGTGCTGATGGTCGGGTGCGACTGGATGTCGAGCACGGCCATGACGACGCGCCGGTCGCCCTCGGGCGCGAGGATGTCGGTGCCGATGCTGCGCGAGATGTGCGCCTGGAATGCCGGGATGCCCAGGGCCATCGCGACCATGAGCGCCGCGCGGGTCCTCAGGTCCGCGGCTGGCGGGTCTGGCCGCTGCCTGTCGATCCGCTGCAGGAGCCGCTCGGTCATCGCCACCATCTCGTCGAAAATCTCCGCAGCGGCAGCGGATTCGTCGATCAGCGCGCGGGCCAGGTAGCGCTGGTACGGGTGCAGCGGGTCACGTGCCTCGGCGATGGCCCGCGGGTCGTTTAGCCCCTCGTCCGTCATCGCCCGCTCGACGTAGGCGCGCAGTGCCTCGAGCGCGTAGGCGTCGCACGCCTTCCGAAGCTCGTCCTTCGAGCCGAAATGATGGCGCACCAGGCCCGGCGAGACTCCGGCCGCGCGCGCGATGTCGCGGATCGTGGCGCGGTCGAACCCGCACTCGGTGAACTGCCGCAGCGCCGCGTTCCTGATCCGGGCACGCGCGGTGAGGTCCTCGAAGGCCGGGCTCGCGATGCTCATGGTGTCCCGATCGTATCCTCGGCGGTTTTCCCTGGCGTGCAGCAGGCACAACGGTCGTGTCGCTTACTATACGTATGTATAATATCCAATACCGAGGTCTAATGACGGGACGACACCGCACCCGGCGGCGCACCCGGCCGGCCGCCCGCGAGGAGCCTGCGGGGCGCGAAGGAGGACAGCGCCATGACCGACGTGATGATCGAGGCCCGAGACGTGGCGAAGCGCTTCGGCAAGACACACGCGCTCGCCGGAGTGTCATTCGACGTCGGCAGGGGGACAGTGCTCGGCCTGCTCGGACCGAACGGCGCGGGTAAGACCACGATGATCCGGGTGCTCACCACGCTGCTGCGGCCCGACGCGGGCCAGGCCCGCGTCGCCGGATACGACGTGGTCACCGACGGGCAGCGGGTGCGGTCGGTCATCGGCCTCGCGGGTCAGTACGCGGCGGTGGACGAGCTGCTGACCGGACGGGAGAACCTGGAGCTGGTCGGGCTCTGGTACCACCTGCCGAGGCGGGAGTACCGCCGCCGCGCTCGGGAGATGCTCGAGCTGATGTCGCTCACGGACGTGGCCGACCGCCGGGTCACGACGTACTCCGGCGGCATGCGGCGGCGCCTGGACGTCGGAGCCAGCCTCATCGCGAGCCCCCCCGTCCTGTTCCTCGACGAGCCGACAACCGGCCTGGACCCGCGCACCCGGGGCGACCTGTGGCAGTTCGTCAGCGGCCTCGTGGACGGCGGCACGACGGTGCTGCTCACCACTCAGTACATGGACGAAGCCGAGCACCTCGCGAACCGGATCGTCGTCATCGACCAGGGAGCGCAGATCGCGGCCGGCCCGGCCGAGGAGCTGAAGGCGCAGGTCGGGGGCGCCACCCTGGAGGCACGCGTGGCCGAGCCGCGCGACATCGAGCGCGCGGCCGCCCTGCTCGCCACCATCGCCAGTGCGCGGCCGCGGTCCGACCCGGCGGCGCGGCTCATCAGCATCCCCGCCGGGGAGGGGACCGGACTGCTGATCGACGCCGGACGCCGGCTCCAGGAGGCCGGGATCGCCCTCGACGACCTCGGCATCCGGCGACCGACCCTGGACGAGGCTTTCCTGGCGCTCACCGCGGGCGCGTCGCATGACGGCGCCGGCACTCCGGAAGCGGAGGCGGAAAGATGACCGACCTGCCATTGTCGCGGCCGCAGATCCCGGCACCGCGCCTGACGCCGCTCCTCGCGATCCGCGACTTCGGCGGCGTCGCGAAGCGGAACCTGCTCCGGGCGATACGCACGCCGCAGCTCCTGCTCTACACGCTGGAGCCGGTCATGCTGCTCGTGATCTTCCGCTACATCTTCAGCGGCGCGATCAAGTCTCCGGCCGGCGGCTATACCGACTTCGTGGTGCCCGCCATCTTCCTCATCACGGTTCTCATCGGCTCGATGACCTCCGCCGTCGGGATCGCGGAGGACCTCAAGAGCGGGATGATCGACAGGTTCCGCAGCCTGCCGATGGCCCGCTCGGCCGTCCTCACCGGCCGGTCGCTGACCGACCTGGTCCGCAACGTCATCGCGCTGGGCGTCATGGTCGCCCTGGGCGTGGCCGTCGGGTTCCGCTTCCATAGCAATCCGGGCCGGATTCTGCTCGGACTCCTGCTCGCCCTTGCCTTCGGGTACGCACTCACCTGGCTGAACACCTCGGTCGGCATCTCCGCCAGAGACCCGGAAAGCGCCCAGAACGCGGCGGCCGGGCCGGCGTTCCTGCTCATGTTCGCCAGCAACGCAATCGTGCCCGCCGCGACCCTGCCCGGCTGGCTGCAGCCGTTCGCCCGCAACCAGCCGCTGAGCGTGACCGTGTCCGCCATCCGCGAGCTGTTCGAGGGCGGTACGGCGGCTCCCGACGCGAGGGTGTCGCTCGCCTGGTCCGCGGGGATCACGGTGGTCTTCTTCCTGACTTCCTACGCCCTCTACCAGCGCGCGGCGGCCAGGTGAGCGAGCGGCCCGTCAGGCCCGCGCCAGCCTGAAGTGCCGGTCCAGCTCGTTCGCGTACCGGCGGCCGAGGTCGGGGCCGTGCCGGCGAATCCACTGGGTGACGCTGGTCGTCCCGGTGGCCGGAGCGGCCGAGTCCGCCAGGCCTGCGGCCAGCGCGCGGTACTCGTCGGCGGTCAGCAGCGTGTCCCGCAGCATCAGGTTCAGGCCAGCGGCCAGCGGCGGGATCAGCACGCCGGGGACCGGCACCACGAGCGCGTGGCTGCCGGTCGCTGACCTGATCGCGGTGACCAGGTCCCGGAACGCGACCGACTCCGGTCCGACAGCATCGACTGTGACAGAGTCCTGCCGCTCCCCCAGGTCGGCGCACAGCCCGGCGAGATCCCGCACGTGGATCGGGCGCACCCGGTACTGCCCGTCGCCGCCGATCGCGAACACGGGCAGCCGGCGCAGCAGCCAGGCGATGTTGTTGATGAGCACGCCGTCGCCGCCGAACAGGATCGCGGGCCGCGCTATGGCGTGCCCGATGCCAGCCTCCGCGAGCGCCCGCTCGACCTCTGCCTTACCGCGGAAGTAAGAGTCAGTCGACGTGGGGCTCGCGTTCGTGATCGAGATGTGCACGATGCGCCGGACGCCCGCGTCGCGAGCGGCGGCGAACAGCGCCCTGCTGTTGCGGACGGCGACGTCGTGGGTGAGCGCGCCGTGCCCGAACCGCACCCAGTAGGTGTTGTAGAGCGTGTGCGCTCCCGCCAGCGACTCCCGCAGACCCGCCGCATCGGCGAAGTCGAGCGGGCGCACCCCGATCGCGGTGCCCGCCGGGGCACGTCCGGGATGGCCGGTCAGAGTGCGTACCCGGTGCCCGCGCGCGATCAGCTCGGCGCTGATCGCCGCGCCCGAGTAGCTGAATGCACCGGTGACGACGTCTAGCTGCGGTGCGGTCATGACTGACTGTCTCCTTTCCGGCCCGGCAGCAGCAGGCCGCCGGTGACATCGAGCACCCGCGCCAGCGACCGGGCGCGGTCGAACATGGCCATCGCCGCCGCCCGGTCGCCGTCCAGGCTGGCTAGCATCTCCAGGCCGAGGAAGCCCGCCACCACCGCGTGGCCGACCTCGGCCGGCGTCAGCAGCCGCCCCAGCGGCGAGGCGGCTAGCACCTGCCGTGCTGCGGTCTCGGCGAACTCGCGCCATGGCGCCAGCCGCCGCGTCACCTGCGGGCCAAGACCGTCGACCGAGTGCGCCGCGGTGATCATCTCGGTAAGCACGCGGACGTAGCCGGCGTCGAGGTCAGCGAGGAAGATCTCCCGCGCCGAGTCCACGAGCGCGGCGACCGAGACGGACTGGTCAAGCAGCCCGCGGTAGGCGGCCATCCGCAGCGCGCTCACCTCATCCAGCGCGGCCAGCAGCAGGCCGGTGACGGAGCCGAAGTGGTAGAAGACCAGCGCCTGGCTGCAGCCGGCCCGGCCGGCGATCTCCCTGGCGCTGGCGCCGGCGAAGCCGACGTCGCGCAGCGCCCCGATGGCTGCCGAGATCAGCGCCGCGCGCACGTCCGCCGAGCGTTCCCCCGCTGCCGGGGCCGTCGCCTGCCGTGGCCCAGCCTTTGCCATCGGCGCCTCCGCTCCTGAGCAAACACTCTGAGCAATTGCTCAGAGCCTAGCAGCCGCTCCGGAAGTGGCGACAGGCGGGCGCGGCGGGGCGGCGGGGCGGCGGGGCGGCGGGGCGGCGCGCCACGCCGGGCCGAGCGGACGGGCGGGCGCGGCGGGCGCGGCGAGCGCGGCGGGCGCGGCGAGCGCGGCGAGCGCGGCGGGCGAGCGGGCTGCGGCGCGTGCAGATTCGCGGACTAAGCTGCCGGGCTCCACCGCGGCGCGGATGCGAGATGCGTTCTGATCACGAACGTCGTCGCTCCGAACGAGACGTGATCGCCGGGCCCGACCGGCGTCGGCGCGGTTACCCGCCAGCCGTTCACCCTGGTGCCGTTCGTGGAGCCGAGGTCGTCGAGCAGCCAGCTGCCCTCGGCCCTGATCAGGCTCGCGTGCCAGCGCGACACTGTCTCGTCGGCCAGCGTCATGTCACACGCGGGCTCGCGGCCGATCGTGAAGCGCAGCTGCGGCCCGGCGGGCAGGATCAGCGGCGCCGGCGCCTTGCGAGTCCACCGGTCCGCCGCGCTAGCGGCCCGCCGGACCGCGCTCGCGCATGCCCTCCGCACCGCGGCTCCGATCGTGCGCGGCCGCGGCAGGTCGGCAAGCAGCCCGTGCAGCTCTCCCCTGGCCCGCGCCTGCAGCGCGACCTCGACACGCGCGGCGAACGTGTCCTGGCTGAGCCTGCCCTCGGCGAATCTCTCGGTCAGCTCGGCAATTACCCGGTCCCGGTCGGCGTCGGACGCGCGCACCGCGTCGGCTGCCCGCGCCGCGTCGGCTGCCCGCGCCGCGTCGGCGCGCGCCGCCAGGCCATCTCCTGGTACCGCCACACCTGGATTATCGAGTCACCGGCGCGGCACGGACAAGCCGGCCGCAGACAGCTCGGCAGTGGTCACCGCGCCCGCAGTGACAGCCACCGTCGGCCCCGGCGCATCCGTGCCAGCCCGGACCACATAGCTGCCGGGCGCCAGGTCCGGGTAGACCGCCGCGTAGATCGTCCCGCCGCTCACGTGCCGCGGCCTGACCATCGAGTGAGTCCTCGCGGAGCCGACGTTCCCGTCCTGGCTGATCTCGATCTCGGCACCGTCAAGCCCGGCGGGCACCTGAAGCACGAGCGCGCCCGCGCCGGCGCCCAGCTCCAGCACGACGGTGCCGGAGTAGGACGGCCCGGCAGCGGGCTCGCCCGCCGCGTGACCGCCGTGGCTCACGACGGCTCGCTGTAGCCGTCGTAGGGCACGCCCAGGTACGGGAACGTGTCGAGGTACGGGTTGCCCACGTCCGCCGGGGTCAGCCCGTCGGTGAGCACGCCAGCCGCGGCGTCGGGGGTGTAACTGGGATCGACGAGCGGCAGCGTGGCGCCCGCGATCGCGCGCAGCTCGACGCTGACGACGTCGTCGAAGACCCGGCGCCCGTTGGGGAAGCCGGCCACGTCACCGCCGAGCACGCCGAGGATGTTCGGGCTGTGGGTCGGGGCGATCGACGTGTTGAGCCGGAGCATGTCGGCCTGCGTGGCGCCGGTGAAGGTGGTGAAGCTGGGGCTGATGATCCCGGACGGGATGCCGGTCAGCAGGATCGCCTCCAGGTCCGCGCGGGCAGTGTGCGCGGCGTCGGCGGCGGCCAGGTTCGGGAAGACGCCCGGGTAGAGCACCGGCAGCAGTCCGGCCAGCTCGGGGTGCGCGACGAAGCCGGCGAACTGCTTGTCGTGCCGCGGCTGCTGGCCGTTCCAGTAGTCCTTCTTGCTCATCGGGATGATGACCTCGTTCACCAGCGGGTTACCCAGCCTCGACACCTGCCGGTACGGGCCGACGTGCAGCGCGTCCTCTCCGGTGTCGCCGAAGATGCCGACGCGCTGCCTGCTCGCCGTCGTCCACACCCCGATGACCGGCCGGGTTGCGTCCGTGACCTTCGTGATCGGGACCTGGAGCGCGATCGAGTGCACGTTCAGGAACTTCGTCGCGTTCACGCCGGGCGCGGCGCTGAAGCCGAGCGCCCTGGCGAAGACGTTCAGGTTCTGGAACGGCCGCAGGTTGCCAAGGTCGAAGATCGAGCCGAGGTCCACGTAGAAGCCCTCGGCACGCTGGCCGGCGAACACCGTGCTCCCGTCCGACAGCGTGTGAATGGCCGCGCCCGCCAGGCTTGTCTCATAGTTCGGCGTCGACAGCGGGCCGATGCTGCAGGGCGGGCACGCGAGGTTGCCGCCGAGGTGATGAGTGCCGTGGCTGTCGACGCGTGTCACCGAGTAGAACTGCCTGCGGTTCCAGCTCGCGCTCGTCAGCGACGTGATCGGGCCGGTGTTGTACAGGAACGTCTTGCTGTCGGTGATCTCGGTCGTGAACCGGAACTGGTAGCTGATGTCCGGCTCGGCGTTTCCCTGGGTGTCGATGTGGATCTCGTACAGCACGTCGGAGCCGAACTCGTAGAAGTTCGGGCCGCCGGCCGGCTCCTGCAGCGGCACGTAGTTCGCGATTAACGTCACGGTCGTCGGGTTGTCGGGGCTGACGAACGCGTACAAGTCGGTACTGTCGGCTACCGGGTCCTTGGCGATCTCCGGCGCCTCGCGGTGCGATGACATCTGGGGGTCCCTTTCTGGTCGTGCCGTGCCGGTTACCGGCTGGCGCGCGCGAGGCGCGCGGCGAGATCGCGATCGGTGAGCCTTACGTGGCTGGTGCCCCGGTACACGTCCAGCTCGCCGGTGCGGACGTCGCGCACGTGCACCACGACGGCCTCGCCGAGGTCGGCGTCCTCGGGGCCGGCCGGCCGGGCGGCGTCGCGCCGGGATGCGGCGTCGGGCCGGGATGCGGCGTCGGGCCGGGATGCGGCGTCGGGCCGGGATGCGGCGAGCGCGGGTCCGGCCATCGCCGTGCCCGCGAGCGTGCTCATCGCCAGCCCGGCGGCACCGGCGCCCGCCGCGCCGCGCAGCACCGACCGCCGCGACAGCGGCGACAGCAGCGCTGCATCCGCTGCGGACGTCTGCGGCTCCTGGTTCTCAAGGAACTGCGGCATTGACGATCCTTTCCGGGGCTGCGCCCCTCGGCACGCGCGAGCCATCGGATGCGCGCGATCACAAGCACAAAGAGTAAGGGCACCATAACGCATTGTGATCATCCTTGCGGCCGCGTGCGAAGCGAGGGGTCGCGGTAATGGCGTGGGCTCTGAATTCGGCGCTAATCGGCCCGGCGTTCCCTCGGGGTCAGTCGACGCCGACGAGGCCGTGCTCGAGCGCGAACATCGTCGCCGCGGCGCGGGAGGAGACTCCCGCCTTGCCGTAGACGCTCTGGATGTGGTGATCGCAGGTCTTGGGCGAGATGCCGAGCTGCCGGGCGATCTGCTTCGTGGCCAGGCCGCGGGCAAGCAGGGCGAGTACCTCGCACTCGCGCTCGGACAGCCCGCCCGGCCGCGACGCGGCCGCGCGAGTCTGGCCGGCCGCCGCCAGCACGGCGTTGGCCGCGTCGGCGGGAAACTTGCCGTTCCCGGCATCGCCGGCCAGCGCATCGGCGGCCCCGGCCGCCGTCAGCGCGGAGCGATACGGGCGCGGCTCACGCATCGCGTGATAGCTGTCGGCGGCGGCCAGCAGCCAGGCGGTCAGCGGCAGGTCCGCGCCGCGGCTGCCCCGGTGATAGCCAGACCCGTCGAAGCGCTCGCCGTGCGACCCGGCCAGCCGCGCCAGCGGTCGCAGCGCCGCGGCCGCGTCGAGCACTCGCTCGCTGTGATACGCGTGCAGCCGCACCTGCTCCTGCTCCGCGCGGGTGAGCGGGCCCGGCTTGGCCCAGACGCGCACCGGAACCGTGACCCGGCCGATGTCGTGCACTAACGCGGCGTGCCGCAGCACCAGCAGGTCCGCCGCCGGCAGCCCCGCGGTCGCCCCGGCCAGCGCGGCGAGCGCCGCGACGCCACGCGAGTGCCCGATGGTCCACATGCTCTTCAGGTCGGCGAAGTCCGCGACCGCTGAGAGGCAGTCATCAAGGCGCTCGCCGGTGACAGTCGGCTGCGCGCCTGGCTCGCTGTCGAGCATGACGTCCCAGGAGGACGGCTGGTCAAGGTCGGTAAATGCCTTCGCGCTGATGCCGAGGAACGCCCCGGCAGGCCGCGGGTCCAGGCCAGAGCCCGCGCGGCTGGACACGACGCGCTCGGCGAGCGGGCTGCCACCGTGCTGCCATGCCATGTCCGCGTCCTGGGCGACATGCATCACCCGCACCGGCAGCGGAATCTGCTCGCCCCGGACGTCGCCGGGCATGCCGCGGCCGTCCCAGCGCTCGTACAGATGGCCCAGCGCCTGCTGCACCTGCGGGCTCAGGCCCATCCGCGCGCCCAGGAGCTGCGCGACGTCACAGTGCACGCGGGCCCACCTGCGGAACTCCGCGATGCCGCCGGCCGCGGACTTCGTCATCGCGGTGGCGCGGGCTAGCGGCGGGCTGTCCCGGTGCGCCACCCGTATCGCGGTGCTGACCAGGCCGCGGCGCGGACCGAGGAACGCGGCCATCATCTGCGGCCGCGCTGCGATCTCGTCCCCGAAGAACCCGGAATCGGTCTGGCTGTCGGCCGTGCACCCGGCGAAGTGCAGCAGGCCCGTGTAGAAAACCGCCCGCCGCCCCTCCTCGTCCAGCCCGAGCTCGGCCGCGATTCGCGTGCCCACGATCGCAGTGCGCAGCCCATGCTCCAGCGGCTGGCCCATCGCCAGGTCCGTCGCCAGGGCAAGCACGCCAGCCGCCTCCGCGAGGCGTAACGCCGCACCGCCTGGCGGGTTCTCCGCCATGGCCATCAGGATCTCACGTGTTGCGGTAGCAGAACTATCGGTTCAGCGTCCGGGTTACGGCCGAGCGCGTGCATCGGGAGTTCTCCCTATAGGCCGCGAGCGGCGCACGTGCGTAAGGTCTTTGCGTGACCTGCAAGGTCAAACGGTCACGTAACCACTGTCAGTCACCTTAAGCAAGACGATAGACACGCTCTGAGGTCAACTGCAGGGAGCCGGACATGATTAGTCCGCGACGGCCGGCCGCCTACGTGCGCATTCCCGGTGCCGGGGGGTGGGCCCGGCACGCGATGGCACGCGAAGCGAGCGCGCGCGGCTGGCCCGCGCCCGTCGTGTACTCCGAGGAAGACTCACACGATGACGGCCACTACGGACATGCCCTGCAGCGCCTCGAGCGGGCCATTACCGCAGGCCGTCACGATGCGCTGCTGATCGCGGCACCGGGTGACCCGA
>Ga0335077_10009010_pt1 | contig 12378 bp, 14 predicted proteins | sample Lox_Sample_31_FD_207151 | JGI IMG/M metagenome (GOLD analysis project Ga0335077, IMG submission 207151) | Soil microbial communities from Loxahatchee National Wildlife Refuge, Florida, United States - Lox_Sample_3.1 | ecosystem: Environmental > Terrestrial > Soil > Wetlands | place: USA...
AAGCAGTGGCGTGCGACGCCACGGCGTACTCGGAGCCGGTTCTCCTTCAGAGGGCCTGGAAGGTTCTCGGGACGTTCGAGAAGATGATGCTCATGGGCAGGCCGTTCTACCGCCCGCACCGCGAGGCGGCGCGTCGGGTCATCCGCCGCCACACGGCGCCCGAAGGGCCCTTCGCTCCCCTTCTCGCCTTCCTCTGAGCACGGGCGCGGGGAGTATGATCCCGCCGGCAGGAGGGTCCCGTGCCGAACCTCGGACTTCCCGAACTTCTCGTCATCCTCGTGATCGTCGTCCTCGTCTTCGGAGCCGGCAAGATCCCGCAGCTCGGCAAGGGCCTCGGCGAAGGCATCAAGAACTTCAAGGATGCGATGCGCGAAGGCCAGTCCGGAGATTCGAAGGACGCCCCGAAGAACGACGGAACCGACAAGCCCAAGTAGGCGGCCTGAGGAAGGGGCTTGGGGGAACCCGACCGGGGTTCCCCCAGGACATGACAGCTGCTCGCGCGCACTCCCCGGGCGTGCGAAGCACGCGGCGCGTTAGCTGTTGTCCCGGCCCCTCAGAGGCGGCTTGACCTTCAGGAGCGAGATCTTCGCCCTCAGGGTGTTGCGGTGGATGCCGAGGGACCTCGCCGCGCGGCCCATGTTGCCGGAAGCGCGCGTGACGGCCGCCGCCACGTACTTTTTCTCGAATTCCTTCTTCGCGGCCTCGAGCGGAATGCCCTTCGAAACCAGCTCGTCGATGATCCGTTGCAGCTGCCCGTCGATCGTCACAGACACGTCTCCTCCCGCATACCGCACGAACGCTCGCCGTTTGGGGGAGAGAAAACTATCACGGGAATTTCATCCCGCAAGAGTTTTTTGAGGCGCCTTTTTACTTGAGCTCGACGGAGTCGCCGACGTAGATCGTGTCCGACATGAGGGTGACGATGGCGACCGAGGTCCGGGCCCTCGTCGTCAGGATGGAGGCCTCGCCGAGGATCGTCCGGACTCCCTCCGCGTGGGGGGACGGCCGGTAAACGGTCAGGAAGTCGCCGGGATTGAGGCCGTCGCCCTCCCCGAGGTCCAGAAAGACGATCGAGTCCGTCCCGACGGGGGTCACGGCGCCCCGGTTCTCCACGATGTGGCCGATCACTTTTCCGTTCGGGGTGTCACACATCGTCGCGACCTGCGTCCGGCGCACGAGCGGCACCGGAACCGGTTCGAAGGGAACGACGAAATCACCGATCTGCGTGTCGAAGCAGCCGTACGAGATCTCGGCGATCGAGGATTTCTCCTGCGCGCAGAGCACACGAACCCGGCCCGGGGTCAGGTAGATGCGGCCGACGACGTCCACGTCCGAATGCCACTTGTTCACGAGCTGCTGGGGCCGGACGATCGTGAATTCCATGCCTGCCCGGACGCCATCCCGCTCTCCGATGTCGAGATAGACGATGTCGCCCTGCATGAAGAAGGTCTGGCTCTCCTCCTTCTCGGCGCTCACGATCGCTCCCGGAAAGACCTCCGCCGGCTCCCCGAGATAACCCGAGCAGTACACGTCGGCTTCGACGCCGATCGCAATCGGCCCCGACACAGTCTGCGGCGCCTTGACGACTCTCTCGATTCGCGACGCGCTGGCGGCAGCCGGCCCCTGGCTCAGGGCGGGGCGCGGCTCGTCCGACGCCCGAAGGGCCGGCAGGGCGGCGAAGAGGATGCCCGCCGTGAGAGCAGCCAAGGGATGACGCATGACGACCTCCTGCTCGAAAACGGTGCCCACGGGACGGCGAACTCGAGCGAGAACGTGACACAGAAGCGCCCTAAGTTACCTCATCGAAAGCGGTTGCGTCAAATCCGGCTCTTTTCGGGAGGCGCGTCAGCCGCCGGCCGCCCGGACCGGTGCGGCCGCCGCGGCCGGCGGCCTGGGCAGTTTCTTGACGAGCGGGCTCGCGGGATAGTCGCGCGTGAGGCGCTCCCAGAGCGTCCGCGCCTCGTCCTTGTTGCCCATTTTCGTCTCGAGAAAGCCCGCCTCGTAGAGGACCTTGTCGAGGCCGGCGTAATCGGGATACGCGGTGAGAATCGTCTCCATCCGGCCCTTCGCCGCCCGCCACGCCTTGCGCCGCAGGTAGAAGTGGCCCACGAGATACTCGTGGTCGGCGAGGAGCCCTCGCATGGCACCGAGGCGTGCGCGCGATTCCATGGCGTACGGAGAGTCGGGAAAGTTGATGGCGAGCTCCCGGTAGGAGGTCGCGGCCTGGCGGGTATTCGTCTGCTCGCGGTCCGGGCTCTCCGCCTGCTTGTCCGAGCACTGCGCGAGGCGGAAGAGGGCGTAGTCGGACTTCGGGTGCGACGGGTAGCGACTCCGGAAATCCTTGTATCTGACGCCCGCCTCGAGGTAGCCGAGCTGCGTCTTCTCGTCGAAGAACGAGTCGGCGAGGCGAAGAGCGGCCTGCCGGCCGATCGGGTCGTTCGCGTAGTTCTCGGCCACGAACCGCAGGTACTGGCGGCCCGTCTCGTACTTCTTCTTCTTCACGAGCGCTTCGCCCCGCGCGTACGCCTCCTCTTTCGGCATCGTCAGAAGCTCGCGTGTCAGCTTCGCGGCGTCGTTCGTCGGAGTGCACCCCGACAGGGCCGCCAGCGCCGCTCCGAGCGCTGTCGCGGCAAGGAGGCGGGGAGGGGTTCGTCGCGACATGGACTCTGGAGAATGCACGGGTCCCGCCGACCTTTCAAGCACGCAACGAGCTGGCCGACCCGGCGGCTTCCCGGAGGCGTCTGATCGATCCGGGTACGTCCCCGGAGGAGAAAACGGACGCTCCCGCGACGAAATGGCGCGCTCCGGCGCGCACGAGGTCGCCGATGTTCCCGGGGCCGACACCCCCGTCCACCGCGATGGTCGCCCGCGAATTCGAGCTCCGGATCATCTCCGATAGTCGCGCCACGCGATCGAGCGAGCCCTCGAGGAACGCCTGCCCGCCCCATCCCGGGTTGACCGTCATCACGAGGATGAAGTCGACGAAGTGAAGGGCCTCGTCGAGAGACGCGAGCGCGGTGCCCGGGTTGATCGCGACGCCCGGGCTCACGCGGCGACCCCGCGCGTGCTGGGCAAACCGGTGAAGGTGCGGCTCGGCCTCCACGTGCACGGCGACGCGCGACGCGCCCGCGTCGAGATACGGGTCGAGCTTCGAGAGCGGGCCCTCGATCATGAGGTGGACGTCGAACGGCACGCGCGTCACCTTCCGGAGCGCGTCCAGGACGATCGGTCCGACGGTCAGATTCGGGACGAAGCGCCCGTCCATGACGTCGAAGTGGATCCAGTCGGCACCGCCGTCCTCGCACGCGCGTGCGGCCTCTCCGAGCCGCGAAAAATCCGCCGAGAGGAGCGATGGTGCGAGGGCGACGCTCACGTGCCCCCCTCCGGTGAGGCGATCACGAAGGACAGGGCGTCGCGCCGCGTGACCGGCGAACCGGCAAGCGGAAACTGCCGGAGGATCGTGCCGGTGAGGGCGCCCTCGTACGACTGGCTCTTGACGCCGCCGATGCGGAACCCCCGCTCTTCGAAGGCCGTTCGCACCCGCTCGAAATCGCGGCCGATGAGGTCGGGCATCACCCATGCGATGTCCGGCATGCCGCGATTCACGAGCACGTCGACCGGTGAATCGGGCGGCGTGATCGATCCGGGGGCGATTCCCTGGGCGACGACTCCGGGAGGGCCCGGCAGCCGGATCGAGGCGACCGCCGCTTCCTTCAGTCCCGCCTTGGCGACGGCAAGCGCCGCGGCGCGCGCCGAGAGGCCCGTCAAATCGGGCATCCGGACGGCGCGGGGGCCGAGCGAGAGGGCAATGCGGATCGTCTGGCCGGCCTTGACCGCGGTGTTCGCCGCCGGAATCTGGCCTCGCACGCGATGCGCGGCGACGGCATCGTCGAAGCCCTCCTGCGCGGGGTCCACCTTCACATCGAGACCGCGCTCGGCCGCGACGGTCGCCGCTTCCTCCGCGGTCAGGTTCGTGAAGTTCGGCACTTTGAGCGACTTGCCCGCCACGAATCGCGCAAAAGACATCCATGTCGTCGCGGCGAGCACGGCGGCCAGCAGCATCGCGTAGAGCACGCGTCCGAACACCCCTCTCACGGCAAATCGACTTTAGCAGGCTCCGGGCCGGAGTCCTTGACTCGGCTCGCGCGGACCGGGAGACTGCCCTTCCCATGGCGGATGCCCCCTCGTTCACCCCCGCCTCCGCCGAAGCCCGATCCCGGCCGGCGCTGCCCCTCGCGCGGGCGGACCTCCACCTGCACACGAACGCGTCCGTGTTCAAGTATTTCCGGGTCGCGAACACCCGCGATTCGTACAACGACCCCGACGAGACGTACCGCCTCGCGAAGAGCCGCGGCATGGATTTCGTCACGTTCACGGACCACGACACCGTGGAGGGCTGCCTGAGATTCCAGGACCGCCATCCGGACCACGCGGATTTCTTCGTTTCGGCCGAGATCGAGACGTTCTTCCCCCGCACGGGCCACCGCATCCACGTGAACGTCTTCGACCTCTCGCTCGCCCAATGGAAGGTCATCGACAGGAAGCGGCGCAACATCTTCGACCTCGTCGAGTACCTGAGGAGCGAGGGACTGCTCTACTCCGCGAACCACCTCTTCCAGTCGTACCGCATGCGGCAGGCCCCGGAGGACTTCTTCACCACGATGCTCGAGCTCTTCGACGTCTTCGAGGTGAAGAACGGCTCGATGGCCTACCAGCACAACGCGCTCGTCGAGGACCTTCTCACGGCGGCCAAGGAGAAGCGTGGCTCGCTCGCTCTCGTCGGGGGGTCGGACGCCCACACGTACCCGCCCGTCGCGTCCGTTTTCACGATGGCGCCGGGCGCGACGTGGCGGGAGTTCCTCTCTTCGGTCCGCGCGGGCGAGTGCCTTTCCTGGGGCGTCGAGATGGGCTTCACGAGGGTCCTCGGCGACGTCTACGAGCTGCTCGGCAAGTACTACCGCTCGGTCGTCGACTTCAGGAATCCCGCGTATTCGCCGGCCGAGAAGGCACGCCACTTCCTGCTCGCGCTCGCGGCGGTGCCGTTCAACGTGGCGGGCGCCCCCATCGCCGTCTACTCGCTGAACTACGCCAAGCAGATCGCCCTCTCGCGGAGTCTCAAGGCGCGCTTCGAGAGAAGGGGACGGCCCGGAAGCTGAGCGCGGCAATTCAGGTCGCCGCTCCCGCCTCCTTCTTCGCGTACTTCGTCTCGACGTAGTCGTCCACGAGCTTGCGGAACGCGGCCGAGAGCTCGTCGTAGTTGCCCCTGAGCGTCGTGAACTTCTGGCCGTCGATGTACACGGGGCAGCTCGGCGCCTCGCCCGTGCCGGGCAGCGAGATGCCGATGTTCGCGGCCTTCGACTCTCCCGGCCCGTTCACGATGCAGCCCATGACCGCGAGCGTCATCGACTCGACGCCTTCGTAACGCGATTTCCAGACGGGCATCTGCTCGCGGACGTAGGCCTGGATGCGCTCGGCGAGCTCCTGGAACGTCGTCGAGGTCGTGCGGCCGCAGCCGGGACAGGCCGTGACGGACGGCGCGAAGCTTCGGAGTCCGAGCGACTGCAGGAGCTCGCACGCGGCGTACACCTCCTCGCGCCGGTCGCCTCCCGGGCGGGGCGTGAGCGAGACGCGGATCGTGTCGCCGATTCCCTCGTGGAGCAGAACGCCCATCGCGGCCGACGACCACACGAGCCCCTTCGTCCCCAGGCCGGCTTCGGTGAGGCCGAGATGGAGCGGCTGGTCGGTCCTCGCCGCGAGCTCGCGGTACACGGCGATGAGGTCGTTCGGACGCGAGACCTTGCACGAGATGATGATCTGGTCCTTCTTCAGGCCCGTTTCGAGCGCGAGCTCCGTGGACTCGAGAGCCGAGAGGACCATGCACTCGTTGACGATCTCCTCCGACGAGCGGCCGAGATCACGGTCCGTGTTCTCCTGCATCTTCCGCATGAGGAGCTCCTGGTTCAGGGAGCCGCCGTTCACGCCGATGCGGACGGGCCGGCCGAGGTCGCGCGCGACCGAGCAGATCGTCGCGAACTGCTCGTCGCGCCTCCGTCCGGCGCCCACGTTTCCGGGGTTGATGCGGTACTTGTCGAGGGCCTTCGCCATCTCGGGGTACTTCGTGAGGAGGATGTGCCCGTTGTAATGGAAGTCGCCGACGAGGGGCGCGAGGCAGCCCGCGTCGAGGAGGCGCTTCCTGATCTCGGGGACGGCCCTCGCGGCCTCGTCGACGTTCACCGTGACGCGGACGAGCTCGGACCCCGCCTCCGCGAGCTCGATCGCCTGCCGGACCGTCGCGAGGACGTCGGCCGTGTCCGTGTTCGACATGGACTGCACGACGACGGGCGCGCCGCCCCCGACCCGCACCTTACCCACCCGTACGCCGACGGTCTCCCTGCGCGAGCGGATCGGGCGGATCGCTCCCTTTTGCATCAGAAGCTGACGTTCTTCAGGACGTCGAAGTAGAGGACGGTCACCATGACGAGGACGAGGAAGACGAACCCTGCCTGCAGGAGGCGCTCCTTCACCTTGAGCGAGAAGTCCCGCCGCGCGACCGCCTCGAGCAGCGTGACGAAGATCTGGCCGCCGTCGAGGAGCGGGATCGGCAGGAGATTCAGGATCCCGAGCTGGAGCGAGAGAATGCCCATGAGCAGGATGAGCGCCGACGGCCCCGAGCGCACGGCCTCGCCCGAGAATTTCGCGATGTCGATCGGGCCCGAGAGCTGGCGCATGGAGCCCGTGCCGCGAAAGAGGCGGCCGACGATCTGGCCCGTCACCTGCACCTGCCGCAGGTTCTCGCGCCAGGACGCCGCGAACGCCTCGGCGAGCGAATACCGGCGTACGACCGTCTCCTCCTTCGGCGCGAATCCGATCCGCCAGTTCTCGCCTTCCTTCACGGGCACGACGTTCAGCGTCATCGTCTTGCCGGCCCGGGACACGACCATCTCGATCGGCTTCGGCCCGTCCCTGTCGAAAGTCGATGCCGCCTCGCGAATGAAGCGCACGACCTCGAAGTAGAGGACGACGGGCTTGCCGCCGACGGAGACGATGCGGTCGCCGACCTGGAGGCCGGCCTTCGCGCCGGGGTAGCCCGGGACGACGCGGGCGACGACGGCCGGGATGTAGGGGTTCAGCCCCGTGTAGCCGATGTCGTATTTCGAGCGCGGCTCCGGCGTGAGCCGGAGCGTGAGCGGCTTTCCATCGCGCTCGATGCCGACCGTGAGCTCCTCGCGCGGGGCGAGCCCGGTCTCGAGCTCGACGTCCTCCCATGTCCTCACGGGCTTGCCGGAGATCGTCTCGATGCGGTCGCCCTCGCGGATTCCGGCCTTTTCCGCCGGGCTCCCGTGGTCGACCACCTTCACGACGGGGGCTTCACCTTTGTATTTCGAGACCTCGACGCCGATGAGGAAGGCACACGCGGTGAGGAGAAAGGCCAGAACGAGGTTCACGCCCGGGCCGGCGAAGAGGATGAGGAGGCGCTCGAGCCGCGTCCCGGGCTGCGTCACCGAGGCTTCGGCCGTGCCGTGCACGACGTCGCTCTCGTCCGGGCCGAGGCCGACGACCTTCACGTAGCCGCCGAGCGGGATGAGCGAGACCCGGTAATCGGTCTCGCGTCTCTTCCAGCCGAAGAGCCTCTTGCCGAATCCGAGCGAGAAGATCTCGACCGGAAACCTGAAGAGCTTCGCGATGAGGAAATGCCCTCCCTCGTGAAACACGATGAGGAAGGAGAGCACGAAGATCAGGGCGAGGATGTTGGTCGGAATGGTCATGAGGCCTCGTGGGTTCTACGAGGGGTAGGCACGGGCGGTTCCCGCGCGCGTGCTGGTTTCGAGCTGGGGAAGGAGCGCGGCGGCCTCGCGCCGCGCCCACGCGTCGGCCTCGAGCGCATCCGCGACGGAGGCCACGCGCACGACGGCGTGTCTGCCGAGGATGCGCGCGACCATCTCGACGATCGCCGGATACGGTATGCGACGGTCGAGGAACGCCTGGACCGCGACCTCGTTGGCGGCGTTGAGCACCGCCGGAGCCGAGCCGCCGGTCTCGAGCGCGGCGTACGCGAGACCCACGGCCGGATAGCGCGTCGGGTCGAGAGGGGAGAACTCGAGCCTTCCGAGCGCCAGAAGGTCGAGTCCCGTGAGCGGCGTCGCGACACGCTCGGGGTACGTGAGCGCATAGAGGATCGGAAAACGCATGTCGTTCGGCGACATCTGCGCGAGAACCGAGCCGTCCACGTACTCGACCATCGAGTGCACGATGGACTGGGGGTGGATGACGACGTCGATCTTCTTCCCCGGCACCCCGAACAGCCAGCGGGCCTCGATGACCTCGAGACCCTTGTTCATCATCGTGGCCGAGTCGATCGTGATCTTGGGCCCCATCTTCCACGTCGGGTGACGGAGGGCGTCGTCCACGGTGATCGCGCCGAACGTGGCGAAGTCGCGGGTGCGGAACGGCCCGCCGGACGCCGTGAGGACGAGCCTCTTCACCTCCCCGGGAGCTCCGGCGCGGAGCGCCTGATGCAGCGCGCAGTGCTCGGAATCCACGGGGAGGACCATCGCGCCGGAGGAGCGCGCCGCCGCCATGAGCGGCTCGCCCGCCACGACGTGGGTCTCCTTGTTCGCGAGCGCGAGCGTCTTCCCGAGCTTCACGGCCTCGTACGCGGGCGCGAGGCCGACCGAGCCCACGATGCCGCCGAGGACGACGTCCGCCTCCGGAAGCGTCGCGACGCCCACGAGGCCCTGGGGACCGAAGCCGACGGAAAGGCCGGGAAACTCCTGCCTCAGGCGCGCCGCGTCCTCGCGCGTCCTCACCGAGACGACCCTCGGGCGGTGCGCGGCGATCGCCGGCAGGAGCTTGTCCAGGTTCGAGCCGGCGGACATCGAGACGATCTCGAAGCGGTCGGGAAAATGCGCGGCGACCGACAGAACCGAGTCTCCGATGGAGCCCGTCGCGCCGAGGAGGGCGATGCGCTTTCTCATCGGGGCAGGGACTCCGGGAGGATCGTGAGAAGGAGAAGCACGGCCGGCGAGACGTAGAGAAGCGAATCGAGCCGGTCGAGGAGCCCCCCGTGGCCGGGCAGGATCCCGCCCGAGTCCTTCACGGCGCAGCTTCTCTTGAACGTGGACTCGACGAGGTCCCCGACGACGGCGAGGCCCGCGACGAGAAGGCCAGCCGCCGCGCCGAAAACCGCGGAGCGCGTGCCCCCGAGAAGGAGAGAGATCGCGAGACCCAGGACCGCTCCCCCCGCGAGCTGCCCGAAGAGCCCCTCGACGGTCTTATTCGGGCTGACGACCGGCGCGAGCTTTCTCCGGCCCCACTTCCGCCCGACGTAGTACGCGGCCGAGTCGCTGGCCCAGACGGTCGCGAGGACGAAGAACACCGGCTTCCAGCCGTGGGCCCTGAGACCCACCATCGCGCCCGCGCCGAGCGCGACGTAGAGCGTCGCGAATACGGACGACGCGGAGGACGCCAGGAGCACCGCCTCGCGCGGCGACGCGAACATGACGAGCGCCGGCAGCGCGAAGAGCGCGACGCCCGCGAGGACGACGAGCATGAGGAGAGAGGCCAGATAGGCCGCCGCGACGAGCGCCAGGAAGAGGCCGACGCCCGCGAATTTCGGCACGACCCACCCCGCTGCCTCGATGAGCCGGTAGAACTCGAGGAGCGCCAGGGTCGTCGCGGCGGCCACGAGAAGCGCCCAGGCCCAGAGCGGAGCCGCCACGAGCACCGCGAGGACCGCGGGGATGAGGACCGCGGCCGTGATCTCCCTCTGGAATCTCATCGTGACGCGGCCGCCGGATGCGGCGCCGGCGCCGCGGCCTCGTCCCGCCTTTCCTCCGCCTCCGAGACGCCTCCATACCGGCGCTCGCGCTTCTGGAACTCGGCGAGCGCCTCGAGGAAGTGCCTGGCCCTGAAGTCGGGCCACAGCACGGGCGTCACGTGGATCTCGGCGTACGCGATCTGCCAGAGGAGGTAGTTCGAGATGCGCATCTCGCCGCTCGTGCGGATGAGGAGATCCGGGTCGGGCAGGCCGGCCGTGTAGAGCTCGGCTTCGATCGCGGCCTCGTCGATCTCCTCGGGATCCAGCGCGCCGGCCTTCACCTTCTTCGCGAGCGCGCGCATCGCGTCGGCGAGCTCGGCGCGGCCCGAGTAGTTCAGGGCGATGTTGAAGATCATGCCCTTTCCGTTCGTCGTCGCGGCGAGCGCCTGCTCGAGCTCGCGCTGGACGGAGACATCGAGGCCGTCCATGCGCCCCACCACGCGAAAGACGATGTCGTTGTCGAGGAGCGTCTTGAGCTCCCGCCTCAGGTACTCCTTCAGGAGCGCCATGAGCGTCGCGACCTCGAGGTGGGGGCGCTTCCAGTTCTCCGTCGAGAACGCATAGAGCGTCAGCGCCGTGAGCTCGAGGCGCGCGGCCGTCTCGACCGTCGCACGCACGGAATCGATCCCGGCGCGGTGCCCTTCGACGCGCGGCAGGCGGCGCTGACGGGCCCAGCGCCCGTTTCCGTCCATGATGACGGCGACGTGCCGCGGAAGGCGGCCGAGGTCGAGAGCGTCGAGGAGCGCCCGGTCGGGTGAGCCCGGCGCGGCTATGGAGTCCTTGTCGATCATTGGCATCGGGGCCGAAGCAGGCCCCCGCGCGCGCATTCTATCCCGACGAAACGGGCGCGACGGCGCCGGCCGGGAGGTTGCCGGGAAGCGTCTCCGGGGGATACAGAACCGTCGCGAGCGTGAGGCCGCGCGCCTCCGCGGTCGGCCCGGGCCTCTCGGCGGCGTCCTCGGGACGAATGCGGCCCCGGCCCGCGTCCCGGAGCGTCCCCACGAGCCGGCGCGCCATGCCGCGGAGGAAGCCGTCGCCGGCCGCCGTGATGACGAGAAGAGAGCCTTCCTCTTGAACGTCCAGCCGCGCGAGCGTCCGCACGGTCGTTCGCGGGTCGGAGCCCGTGACGGAGAACGGGGCGAAGTCGCGCCGCCCGACGAGCGCCACCGCGGCGACGCGCATTGCCGCGACGTCGAGCGGCTCGGACGCCAGCGCCTCGACAAGACCACGGTGGGGATGGAGGAACTCGCCGCGGCGCAGGCGGTAGAAGTAGATCTTGCCGATCGCCGAGCGGCGGGCGTGGAAGTCGGGAGGAACCTCCGAGGCGGAGAAAACCCGCACGTCCCAGGGAAGCTTCGAGTTGAGAGCACGTAAGAGATTCTTAGAAGGTAAGAGGGGCGCGTCCTCGGGCAAATCGATGTGGGCGACCTGGGCGTCCGCGTGCACGCCGGAATCCGTCCGCCCCGCCCCGTGGACCCGAATCTCCTTCCCCAATATTTCCTTCAAAGAGAATTCCAGAACGCCCTGGACGGTGCGCGGCCGGGTGCCGTCCGCGCGGGGCGCCTGCACCTGCCACCCTTCGAAGAACGTCCCCAGGTACGCCAGCCCGAGCTTCAGCCTCATGACCGCGATTATCGGGTGCCGCGCTATCGTCGGCCCGATGGCCGACGTCCCCGCGCTCGTCGTCACCGAGATCTTCCGCAGCCTGCAGGGCGAGTCCACGTTCGCGGGCCTCCCCTGCTCGTTCGTGCGTCTGACCGGCTGCGGCCTGCGCTGCGCCTGGTGCGACAGCGCGTACGCGTTCCAAGGCGGAAAAACGATGCGGTTGGAGGAGATCCTCGCGGAGGTCGAGCGTCTCGGCGCGCCTCTCGTCGAGCTGACGGGCGGCGAGCCGCTCGAGCAGGAGGGGTTCTATCCCCTCTCCGCCGCGCTCTGCGACCTCGGGTACACCGTGCTCGTCGAAACCGGGGGGCACGTCCCGGTCGGCCGCGTCGACCCGCGCGTCCTCAAGATTCTCGACGTGAAGTGCCCCGGCTCGGGCATGGAGTCACATAACGACCTCGAGAACCTGAAGCTCCTCGGTCCGAGGGACGAGATCAAGTTCGTCGTCAGGGACCGCAGCGATTTCGACTGGGCTCTCGCTTTCGTCGAGACGCACCGCCTCGACGAGAGATACACCGTCCTGATCTCACCCGTCTTCGAGGGGGCGACGTCTTCGGTCGCGGCGGACGTCGCGGAGTGGGTGCGGGACGCGAAGAGAAATCTGCGGCTGAATCTCCAGGTGCACAAGCTGCTCTGGGGGGACGTTCCCGGAAGATGAGAGAGAAGCCGATTCCCGCCGCGCCGGCGATGGGGCACCGCTCGAGTGTCCTTCTCCTCTCCGGCGGCCTCGATTCCGCGACGTGCCTCGCGCTCGTCTCCCGCTGGGGCTGGACGGTCCATGCGCTCTCCTTCGACTACGGCCAGCGCCACCGCGTCGAGCTCCGCGCGGCGCGCGCACTCGCGCGGAAGTACCGGGTCGCCTCGCATCGCGTGATCGCGATCCCGGCCCTCGGCGCCCT
>Ga0335077_10009011_pt1 | contig 12376 bp, 7 predicted proteins | sample Lox_Sample_31_FD_207151 | JGI IMG/M metagenome (GOLD analysis project Ga0335077, IMG submission 207151) | Soil microbial communities from Loxahatchee National Wildlife Refuge, Florida, United States - Lox_Sample_3.1 | ecosystem: Environmental > Terrestrial > Soil > Wetlands | place: USA: Florida...
CATGATCTGGTAGCAGCGCTCGAATCGTTCGTCCACCCAGCTCGAAACATACGACAGTCCATCCGGCGCCATCCGGCCTCTGTCCCGAAACCGGCGGTAGACCGCTACGGCATCTTTGAAGTGCTCCACGACCATGTAAAGGGTGCCCGGCATGTTGCTGCGCCTCGATTCTGCGGGGTAGGCCCTCGGACAGTGCTCAAGAGCCGCGGGCCCTACCGATTGTACGCCCTATGAGGTCTGCGAAGCTGCGCCTGGTGGAATCCCGGCGGTAAACATGAGAAGCAAATTATCGGTCTTGATTATCCTTTATCGAAGCAGATGCCGCGGTGGAGGCGCCATTAACTCCGGAATTTTCTGGATAGTTAATTTATTGTCCGGCGTGCCGAAAGTAACAATGAATGCGGTTCGGGGTCCTGTATGATTAGTGGTCAGGAGCTCCGGAAGAGGGTGACTCCCGGAGACTGAATCCCCGACATGGAAGCTTGTCAAGTCAGCCCGGGTGAGAATGTGTCTGGCCAGCCGGCCTCATCGCCCGCGGCGGTTCACACCGGTGAACTGTGCACAGCACAAATCCAGCTCCGGCAGGTATTGGAAAAGTGAATCCGCAGGTCGAAAAGCTCCTGGAGGCGACGGCGCGAATCCCTTCAGACAGGCGGACGAAGATTCTGGAGCGGGAGTGCCCCGACCCGGCGATGAGAGCCGAAGTGGCGGCTCTGTTGCAATACGCAGATGATGCGGAATGCTACTTCGACAATGTCATCCAGGGCGTTGCCACATCGTTGCTGACCAGGCTGGAGCCTTCGCCGGGCGACATCATCGGCAGCTACCGGATCATCCGGCCGATCGGTCATGGCGGTATGGGTAGTGTGTATCTCGCGGAGCGCTCCGATGGCGAGATCGAGCAGAACGTAGCCATCAAGCTGCTGCGCGCCGACACCCATCGCGCGGGATGGCGGGGGCGTTTTCTGAAGGAGCGGCAACTGCTGGCCTCGCTGCATCACCCCTCGGTGGTCCACGTGGTGGATGCCGGGCACACCGCGGACGGGCGTCCATTCCTGGTGATGGAGCACGTGGACGGGGTTCCGATCGACCGCTACGCCGCCGGTATCGAGGTGAGAGAGCGGCTGAAGCTGTTTGTGCGAGTGTGCGAGGGTGTGGCGTATGCGCACCGCCAGTTGATCATTCATCGCGACCTGAAGCCGTCGAACATCCTCGTAGACAGAGCGGGGCAACCGAAACTGCTGGATTTCGGGATTGCCAAACTGCTGGATGAGACCGGGGAGGTGACGCAGTTAGCGGACCAGTTGCTGACACCGAATTACGCCAGCCCGGAACAATTGCGAGGGGAGGCGCAGAGCACGGCCACGGATGTGTACTCGCTGGGCGCGGTGCTCTACAAGCTGCTCGCCGGGTCGGCGCCGCGGGAGGGAGCGGGGCGAAACGGCAAAGAGGATGTGACGCCTCCGAGCCGGTTGAATCCCCAGGTGCCGCGGGATATGGACTTTGTGATTGCCAAGGCGCTGCGCCCGGAGCCTGAGCACCGCTATGGATCGGTGGATGAGTTTGCGAACGATGTCCGGGCGGCGCTGGAGCGGAGGCCCGTAGATGCGCGAAACGGCGATGCGTGGTACCGGGCGCGCCGGTGCCTGAGCCGGTACTGGATACCGGCCGCGGCTGGTGTGATGGTCGTGGCGAGCCTCTCGGTGGGTCTGTGTGCAGCGCATCGGGAGCGCCGGATCGCGGAACGCCGATTCACAGAGGTCCGGCAACTGGCCAACAAGCTATTTGACATCGACATTCAGGTGGCCCAGTTGCCGGGCAGCTCGAAGACGCGGCAGTTGATTGTGGACACGGCGCTGGAGTACCTGAAACGGGTGAGTGTTGACGTGCGCATGGAGCCCGCGCTGGCTTTGGAACTCGCAACGGCTTATATGCGGGTGGCACGGGTCCAGGGCGTGAATATATCTCCCAACCTGGGTCAAACCGCCCAGGCGGAACGCAATGCGCAAAAGGCGCAGGAACTCATCGATTCCGTGCTGGCGGCGCAGCCGCGAAATCGCACCGCGCTGCTGCGAGCGGGCCAGATCGCGCACGATCGTATGATCCTGGCAAGCGATGCTGGCGGCGGCGCCGACGTGTTGCGATTCGCGGGCCTGTCGGTCGACCGGCTCAATCAGTATCTCAGCCTCGGAACACTGAACGCGTCGCCGGACCACATGGAAGCGCAGCAGGTGATCATCGCGCTGATGAATTCGGCGAATCAATACATGAAGGCCGACCGGTTCGATGACGCGATCCGGATTGCCGGGCAGTCCATCGGGATCGCGCGCGCGACGAACTGGCCGACGCAAGCCGGGGCCGCCTTGATGATCGTCGCTTTTGCGCATCGGGCGAGAGGGGAGTTGGACGAGGCGCTTCAGGCGATTCAGGAGTCCGTGCGGCTGCTGAAGCCCGACGAGGGCGAGAGCCGCACGGGCAGGCTACAGCCATACGCCTTGGCCTTGATCCGGGAGGGGCAGATCCTTGGGGAAGACCAGGCGATCAGCTTGAACCGGCCCGCTGAGGCCGCTGCCTGCATACAACGCGCTCTCGATGCAAGCGAGCCCATGGCGCACCGCGACCCCAGCGACTTCCAAAGCCAGCATAGGGTCTTTAGTGCCGAGGTCAAGCTCGCGGGTATCCTGCGGCACACGAATCCGGCCCGTGCGGCGGAACTCTACGACGACGCGATTCACAGAATCGCGGGCGCCATCGACAACGGCTCAACGCTGCGCAACGAGGCCGGCGCGCTGGCGGCGTCGGTCTATCCCCTGCTACAACTTGGCCGCCGCGAGGAGGCGCATTCTCGTCTGCAGCAGGCTCTGGATCGCCTGGCGCGCGCGAAGCAGTACCCCGCTCCGAAAATCGATCTGGGCTCTGCCGCCGACGACACGCTCCGCGCGCAGGCGGAGTTGGAGGCGGTGCGCGGGGATTTCCGGCGCGGCGCCGAGGTCTACGATGAGCTGCTGCGTTTGATCGGCGCCGCCAGTCCGAAGCCGCAGACGCGGCTCGAGGACGCAGTGGGACTCTCGAATCTCTACAGAGACGCGGCGCGCCTTCACCGGCGGGCGGGACAGGCCGAAGCAGCCGCCCGGCTGGAGGCACTCCGGCGGGACCTCTGGCAACCTTGGAGCGCCAGGCTACCCAACAACGTTTTCATCCGCCGGCAAGCCGAAGCGGCCGGATTGCGGTAGTGCGGGCGACTGCCCCCCGCCCTGCGGGCGGAGAATCGATCGTCCGTCCCACGGGTTTGCTAAGATTGCCGTTTTCGCGGGGCAATCATGATTCAGGAATTGATTCTTCACTCGGTCAGCTACTCCGGATCGTGGGGTCAGCATGCGCTTACGGTCGAGGAGTTTGTCGACAAGGCCGCCGACCTCGGCTACGAGGGGGTGATGTTCATGGCCAAACGCCCGCACCTCTCAGTCCTGGACTGGGATCTCGCGGCGCGCCGCCGGCTTCGTGCCAGGCTGGAGAGCCGCGGATTATCGACCATCTGCATCGCGGGCTACACCAATTTCACCGCCGACCTGGAGCACGGGGACATTCCGCATCGGGAGATTCAAATCCGCCATGTCGCGGACCTGGCGGAGATGGCGTCCGATCTTGGCGGCAGGCTGGTCCGCGTGTTCACGGGATACGAGAGTGCCGCTGCCACTCCCCACGCGCAGTGGAAGATGATTGTGAGTTCGCTGCGCGAGTGCGCCCGCCGGGCGGCTCAGGCCGGGGTGACGATCGGCGTGCAGAACCACCACGATCTCGCGAGCGGCTTCGAGAGCCTGGAGGATCTCATCCAGGAGGTGGACGAGCCGAATTGCCGGGCGATGTTCGATGCCTGGGCGCCGGCGTTGCAGGGCGCCGACCTGGCTGCTGCCGCGGCGCGACTCGCTCCCCGGTCTGTGCATACAACCGTGGCTAACTATCAAGTCCGGCCCCGCTACAAGTACGTACCCGAGCTTGTCAACTACGTGAAGCAGACGCCGGAAGTTCAGGCGGTGCCGATCGACGAAGGATTCATCGACTACAAGGCGTTTTTCTCCGCTCTGGAGGCCGGCGGCTACAGTGGAACTGTCGCCTACGAGATGTGCTCGCCGCTTCGCGGAGGAGGTGGAATCGAAAACCTGGACTGCTACGCGCGGAAGTTTTTGGAATTCATGGCTGCGTTCCGGCGGGCGCGAGCATCGGAATTCTGCTAGCTTATGCTCATGAACCGCAGGCAATTGCTCACCACGCTAACCGCGGGACCCGTGGCGGTGCAACTCGAGGCCCAGTCTGCACCGGGGCTGCGTTTCCGCGCGGGGTTGGTTGCGTACTCCTATCGGAAAGAGCTCGCGGAGAAGACCATGTCGTACCAGGATCTGATCCGCCGGGTTGCGGACTGGGGTCTCGACGGACTCGACTGCACAGTCTACTGGTTCCCGGACAATTCTCCGGAGTACCTGGCTTCGCTGCGCAATACCGCATTCAGGAATTCGGTCGAAATTTACAATGCCGGCGTGCGGGTCCAGCTTGCACAGCCCACGCCGGAGTTGCAGCTCGCCGAGTTTGCAAATATTCGCAAGTGGGTGGATGTAGCCGAGAGGCTGGGAGCCTCGCACGTCCGGGTCTTTGGAGGCAATGTCCCCAAGGGCGCAACCGAGCGGCAGGCCATCGCCTGGGCTGCGGAGGTCCTGAAGCGCGGTGCGGAATACGCCGGTACGAAGGGCATCATGCTCGGCGTCGAGAACGACTATGGGCTAACCGTGGAACCGGGACCCACCGCTGCCATCGTGAAACAGGCGGCATCACCCTGGGCCGGCATAAATGCCGACACCGGCAATTTGCGCACCGACGGCTACGCGCAACTGAGAACGCTACTGCCGTATGTGAGCAGCGTGCACCTGAAGAGCCAGGTTTCCACGCCCGACGGCAAAAAGGAGCCGGCCGACTGGACCCGCCTGCTGGAGATTCTGGGTGGCTCGGGCTATCGGGGCTACGTGGGTCTGGAGTATGAAGGCACGCAAGCCGACGCCGAGATCCCTCGCCTGGCAGCGGAACTGCGCACGGTCGTCAGGAAGCTGTCGCTATAGGCCATGGAGTGGGAGATGCGGATATGAAGCGGTTGTTTCTCATGCTGGCGGTGACGGCCGGCTTGTTGCTGGGACAGGCCAGGGGCCCCCTCGCCGGCGTTTGGCAGGTCGTCGAACGAAGCACTTCCGGACCGCGGGCGGCGACGAACAGCAACCCGCAGCCGGGCCTGTTCCTGTTCACCGAAAAGCACTACAGCATCGTCTACGATCACAGCGACACGCCCCGGCCCGATGTAGATTTCTCGACGGCGTCGGACGCGGAGAAACTGGCCGTGCTGATGCCGATGCAGGCGCAGTCGGGAACGTACGAGATCTCGGGCGCGACCGTCACGCTCCATCCCGTGGTGGTCATGATTACCCGGTACCTGCACTCCGGCTATTCCCCAAAGTTCACTTTCCAGGTGGAAGGCAAGACGCTGGTGATGACCCAGATTCAAAGTCCGAACGGACCCGTGGCAAACCCCGTTACGACGAAATTGACTCGCGTCGAATAAGAGGAGTCCATGCCGCCGATGCTATACTTCGGGTGAAACCAGAACCTCGTGCCGACCCGAGTGCCCAACCGCCTGCTGGCAGCAGAACGCAGAAGAAAGATCTTAGACCTGCTCGAGAGCGAAGGCCGTGTTACCGTCTATGACCTGGTCAGGCGTTTTCATGTGTCTTCGGTGACGATGCGCGCCGATCTCGACGGCTTGGCAGAGGAGGGTGCGCTGGTCCGGTCGCACGGCGGGGCGGTGCGACGGCTGGATCCTGTCCAGGACTACTCGGTGGCGTTCAAGGAGACCATTCATCACGCCGAGAAAGTACGGATCGGGCAGGCAGCGGCTGCGCTGCTGAAATCCAACCAGACCATCATTCTGGATTCCGGCACAACCACACTGGAGGTGGCGCGTCACATCAAACAGCAAAAAGTAACAGGGCTGACCGGAATTACCAACGCGTTGAACATTGCAAGCGAACTGGCAGATGCACCAAATCTGTCGCTGATCATGGTTGGCGGTCTGCTGCGGCAAGTGTCGAACTCGTTCGTAGGCCCGCAGGCCGAGCGGATGCTGGCGGCATTGCACGCGGACCATCTTTTCCTCGGAGTGGATGGCTTCGACCTCGCAGCCGGACCGACAACGCCGGACATCCTGGAGGCGCAACTGAACCGCCTCATGATCACCGTGTCGACCGAGGTGACGATCGTCGCCGATTCGAGCAAGATCGGCAGAAGAAGCCTGTCCAGCATCGGGGACCCCTCCACGATCCACCGCCTGATCACGGACAACCGCATTCCACCGGAAATCGAGCGGGCAATCCGGGTGAAGGGAATCGGGTTGATCGTCGTCTGACCGTTCCGATTTGCTTTTGCTTGCGAATTGCTTTGATATCTATCTCTTGTGTTGTAAACTGAGGTGACCGTGGATTCATGAGAGCCGCAAAGGAACGACGGCTATTGGTGGAAGAGCGCAGGCGAAGGATCCTGCAGATGCTCGAGGAACGGGGGCGGGTGACCGTCAACGAGCTGGTGGGGGAATTCGGAGTCACCACGGTAACCGTGCGCGGAGACCTGGACGCACTGGCCAAGTCCCGGTCGTTGCAGCGGTCGCACGGCGGCGCTGTCCGTGTGCTGGGAACCTCTCCCGACTATCCGGTGCGGTTCAAAGAGGCTTTGCACCAGGAGGAGAAAGCGCGCATCGGCCTGGCGGCGGCACGCCTGGTAAAGCCGGATCAGACGGTGATTCTGGACTCCGGCACCACCACGCGGGCAGTCGCGCGGGCTTTGAAGAGCCAGGGCCCGGGTCCGTTTACGGTAATCACCAACTCGCTCGATATCTCCATGGATCTGGCGGACTTGCTGCAGGCATCCGTGATTCTCGTGGGTGGCCTGCTGCGCAAGGTGTCCAGATCGTTTGTGGGACCGCAGGCGGAACAGATGATGCATCAGATCCATGCCGACCACCTGTTCCTCGGCGTGGACGGCATTACCCTCGATGCCGGTCCATCGACACCGGACATCCTCGAGGCCCAGTTGAACGCCCTGATGGTGCAGGCCGCCGGCGAGGTCACGATCGTCTGCGACGCATCCAAGTTTGGCCGGCGGAGCCTTTCCGTGATCTGCCCGATGCGATCGGTCCGCCGCGTGATCACGGACAGCCGCATCCCTCCGCCGACGGTACGAGAGTTGGAACAAATGGGCGTAGAAGTCATCGTCGCCTGACGCGTTCTCAGAATACTTCTAGAAACCTTCACTTCGTGTGTTAAGATGTTTTCGGTATATTTCTTTTGCTTTTTGATGGTTTCGTTTTGCTGGTTGTGAACTGTTAGGGGTACTCGGGTTTATGGGCCTCAAACCGGATCGTGAAGCCGGCCCGTCGGCCGGGTCCCCGTCGGACGTTTGGCTGGAAGAACTGGCCGGCCGCGTTCCGGCGCTGGCGAGCCTCCTGGATGCCCCGCCAGAGCGGCAGATCGCACTCGGATATCGCCATACCTTGCGCGAGATTTGCCAGCAGCCCTCCACCTGGTTGGAGACCTGCGAGAACGCGTTAGAGGGCCGAACGGCTCTGGCGCGCGCAGTTTACGATACGAAGCAGGCGGCGGCGCTGGTGCTGACCGGCTCGGGCAGCTCTCTGTACGTCGGTGATTGCCTGGTGTTGCCCTTGCAGGGATCCCTTGGTGTCCCGGTTGCGAGCCTATCCGGGGGACAACTTCTCACCGACGGCATCCGGGTACTGCCTCCATGTACACCGCGTCTGATCGTCTCCTTCGCGCGCTCCGGCAACAGCCCGGAAAGCTGCGGCGTCGTCGACCACCTTTTAGAGGAAGATCCATCCTGCCGCCATCTGGCGATCACCTGCAACCGTGCTGGGAAACTGGCCACTAGCTATCGCGGCAACCCGCGCGTTACTGCGTTGACCCTGGCGGACCGGACGTGCGACCGCAGCCTGGTAATGACCAGCAGCTTCACGAACATGGTGCTGGCCGGCCTTTCGCTGGCATACTTCGAACAGGCGGCCGAGTACCGGCGCGTGACCGCAGCATTGGCCTCCGCTGCCCGTGCGCTGTTGCTTTCGCATACGGGATGCCTGGCTGAAATGGCTCGCAAGCCTTTCACATCTGCGGTTTTTCTGGCAAGCGGGCCCAGTTTCGGCGCTGCCAGGGAGTCGGCCCTGAAGCTGCTCGAGAGCACCAGCGGAAGGGTGAGGGCGTTTGCCGAGACCTACCTCGGGCTACGCCACGGCCCGATGGCGGCGGTACACGACGACACGCTGCTGGTCTGTTTCCTCTCCTCCAACCCGCTGGTAAGGGCATACGAGTTCGATCTCATCGAAGAACTGGATCGCAAGAAGCTTGGGCTAGCCAAAGTGATCGTGGGCGAGGATCTCCCTGCCGGGTTTTTGAATCCTCAGGACCTCGCGGTGGCATGCTCGGGCATGGCGGCCGCGGGCGACGACGCGGCGCCGGTTCTGCACGTTCTCGCCGGGCAGTTAATGGCTTTTTTCCGATGCATGCACGAAGGGCTGCATCCGGACGCACCCTCGGTCGATGGCGTCATCAGCCGGGTGGTCGAGAATTTCTTCATTCACCGGTCCTTGCCTTCAGGCGCTGGGACGGATCGGGGGCCAGTGCCGACTGCGGGACCGGTTGCGGAAGAATTCGACTGAGCTCCTGCCGACCCTTCAGCGTTTTTTCCTTTTTCTGTCTTTTCCATTGCTTTCTTCCCTTCTTTATGTTACGTTTCTGGCAAGGTTTTCCGATGGGTTGGTAGGGGCTTGCCAGAACCATGGCTATCCCTTGGAAAGGAGTCGGAAATGAGTTTGCGCCTGAACTTGCGGTTTTTGTCCAGGACGAGCGGGGTGATCCTCGTCTTGTTTGCGCTATTGGCCGTCCCCGCCTGGCCTCAATCCAGTAATGGCAGCGTTCGCGGAATCGTTCAAGACTCGACGGGCGCCGTGATTCCGAATGTCACCGTGGTCCTGACCAATACGGTGACCGGCGTCGAGCTGCGGACCGTCAGCAACGCGGTGGGGCTCTACGTGTATCCTGCCGTGATTCCGGGTCCCTATAAGGTAGTTGCCGAGTTTGCCGGAATGAGCAAATTCGAAGCCACGGTTGAGGTGCGGACACAGCTATCTTCAACCGTTGATATTACTTTTCAGCCCGCGGGGACGAAAACCGCGGTGACCGTGCAGGACGCGACTCCCGTAGTCATCGCCGACTCGGCTTCACTGGGCCATACGCTGGAACGTACGCGCATCGAGCAGTTGCCCATCAACGGCCGCAACGTCATGAACCTGATGTACACGGTTCCCGGAGTGACGTTCGATAACGGCGGCAACCTGCGCACGTTCGGCGGCCGCATCGGGACGCATGACGTCATTCTCGACGGCTCGGCCCTGACCGACGAGGTGTACGGCTCGGGCACCATCGGCCGTCCTCCCAGCCTGGACAGCATCCAGGAGTTTCAGGTGGAGGTCAACGCGAGCTCCGCCAAGTTCTCGCGGCCCACGAACGTGATCATGGTGACGCGGGGCGGCTCGAACCAGATTCACGGATCTTTGTTTGAGACCAACCGGGATTACGGCTACGGCGTGGCCCGCGCCCGCGACAACTTCACTAACACGGCCGCCAAGCTGATCCGTAACGAATTCGGCGGCTCGGTAGGCGGGCCGGTCTGGATTCCGAAGGTCTACAACGGCAAGAACAAGACGTTCTGGTTCTTTTCCTATGAAGGATACAAGCAGCGTACCGGCTCCTTCGGCAACTACCGGGTTCCCACCGATGCCATGAAAGCTGGAGATTTCTCCAACCTGGTCAGTTCCGCGGGTACGCTCCAGACCCTCTACGACCCGCTGACCACCGGGACGGCCGCCAACAATTATGCCCGCACGCCTTTCATGTACAACGGGAAGATCAACAACATCGACCCGTCACGGATCAGCCCGCTGATGAAGTACATCTACGGCGACTTGCCGGAACCGAACATCCCGAATGTGAATCCGGTGCTGGGCACCAACTTCAGCGCGCCCAATCCGAACATTCAGGATCAGTTCACCCTTTCCGCAAGGTTCGACGAGCGCATTACGCCGAAGGACCTGGTGTGGGGCCGCTTCACCTATGCCAACGGCACCACGTATCGGCCGAATGCGGGCGGCGTGCCCACGCTTGACGGGTTCGGCAACTCCCGCACGGACACGCTGCCCAACATGAGCGGAGCCGTGGACTACAACCGCACTTTTTCATCGACTCTGTTCAACGAGTTCATGTTCAGCGCCAGCCGCACGGTTTCTACCAGTTTCTCGGGCGATCCTTCTGTAAACTACGCTGGCCAACTCGGTCTGCCGAACCCCAACGCCCAGCCCGGTTACCCGGTGATCAACAACATCGGAGTGGGCACGGGGACCGGCAGCAACTACTTCCAGCCGGTGAACTGGAACCTGCGATACTTCAACTATTTCATCCTGGAAGACAACGCCACCAAGGTAAGAGGCAAACACGAGATCCAGTTCGGCGTTCACCTCCGCGCCGACCGCAACAACTGGACACCGCAGCAGCAGCGCACCGCCGGGGCGGAGACCTTCCAGGCCAACACCACGCAGCTCTATGACCCGGCCCACAGCTCGGCAACCAACCGCGTGGCGCTGGGCAACACCGGCAACGTAGCCGGAGCGGCTTATCTCGGGTACGCGATTTACGAGGTCCGCGTGGCCAAGGGAATGTACTACTTGAGGCAAAACGAAGATTCGGGATACGTTCAGGACAATATCCGGGTCACGAACCGCCTGAAGCTGAACATGGGCCTGCGCTGGCAGTTCACGCCGTATCCGTCCGACAAGTACAACGAATGGTCCAGTTTCGACCTGAAGAACATGGCCATCGTCCTGGGGCAGGACTTGAACACCATGTACCGTGTGGGAGCGACCACCCCGGCCCTGATCAACACCCTGAAGGCTGCCGGCGCCAAATTCGAGACCCCGCAGCAGGCGGGCCTGCCGAACAAGATGGTCAACAACAACTACCACGATGTCGGGCCGCACCTCGGGTTCGCATATCGCGCATTTGACGGGGCGAAATCCTTTGTCCTCCGCGGCGGGATGAGCCTGAACTACTACTGGCAGCCGATGTACGGCTGGAACGACCGGATGCGACTGAACGCGCCGTTCGCCGGCTTCTATCAGAACTACGCGCTGAGCTCGGCCGGGCAATCCCCTGACGGCCTTTCGAACTACGGCCTGGTCAGCGTTCCCACTATCGTAGCCGGGAAGAACAGCCAGAATGCCGTGAGCTTCGACAATCCGCAAGGAATCACCATCGGCGGAGATTCTTTCCGGGCCTCGTGGTTCGATCCCAACCAGCCCAGTTCGCGGGTGTGGGATTACAATCTGACCGCCGAAAAAGAGATCATGAAGGACACTCTCCTGCGCGTGGCTTATGTGGGCAACCACTCCACCCACCTGGACAGCTACGACGATCTCAACGCTCAGATACCGACTTACGTCTGGCTGATGACCACGCACACGATGCCTCCCAACGATCCGAATTCCAACGCGGAGATCCGGCCGCTCAACACCGGGGGCTTGCCTTATGGCGATCTTCAGTTGTACGGCAAGAACGGCTGGGGCTGGTCGAACGGAATCCAGGCCGAAGTGGAGCGGCGCTTTTCGAAAGGCGCGGCTTTCCAGGTGATGTACATGTTCGTGAACTCGACCAAGGCGGCCAATCACGGCTGGTATTACGATTCGGCGGTGGAACCGGTAACCTCGTTCCTGCCCGGTACCGTCCCCACCGACGAACAGCAGAGGATGCGGCTGCTGATGTACGGCCGCGACACGACAGTCCCTCAACACGAAATCCGCTGGAACTGGATTGTGGATCTGCCGTTCGGCAAAGGCAAGCCCCTCGGGAGGAACGCCCACGGTGTCTTGAATGCGCTGATCGGTGGATGGCAGGTTTCCGGTCTAGGCCGCTGGAACACCAACTGGTTCATGCTGCCCACCAACAATTTTCCGACTGGAGTTCCTGTTCAGTATTACGGTCACAAGTATCCCATCCAGGACTGCCGGAGCGGACAGTGCCGTCCCGGATACCTGATGTGGAACGGATACATTCCGGCCATGCAGATCAACAGCCACGATGCACACACCGGCTTGCCGAACGGCGTGGAGGGAGTGCCTGCGGACTACAAACCGGCGGTCGCGCCGCTATGGCCGTACCCGGCGGATTACTACAGCCGCAGCGCGGCCACCGATCCGAACTTCAACTACTACGGCACGAACACGGTCTGG
>Ga0335077_10009012_pt1 | contig 12376 bp, 12 predicted proteins | sample Lox_Sample_31_FD_207151 | JGI IMG/M metagenome (GOLD analysis project Ga0335077, IMG submission 207151) | Soil microbial communities from Loxahatchee National Wildlife Refuge, Florida, United States - Lox_Sample_3.1 | ecosystem: Environmental > Terrestrial > Soil > Wetlands | place: USA...
ACCGGCGCGCCCTTTGTCCTGCAGTGGTAGCGGTACGATCATGGGTAGGAGGCATTAGGTGTCGGAACCGGTGGATGACGGCCAGCCTGAAGGCAGTGGCCAGCCCAGAACCAGTGACCAGCGCGGTAGCGGCGGTCAGCCTAGAACCAACGGCCAGCCAGGCGGTCGCGGCCAGTCGCGCAAGGTCAACGACCCCATCGCCGATTTCCAGCGCTGGCTGATGCGCGCCGGCGCGCGCAGTATGGCTAACCAGGTCGCCGACCAGGTCCGCAGGACGGTGGGCCAGGAGCGGCGCGCCCGCGGTGACGTCTGGGACACGGCCACCAACGAGCTGCCGCCCGACGAGCCGCCCGAGTGCCAGTGGTGCCCGGTCTGCCAGGCGGCCCGTGCGGCCCGGCTGTCCGGTCCCGGCCTGATGTCCAGCGTCGCTGACGTTGGCGGAGCCCTGGCGTCCATGGCTCAGGACGCCTTTTCCGCCTTCGAGCAGATCATGAAAGCCCAAGATCAAAATCGTTCTACGGAACGGACCGGGGTAAAACCTCCCTCGCCCAAGCCGGACAGCCTCAAGCCGGACAGCCTCAAGCCGGACAGTCTCAAGCCGGACAGTCTCAAGCCGGACAGTCTCAAGCCGGACAGTCTCAAGCCGGACAGTCTCAAGCCGGACAGCGGAGACTCCGGCCAGTGAGCCTGGCCATCGGCGTCGATGTCGGTGGTACCAAGGTTGCGGCAGGAGTGGTCGACGAGAACGGCCGGATCCTCGCGAAGCTGAAGAGGTCAACCCCGGCCGCCAGCCCGTCGCTGACCGAACAGGCGATCGCCGACGTGGTGACCGGGCTGCTGGCGGACCACCAGGTCACGGCCATCGGGCTCGGTGCCGCCGGGTTCGTCGACGGCGCGCGCGCCACCATACTGTTCGCGCCGAACCTGGCCTGGCGTGATGAACCGCTCAAGCAGCGGGTCGAGGAGCGCCTCGGTCGCGCGGTCGTGGTGGAGAACGACGCGAACGCCTCGGCCTGGGCGGAGGCGCGGTTCGGCGCGGCCCGTGGCTACTGTGACGCCATGCTGGTGGCGGTCGGGACCGGGATCGGGGCGGCGATCATCATCGGCGGTGAGCTGTACCGCGGCCGCTGGGGGATCGCGGGCGAGCCAGGCCACGTCCGGGTGGTCCCCGACGGCCGGCTGTGCGGCTGCGGGAACCGGGGCTGCTGGGAGCAGTACGCCAGCGGCAATGCCCTGGTCGCCGAGGCGCGCGAGTTCGCCAGGCGCAGCCCTAAGGGCGCCATGAGGCTCCTCCAGCTGGGCGGGGGAGTACCCGAGGGCATTTCCGGCCCGGAGATCACCCAGGCCGCGACCGAGGGCGACCCGGCCGCGCTGCTCTGTTTCCAGACCGTGGGCGGCTGGCTCGGCCAGGGCCTGGCCGACCTCGCCGCGGTGCTCGATCCGGCCTGCTTCGTGATCGGCGGCGGCGTGTCCGAGGCGGGTGAGCTGCTGCTCGACCCGGCTCGGATGGCGTTCGAACGCGCCCTGACCGGGCGCGGCCACCGGCCGTTCGCGGAGATCAGGGTCGCGCAGCTCGGGGAGGACGCGGGCATCGTCGGCGCCGCCGACCTCGCCCGGGAGGCTGTATTTCCCCCCGTCCGCCGCGCCTCTTGACCCGCCGCCTTCCCTCGTCGCTCCTTCGTCGCTCCTCAGTCCAGGCGTCGGCGGCGCCTTTGGCTCACGGGGTCCCCTAGACCACCGCGCCGTCGTCCCCGTCGTCCGGGCCCCCTGGGCCGGGCTCGTGCATGCGCAGCACGAGGGTGGCGAACCCGGCTACGAACGCGGCGACCGCGCAGAACGCCGCCAGACCCGACACCGACCAGCCTGCCGCGGTGGCCACGATTAGATAGCCCGGCCCGCCGAACAGCGCCGCCCAGGCCCCCTTGGCCACCGGGTCCAGCTTGGGCAGCGGCGGCGGGGCCGGCGGGATGAAGTGCCCTTCGTCGTCCGTCGGCGCGCCGTCCAGCGGGACGCCGCGCGCCGCGGGCCCGCGGATCGTGCGCGGTACCTGTATCACCTCGGGGTCAAGCGGGCCGTCAGCTCCCAGCCTTCCGTGCCGTCCGATGGCCTCGCCTGCGCCACCCGCCTCGCCACGAAACCCGTCCCCCCCGTGTTTCCCGTTCGGCCCGGCCGCACCGTGGTCGCCGCTGGCCGCGCCGTGGTCGCCGCTGGCCGCGCTAAGCTCCCCGTCGGCCCCGTGGCGTCCGGGCTCCGCGCCTCCGGCATGCCGTCCGGGCTCGCCGCCAGCCGCATGCCGCCCGGGCTCCTCGGTCAGGCCGTCGGCGTCAGGCGCCCGGTGCTTCCCGTCCAACCCGCGTGCTTCCTCAGCCCCGTTAGCGCCGTCGGTCTCGCCTGCTGGCTCGGCCGGCATGTCCTCGCGGGCCGGCCAGGGCACGGGCTGCTGGGCGGCCAAGGGCGCATCGAACCGGGCCACAAGGTCACGCCATGCCGCGTCCTCGTCGCGCTCTCTGCTGTCGGTGTTATCCCAGTCCGGCACGTCCCCACCGCTACGTATCGAAGCCTGCCCTCCACGATAGCCGCCCCCGGTCCGGTGCCGGGAGGATAAATCCCCGGATGAGACCACCTATCCGGCGTGATCCTGCACGAACTTGACGCTGCCCTCGAAGATCTTCTCCGCGTCGTTATCGAGGGTCGCGACGTGATAGCTGTCGGCGCACTCGCGCACGGTGACCTGGTCCTCGCGCAGACCCTCGAGCAGCACCTTCATGCTGGCCGGCCCCACTACATGGTCGACCGTGCTGCGGTAGACGAGTACCGGCTGCGTGACGTCATCCAGCTGCCGGGCGGTCGCGTCCCACAGCTGCGGCAGCGTGGCCGCCGCGCGGACCGGCACCCGGTTGTAGCCGATCTCGTGCGCGTCCGGCTTCTTGATGTCGCTGGCGACGCCGGGCAGCGACCGCAGTACGTGCTTGAGCACCGGAGCGAGCAGGAACAGCTTGGTGTCCGGCGCCAGCGACGGGTTGACCACGACCAAGCCGCGCACCGCGCTGCCGTGGACTTCGGCCAGGCGCAGCGCGAGGCAGCCGCCCATCGACAGCCCGAAGACGAAGGTCTGCTCGCACCGGCTCGCCAGCGAGCCGAACGCCCGGTCCACCTCGCCGTACCAGTCCTGCCAGCTCGTCCGGGCCAGATCCCGCCAGGTGGTGCCGTGCCCGGGCAGCTGGGGCAGGCTGACCGTGAAGCCCTGGCGGGCCAGATAGTCCGCCCAGGAGCGCAGCGTCTGCGGACTGCCGGTAAAGCCATGGCAGAGCAGCACGCCGACCGGACCGCCGGCGTGCTCGAACGGCTCCGTGCCGGGAAGCGGTGACGACATGCGGTCAACGTCCTTTACGTTAAGTTGGTAATGCCCTGGCAGTTCAACATACCCGGGCCAGGAGCCAGACAGGCAAAGGCCCCAAACCGGACAGAAGTCCTCCATATGGGCGACGAAGGGCCCCTTGCGCGGATCGGGTGGTACCTGAGGGTGATGACATGGGGGTTGCCGACGTCAAAGGTCCGGCCGGATGACACCACCGCCACACGCCAGCGGGTCCGGGCCAGGCGCCGAGCAGGGCACGCTGCTGGCGGGCCGGTACCGCCTTGCGGAACGGCTGCGTGACCAGGACGGCTCAGCCGAATGGCGCGCGACAGACGAGATGCTGGCCCGCACGGTGATGGTACGCGTCTTGACGCCTGGTTCCCGTCACGTGGCCCGGGCCATGGCGGCCGCACGCGCCGCGTGCCGGGTCAGCGATCCGCGGCTGGTCCGGATCTTCGATGCCGACCACTGTGTCGAGCCGCCGTTCATCGTCACCGGTTGGCCGTCCGGTGCCTGCCTGGCTGATTTGCTCACGGCGGGCCCGCTCGATCCCTGGCAGGCGGCCCACGTGATCGCCGAGGCCGCTGACGCGCTGGCCGTCGCGCACGAGGCCGGGCTCGCGCACCTGTGTCTTACCCCGGCCTGCCTTTGGTGCGGCCCCGGCGGCGAGGTCACGATCACCGGCCTGGGGATCCTCGCGGCGCTCACCGGGGCGCAGGATGGCGACCAAGTGCTGGCGGACACCCGCGGCCTGGCCCGGCTGCTGTACGCCGCGCTCACCGGATACTGGCCGGGGGAAGGACTGGGCGCCCTCCCGCCCGCGCCGCGCCCGGACGGCCGGACAGCCCGGCCCGGCCAGATCCGGCCCGGTATACCGGAGGGCATCGACTCGGTGACCTGCCGCGCGCTGACCGGGCAAGCTGGCTACGGCGGGCCGCCGATCCTCGGCCTGGCCCAGCTGGCGATCGAACTGGCCGCGGTCGCCCGTCCGGGCCCGCCGTCCGGGACCTCGCCTATCCAGGCGCCCATGCTGCCGTCCGGGGTCTCGCCCGGCGCGGCGCCTGCGTCTACGCTGCCGTCCGGGACGGCGTGGCTGCCTCCGCCCAGATCACAGCCGGTCCGGCGGCCTACCCTGCTCACCGCCGTCATCATGGTCCTGGCCGTGCTGGCTGGCGGAGGCTGGCTGGCCGCCAGCGAGATGGCCGCGCCGCACCGCCCGTCCGGCGTGCGTCCCGCCGTTGCGGCTCAGGCACTCACCCCGGTGAGCGCGACCGCGTTCGGCCCCCTGGGGGATAGCGACGGCGACAACCCTGAACTCGCGCGCCTCGCCATTGACGGCCGCCCCGCGACGGCGTGGCGTACGCAGTGGTACACCACCGCCGCTTTCGGGAACCTGAAACCGGGTACCGGGCTGCTGCTGGACATGGGCCGGCCCCTCACGATCACGTCGGCGCAGATCGCGCTCGGCGCGATGACTGGCGCGGAGTTCCAGCTACGCGCGGGAGGCTCCCCCGCGCTGGCTGACCTTCGGTCGGTCGCGCAGGCCACGGCCGCGGGCGGCGTCGTCACCATGCGGCCTGCCAGGCCGGCGAAGGCCCGTTACCTGCTCCTCTGGTTTGTCCGGCTCCCGCCGGACTCATCCGGTACGTTCGAGGCCATCATTTACAACGTGCGGCTGCACGGCATCGTGTAAGGGGCGGCAGCGCGCAAATCAAGGCGATAACGGCGAGCAGGGCCGTAAGGGCCGGTAACGGTGCAGCCTGACCGCTGTCGGGCCGAGTTTTCCCTCCGCTAGGTCCGCATCCATCCGCGCGGAGCCTCTCGCCCACTAAGGTTATTGCCATGCGAGTGGGAGTCCTTACCGGCGGCGGCGACTGCCCCGGCTTGAACGCAGTTATCCGTGCCGTGGTGCGCAAGGGCGTACAGGAATACGGTCTCGAATTCGTCGGGTTCCGCGACGGCTGGCGCGGGCCGCTCGAAGGCGACACCATGCCGCTGGACATCCAGGCCGTGCGGGGTATCCTGCCGCGCGGCGGGACGATCCTCGGTTCGTCCCGCACCAACCCGCTGAAGAGCACGACCGGCAGCGGCCGCAACGGCGTCGAGCGGATCAAGGACAACCTGGCTGGCCTCGGCGTCGACGCGCTGATCGCCATCGGCGGCGAGGACACGCTCGGCGTGGCGACCAAGCTCGGCGAGCAGGGCGTTCCCGTGCTCGGAGTACCCAAGACGATCGACAACGACCTCGGCGCCACCGACTACACGTTCGGCTTCGATACGGCCGTGAACATCGCCATGGAGGCGATCGACCGGCTGCACACCACGGCGGAGAGCCATCACCGGGCGCTGATCGTGGAGGTGATGGGCCGGTACGCCGGCTGGATCGCGCTGCACGCGGGCCTCGCGGGCGGCGCGAACGTGATCCTCATCCCGGAGCGGCCGTTCGACATCGAGCGGGTCTGCGCCTACGTGCAGCACCGGTTCCAGACCAGGTTCGCGCCGATCGTGGTCGTCGCCGAGGGCGCCCATCCGATCAGCGAGGAGTTCTCCACCTCCACCGAGCAGCTCGACGCGTTCGGGCACGTACGGCTCGGCGGAGTCGGGCAGCTGCTGGCGGACGAGATCGAGAAGCGGACCGGCAAGGAAGCCCGCTGCACGGTGCTCGGCCACATCCAGCGCGGCGGCACGCCGACCGCGTTCGACCGGGTGCTCGCCACGAGGTTCGGCGTGCACGCGGTCCAGGCGGTGCACGAGGAGGCGTTCGGCGTGATGATGGCGCTGCGCGGCACCGACATCGTCCGCGTGCCCCTGGCCGAGGCCACCAGCCAGCTCAAGCTGGTCCCGCCCCAGCGGTACGCCGAGGCCGAGGTCTTCTTCGGTTAGCCCGGCGCGGTCGCGCAGCGACCGCATGGCTGCGGCCGGCTACCAGACGAGCGGGACGAGGCGCTTGTGCTGCGCGGTGTAGGAACGGTACCGGTCGCCGAGCGCCGCCGTCAGCGGCCCGGATTCTCCCCGGTAATCCCGGCAGGCACACCACGGGGCGCTCAGCTACCACCAGCCACGCAGATCACAGACGCCGGACTAGGGCCGCCGCAGACGCGCCAACGTAGTCCATACAGGCGCCGCCACCGGAGGGTGCGCCCGCGGGATATTCTCTCATCTCGCCGCGGACACGCCTCCCGCACCGCACCACCAAGCACCGCACACCGGGAATTCATCCGGTCCCGGGGTTGCGCGACCAGTATTCACCTACGTACACTCGTCTACGAGTACTTAGGAACGAGTCCTCGTAGGCGATGACTCGGTGGCGAGGTGGTGCGGGATGGCCAAGCGGCGCAAGGTAGGCAACCTGCTGGCGCTCTCACTGCTGACGCTGCTGACGGAGCGGCCGATGTACCCCTATGAGATGGCGTCCAAGCTGCGCGAGCGCGGCAAGGACAACGCCATCAAGATCAACTGGGGATCGTTCTACACGGTGGTGCAGAACCTGGAGAAGTACGGCTTCATCAAGGCCGTCGAGGTCGTACGGGAGGGCAGGCAGCCGGAGCGGACCACCTACCAGATCACCGACGCGGGACGCGCGGAACTGATGGACTGGATGCGGGAGCTGCTCAGCGTGCCGGAGCGGGAGCACACCAGGTTCGAGGCGGCTCTGGGCGACTCCGCCGTCCTGCCGCCGGACGAGCTGATCGACCTGCTGCAGCAGCGGCTGGCCGCTCTGGAGGAGGCTAACGGCCGTCTCCAGGCCGACCTGGAGACGGCGAGCGCTCAGATCCCCCGGCTCTTCCTCATCGAATCGGAGTTCTACCTGGCGCAGCGCCGGGCGGAGGAGGAGTGGGTGCGGGGGCTGCTGAAGGAGTTCACCAGCGGCACGTTCCCCGGTTGGGACGCCTGGCGGCGCTTCCGCGCAACCGGGGAGGTCCCGGAGGAAATCCAGGCGCTCATCGAGCTGGAGGGGGGTGGAACACCAGATACCTGACCGAACGACCCCGGCCTGGTGCGGCAACACCGGCGGCCGGGGCCGTCAACCTCAAGCCGATCCCGCGACCACGCGGAACCCGAGGTCCCAGCATCAAGAGTAGCCGGGTTTCTCCTCGCGGGGCTGGATCGTACATCCGTGACCGGAGGAGACAACCGTGAGTTCAACTGACGGCGCCATCGACGCGCGCCAGCTAGTCAAGACCTATGCCGTGCACGGCCGCAAGCACGGCATCCGGGCCCTGGACGGGCTCGATCTCAACGTCCCGCGAGGCATCATCTACGGCCTGCTCGGGCCGAACGGAGCAGGCAAGAGCACCACGGTCAAGATCCTCACCTCGCTGGCCCGGCCGGACGCCGGCTCGGCCCGCGTGGCAGGCATCGACGTGCTCACCCGGCCGGGCCGGGTGCGGCACGTGATCGGCGTCGTCGCGCAGCGCTCGGGGGCCGATCCGACCGCGACCGGCCGGGAGAACCTGATACTGCAGGGCCGGCTGTACGGGCTGCGCGACGGCTCGGTCCGGGACCGCGCGGACGAGCTGCTCGATCACTTCGGGCTGACCGAGGCGGCGAGGCGGCTGGTCAAGACGTACTCCGGCGGCATGCAGCGCCGGCTGGACGTCGCGCTCGGCCTGATGCACCGGCCCGAGGTGCTGTTCCTGGACGAGCCGACCACCGGCCTGGACCCGGAGGCCAGGGCTGCCATGTGGCAGGAGATCGCGCGGCTGGCGGGCCACGAGGGGATGACCGTGCTGCTGACCACGCACTACCTGGAGGAAGCCGACCGGCTGGCCAGCCAGCTTGCGATCGTCGACCGCGGCAGGGTGGTCGCGACCGGAACCCCGGACGGGCTCAAGGGCCAGCTGCGCGGTGACGCGGTGCAGGTGGAACTGCCCCCCGGCGCCGACCCGGGCCTGGTCCGGGCCGTGCTGGGCGGCCTGCCGGAGGTGCGGGACGTGGTCATCGCCGGGCGCAACGTGTCGGCCCGCAGCGACGACGGCGCGGCCGCGGTCCCGGTCGTGCTCGGGGCGCTGCAGCGAGCCGGGATCAACGCCGCGTCGGTGGCGGTGGCCAGGCCCTCGCTCGACGACGTGTACCTGCGGCACACCGGGCGCCGCTACAGCGAGTCCGAGACCCCAGACGGCCATGAAGCCCGAGACGAACGGGAACTGGTGGAGGCGAGTAAGTAATGGCTACCGCGCAACTCGAGTCCGTGCCGTCGAGCGCGGCGTTCCCGACCGCAACGTCCAACACCGTGCCGCTCCGCACGGCCCTGGCGCACACCTGGTATCTGACCGGCCGGAAGCTGCACGCTCTGGTGCGGCAGCCCTGGGTGCTCGCGTTCAGCGTCGTGCAGCCGGTGATCTGGCTGTTCCTGTTCGGGTCGCTGTTCCGGAAGGTCATCGACATCCCCGGCTTCGCCTACGGCGGTACGTACCTGGACTACCTGGTGCCGGGCCTGATCGCGATGAACGCCATGGCCAACAACATGTGGGCCGGCATGACGATGATCGAGGAGATTGACCGGGGCACGCTGAACCGGTTCCTCGCCGCCCCGGCCAGCCGGATCGGGATCATGAACGCTACCGTGGCCGAACAAGCGGTCAGCACGACCGTCCAGTCCCTGATCATCATCGGTCTAGGCCTGGCGGGCGGGGCCCGCTATCACGGCGGGGTGGCCGGAGTGGCCGTGATGATCGCGGCATCGATCCTGGTCGGCGTGGTGTTCGGGGCCCTGTCCAACGCGGTCGGCATGCTGCTGCGGTCGCGTGAGGCGATCATCGGGGTCTACACGTTCTTCATGTTGCCGCTGATGTTCCTGTCCTCGGCGTTCATGCCGACCCAGCTGATGCCGGGCTGGATGCAGGCCATCTCGTCACGCAACCCGCTCAACTGGGTAGTCCAGATCGGGCGGTCGGCGATCTCGGCCCACCCCGACTGGGGCGCGATCGGGGTCCGCTGCGCCGGCCTGCTGGCCCTCGCGGTGGCCTGCGTCGCGGTTTCGGTGGTGACGTTCCGCTCCTACCAGAAGAACGTCTGAGCGCGTCCCGGCCAGGACGGCCGGCGCGGCGGGTGCACGGGGGCGTCCGCCGCGCCGGCTTGCCCGCCGTCCAGACGGCGGGCCACCGGTCAGCTGACGGCGGCTTCCGGCTGCGCCGGCGGCTCCACCGGGACCGGGGGCAGCTCAGGGTGGCCGCCGCGCATGGTGCGGATGTCACGGGGGATGAGCGCCAGCGCGGACGCCACGACGATCGCGGCCGCGGCCGCGTACTGTGCCGACGAGATGCCGATCGCGGTGCCGAGTGGACCTGCGATCAGGGCCCCGGCGGGCATGGCCATCACCGAGCCGAGCACGTCGTACGACGAAACCCGGGCGAGCTTGCCCGGCGGGATGTTCCGGGCCAGCGCCACCGTCCACTGCACCATCATCATCTCGACGAACACCCCGAGGCCGAACGACGCGAGGCATACAGCGGGCAGCGGCAGGACCATGGCCAGTGCGATCTGGGCCGCGAGCACGTAGGACAGGTCGGTAGCGGAGTTCGTGATCCTCAGCACCGCGAACGAGACGCCCACCACGGAGAACCCGACCGAAGCGGGCGCCAGCAGCCGTTCCGCGAGCAGCAGTCGGAAGTCCCGGATCGCCAGCACGGGGAACCGGCGGACCAGGCCACCCCGTGCCATTGGCTCGATCCCTTTCCTTCGGTGCTTTCCGCCGGGACGTCCGCTGACGGTCGGCCCTCCCAGCTCATCGACGGTAACCAGTGAGGTAACCAAGCGGCAATTTGTTTTCGCAGCTGAATAGCCGCCTCGTCCTGTAAGACCCCGTAAGATCCCGCAAGACCCGTAAGGCCCCGTGGGTCAGCACAGCTGGTCGATCCGGGTCCAGACTCCCGGCGGGTGATCTTCGCGGGGCATCCACAGCATCGGCTGCCTGCCCTCGTAGCGTGGCTGGAAGCCCAGATCCCCCGGATAGCGGCCCTTGCGGTCGGGCCAGACCACCTGCAGGCAGGTGGGCCTGACATAGCCGTAGTACCGGTCGGAGACGGCGAACAGGCTGGTCGACCGCCAGCTCGGGCGGACCGGCCGAACCGCGAGCGAGCACGGGCAGATCTCGTCGAGCTGATCTCCGGCTTGGATCACCGCCCCGTTCGCGATGCGCTCTCCGATCGTGTTCAGGATGATCGTCATGTGCTCGACGGGCAGGCCGAACATGGCCAGCTCCGGGCCCTGGTGCGAGAGCCACAGGCCGATGGTGTACGCCCAGGGCGGCGCGATCTCGTCACCGAGTACCGCGGACACCGACCAGCCGACGGTGCGGATGTCGTCGGCGACGGCCCGCATGCAGGCCTCAGGGTCGAGATCGATCCCCTCGGCCCGCGCATCACATTCCGCGCACCGGCACCGCTGCTCTGACGGGTTGGCGCGGCGTCTCCGTGGAGGGTTCATGCCCCCACGTTACGAGGGGGGTATGACATTTCCGGGGGCGCAGCCCAGGAGTCCTGCCGCGCTCATCAGCACCGGATCCCCGCTAGCCAGTGGCGGCAGGAGGCTCCTGAGGGTCATCCGGATCGATACCGTGTTCGCGCAGCAGGGCCTCGAGGCGGGCGACCCGGGCCCGCTGCCGCAGGAGCTCATCAGACTCGCCCCCGCCAGGCTCCCCGGCCCCGGAGCCCATCCCACCACCCGCCTCCGTACCCGCGCCCGGGTCCTGGCTCGGCGCGGCGGCAGCCGCGAGATCCTGCTCGACCCGGCGCTCCTCGATCAGCCGTTTTTCCGCGTCACCCAGGGCCGCGGCCTGACCGAAGTCCTGTACGTCGATGGCCGCTTCCTTCTCCTGCCGGATCTGGGCGATCCGCTCGTCCAGGTCGCGCAGCGCGGCGGGAACCTGCCGGGAGATGGCCAGGTGCCGCTCGATCGCGCTCAGCCGGTCATCGATCGTGTCCAGCAACCCCTGGACGTCATTGCGCAGGAACAGCCTGAGCTGCAGTCGCTCGCGCTCGGCCGGGGGCAGGTCCTGATCCGCCTCCGGATGATCCCGCAGTTCCCGGGTTACCCGGGCGCGGAGGTCTTTCAGGTCCGCGCCGAGCTGGCCCAGCACCTTGAGGGCCATGTTGTCGCCCTGGTGGATCAGTCCCAGCAGGAGATGCCCCGTACCGATGTAGCCGTCGCCGAGCTGCAGGGCCTCCCGCAGCGACAATTCCAGCGACTTCTTCGCGCGGGGTGTAAACGGGATATGCCCGGATGGCTGCGCCTGACCGCGGCCGATGATCGCCACGACCTGCTCCCGGGCCGCGGGGAGGGTGACTTCCATGGTGGCCAGGACCCGGGCCGCCGCGCCCCTGCCCTCGTGCAGCAGGCCCAGCAGAAGGTGCTCGGTGCCGATGTAGTTGTGGTTGAGCATCCGTGCTTCCTCTTGGGCGAGGACCACGACGCGCCGCGACTGGTTCGTGAACCGCTCGAACATGGCTCTGTCTCGCTTCCGGCCGGCCCGCCGCCGCGGGATCCACGGGCCCAAGGGGACCCGAAGGGCCCCAAAAGAGGTCCAGAGGTGTCCGAGGATCTACGGGGTCCCGACCCCTCTAGTGTGCACCCATCGCGGGGTCAGTCCAGCCGGGCCCGGAGGCCACGTAGAGCGGCCACTTAGCTTACGGCGACCGTCCCGGACTCCGTCTGACCGACGTAGACCTGCGCGTGCCCTCCAGGTCCACCCGCCTGCTGTGCGCCGTCCTGCCCACCGCCAGCCCGGGCCGCCAGCCCCGGCGGCCGGGTCCCAGGTCGTGGTGCGCGCCCACGGAGGCGCGGATCTCCGCCTCGTGGTCGCTGCCCATGAGCGCACGGTACAACCTGCGGCCAGCCGCTTCAAATGTGCTGTCTCACCGGTCGCGGTGGGCGTTGGCGATGTTGATGGCCCCGATGACGCCCCAGATCAGCGCAATGAGCACCGCCTGGCCGAAGGTGATGGTCTGCCCGCCGTAGTTGTTTCCCGGGTGGAGCAGGGCGACCGTGGCCCCGACGGCGGCGCCCATCGAGCCCAGG
>Ga0335077_10009013_pt1 | contig 12376 bp, 10 predicted proteins | sample Lox_Sample_31_FD_207151 | JGI IMG/M metagenome (GOLD analysis project Ga0335077, IMG submission 207151) | Soil microbial communities from Loxahatchee National Wildlife Refuge, Florida, United States - Lox_Sample_3.1 | ecosystem: Environmental > Terrestrial > Soil > Wetlands | place: USA...
GGCACGGTGCCGCCCTATCCGGAGACACAGAACTACCTGCATCTCGTGTCGGACCAGCTTCGGAAATTGAACCAGGCGGCAACGGCGAGCGGGGGAGCGAAACCGGGACAGGCGAAACCGCCGGCCCCGCAAGTGGCTGGGCAGGCCCAGCCGGGCAAAGAACCAGGGGAGACGGCGCCCGAGAGCCTGAAACATATCGAGCGGATCGTGGATCCGGACGGCTCGGTGCGATACGTCTCGCGATAGGGCCACGGTATGAAACGGATTGCCGCGCTTGCGATTTCAGTTGCTGGTACCCTGCTGGTAGCGCAAACGGAGCGCCCGGCTCTGCGTTCGGTGACGGCAATCCGTCATTGGTCGCTTGCGGACGTGACACGCGTGTCGGTCGAAGTGACGGGCAGTTTCGAGTACAAGACGGACCGGCTGCATGATCCGGAGCGCGTCTTTTACGATCTTCACAATGTGCGCCCGCGGGCGGAGATGAGGCGTCCCTACGCGGAGCAGATCAACGACAAGTTCGTGCAGCGGATCCGGGTCGCGGAAACCCAGCCTGGCGTGACGCGGATTGTGCTCGACCTGTTGGGGTCGGCGGAGGCCACGGCTTCCACGCTGACCGGTCCGGACCGCCTGATGATTGAAGTGCGGGGCGCACCCGGCACTGCACCGCCGGAAAAGCCGCCGGCTCTGCCGCCGCCATCGTCCTCGTCTCTGCCGGCAGCGCTTGCCGGAAAGCCCGAGGCACCCAAGCCCGAGGCTCCGCAGCCTGATTTGATGGCTCAGGCGAAGCCTCCGGTCAAGGAGGTCGAGCCGGCCGCGGCGGAGCCGGCTACGGGCCAATTGGCGAAGCCGGAAGGGCCGGAAAAAATGGCGGCCGGGCCGGACCTGTCGAAGCCTGGCAATAGCGCGCCAGAACTGCCGTTCCCGCCTTCTGCAACGCCGGTGGCGCCGCCCCGTTTTGGCGGCGACGTGGGGAAGGCGGCGCGTCCCACGAGTGGCGGCGACACGTCTCTGGTTCGCGCGCTCGGGCTGAAGGTCGGCCGCGTGGTGATCGATCCCGGTCACGGAGGCCACGATACCGGCACATCGGGCGCTAAAGGGCTCGAGGAGAAGGAACTGGTGCTGGATGTCTCCAAGCGCGTCGGCAAGCTGATCGAGGAGCGCATGGGCGCCGAGGTGGTTTATACGCGAACGGACGATACCTTCGTCCCTCTCGAAGGCCGCACCGCTTTGGCCAACGACCGGCATGCCGACCTGTTCCTGTCGATCCACGCCAACTCATCTCCCCTGACGAGGATTTCGGGAGTGGAAGTCTATTACCTGAACTTCACCGACGTGAAGGATGCCCTCGACGTGGCTTCGCGCGAGAATGCGAGCTCGCAGAAATCGATCTTCGAACTGCGCGACATCATCCAACGGATCACGCTGCACGACAAGGCGGAGGAGTCGCGGGAGTTCGCGGGACGGCTGCAGTCGTCCCTCTACGCCTTCGAGGCGAAGAGCTTCCCGAACACCCGGAACCGCGGGGTCAAGAAGGCGCCGTTCGTGGTGTTGATCGGGGCCACGATGCCGTCGGTGTTGTGTGAGATCGGATTCCTGAGCAACCCGCGCGAGGAGAGCCTTCTGAAGAAGGCCGATTACCGTCAGAAACTGGCCGAGGCGCTGTTCCGCGGTGTGTCGCGCTACGCGGATGGCCTGAGCCACTTCCAGGTGGCGGACGCCGCGGACGCGGGAAAGAAAGCACACTCGACCCCCGAAGAGCACCGGTGAGTGCGCAGCGGAACTCGCGGCGGGTGGTGGCATTCCGGCACGTGCCGTTTGAAGGCGCCGGTCTTATCGCTCCGGTTCTGGAAGCGCGCGGTCTGTGCCTCGAATATGTCGATCTGTACGGCGGCACGGAAGCGTCGAACACCACTCCGCCGGAAGCAACGTCAAGCGCTCGAAAATGCGTCCCGATGAGTCGTGGGGGCCCTCTGGGCACGGCAGGCACGAGTGCCCGCGCCACGCTCGCCGAGGCGGCGGGGCTGATCTTCCTGGGCGGCCCGATGTCGGTGAACGATCCCCTTCCCTACCTGCGATTGGAGTCGGAGATTCTCACGCAGGCAATCGGGAGGGGGCAACCCGTGCTGGGCATTTGCCTGGGATCGCAGTTGATCGCGCAGGCGCTGGGCAGCCGGGTTTATCGCAATCCGGTGAAGGAGATTGGATGGTTCGACCTGCGCCTTACGGACGCGGGACGGAACGACCGCCTCTTCGGCGCCATGAATCCCACAGAGACGGTCTTCCATTGGCATGGGGAAACGTTCGATCTACCTGCCGGGGCGGTGCGGCTGGCGCATTCCGATGCTTGCGCCAACCAGGCATTTCGCGTGGGCACCAAGGTGTACGGACTGCAGTTTCACCTGGAAGTGACTCCCGCGATGATTGCCGACTGGTGCCGGCAGGATGAGAACTGCGGCGGTGCGCGGGAACTGGACGGGCCGATCGATCCGGAGCGGAATCGCGGGCGCCTGGCGCAGCTGGCGGAGCGGGTGTTCGGAAATTGGTGCGATCTGCTCGGTGATTGAGATCCGGCGCGGCGGTATAATCAGGTCCGGAGCTCTCTTATGCGCCCCGATCGCCGGCCGCGGGACGAGCAATCGCTCCGTGAAGTGCCGCTCCACGATCAGACAGACGGCGGGCCGTCGAACCCTCCGCCGGAGTTGGGACCGTATCAGATCGTTCGCTTAGTGGGAGCGGGCGGGATGGGGACGGTCTACCAGGCGCGCGACAAACGCCTGGGACGCATGGTCGCGATCAAGGTCTGCAGGGCGAAGTTCAGCGCCCGCTTCGAGCGCGAGGCGCGCGCCGTGGCGGCACTCAATCATCCGCACATCTGTACGCTCTATGACGTGGGTCCGAACTACCTGGTGATGGAGTACGTCGAAGGTCACCCGCTATCGGGGCCGATGCCGGTGAGAGAGGCATTGCGTCTGGCCGCCGGGATGGCCGATGCGCTGGATGCGGCGCATCGGAAAGGGATCGTGCATCGGGATCTGAAGCCAGGCAACGTGCTGGTGACGGAGTCGGGAGTGAAGCTGCTGGATTTCGGATTGGCTACGGAGGCAAAGCTCGCCGCCAGCGAGGAGGAGACGACCAGAACGATCGGAATGGCGACGGAGGAGGGCGGGCTCGTAGGAACGCCGTCTTATATGTCGCCGGAGCAGGCCGGGGGGAAGCCAGTCGACGCGCGCAGTGACATTTTTGCGTTCGGCTCGGTGCTCTACGAAATGATCACGGGAAGACGCGCCTTTCCGGGCGACAACAATGTGGAGATTCTCTCGGCGATCCTGAAGGAAGAGCCCGAGCCGGCAAGTTCGATCCGGAAGGACGTCCCGCGCGAGGTGGAGAGAATCATCACGCGGTGTTTGCGCAAGAGCCCCGAGCGCCGATTTCAGCATATTGATGATGTGAAGGTGGCGCTGGAAGAGGCGAAGGAGGAAGCCGAATCCAGCGCGCCCGAGGCCATTCCGGCCGCGGCGGCGCGGGCCCACACCCGTTGGTTGTGGGCTGCCGCGCTGTCAGTTCTTCTCGCCGCGGGTTTCTTTACCTGGCGTGCCTGGTGGTCCGGATCGCTGGGGGAACAGCTTCGTGCCGTCGAATTCGTCACCGTACCTGGAGTCAAGAGCTCACCTTCCTTTTCGCCCGACGGCAACCAGGTGGTCTTCGCATGGAACGGGCCGAGGCAGGATAACGTGGATATCTACGTACAGCAGATCGGCGCGGGCTCGCCCTTGCGGCTCACCACCGACCCTCGCAACGACTACAACCCGGTCTGGTCGCCGGACGGGCGCTGGATCGCGTTCCTGCGGAGTGAGTCGGCGGTGGGATTGGCTCACGGCGAGACGATTCTGCAAACCGCAAGAAACGAACTGCTGCTGGTGCCTCCTCTGGGCGGCCCGGAGCGTAAACTGGGCGAGATCCGGCTGGGAGGAACTTACTGGAAGCAGACCCTTCTTGCCTGGTGTCCGGCAAGCGACTGCCTGGTGGTAACGGACTCTCCGGGGCCAGGAAAGCCTGATGCACTGTTCGTGGTTTCTCTGGAAGCCGGGGAGAAGAGGGCGTTGACCAACCCGCAACCGCCAGCGTTCGGCGATGTCAGTCCGGCGGTTTCGCCGGACGGCCGTTGGCTGGCGTTCAAGCGGATCATCGCTTACCCGGGGCACGAGATTTGCCTGGTTCCGTTGGGGAAGAACCTGACGGTGGAGAGTGAGCCCATGCGGCTCGATCTCGGGACAAACGCCGGAGAGCAGACGTTCAACGCCGGTTACCTGGCTTGGATGCCGGACAGCAGAGAGATCCTGTTTTCGAGTGGCACGGGCCTCGGGAGGGCCGCGATTCCGGGCGGCAATCCCCGAGTGCGGCTCCCTTTCGTGGGCGAATACGGGACCATGCCGGCGGTTTCGCGTTTGCGGCCCGACGGCGCGTATCGGCTGATCTACATTCGCCGCATTGGCAGCGTGAATATCTGGAGCGTCAAGGCCCGCGCTGCCGGCGTGCCGCCGTTCTCTCCGCCTGCCCCCGTGATCGTCTCCACGCGGATGGATGTGAACCCGCAGTTTTCGGCGGATGGCCGGCGGGTTGCCTTTGGTTCCAATCGTTCGGGGCCAATCGAAATCTGGCTGGCCGACGCTGACGGCTCGAACGCGATCCAACTCACGTCGATGGCATCGGCGGGCGCGAGCCTTGCCGGCTTGCCCTCCTGGTCGCCTGACGGCCAGCGGATTGCGTTCCACTCCAATTCGGAAGGCCAGTCCAAGATCTATGTCGTCTCCGCAGCGGGGGGCAAGCCGCGGCGGCTCACCGACGGCCCGGCCCGAGCCGCCACATTTTCCCGGGACGGGAAATGGGTCTACTTCGACTCGGAGCGGAGTGGCGAATTCGAGCTCTGGAAGGTCCCGGTGGCGGGCGGGGAGGCGGTTCAGGTGACGCACAACACGGGCGTCATTGGCTTCGAGTCGCCAGACGGCGCCTGGCTTTACTACACACAGACCGGGGGACCCCCGAGTGCCTTGTGGGGGATTCCGACCTCAGGCGGCCAGCCGGTCAAATTACTCGAGGGAGTCGTTCATTTTGCTTTCGCAGTGTGCGGCAAGGGCATTTATTATATCGACCAGCCTACGGGCGAGACACGGCTCCAATTCTACGATGTGGGGACGGGCAGGACCACGACGGTCGCCCGCAATCTCGGCGAGGTCGGGCAGGGACTCACGGTTTCTCCCGACGGCCGCACGATCCTGTATACCCGATTCGACGCCTCCGCCAACAACTTGATGCTGGTGGAGAACTTCCGCTGATCACTCAGGGAGAGATGCCGCGCGACAAGCGTCCCGATGAGTGGGGACTCGGCAGGCACGAGTCACATCAACGGCGTGGGTCATATATGCTTCAAGCCTCGGCTTTCAGCAGGCGCGCGATGGCGGCGGCACGGCGCGACCAGTCCGCGGTCTCGATCTCGAGCTGCTTGCGCCCCGCGCGGGTCAGGGTGTAGTACCTGGCGCGGCGCGAGTTGTCCGTTTGCCGCCATTCGGAATCGAGCCATCCGGCGCGCTCCAGGCGCTGAAAGGCGGTGAGCAGCGACCCCGGGTTGACCTTGAAAACCCCGCGTGAAACCTGCTCGATACGCCGTGCGATGCCGAAGCCGTGCATGGGCTGCAGGCTGAGGGTCTTGAGGATGAGCATATCGAGAGTCCCCTGAATGACATCGGTGCCCTGTTCTTCCATGAGAGGATCATACGACGCTGTTATCTTGGCTGTCAAGATGTGAAGATCAAGATGGGGCAGCGCCACGGCGCGGCTCACTGGTCGCGATGGGCCGTGCCTTCGATGTATGCCGTAAAATCCTTTCCCGGCGGGGCGATTTCGAATTTCAGCTTGAGCCTGCCGCTGCCGGCCGCGATGTAGGTCAACCGGTATCGCGTGGTGTTGCCGGGCGCCTCCGTCACGAATACGACGCCGCCCTCGGCGGGTTTCACGGAATACGGGATGACATGCTCCTCGCTGTCGAAGTATATGGCGCGGAGCTCGCGCGAGCGGGAGTCGCGATACACGATCATGAGATCATCGTGCCGCGTCGCGGGTTTGCCGTTGGCCGGCGGATATTCGGCGAAGCTTTTGCGGACCAGCACCTTTCCCTGGAGGTCGGGAGTGAACGAGAAGGAACCGGAGCCCTGCCCGGGCTCGCCGGATCCGTCGCCGGTCCAGCGGCCGACGAGGAATTGGGCGGGCCCCCAATCATCGGCTGCGAAAACGGGGGACGAAACCGAAAGGCTCAAGGCAGCGAGGATGAGAATGTGCTTCCACATTGGATTAGGATAATCCAATGGTCTCCGGCATGAATGTCGCAGTCATCGGCGTTCGCGTACACTCGGGATGGGCGGCGGTGCTGGCCGTCTCAGGCGAGCCGGATGCGCCGGAAGTGATCGATCGCCGGCGGATCGAGATCGTGGATGCGGCGATCGTGGGAGCGAGCCAGCCCTATCATCTCGCGGCGGACCTGGAACTGTCCGATGCCGAACCGTATCTCGCCAACTGCGCCGCAGCTTCGGAGCGAATGGCCTCGGCGGCTTTGCAGACGATGGTTGGGGATCTCGCAGGCCGGGGTTTGCAGGCGGCCGGCTGTGCGATTCTCGAGGCTGTCGGACGGCCGCTTCCGCCGCTCGCCGGGATTCTGTCGGCGCACGCACTGATTCACACCGCCGAAGGTGAGTTCTTTCGCAAAGCCGTTCGCCGCGCCACCGAGGCTCAGGGGATTGCGGTCACCGGCATTCGCGAACGGGATCTCGCAGAATGCGCCGGGCGGGTGTTCGGGAGTGCGGCCGGCCGCGTTCGGGAGAGACTCGCGTCGCTGGGAAAACGTATCGGCCCGCCCTGGACACAGGATCAAAAAGCCGCAGCGCTGGCAGCCTCGATTGTCCTGGCCGAGCTTTGTGGAAATCTACACAGCAAAGCACCACCTGCTTAGGTAGACTGGAAAGACGTTTTTATGCGGACGCAAACCGAACTGGCGAGCGCGCTGTCACAGGCGCGCGAGCACACGGATGAGTTGTTCCGGCTCGTCCGTCCCCATTCTCTGTACGAGCGGCCCATTCCGGAACGTCATCGCATCATATTCTACCTGGGGCACCTCGAAGCTTTCGATTGGAACCTGATTGCCCGATACGCCCTGGACATTCCTTCCTTTCAACCCGGATTCGACCAGTTGTTCGCATTCGGCATCGATCCTCCTCCGGGGCGACTGCCGGCGGACCGGCCGTCGGACTGGCCTTCGCTCGCGGAAGTGGAACGCTACAGCCTGCGAGCGCGGGATGAGATCGACGAAGTGATTGCGGAGGTCCCGGAACAGTTGTGCCACGTGGCGATCGAGCATCGCCTGATGCACGCCGAAACGTTCGCTTATATCCTGCACAACCTGGAGTACGACCGGAAGGTGCCGCAGGCGAACCCGCCGTATGGTCCTACCGCCGCGCCACCCGTTCAGCGGATGATCGACATTCCGGCCGGTGAGGCGCGGATGGGGCGCGACGCCGAAGGCGGTTTCGGATGGGACAACGAGTTTCGGGCGCAGACGCTGGAGGTGGCGGCGTTTTCGATAGCGCGGTACAAGGTCACCAACGGCGACTACCTGGAGTTCGTCAAGGCTGGGGCGCGCGCGCCCTTTTTCTGGGTGGAGCGCGACGGACGGTGGTTCTACCGCGGCATGTTCGCGGAGGTTCCGTTGCCGCTCGATTGCCCGGTGTATGTCACCTGGAAGGAGGCCGAGGCGTATGCCAAATGGCGCGGCTGCCGGCTTCCCACCGAGGCGGAGTTCCACCGCGCGGCCGGCGATCCGCCGGCCACGGGCAATTTTGATTTCCGCCATTGGGATCCCATCCCGGTCAACGCCTCGGAATCGAATGGTCACGCGCGCGGCCCGCAGCAGATGTACGGGAACGGGTGGGAGTGGACGTCCAGCGTCTTCGCCCCGTTCCCCGGCTTCGAGCCGTTCCCGTTCTATACCAACTACTCCGCGCCATTCTTCGATGGCGATCATTACGTGTTGAAGGGAGCTTCGCCGCGCACGGCGGCCTGCTTCCTGCGGCCATCTTTCCGCAACTGGTTCCGCCCGGAATACCCCTATCTGTACGCCACATTTCGACTGGTTGAATCCTGATGGTCGCGCCAACGCTGGACAACGAGTTCGCGCGCGAGGTGCGCTCCGGCCTGATGCGCTCCGGCCAGAAGACGCTTCCGTGCCAGTATCTGTACGACGAAGTGGGGTCGGCTCTCTTCGAAGCGATCACGTGGCTGCCCGAATACGGGCTGACCAACGCGGATGCCCGCGTAATCCGGGCGCACGCCGAAGAACTTGTGGAATGCCTGCCGCCCGACATTCAGGTGGCGGAGCTAGGCAGCGGCAGCGGCAGGAAGACGCGGCCCATACTCGAACAGTTGGGGCGGCGGCAGGCGGTGGTGTACAGCCCCATCGACTTGTCGGCGACCGCGCTCGAGAAGTGTGCGCAGGACCTCGGGCCGTGCGGGGCGGTGTATCCGGTGGAGGCCAGTTACCTGGACGGCCTGCGTGAGGTGAGGGCGCGGCGCGCGCCGGGGCAGAAGGTGTTGGTGCTGTTCCTGGGGAGCACGATCGGCAACTTCGAGTCGGAGGCCGCCATCGACTTTCTGTACGCCGTGCGGCTGCTGCTCGACCCCGGCGACTTACTGTTGCTGGGCACCGATCTGGTGAAGCCGGTGGAGAAGTTGCAGGCAGCCTATGACGATCCCACCGGCGTGACCGCGGCCTTCAATCTGAATCTGCTGGCGCGCATCAACCGGGAACTGGAAGGCGATTTCAACCTGCGCCGTTTCGAGCACGTCATCCGATACGACCACGCGGCGCAGCGCATTGAAATGCACCTGCGCTCGCTGGCAGAGCAGACGGTGACGATTCGCGGCGCCGGCGTGACGGTGGATTTCGCCGCGGGAGAGACGATCTTCACGGAGGCCTGCCACAAGTTCCGGCCGGAGCAGATCTGTACGATGGGCCGCGCGGCTGGATTCCGGCTGGAGGCCCAGTGGAGCGACGAGGAGTGGCCGTTCGCGGAGAGCTTGTTGTTGGCGGTGTGAAGGCTATGGTGTACCAGGCAAACCGGGCAGAGATACGAACTGCGAGGTAATTTCTAGCGGAGGCAGTCAACCGGGTGCCCCTCCCGTGTCTCTCCGGTTCAATCCGTGAAAGCCCAATGCCGCTCACTTAAGCCGAGTTTCCGTCCAGAAGGAAAACGGGACCTCGAGACGACATGGGCCACTTCAGCGTATAGGCGTTTTTAGCTTAGCCATACAAAGTGGGCCAACCCTGGAACAGTCCCTAACTTCGGCAGTTGACTTCATGTCGACCAAGAAGCGCCGGCATGAGTGCCGACGCGGCAGCCTCGAAAACCCCTTCGCCAGCACTGAACTGGATCGCAGACCAACAGGCGCCGAGACGAGTCTCGGCGCGGCAGGCAGGAGTGCCTGCGCCACGTCGACGGCGCAAGGGTTTCATGGAGTTCTGTGGGCCGGCGGGGCCCATGGGTACAGGCACGAGTGCCAGGCACGAGTGCCCGCGCCACATCGTGCACAGAAGGTCAAGGCGGCTATTGCTGAAACAGCACCACTTCGACATCTCCGAATGTCTGGAATCGCTGGTGGCTCCAGCCAGCAAAGTCGGGGCGCGCCGCGTACCAGTTCATCCAGAAGTCTACCTGGCCCTGACCGCCGTACAACACGAACCGCTTGGCTGTGAGGTGACTCGCATAGGCTTCGGCCTCGGGAGAATCTTCGAACGGGAACAGCAGGATTTTGCCGGGTATCGGATAGACGGGCAGGTGCGCGTAGAGGAAGCCTGGTAGGGGATAGTCAGGGCGCCATACGGGCGGCCGGGCCTCGATGAACGGGCTGGGGCAGAGGACCGGTGTATCGGGATCGAGGACCAGTTCCCGCACCTTGCGCGCGGCGCCGCGCCAGTCGGAGTTGTGGTGCCAGGGCCATAGCTGCGTCCACTGGCCATTGAGCAGCAGGCCTCCGACGCCCAATACGGCGGCGGCGGGTTTCCAGTAGCGAGAGGGAAGGAATTCTCCGGCCGCCCAGGTGGCGGCGAGCGCGGCTCCGGGCAATGAGAGCCAGAGGTAGCGCGCTACGAAGACGCTGTTGCCGGTGACTCGGGAGAAGGCGAATAGGCAGACCGGCTGGCAGAGCCACCAGGATGCGATCAGAACGACGGTCTCGCGGGATGAGCTGCGTGGGGGAGGTTTTCGCGTGGCAAACGCGGACCGGCCCGCTACAGCGTGCGCTACCCACGCTCCTGCGACGCAGACGGCCACGAGTCCGAGCTTCAGCGAGAGAACCAGGTCGCGCAGGGTAGGGAGCGCAACCACCACGTGCGCGCCGGCCTGCCGATATAATGCCGCCGCTTGCAGCAGTGTGGGCACGAGCGACAGTCCCAGGAGTGCGAACACGGCCGATGCAGCCTTCCACGATACTGATGAGTCCCTGTGGGCCAGTCGGGACGCGGCGTAACTTACCAGCACCAGGTAGAACGGCCAGAAAATGAGCTGGACCCGCCACAACAAGGCGCCTAGCACGACGAAGGCGAGGGCATCGGGCCAGCGCGCGCGATCGAGCCAGCGCACCAGGAACCAGAGGCAGGCGCACGCCACGAGCGTGCCCAGTCCGTAGGGGCGTGCGTCGGCCGCCTGGTAGTCGAAACCGCGCAGCGCCAGGCAGGCGAATGCGGCAAACCACGCGGCGCCGGGATCGACCAGCCGGACGGCCAGCCATGCGATCAGGAGGAGGGCCGCCGCCATCGCGAGCAGCGACGCCAGGCGCCAGCCGAACTCCGATACCCCGAACAGCGCGTTCGCCGCGCGCGGCAGCAGATAGTAGATCGACTGCGGCACTTGGGGCGCCACGGCAAACGACGGATGATCCGCACCGCGCTGCACCACGAACACGGTGCCCATCTCATCGACCCAGAAGCTCGACCACAAGGGCATCACCCACAGGCGGGCGAGCGCGAGGATCAGGATCAGCGGCGACAGGTGATTCCAGGGCCGGGAGGGTTGGTGAAGGCCGGCCGCCCCCGGGGTCATCGGCGGTTTTCGAACAGAACGGGAGTGCTCGGCTCCTTCACCTGACGTTCCGTGAAGCGGAAGAGGGGGGGCGTGGAGATGTGCCACTTCGCGAGGCGGAACTGGAGCGAAGTTTTGACGACGCCGAGTCCGTAGATGAGGCTGCGCCGGAAGTTAATGGAGGACGCCTCGGGAAAATAGCGGGTGGGGCAGGAGATCTCGCCGATCTTGGCTCCGAACAGGACGGCCTGCGCCAGAATCTGGTTGTCGAAGACGAAATCGTCGGAGTTGAGCGCGAGCGGCAGGGAGGTGAGCAGCTTGCGGTCGTAGGCGCGAAAGCCGGTATGGTATTCCGAGAGGCGCGCGCCCAGCAGAAAATTCTGAAAGATGGTGAGCGCGCGATTGGAGAAGTATTTGTACGCCGGCATGCCGCCGCGCAGCGCTCCGTTGCCGAGAATGCGCGAGCCCAGCGCGAGGTCGTAGACGCCATAGGCCACCATGCTCGCCATGGCGGTGACCAGCAGCGGGGAATACTGGTAGTCCGGGTGAATCATCACCACCACGTCGGCGCCGCGCTCGAGGGCCGTGGCGTAGCAGGTCTTCTGGTTGCCGCCGTAGCCACGATTCTGTTCGTGCACCACCACCTGCAAACCGAGGCGCCGGGCGACGGCCACGGTCTGGTCGCGGCTCTGGTCGTCCACCAGGATGCAATCGTCCACCAACTCCGGAAGCTCGCGCACGGTGGCTTCCAGGGTCCTCTCCGCGTTGAAGGCCGGGAGCACGACCACGATTCGTTTTCCGTTGATCATCGATTCGCCTGGTGTTTTTACATTATCCCGCAAGAAGGACTCGTCGCACAGGCGCGGGATGGGGCGCCTTCCTGGAACTTCCCACAGGCGGATTCCTTCTAAGAAGATATGCTTGGGAACGACCTTCGCTACGCACTCCGGCTGATGCGCCGAAGCCCGGGTTTTACGGCCGTGGCGGTGCTGTCGCTGGCACTGGGGATTGGCGCCAATACCGCGATTTTCAGCCTGCTCTACACCATCATGCTGCGCCAGTTGCCCGTGCCGCATCCGGAGCAACTCGTCGAGTTAGTGCGGGACTCGCCGCAGGAGCTGCATTGGCCCGGATATTGGGGCTGGGAGCAGTACGAGCACTTTCGCGATGGCAACCACGTCTTCTCCGGGCTCACCGGCATGGGGTTCGACAATCTCGCTGCGGTGCGCGTGGATGGTTCCGACACGGAAACCCTG
>Ga0335077_10009014_pt1 | contig 12375 bp, 14 predicted proteins | sample Lox_Sample_31_FD_207151 | JGI IMG/M metagenome (GOLD analysis project Ga0335077, IMG submission 207151) | Soil microbial communities from Loxahatchee National Wildlife Refuge, Florida, United States - Lox_Sample_3.1 | ecosystem: Environmental > Terrestrial > Soil > Wetlands | place: USA...
GCGTCTTTCAGCAAATTTCCACGCTGTTCCTGGGCAAGTTTGGTTATGGCGGCTTCCAAAGCGGGATCGGTGTAGATTCCGATGCCTTCGTCACGGTATTCCAGGCACTCGACACCGTTTCGTTCGCCAGATTGATTGACGGTATATTGTTGCCGGACGCAGACCGTCTTCTGCAGTTCCACTTTATTCGCCGGCAAAGAAGCAGCGCAATGGCGACCGTAGGCTTCTTGATATTGCCGGAACAACCCTCCAAATAGCGTTTTTCCCCGATCAAACGCGCTTGGGATGTCAGCAAAGTCGCCGACAAAGAAATCGGTTAGGATTCGTTCGTAATAGAGCCCGCTCGCCGAGAAACTGCTGTGGGAGAGCGGGACTTCCGCCTTCGCGGGCGTGACAGTCGGGCGGCTCTGTTGCGCCAAAGCCGCTGGAACAACGAACAGCACGAAACAAATTCGCGCCAGTCGCATGGCCCTCCTCTATTATTTAGCTGCTGAGTATACCACTGCGTTTCACTTTCCACCGCCCGCAGCAACACGCCAACAACGAGCCTCGGATCGTCAAAACGAGCCCAGGCCGTTCTCGTTTGCTCGCAACAAACCAAGCGGCGCAAGACCACCCCGAGGCGGTCTTGCGCTTCTAAAGGAGTACACTTCCTGCGTTCAGGGGAAGTAGGAGTCCGGTCGGGCGGCGGCGCTCCTGCCTGAGAGTCGAATACGAAATGAAATGGCCATCAGATCTCCCGTCACCAGCGCTCGCCATTCTGGCGGCTTGCGCTTCTCTTGGTGCGGTGCTGGGGGTTGGCAATCCACAGCAGCCGATAGGGCAAGAGGTGCGGGGACCTGTTGCCCATCAGGCCGTCTCGGGCAATACGCCGCCTCTGGTGTCACAGAATTCCGACGGAACTCTTTCGGTGCAAAGGGAACCTGCCAAAGAAGAACGAAAGACGGCCAAAACGAAACCCGGGTTGGTCATACCCCCTCAAGTTGTTGTTCCCATCGTAGCAACCCGGAAATAGGACAATTCGCAATGGACGAAGTTGCCAAATTCGTTGCTTGCACGCGACTGAGCTCGTCGCTTAGAGTGCCAGCTCTGTCTTCTTTTTGAGCGCAAGAGGCAGAGCCTGTCGAACGCACCCAAGCTCGAGCCTGGCGCGAGTCCCGAGAAGAAGCCGTTATGGATTGCGCGCAATCCGTTGAGGGTCGCGGTATCTGGCGGTTTTCTCTAATTCTTCTCGCTTTGCCGTGGGGCCTTGGTCCTAGGGCCAAGAGAGTGTTTATGTCGATGCGGAAAATTATCCCGCGTCGATTACGACCGTAGCCGGCAAGTTCGTCTATGTCACGATGAGCATGGACGGCGGCCATGGCTTTATGGGCGTCTTAAGCAGCTTTGCGTATCAATCCAAACCGAAACGGTAGAACCACCAATTCGGATGGTTGCAGGCCCCCGCAACTTGGTCCAGCGAAGTTATCTCGTCGAGCACCGACGACAGGACGCCCGCCAGTTCTAAAACCCAATCCATGCAGCGCAACTTGGACGCGAAGATTCTGTTTTAGAGCGATTGACCGCCCAGACCGCCCTAGGTTTCTTAACGCGGATACTTGCGGGCTAGGGCTGTAGCGGCGAATTCTGCCAGGCTTCTGAAAAGCGGCTCGGCGCCGGCTTCTCGCTCGTCGGCGGGAAGCCGAAGATGGCGGTCGATGCGCACCTCCATCTCTCTCGCGTCTTCTATCGGGTCGTTCGCAGCGCTAAGCAGCTCGAAGAGCATCCGGTGTGCCTTTTTGCGCTCCATGACCTCAATGCCGTCCAGCATCTGTCGGTGCGATGTTCCCTCCCAAATCGCCAGGATCATGGCCTCCCGAAGCCACCGCTCCACGCCACACTCGCCCAAAACGCCGAGCCCACCATGTACTTCCATGCTCCATTTGGCAGTGTCAACGGCGAACTCAGCTGTCCAGTACTTCGCCAGGTGGGCAACCAGGCGGAAGAGTTGGTATCGCCCTGAATATGGCCGTCGTTGCATCCAAACTTCATTCAGAAGTTCAACGGATTCCCACGCTAGAGCGAAAGCTTCTTGAAGCTTGGCGAGGCGAAGTTCGAACTGCCGATGAAGAAGCGGTTGATCGAAGATGCTTTTGCCAAAGGCCTTTCTGCGTTCTGCGAAGGCCAGGGCTTCGGCGATCGCGCGTTGTGCCAGAGCGACACTCACTATACTGTTAGCTACCCGCGAGAGATTCAGGACTTCCAGAATCTGATAAATTCCGGAATCCGCCGAACCCAGCAGGTACCCTTCACTTTCTCTGAGCTCTACTTCGCCCGTCGGAACGGAGCGCGTCGCAATTTTGTCCTTCAGTCGACGGATGAAGTAATTGAGATGACCGTTCTCCCGATAACGCGGGACCAAGAACAATGCGAGCCCCCGCACACCCGAGTTTGCGCCCTCTGGGCGTGCAGCAACGACAGCGAGCTCCGCGCCCACATTGCTAGCAAAATACTTGTCACCCGTCAGCTGCCATCGATTACCTGCCTGCGTGGCAATGGTTTCGACTGCGCTGCCCAGATCGGAACCCCCTTTGATCTCTGTCATCCACGTCGCCCCCTGCCAGACGGTATCGCCCCGTCGCAACAGTTGGGGAAGGAAGCGCTCTTGAAGTTCTCTGCTCCCGTATTTCGCTAGAGGCACCGCTGTACCGAGCGAAACCGCATAGGGACAGCAAATGCCCGGTTCGCTAAAGGAAATGATGTAGTTCAGCAAACAGGTTGGTAGTATCGATTGCTGCTCAAACGCGCGCCAAACAATCCCCGCGCGATATCCTCTTCTCAGCATCGAATAGTATTCCGGAGGAAATAGAACTTCATCTACACGTTGGCCGAACCGATCAAACATTCGAAGCCACGGAGTACCGGATCGATCAACGGCTTCGCCAATCGCTCTACCATCTCTGTTCCACCAATTCTCTTCCTCTTCGAGGAACTCGCAATGAGGAGATACACCGAGCCTGCTTTGCAGAAAGCGTAAAGGCAAACGGACGGTATCGAAATCCGAATTGTTGAAGTTTCCTATTTGAGGGTCCTTCCGGTGATCACGCCGAGCCATACAGAAATGAAACCCAAGACAACGCTCAAGGTAACGTTTAGTCCTGCAATCAGAAGCTCGCCGTCTTGAAATACACGAAAGCTCTCGTACTCAAACGTCGAAAAAGTGCTGTAACCGCCAATGAATCCGACCGGAATTAAATATCTCCAGTTGGCGCTCCAATGCGTGCGCTCGGACAATAGCGTCAAAATGAAGCCGATGAGAAACGAGGCCGTTATGTTGATCACAAATGTTCCGTAGGGAAAACGGGTTCCGGCACGATTACTGATATAGCCACCAACCCAGAAGCGCAACATAGATCCGAGCGCTCCGCCCATCGCCACCATCAAGTATTTGGTCATATAGATTGCGTTTCTTCTCTCCTTTCGGCGTACTCACAAACGTTACTTGTTGGCAGCGACGCGGCCCCCAATGTGACGTGACGTCTTCCGTCTAAAGAGCTGAGCCTTTGACTCATCAAACTTCGCTTCAGCTACGTCGAATAGCGATCTGCTCCCGGTGTGGCGAATTACGGCGTTATCCCCGGTGACAGTCCCCCATTTTCCAGCACGCGAATTAAATCCTCTTGAATGTCTTTGGCAATTGACATAGTCCGGATCTTCGCGATCGTCTGGTCTACAGAATAGACGTACGTACGCAGGCTAAGCCGTCCGTCCTCCCAAACTGCATAACAAGCGTCCGGCTTGCCTGTCTTTGGCTGCCCGATACTCCCTGGATTCACTAACACCTGCCCGTTAAAGCTGCGGACAAACGGAATATGCGTGTGGCCCACTGCGACGACATCCGCGGCCAGCTTCTGACAATCGTCGACCCACTTGTTGGAGTCCGCCAGTCGATACTCGTAAAGGGGATCCGAAGGAGTCGCATGACATAGGAAAAAACGAGTTTGGGAACGAATGACCGTCGTTTGCAGCGGAAGCGAAGAAAGATACAGCTTCTGTTCGAGTGAGAGTTGAGCAGAAGAGAATGCCCGCGTCGCTTCTGCCATTTCACGAAAACGGGCGGAACAGCGCGGATCGTCTCCGAATCCGAGGCATTGATCGTGATTTCCTCGGACAACAGCGGCAGCGTTGCGCTGCACAAAATCTACCACTTCTTTTGGTTGCGGTCCGTAGTTGACCAAATCACCCAGTACCCAGAGTTCGTCGTAACTCTCGGATAGAGCGGTCAGCGCATCAAGGTTCCCATGGATGTCCGAAATTATCACAATTTTCACGCCTGCCACCTCACTGAACGACTGCCGACTGGCCGGAAGGGAGAAGATGGCCCTCCCGTGCCAACAGCTCAAAGACTTCTTGGGCCCTTGCAAATCCTCGGAAATCCCCGCGTGATTCACCCTCAGGCTTGAAATCCAGCTCAACGAATTTATTTTCCCGAATGAAAAATGCGTATTGAACCGCTTGGCTCACTTCATCTGGGGCGTCTCGATTCTTGTCGATATTGAGATTGAGAATGTCGATCTTTGGAATTCCAGATGCTTCGTTAACAAACTTTGTTCGCAACAGATCGGCAAATTCCAGGGTTGCCGCCCAATCCTTTGACAAGATCATCGCTACGTCGAGGTCGTACTCGATATCCCCACTACCGGTGCAGTTATGCATCGTAGGTCGCGCGCGAGTGAGAAGATCGGCAAGATCTGCGTCAGGCCCGGGATCTTCATCCAGCCGGCAGCCTTCCTTATCGATAGAAGAAATCGCTAACACGGGGCAATTCAATTCGAGGCTGAGGTCCGCGAGATTGGTTGAGATGTCATCGATTCGGGCGCGTGAGTCCGCGGACGGATGAGACGTAGGCACCTTTTGTAGGTAATCGAGAAAGATGGCGATCGAGTCAGTACGAAAATCGTGCATAGCTGTATATGCCGTGGCTCGAATGCGATCCACTGTGTCTTTGCGCGACCCCTCCAGTACGAACACCTCGCGTCCGTATTGATGGACCCCTTGGAGCCCTTTTGCCAAAGGGTCCACACCTCGCGATGCGGATTGCATTCCCTCTGTCAACATCGTTGTAGGGTTGATTCCCGATTCTTTCGCAAGCAGGCGAGCGGTCAGTACGCGTTGCGTTTGCTCCCACGAATAGAACAGGACCGGGATATGGTGATTTTTTGCGATATGGCTAGCCAAATGAAGGCCGAAATTCGTTTTCCCCCGGCGCGGTGCGCCGGCCAATCCGTAATAGAAACCAGGCCGGAATCCAGATAGCAATCTCGTCAAACGATCGAACGGGCTCAACGAATAGCCAAGGAGAATGCGCTGGCCTTTGGGCCTTTGCTTAAATTCGGCCACGATCGCGCGCACCATATCTCCAACCGGGCGGAGTTGCTTGCGCATGCGTTGTTTCTGGATATCAATCAGCTCCTGAATCGCTTGGGCCGTGAAATCAGACAACGCCGCTTGTCCAGGGTGCCGTTGCTTCGCGTAGGATTCTACCGATGCTCCTAGTGTCATGAGCCGTTCTCGTGCCTGCCGATCTTTCAAGAGATCCAGATAAGACAACACCTGATCGGGTTGCGGTGGACGCAGACGGCCTACGGATTCTAAATATTCCTTTACCTGAGGGGAGAACAGCCCCTCTTGTTCCAATCTCGATTTTATTAAGAGGAAATCGACAGCTGCGAGGCTCTGCTCTCGCAAGGCCGAAAGTGTCTCCGCAATGAGGCGAGCGGGTGGTGAATGCAACAAGTTGGCATGAAATCCTTCGTCGAGGACCTTCTCGAGGAGGTATCGGTCGCTTGAAATTGCTGACAGTATGGCCATTTCGACGTCAATGCTCTCGGCTCCCATTAGCTTCACCTCACTTCAGCTCAACGACGTCCGGGCCGCTTCCGGAATCGACGCGTTGACAGAAGACTAGGAAGGCTGCCATCCGTGCTTCGGCAGACGCATTTTCTGCGCAACGTGCCAAGCCGCACCGGGTGTGAGAGATCCAGGCAAGAGTGTCCCACATCGACACGGTACTCATGGCTTTTTAAGGGAATCTGCGCCGGGGATATGACTCCGCGACAAGATCCCTTGTCAGGAGTCATCATCTGTCCCGGCAAAAGTGGGACAGCGGTTAAGGCCGTACTCCTTGGCCTCTACTTACATCTACATCATACCGGAGATCGGCACCCTCTCAAAAGAGCTCAGTCCAACTGTGCTCAAAGCAGAAGCCGTCGAAACCGGCTCCAGAGACCACCGGGACTATCCCGTTTTGAAACCAGATCGGCGCTTCCGGCGGTAAAGCCGAAGAGCGCTTTCGATGACCGGATATACGTTCACGGCCGGCTCGATCTCATCCACTTCAACAACTTTGCCTTCCAATTGTTTGTAGTCCTGGAAGAAACGCCGAACCATCAACAGTCGATGTTGAGGAAGTTCGCTGGCTTCATGGTACGCGCTGAATTCAGGATCTCCGGTGGCAACGGCGATCACCTTGTGATCTTTGGTGCCCGAGTCGATCATGGTCATCAAACCAATCGCACGCGCGTACATGATCGTTAGTGGCACAACCGCCTCCTGCGACAAAACGAGCACATCAAGAGGATCGTTGTCTTCGGCCAGAGTCTGAGGGATGAATCCATAATTCGCGGGGTAATAAACTGCAGAGTACAACACGCGGTCCATCTTGATCAGTCCGCTTTCCTTTTCCAATTCATACTTGACGCTCGATCCCAGGGGTATCTCGATAACGCATTTGAACTCCTGCGGAACGCGTTCACCCGGTCTCAGATCGTGCCATGGGTGCATAACATCTCCTCCTGCAGCACTTTTGTGAAACGAAGGGCCTCAACACAAACGAAAAGCGCCGCCTCGACTGTGCAAAACCACATCTCTACGAATCCCTTACGAAGTAGACTGTACGTCGGGAGCGTCGTTAAACCAGGCAACGAGAAAACGCTGCGCTTTCTCAAGTTGGTCGAGGGCTTCGCTCTCCACAGGCCCCACATAGTCTGAGATGCCGCTGAACCATAGGCTTACCTCACCGGTATTCGCTCTGACGCTTCGATCGAGAAAAATAACGGGCAGTTCAAGATCCAGAGTCTCACTCTGAGAAAGCAGTAGCTGGATCGGCAGTCCGGCATCTTTAGCGATTGTCAGGTTGCGTGAACAGAGGATAATCGTCTGCCTTCCATCTCGCAGTAGCGCCGGATTCCTTCGTGTTCTCGCATCACGCTCCAAAATCAACTCCACACTTTTGGAAGCGAGGAGAATCGACGGAAGGTATCGCCCAATCTCGAAGCACAGCGCCGCTTCGCGAACATAGGAAAGCAGGTCGATCGGGATAGTCGTGGACTCTAGGTTGGGAATATAGAGTGCTTTCGCCTGATTGAAACGCCGGTTGATTTCGCTGATATGCCCGCGAAGGAAGGTTTCCCACCAATATTTCCCTGCGCCTTCCCGCGGCTGCAATAGGCTAGCTTCTACCTTATTGTCTCGTTCATCCATTGGCTCTTATCAATCGCATTCGTGGTGTTTTGACCACACGATGTGCAGTCGAGTGTCCACGATAGAGAGTGCGACACCTCCGGTCACCAAGCCTCCGGACCACAACCGATAGCTTCCGTGAACGGCTCTGGCTTGAATCGGTTCTTCACTCCTTGCTTTCGCCAGCCTTGTTGTGTTTTCCTCCCGTGAGCGATCGTCGGCGTTTCCTGCGTCGGAGCAAATCCAGAAGACCCGCGCTGAGGAACGCGCCGCCAAGGAATTCGAGCAATGCCAGGAGCAAGAATGGGGTTCGACTTTGTGTGTCGATTTTTGAAGATGGCGAAAGGTGCGCAACCGCGCTCGGCCCACCAAGGCCGGCAAGGAGCAAAATAGAGCCCAGAAAAATGAGAATAGCAGACTTCATCGTAGCAGAAAGCCAAACAGCGCTGAGAATGACCAAAACGATGAGGATAATCAGGAGAACATCCTGGCTTGGTCCTCGTCCCGTTATCGACGCTAAGTGCCATTCTGACGGCCCGTCAAACTCGATTACCTCGCCAACCACAATCCCAAGAATCACGGATATAGCGGCAGTCGCTACCATTAGTTGATTGAGGCCATTCGGCTCTGTGTTGCCGTGCTTCACGGATCACCAGTTCCACTGCTGTTGCAACTCTGTTACGTATCGGACCAAATGGACGTGTTCGTTCGAAACAATGCGTCTCTGCTTTCTCCGATTTTTTCAGGAGGGATTTCGTGCTGATGGGGCTAAGACAAGGAACGCAAAAGCTCCCACCAGGGACATTTCCCTCGTAGGAGTCATCTGCCTCAAAGGGCGGTTAAAGGTGAACTCCAACACCCGCGCTCTGCATTCGGATTATCACTGCCGGGTTCCCCTCTGTCAATCAAACATACAGAAGGGTCGATATTATCAAACAAGAAGTGTATTACGAAGGCACGGTGATGCCACCGGGGCTGATGACTGAGTTCGCAAACGGATGACTAGGTATACGGGTCGTTCTGATTGTTAGGTCGGTGTTGTCTTCGTTGGGCCACATCCACGCATGTGATATGGATGATCTCGCCCTTGTAATCTACGGACGCGGCATGGTCATTGGGATTTAAGGGGCGATTGCAGACTGGACAGTTTTCCCACTCGATTACATCCTTCATGGTCGCTCCTTCGTGGAGATGCCCGCGCAAAATAGGCACCGCTAACCCAGACCTTCAATTTTCGCCGAGGCAGAAGCATTTGCAAATGTCAGCGTAATTTCGGCGCCCTTGCGCACGTTGTTGACCAGTGCTGGCCGAAAACAGGCAATACAGGTTCCTCCGGCGTGACGCACGCTCGGGTACACGACTCCGGCGGAGCCGGCATCAAGAAGCTCTCGAGCCAGCCCTTGGGACGCAGCATAACTCTCAGGATCGAGATATTTTCGGAACCGGCTATCGCCTCTCAAGTCGTGAAGGTCGCTCCGAAAATCAGCCAGGAAATCGACATATCGGAATGTTTCTGGGTCTGGCCAGTCGATCTCTCGAAGCTCTTGTGACTTGTGAAAAGCGACCTCGGTTGCGGCCGTTTCCAGCGCAAATGCTGCGTACCACGCGCCTCGATCCGGGCCGTTGAAACGGCTGCCTAATGGACTCGCATGAGTGAATGCGGCGTTCACAATATGCGCGTAGGCAAGACCGAACACGAGCTCTCGGACGCTGATTCCCGGCAATAATCCTGCTTCCCCTTGAAGGCGCTCATTGGTTGCCCCTTCGAGTTCGAAAAGGTCCGCAAGCTCGGCTTGGTCCGTCGTGAGTCTGCTCAAAACACTTTCGTCAGCATTCCTCGAGGGAATGAGCCTGTGCGTATCATCTCGGAGTAACTGAGAAACAGGAGGAAGCAATTAACGTCCACCGCGCCTTGAGTCGAGGAGTTGGCGGACGCGTAGGAGCGCTGGTACGCCCCCTCTGATCATGTACCGGAGTGGGGCGTCGCCGCCAAATATAGGATTGGAATTCGGAAGTTGAACCCATCGGTCCGCGAGTCTTTTGCTGTAAAGGATGTTCAGCGCTTTGAAGATTCCCGTCAAAAACGAGATTCTCGTCAACCGATCTTGGTCCAGCAATCGCGAACCAGTTCGCTTCAGCTCGTAGAAAGCTCCGTTCGACATCCCCCCTAGTAACTGCCTGGCATCCTCGTCACGCAATTCCCAGGCTTCCGCAATCCTGAAAAATGCTTTCACTGAGGCTGGGCTCAGCCGTCTGATCACCGCCTTGTCCGAAAGGTCGGCTGGCTGATCCCAGGTCACACCCGCCATCTGCTGATTTAGGGTTGCCATGTGAACCTCTCCATATATGGAGCATTATATATCCATAACTGGATAAATGCAAGATCCGCGTTCTTAAGTTAAGAGCTTCATCGCGAGGTGATACGTGAGTCGTCCACCACAGAGAGTCCTGCCGACCGCGGTATTGAACTCGCGGCTCAGTCTTTCGAAGCAACTTGGGTCGGCAGCAAGGGACTTCATTGAAATGGTTGTAATCACGATGTTGGCATTTTCGATCGGACTTGCGATTGGTGCAGCTTTCTGCCGGTGTGGTCAGTAGGCTTAATGGAGACCGCTCCAAGGAGAAGGTTAGTCAGAAGCTGTCCATTTTCGTGGTCGTATCGCTTGGGAGCGTCGCCGATTTTTCCGACGCTTCACGGTTCGAATTTCCCCTTCATTGGCTGCGCTGTCGAAAGCAAAAAGATAGGCAACTGGTCTGCCAAGGCCCTTCGCCATGACCTCCAACTTTTCGAATGAGGGCGAGTTTCGGCCACGTTCGATCAAGCTCAAAAAATCAACGGAGAGCCCGAGCCTTTCAGCGAACTCCTCCTGAGTCTGTTGAAGCTCATCCCGAATTTGCCGAAGTCGCCGGCCGAAGTCTCTGCGAAGAATCGCCAAATGTATCTTGCACCCCTCGCAAAGTCTGGCGTAATCTCATTACGTGAACCACCGAATGAGATTACGGGTGACTGATATGGGCTGTTTGCCGCGATCTGGTTGCGGCTCCTGCCAATGAAGGCCAAGCACGAGCGATTGCCACAGCCTGTCATCCGCATCTCGGTGGGTCCCGAGGAGATGTGCTGTTAAGTACGGCGACCCAGATTTGGAACTGAGCGAATTCCGACGCATGGGTGATGCGCAGGCATTGGCACGCCTCGCCGAAGAACCAACGGATGCGTGCGGATTGATCGTGCTGTATCAAAAGCACCGCATTGATTTGAAAGATGCAGTGATCCAACACATGAGAGTGGATCCAAGAATCTATCGGAGGGCCGTCATCAACGTTCTACTGAGCGTAGCAAGGCGCGCACATGAGTATGAGCCGGGAGCGATGGACCCGTCTGAATGGGTTAAATGCGCGCTGGTCTCCGAGGCTTGTCGGTTGCGACGAGCACTCGAAAACAGGCAATAGAAGACGTGTTTAGACCATTCGTACGGCAGCGCTCCCTTCGGTCGCCATTGTGACCATTGGGACGCCCGCCTGTTCCGTAGCGAATCACAAAGCCAACTCGCGGGTCGAGCAATACGCCGACTTCGCGGTCTTGTTTGCAATTCGAGCCTGATCGGACGCAACGTCCGACGTTGTCCACTATTGGGACCACAGACGCCCGACGTCGCGAAACCTCCTTCGGCCGTCAATCTCGTTTACCGGATAACTATAGACATTGAACTAAACGTGTGATATTCCCCAGCCGAGATATCGGGGCACTGCAGCTCGTGTAGGGGGACACTCCCCGCCCGTTCCTTCCTGCCGGCTAGCGGATGTCGCTAAGTGTCAAGTCTGGCCGGCCCTCATGACAGCGATGCGACTTCCCGGACCTCCGGGACCACGTTTAAAGGCATACAGAACCGCACTGGGGATTACTGTCCGAGATGTCGAGGCCTACAGTCACCATATTGCTGAGGTCACCGGGAATTCTGCATTCGTAGTTTCACACAGCTATTTGAGCTCCTTGGAAAGCGGCAAGAAAGGTGTGCCCAGTCTACATAAGCTTTTCACCCTGACCGTGATCTACCGAATTCGGTTCGTTGATTTGCTTCTTTCCTACGGCCTTGACCTCGAAAACATGGCCAGGTTCGAAAACGATGTCCGCTTGCCTCGAACGCACGTGGTTTGGCACGACGTTTACATGCCGGATCGAACGATCACATTACCGGTACGTTTTGATCCGAGCTTCCGAATGGAAAACACGGACCTCTTGAGCCGGGTCGTAAGCAGTTGGGGTGAAGTTCCGCTTCCGTTCATCGAACGTATGGGCATGCGAAAACATTTGTACGGTTACATCGGTATGAAGGACTTCACGCTCTATCCGTTGTTGCGACCAGGCTCTATCGTTACGATCGACGACACTGACAAGACGGTACGAATCAGCGGATGGAAAAACGAATTCGACCGGCCCATCTATTTCTTGGAACACGGACACGGTTACGCCTGCGGGTGGTGCGAGGTTGCCGGGAACAAGCTGAGATTACTTTCATATTCGAGATCGAAATCCCCGCGGACACAAGGTGAAGTACCAGAAGACCTGCAGGTCATCGGCCGGGTCTCGGGAATCGCGATGTCCTTAAGCGCGCCGCCAGATGTCGGACCCACTTTGTCTACGGGAGACAGTGATAGGGGGTCTCTGGCGCGGAAACCAGCCAGGCTTGATCCAACGGCGGCGATAACGCAGAAAGCATGACCGCATTGGAGTAGCGTGGAGAGCGCTGGGATCAGTTCGATGGGATGAGGAGCCTCGTACTTTTATGAGCACATCAAAGGGACCTAGAAATGAATGGGTGTCGGCTCAGAGCCTCACGTCGACTACGATTAGCCGGCGGGACAAAACTCCGATAC
>Ga0335077_10009015_pt1 | contig 12375 bp, 7 predicted proteins | sample Lox_Sample_31_FD_207151 | JGI IMG/M metagenome (GOLD analysis project Ga0335077, IMG submission 207151) | Soil microbial communities from Loxahatchee National Wildlife Refuge, Florida, United States - Lox_Sample_3.1 | ecosystem: Environmental > Terrestrial > Soil > Wetlands | place: USA: Florida...
CGCTTCTACGAGGAGCAGCTGGGCTACGCGGCCGCCGACGGCGGCGAGCTCATCGGACCTCCTCCGGCGCTCCTCAGCGAGACCCAGTGGAAGGCCCTCGTGAAGGCCTTCCTCCGCACCTGAAGCGGGCATCGAGGCGGGGGGGACCGGGGCCGCGCTCCTCGCGCGGCCCCTTTCGTTCGCCCCGGGGGGGGCCGGCCCAGGGCCGAGGGCGATAGCGGACCGTGAAAGGGGCTCTTCGCGGCGCGGCGCCGGCCCCCTCCCCGTCCGCACCGAGCGCGTGAACCATTTGGGGCGTGCCATTCGTCCCCCGAACTTCACCTTCCCTGCGGGCGGAGGCCGCGTATTCTCTCGGCCGTGCGCCTGAGCGAGATAGCGGGTCTACTGGGGACGGCGGCGGCGAGCCTGCAAAGCCTCGCGGCGCTCCGCCTGGAAGCGGTCCGGAAGCGGTCGAAGGAGGAGCTCCTCGAGGTGGCGAAGGGCCTCGAGCTGAAGGGCGTGAGCAAGCTCTCGAAGGACGAGCTCGCCGGGCGGGTGCTCGACGAACTCCGCGGGCGCGCCAGGGCCGCGAAGCCCTCCGCCGAGAAGGGAAGGGCGGCGAAGGGGCCGCCCGCGAGGAAGGGCCGGGCGACGGGGGCGGCGAAGGTGGCGAAGGCCGCCGCGCCGCGGCCGAAGCGGCCGGCGAAGAAGGCCGCCGCCCCCGACGCCGCCGAGGCCCGCGCGCTCCGGGCCGACGAGGACCCCTCCGGCACCGCCAAGCTCGACCTCGGCCCCGCCGTCGCCGCCCAGAAGCCGGTGAAGCACATCCCCTGGAGCTACGGGCTCGACCGCGTGGTCGCCGCCGCCGTCGATCCGGACCGGATGTACGTCTATTGGGAGATCACCGACCGGGCGATGGAGAAGGCGCGCTCGGCCCTCGGGCCCGCCGGCGCGGACGCCTGGATGTCTCTGCGCGTCTACGACACGACCGGGCTCATCTTCGACGGGACGAACGCCCACAGCTACTTCGACGAGCGAGTCGAGCGCTCCGATCGCCAGTGGTTCTTCCTCCTCCACAAGCCGACCTCCACCGCCTACGTGGAGCTCGGCATGAAGTCGAGCGAGGGCTACTTCGTCAAGGTGGCGCGGTCGGGCCGGGTCGACTTCCCGCGGAAGGAGCCCGCGCCCTTCGCCGAGCCGGAGTGGCTCACCGTCCTGCCGGCGACCGGCGAGGTGCGGGCGGCCGGGACCGGCACTCCCCACCTCCGCGGCCCCGCCGCGGCCGGGCCCGGGCCCGGGGGCGAGCCGCCCCCGCCGTTCGCCCCCATCGCCCTCTGGCGGCTGCACGAGTCCGGCGCCGACCGGGAGGCGCGCATCGCCGAGCTGTTGGCGGCCGGATGGGAGCGGGTCGAGTGGCAGGAGTCCGGAGGCGAGGGCTGGTACGAGCTCGAGGGACGGCTGGAGTGGCAGGGGCCGGCTACCGCCAGCACCTGGGGGGCGGGGCCCTTCACCTACCCGGTGGAGGTCGACCCGCCCACGCGCGAGGAGTGGAGGGGCCCGGTCTTCGCTTACAAGATGGGCGGCGTCACCCACGTGATCTACGGCCCCTGGCAGGTGGTCATCCGGAACCTCGGCGCCCACCAGGGCGCGGCGGTGCTGGGGCGCTGGGAGATCTACCGATCCTGGGCGGTCGAGGGAGGCCGGGAGGTCCGCGGTACCCAGAGGCCGGACCAGGTGCCGCTCGGCGCCTCCGAGCGGCTCGGGGCGAGCGAGCGCCGCTGGCTCTCGGGCAGCGAGCTGCGCCTGGGCGGCGCCTCCGAGCTCTGGCGCCTGGGCGCGAGCGAGCTGCGGTTGCGGGGCGCGAGCGAGGTCCTCTTCGCCGGCGCGAGCCAGTGGGTGTCGGCGGGGGCCTCCGAGCGGCGCCTCTTCGGCGCCTCCGAGCTCCGCCTCGGCGGCGCCTCCGAGCGCGTGCTCCTCGGCGCCTCCGAGCGGCTCGGGGCGAGCGAGCGCAGGATCGGCGGCAGCGAGGGGCGGCTGGGAGCGGAAGAGCAGGCGACGCCCTACCCGAAGGTCGAGGAGTGACGGAAATGGCCAAGGGGTACTTCGCCCTCGTTCTGCACGCGCACCTGCCCTTCGTCCGCCACCCGGAGGACGCCACGGTGATGGAGGAGCAGTGGCTCTACGAGGCCATCACCGGCACCTACCTGCCGCTCCTGCAGGTCTTCGAGGGACTCCTCGTCGACCGGGTTCGCTACCGGGTGACGGTGTCGCTCTCGGCGCCGCTCCTCACCATGCTGACCGACGACCTCCTGAAGGAGCGTTACGCGAAGCACCTCGACGCCCTCATCGAGCTCGCCGGCAAGGAGCTGGAGCGCACCCGGCCCGAGCCCCACTACCACCGCCTGGCGCAGATGTACTGGGATCGCTTCCACAGCCTGCGCCACACCTGGCGCGCTCACGACGGCGACCTGGTGCGCGCCTTCCGCCGCCTGCAGGAGGCGGGCTGCGTCGAGGTGATCACCTCCACCGCCACCCACGCCTTCTTCCCGATGCTCGACCGCAACTGGGCGGCGCTGCGCGCCCAGGTGCACACCGCCGCGGATCTCTACCAGGCCCACTTCGGGGCGCGCCCGCGCGGCATGTGGCTCGGGGAGTGCGGCTACGTGCCCGGCGCGGACGAGCTGCTGCGCGAGGCGGCCATCCGCTACTTCCTCGTCGACACCCACGCCATCCTGTTCGCCGACCGCCGCCCCGTATACGGGGTGCACGCCCCCATCTACTGCTCCACCGGCGTGGCCGCCTTCGGGCGCGACACCGAGTCGTCGCAGCAGGTCTGGAGCGCCAAGGAGGGCTACCCGGGGGATCCGCAGTACCGGGACTTCTACCGGGACATCGGCTTCGACCTGCCCATGGACTACATCGGGCCGCATGTGCACCCCGAAGGCATCCGGATGTACACCGGCATCAAGTACCACGCCATCACCCACGCCAAGCTGCACGACAAGTGGGTCTACGACCCGGACGCGGCCCGCGCCCGCGCCGGACTGCACGCGTCGCACTTCCGCGGCAATCGCGAGAAGCAGGTGGAGGCGCTCGCCGCCCACATGGACCGGCCGCCCCTGGTGGTGAGCCCCTACGACGCCGAGCTCTACGGGCACTGGTGGTACGAGGGCCCGGTCTTCCTGAACGACGTCTTCCGCCAGCTCCACTACGACCAGAGCACGGTGGAGAGCATCACCCCGGGAGACTACCTGGACCGCCACCCCACGAACCAGGTCGCCACCCCCAGCTTCTCCTCCTGGGGAGCGAAGGGCTACGCCGAGCACTGGTGCAACGAGACCAACGCCTGGACCTACCGGCACCTGCACGTGGCCGCCGAGAGGATGACGGAGCTGGCGCACAGCAACCCCGGGGCCACCGGCCTCGAGCGCCGCGCGCTCAACCAGGCGGCCCGGGAGCTCATGCTCGCCCAGTCGAGCGACTGGACCTTCATCATGACCACCGGCACCACCGTCCCCTACGCCACCCGCCGCTTCAACGAGCACGTGGTCCAGTTCAACCAGCTCTACAAGGACCTGAAGGACGGGAGCCTGGACGAGAGGCGCGTTGCCGACCTCGAGTCCCGCGACAACATCTTCCCCAACGTGGACTACCGCATCTACGCCACCTAGGGCCGGCGGCTCCCCACAGGCCCGGTTCCCGGCGGCGGCGCGCGATGGCGACGGACCCTAGACCCCTGAAGATCCTGTTCGTGTCGTCGGAGGTGTCGCCCTTCGCCAAGACCGGCGGCCTGGGCGACGTGGTGGGAGCGCTCCCGAAGGCGCTGCACCGTCGCGGCTTCGACGTGCGGGTGGTGACGCCGCTCTACCAGGGGATGAACTGGCACCAGCTGGAGCGGCTCGACGGCGCGCTCGCGGTCCCCATGTGGTGGGGGAACGCGCTCGCCGGGGTGCGGCTCGGGCACCTGCCCCAGAGCGACGTCCCGGTCTACTTCCTCGAGTACAACCGGTACTTCGACCGGCCTCACCTCTACGGGCCGCCCGGCGACGGCTACGGCGACAACCTGGAGCGCTTCGCCTTTCTCTCCCGCGGCGCCCTCGAGCTCGCCAAGGCGCTCAACTTCCTCCCGGACGTGATCCACGCCCACGACTGGCAGACGGCGCTCGTGCCGGTCTACGTGAACACCGTCGAGTGGGCGAAGCCGCTCCACGGGGCCGCCACCGTCTACACCATCCACAACCTCGCCTACCAGGGAGTGCTCGACGGCGGGGCCCTCTTCATCACCGGCCTGGGGCGCGAGCACTACCACCCCGGCGAGTTCGAGCACTTCGGGGCGATGAACCTGACCAAGGCGGCGCTCCGGCACGCCACCATGCTCTCCACCGTCAGCCCCACCTACGCCGCCGAGATCCAGACCTCCGCCTTCGGCTGCGGGCTCGACGGCGTCCTGCGCGAGCGGGCGGGAGACCTGGTGGGCATCCTGAACGGCGTCGACGTCGACGACTGGAACCCGGCCACCGACCCGCACATCGAGGCGAACTTCTCCCCCGGCCACCTGGAGGGGAAGGGGCCCTGCAAGGCGACGCTGCAGATCGAGGCGGGACTGCCCGCCGACCCGCGCCTCCCGCTCTTCGGGGCGGTGGGGAGGCTCACCCACCAGAAGGGGTTCGACGTCCTCGCCCACTGCATGGACCGGGTGCTCGGCTGGGACGCCCAGTTCGTCCTGCTCGGCAACGGGGACCGGGACGCCGAGCACTTCTTCGGGACGCTCTCGGCCCGGCGCCCGGACAAGTTCAAGGCCTGGCTGGGCTTCGACAACGGCCTCGCCCACCGCATCACCGCCGGGGCCGACTTCCTCGTCATGCCCTCGCGCTTCGAGCCCTGCGGCCTGAGCCAGATGTACGCCATGCGCTACGGGACCCTGCCCATCGTGCGCGCCACCGGGGGGCTCGTGGACACGGTGCGGAACTACCAGGAGGCGGGGGGAGCCGGGACCGGCTTCGTCTTCGAGAACCTCAGCGCCGAGGCGCTCGCCAACACCATCGGCTGGGCCCTCTCCACCTACCACGACCGGCCGCACCACATCCGGGCCATGCGGCAGCGCGCCATGGAGGGGGACTTCTCCTGGGACCACGCCGCCGACGCCTACCAGGACCTCTACCTCGAGGCCTACCGGCGCCGGCGCGGCCATCCCTTCCAGGGCCGCCTCCCCGCCCGCCGGCGCTAGGGAGGCGCGCCCGCGCCCGGCGCCTCCGGGGCGAGCGAAGGCATGGGACAGCCGAGGGACGCGGCCACCGCGCGCAGGATCTCGTCCTCCCTCTCGGTCACCACCCCGTCGGCGAGCGCCACCGCCGCGCACGCGGCGACGAGGCGCGCCTTGAGCGGCGGCGCCGCCTCGTCCAGGCGGGCGAGGGCGGCGTCGAGGCGGGCCCCGTCGATGCGGTCCCGCGGGAGGAGCCGCCAGGAGGCCGGGATCCCGAGCGAGCGCAGCCCGGCCTCGAGGGCGCGCTGCGCGAGCGCGGGGTCGCGCTCCCCGGCCCAGGCGAGCGCGGAGAGGAGGTCCAGGCACTCGGGCGCGACCTCGTCGAGCGAGCGGACCCGCCCGGGCGGGGCGGCGCGCCCGCCGAGGAGCGGGGAGAGGCGCCGGCGCACGATCCGCCCCGCCGCCCACTCGAAGACGGTGTGTCGCTCGCCGGCGGCGGCGACGGCGCCGAGCTCCTGGGAGAGCGCTCGCGCCTGCGGGGGAGAGAGGTGGTCGAGGGCCGGGAGCGCCAGGCCGAGGAGCGCCATCCGGTCGCGCCCGGGCACGGAGTCCACCGCCCCCGCCAGCCGGCGGACCTCCTCGGCGGCGGCCGGGTCGGCCCGGAGCGCCTCGAGCTGCCCGGCCCGCGCCTCCTCGTCCCGCTCGAGGACCAGGGCGAGCACGAGGGCCCGGGCGCCGAAGGGCTCCCGGGCGGCCTCGAGCGCCGAGGGGGGAAGGGCGGCGAGCCGCTCCCCCGCCGCCCGCACGTGCACCGGGAGGGGCCTTCCCACCGAGAGAGCGGCGGCCTGAGCCAGGGCGGCCGCGGTCGGGGGCGACGGCGGCTCCGGGGCCGGCGCTGCCAGCGGAGCCGGGCGCGCCCCGGGAAGCCCCTGCGGCTGGAGGCGGCGGATGCGCTCCTCGATGGGGGGGTGGGTGGCGAAGAGGCCGGAGAGGAAGTCGCCCACCCCCTCGGCGAAGAAGAGGTGCGAGGCCTCGAGCGCCTGCGGGGCCTCGAGCCTCGACCCCTCGCGCGCGATCTTGGAGAGGGCCCCCACCAGGCCGTCCGGGTTCCGGGTGAACTGCACCGCGGCGGCGTCGGCGAGGAACTCCCGCTGCCGGGAGACCGCGAGCCGGATGAGCCGCCCGAAGAACGCCCCCACCGAGCCGGCGACGACGAGGCACAGCCCCATCCCCAGGGCCGCTCCCCTGCCGCGGCCGTCGCCGCGCCCCCCGTCGGCGCGCAGGAGGATCCGGCCCACCAGCGCCAGCACCGTGAGCCCTCCCACGAGCGCCATGAGCCGGGTGCTGAGGCGGGTGTCGGCGTTGAGCACGTGGGAGAGCTCGTGCGCCACCACCCCCTGGAGTTCGTCGCGGCTGAGCGAGTCGAGGGCACCCCGGGTGACGGCGACCACCGATCGGTCGGGCGTGAAGCCGGCCGCGAAGGCGTTGATGCCGGGCTCGCGCTCGAGGACGTAGAGGCCGGGCACGGGAAGGCCGGCGGCGATCGACATCTCCTCGAGCACGTTCACGAGCTTCCGCTCCGCCGGGTCGCTCGTCTGCCGGTCGACGCGCCGGCCGCCGAGCATGCGCGCCACCGCGTCGCCGCCCCCGGCCGCCAGCCGGATGGCGTGGAAGGCGCTCCCGAGCAGGACGACGAGCGACACCCCGGCCGCCACCGGGAGGAAGAGCATCGCCGGGTTCGCGCCCACCGCCAGGGACAGGCCGACGTCGACGATGGCCGCGGTGGCGAGCCAGGCGAGCGCGAAGGAGAGGACGAGGACGAGGGTGCGCCGGCGCGCCCTCGCCTGCGCGTCGAAGAAGTCGAGGGTCCTCCCCGGCGGCGCCATGGGGGAGCCGCTAGAACGAGACCTTCACCGCCTCGCGCTCCGCCGGCGCCTCCACCTCGAACGGCTGGGCGGCCGGGAACCCCCCGGCGAGGAGAACGCCCGGGAAGGTCTCGCGGCCGTTGTTGTAGGCCATGACCGCGTCGTTGTAGGCCTGGCGGGCGAACGCGATCCGGTTCTCGGTGGAGGAGAGCTCCTCCATGAGCTGCGACATGGTCTGGTTGGCCTTGAGGTCCGGGTAGGCCTCCGCCACCGCCAAGAGGCGGGAGAGGGACCCGGAGAGCGCGCCCTCGGCGGCGGCCAGCCCCTGCATGGCCTGAGGGTCGCCGGGGTTCGCCGCCGCCACCCGGACCGCGGTGGCCGCGCTGTTGCGGGCCGCCACCACCGCCTCGAGCGTCTCGCGCTCGTGCTTCAGGTAGGCCTTGGCCGTCTCCACCAGGTTGGGGATGAGGTCGTGGCGCCGCTTCAGCTGGACGTCGATCTGGCTGAAGGCGTTCCGGTAGGCGTTCCGCTTGGTGACGAGCCCGTTGTAGATGGAGATCGCCGCGAAGGCGGCGATGCCGACCAAGGCGATCAACACCAGGAAAGCGATCATGGAGCCCTCCGGCGGCGGATCCCGCGCCCGCCAAGAATGACACACCTCGACTCCGGGAGAGGTTCCGAGTGCGTGCCGAAGTTCGACCTCGGGCACCCGCCTGGGGCGGGAGGCCCGACGCGCCGCGGCGAGGAGGGCGCCGGCCGCGAGCCGGAGCAGAGGCCAGGGTGCTCGATTCGACCGCGCCCCTGCCCTGGCCGCGCCCATGCGATCATGCGGCGGCGAAGGTGCGTGCGATCGACGGAGGCCTTCCATGCCGAGAGAGCCGGGCCGCGAAGCGGAGGGGCCAAGGGTTCTGCTGGGGCGCGACCACCAGCGGCTTCGCCAGCTCCTCAACGGGCTCGTGGAGGAATTCGAGGAGGGCGACCCCGACGACCTGCGCGACACCTGGGCGCGCTTCGAGGAGCACCTGCAGGCGCACCTGGGAGCCGAGGAGAACCACATCCTCCCCCTCCTCGAGGCCGTCGATCCCGCCGAGGCTCGGGCGCTCCGGGCCGAGCACGTCGCCTTCCGCAAGACGGTGGAGGAGCTCGCGGTGGGAGTCGACCTGCACGCGGTCCGGCTCGATGCGGTGCGCGAGTTCGCCGACGCGCTCCGCCGCCACGCCGAGAGGGAGGACCGCCTCATGTACCGCTTCGCCGAGCGGGAGGTCCCGGAGGCGGGCCGGGAGGCCATCGCCCGCGCCGTGGGCGGGGGACGCGTCGCGCACCGCGACGAGGAGTGACCGGGCCGGTGCCCCGCTACCGGCCCGCGTCTCCCCTGCGGAAGGGGAGCGAGAGCTCGTCGAGCCGGGCCTTCAGCTCCGGGGCGAGTGGCGTGGCGGCGGCGGCGATCGCCGCCGGGAGCTGCTCCGGTCGGCTGGCGCCGATGATGGCGGCGGTGACCGCCGGGTGGGCGAGCACCCAGGCCACCGCCAGGGTGACGAGCGGCAGGCCCGCCTCCTTCGCCAGCGCCGCGAACCTCTCGACCGCCTCGAACATCTCCTCGCGCCAGTAGCGGTCCTGGTAGCGCTGCGCCACGGTCCCCAGGGTGAAGCGCGATCCCTCGGGGGGGCGCCCGCGCACGTGCTTGCCGCTCAGGAACCCGCCGGCGATGGGGTTGTAGGGGATGACGCCCAGGCCCTCCTCCAGGCACAGGGGCAAGAGCTCGCGCTCGATCTCCCGGAAGAGCAGGTTGTAGCGCGGCTGCACCGAGTCGAAGCGGGCGATCCCCAGCGCCTCGCTGCGCCCGAGCGCCCGGGCGACCTGGTAGGCGAGGAAGTTGGAGCAGCCGACGTAGCGGGCGCGCCCGGAGCGGACCACGTCCTCGAGCGCCCGCAAAGTCTCGTCGATGGGGGTCTCGGGGTCGGGGCTGTGCAGCTGGTACAGGTCGACGTGATCGGTGCCGAGCCGCCGCAGCGAGGCGTCGATGGCGTCGAAGACGTGCTTCCGGGAGTTGCCGCGGTCCCAGGGCCGGGCCGACATGGGGAAGAAGCACTTGGTGGCGACGACGAAGTCCCGGCGGCGCCCGGAGAGCCAGCGCCCCACGATCTCCTCGGTGCGCCCGGTGGTCTCGAGGGTGCCTCCCACCGGGTAGACGTCGGCGGTGTCGAGGAAGGTGATCCCGGCGTCCGCGGCGGCGTCGAGGATGGCGCGCGCGGCGGCCTCGTCGCACTGGAGCCCGAAGGTCATGGTGCCGAGGCAGAGGCGGGACACTTTGAGGCCGGTGCGGCCCAGGCGGACGCTGTCCATGGCGCCGCCATTGTGGTCCGAGTCTCGCTACCCCGGCAAGCTGGGCTGGGGAGGCGGAGCCGCGGGGGAGGCGGCCGCGCCCACCGGGCGGCGCCGCTTGGAGAAGCGGTCGAGGGCCAGGTACACGACGGGAGTGGTGAAGAGCGTGAGCGCCTGCGAGAAGAGGAGGCCGCCCACGATGGCGATGCCGAGCGGGCGCCGCATCTCCGAGCCCGAGCCGCTCCCCAGGGCCAGCGGCAGGCCGCCGAGGAGGGCCGCCATGGTGGTCATCATGATGGGGCGGAAGCGGAGCAGGCAGGCCTGGTAGATGGCTTCGTGGCTCGAGAGCGCCTGGTCGCGCTCCGCCTCGATGGCGAAGTCGATCATCATGATGGCGTTCTTCTTCACGATGCCGATGAGCAGGATCACCCCGATGAGGGCGATGATGCTGAAGTCGGTCTTGAAGGCCATGAGCGCGAGGAGCGCGCCCACGCCCGCCGACGGCAGCGTGGAGATGATGGTGATGGGGTGGATGAGGCTCTCGTAGAGGACCCCGAGGACGATGTAGACGGCGAAGAGCGCGGCCAGCACCAGGATGGGCTCGCTGGCGAGCGACTGCTGGAAGGCCTGGGCGGTCCCCTGGAAGGAGGCGCGGATGCTGGCCGGGACCCGGATGGACGCCTCCGCCTTGCGGATGGCGTCGATGGCCTGGCTGAGGGCCACCCCCGGCGCCAGGTTGAAGGAGAGGGTGACGGCCGGGAACTGACCCTGGTGGTTCACCGACAGGAGCGTCGGCTCCCGCTTGTACTTGGCGATGGCCGCGAGCGGGACCTGCGCGCCGGTCTGGCTCTCCACGAAGATCCGGTCGAGCGCCAGGGGCTCGGTCTGCAGCTCCGGTTTCACCTCCAGCACCACCCGGTACTGGTTCAGCTGGGTGAAGATGGTGGAGACCTGCCGCTGCCCGAAGGCGTCGTAGAGGGCGTCGTCCACCGCCTGGGGCAGGATTCCCAGGCGCGAGGCGGTGTCGCGGTCGATGTCGAGGGTGAGCTGCAGGGCGCTCGTCTGCTGGTCGGTGGCGACGTCGCGTAGCTCCGGCAGGGTCTTGAGCCTGTCGAAGACCCGGGGGGCCCACTGGTTCAGCTCGTCGAGGTTCGCGTCCTGCAGGGTGTACTGGTACTGGGTGCGGGTGATGCGCCCGCCCACCCGCACGTCCTGGATCGACTGGAGGTAGAGGGCGATGCCGGGGACCTTGGCCAGCTTCGGCCGCAGCCGGTTGATGACCCGGTCCGCGTCCACCTTGCGCTCCGAGACGGGCTTCAGCTCGATGAAGACGAAGCCGTTGTTGAGCGCCAGGCCGGAGCCGCTCCCGCCGATGAACGACACCATGTGGTTCACCGCCGGGTCGGACATCACCACCTTGTTGAGCGCCTCCTGCCGCGCCTTCATGGCCGGGAAGGAGACGTCCTGGGGGGCGTCCGAGACGCCGGAGATGACGCCGGTGTCCTGCTGCGGGAAGAGCCCCTTCGGCACCATCACGTAGAGCGCCACCGTCAGGACGGCGCAGGCGATGGTGGCGGCGAGCATGAGCGACTCGTGGCCGAGGACCCAGCGCAGCGAGCGCGAGTACGTCGCCAGCATCCCCTGGAAGAAGCGCTCGGTGGCGCGGTGGAGGCGGCCGTGGGGCTGCTCGTCGCGGGCCCGCAGGAGCCGCGAGGCCATCATGGGGGTGAGGGTGAGCGAGATCACCGCCGAGATGGCGATGGCGACGCTCAGGGTGACGGCGAACTCGCGGAAGAGGCGCCCCACCATGCCGCCCATGAGGAGGATGGGGATGAAGACCGCGAGCAGCGAGGCGGTGATGGAGACGATGGTGAATCCGATCTGCCTCGCCCCCTTGATGGCGGCCTGGAAGGGTGCCTCGCCTTCCTCGATGAAGCGGGCCACGTTCTCGGTCACCACGATGGCGTCGTCGACCACGAACCCGGTGGCGATGGTGAGCGCCATGAGCGAGAGGTTGTTGAGGCTGAACCCCATCAGGTACATGGCGGCGAAGGTGCCCACCAGGGAGAGCGGCACCACCACGCTGGGGATGAGGGTGGCCCAGGCGCTGCGCAGGAAGGCGAACACCACCAGCACCACCAGCACCACGCTCAGCACCAGGGTGAACTCCACGTCGTGCACCGAGGCGCGGATGGTCTGGCTGCGGTCGAGCGCCACCTGCCAGTCGATGGCCGGTGACACCGCGCGCGCCAGGTCGGGCATGAGGTCCTTCACCCGGTCGACGACGTCGATGATGTTGGCCCCCGGCTGGCGCCGGATGATGACGGCGATGGTGCGCGCCCCGTTGGTCCAGCCGGCGACGCGGTTGTTCTCCACGTCGTCGATGACCATGGCGACGTCCTGGAGCCGCACCGCCGCCCCGTTGTTGTAGGCGAGCACGAGCGGCTTGAAGAGCGCTGCCCGGGGGAGCTGGTCGTCGGCGGCGATGCTGCTCGCCTGGACGGGGCCGCCCAGCGATCCCTTGGGGGAGTCGACGGTGGCCTTGGCGAGGAGGGAGCGCACGTCCTCGAGCCCCAGGCCGAGACCGGCGAGGGCGGTGGGATCGACCTGCACCCGCACCGCCGGCTGCTGGCCCCCGCCCACGTAGACCTGCCCCACCCCCGGCACCTGCGAGATCTTCTGCGCCAGGATGTTGTTGGTGATGTCGTAGACCTGGGCGAGCGGCAGGGTCTTCGAGCTCAGGGAGAGGATGAGGATGGGGGCGTCGGACGGGTTCACCTTCCGGTAGCTGGGTCGGCTCGGCAGGTTGGGCGGCAGGTCCCCCATGGCGGCGTTGATGGCCGCCTGCACGTCGCGCCCGGCGGCGTCCACGTCGCGCTCCAGGTCGAACTGGAGGGTGATCCCCACCGTGCCGAGAGAGCTCACCGAGGTCATCTCGGCCAGGCCGGCGATGCGGCCGAAGCGCCGCTCGAGCGGCGTGGCCACCGACGAGGCCCTGGTCTGGGG
>Ga0335077_10009016_pt1 | contig 12374 bp, 14 predicted proteins | sample Lox_Sample_31_FD_207151 | JGI IMG/M metagenome (GOLD analysis project Ga0335077, IMG submission 207151) | Soil microbial communities from Loxahatchee National Wildlife Refuge, Florida, United States - Lox_Sample_3.1 | ecosystem: Environmental > Terrestrial > Soil > Wetlands | place: USA...
CCGTCAGCCGCCCGCCCGCCACCACGCCATTGTCTGCCACAAGCCGCGATCATGCCGGCCACCAGCCAGAACACCACACAGCGACACACCCCAGAACAAAGATCAACTTAGGCTAAGTGGCATTGGCCCCTGACGGCAGTGCCAAAGGGCAGGCCAGCAGCCTGCCCCGGCGGCACGCAGCACCCGACGCGCGAAGCCGCTCACCGTGTATGGTTGGCGCGGAAAGGGTCATTTACCAGCACTGTTGCGACGACCCTTTGAACCTCCCCAGTATACGTCGCTGCGGTTCACTCAGCGGCTCGCCGGGGAAAGAATAAAGCCGTCAATCGGGATAGTTGGCGATGCTCACGATAATGCACTCGCCGAATCCATCAACGGCCTCTACAAGACCGAGCTGATCAAACCCGGGCGGCCGTGGCGGGGCGTCGATCACGTCTCCGCTGCCACGGCTGACTATACCGACTGGTTCAACAACCGTCGCATCTACGAGTACTGCGGAGATATGCCGCCGGCGAAACTCGAGGGCTGCAGATGGTAAGGAGAGGGTCTACGGTTCGATTCCGTAAGGGGGCTCCGAGAGGTATTCACACTTCACCAGCCTTAATGCTCACATCTGGGTCTGACAGTCTGCTGATGAGCGTGGCTGGCGTGTCGTGGCGGTGGTTCGGGCCGTGTGTGCTGGTCGTGCCGGGGTCTGCGGGGCGTTTTGAGGTGTGGCTGTCCGGCGCTGTTGCTGCTGGTGACTGAGTGGCTGGTGCCGTGGCGCTGTCGCGGGTGGGCTATGGCGGCGCGGGCGTGGTGGCTGGGTGGGCCTGGCGGCGTCGTTTGCGGGTGCGGGGTGGCAGCCCGGCGGCGATGCGGCGCTGGTTGTTGTCGTGCCGGTGCTGGCAGGCGGCGAGGGTGCGCTGGTTGCGGACGGCGGTCAGGCAGGCCAGCCAGAGCATGAGCGGGGTCAGGCCGGTGAGGCGGATCCAGCCGCGGTCGATGCTGTTGGCGGCGGGGTTCTTGATGCTGGCGTTGAGTCGTTCGGCGGCGGTGCGCCGGGCGTAGGAAGTCCGCCATGCTGCTGAGGGGTAGTCGTGCTTCTGCCGGGTCTTGGCGGCGATCTGCGGACCGGCGGTGATCGTTTGCTGGGTGCAGCAGGCGGGCGGGTTTTCCGGCGGGGTGAGGATCTCGGGCCGGTCCCGGTCCAGTTTTACCGAGGCGGGCTTGAGCGGGCAGCGGATCTTCCCGTTGGCCGCGGGGCAGGCGTGGCGGCGGTAGCCGTCGGCGTCGTCGGCGGCGTGCAGGCCGAGCTTGTAACGCGATAGCTCGGCGGTCTGCTGGTCGTGCGCGGCGACCTCGGCCGGGGCGGCGGCCGGGGGCAAGGCAGCCAGTTGCAGCAGCGGCTGCGGGGTCTTGGGGCAGTAGAGGCTTCCGGTGCAGATGATGGCGCCCTGGTGGGTTCCCCTGGTGCCGCGGTCGGAAGGGTGCAGGTCCTGGACGAGCTGGGCGCCGGCGGCGCGCAGCGGGCTGGCCCAGGTGGCGGGGACGCGGTGGGAGTAGCCGGAGTCGGCCAGCACGTCGCCGAGGGCGACGCCGGCGGCGGCCATGCCGGCCAGGACGGCGGCGATGGCAGCGGCGGGGTCGTGGCTGCTACTGGCGACCGTGATCCGGCGGGCCAGCTCGGGCACGGCGGGACCGTCCTCGTCGTTCACCATCACAGCCGCGGACAGGTAGTACCCGTAGAACATTTCCCCTTCCTCGACCGCGCGGCCGACGTTGCGGTGCCCCCACCGGGCCTCGGGGCCGGCGCCGGGTTCGGCGCTGCCGTGCGGCACGGGCCGCGCCCAGGCCCCGACGTCGGTCCAGCCGGCGGCCAGCGAGCTGCTGGCGTTCTTGAATTCGGCGGGGATGCTGGCTTCGATCAGCAGGTCGCAGGCCCGCTGCAAGTCTGTGGACGGGGCGCCGTCGGGTTGCTGTTTGGCCAGTGCCCGGGTGATGAGCCGGTGAGTGTGCTCGATCTGGCGGTAGGTGAGCTGGTGCGGCCCGGTTTTCCAGCCGGCGGTGACGCCCAGCCGCTTCTGGTCGGCCTCGGGCAGGGCCAGCAGCGCCGCGTGCACCCGGGTCAGGTGGGCGGGACGGCCGTCGGCCAGGGCGAGCATCATGCCGGTCAGCAGCGTGCCGGCGGTCAGCTGCCGGGCCCGGACCCCGGATGGGAGCAGTGCCTCGATGGCGGCGGCGATGCCGCTGGCGGCGATGATGTACTCGATGACCGCCAGCGGGATGGTCATGGCTGGATACCGCCTGCCGCCAGCGCGCCGGGCAGCGCGACCGCGTCTTGCCCGGTGCCGGGGTCCAGGCCGGCGATGATGTCGCCGAGCCGCTGGGAGCAGGTCAGGCCGGCGGCGTGCATGAACGCGGGCAGGCCGAGCAGCGCTGCGCATTCGGCCAGCCAGCTGGCCCGCAGCCGGGAGGTATCCAGGGCCGGCAGCCCGCCCCCGCCGGCCAGCGAGCGGGTCAGCGGGTTGGTGATGTTACCCCGCTCGGGCTCAGTGCCGCCGGTCAGGAAGTTCTCCCCGGCGAACGCCGCGGCTTCCAGCAGCCGCTCGTGGTAGCGGGCCAGTACCGGCACGGCCCGCGGCGCCCGCCCGCCGCGGACTTCGACGACCAGGCCGCCCGAGCGCCGCACGACGTCGCTGCCGCGGGCATGGCGCAGGCCGGAGCGGATCAGCCCGGCGCCGGCGCCCAGGCAGACCAGCGCCGTGGCGCGGGCCCGCCGTGCCGGCGCCGGCTGGGCGGCTGCTCATGCCAGGAACCCGTCGATCTGCGCCGCAGAGTAAGGAGCCTTGGCCCGCTCGCGGGGCAGCGGCGCATCAGCGGGGTCCAGGTGCGGCACCACCGCCTGGGCGAGGAACCGCAGGCTGGTGCGCAGCGTCCGCCGGGCCGCCCCTGACAGTCCCGGGGCGTGCGCGGTGAACCGCTCGATCACCGAAGGATGCAAAAGCACACCCGGCACCGGCTCCAGCCCCACGCTGATGCCCCAGGCGGCCAGCTTCCCGGCGGCCCACAGCAGGTTCTTCGCCCGGTCGCGGCCCAGCGGGCCGCACCCGGCGATGACTTGCCGGGCAAACGCCGCCGCCTCGGGCGGGACCGGCGACGGCGGCCAGCGCGCCGGGTAGCCGGCATCGGCCGCATCCACCACCCTCCTACTGTAGATATACAGTAGGACATGACTCAGATCAAGGACATGACTCAGATCACGGACCCGTGCCACCCTGAGACCGTGCGTGTCGCCGCCAGCCACCAGGCCCGGGCCCGCCAGATCGCCGGCGAGCTGGCCGCCATCGCCGCCACCGGCATGGTCCTGCCCGGCTCCATCACCGAGCGCCGCACCCGCTGCGGCCGCGGCAACTGCGCCTGCCACGCCGACCCGCCCCGGCTGCACGGCCCGTACTGGCAATGGACCCGCAAGATCGCCGCCCGCACCGTCTGCCGGTGGCTCAGCCCCGCCCAGCGCGAGGACTACCAGGCCTGGATCGACAACGACCGGCGGCTGCGCGACCTGCTCGGCCAGCTCGAGGAACTCGGCGCCGCCGCCCTCGACGCCGACCCCCGCTGGAACCGCAGCGCCAGCCAGCCGCGCAGCCGAAGCGGGAAAACCAGCCCATAACACCGTGGACACGGCCCGCTTAACCCGTGGACAGCACCGCAAAAAGCGCGTATCCCCGCAGGTCACGGCCAAATGTGAGGGCCTCTCCCAGGTAGTGGCGATATTTCGAGGCTAGTATCGATCTGATGCCGCTTTCGTGGAACGGGCGGTCAGATCCGCCAAAGTGAGAACTTCCGTGTGATTGGATCAACCACTTCCTTAGGGCCGAATATGGTAATCCCCCAGTAGTCGAGGTTCTCTTCTTGCAGGGCCCGGGTCCGATCCATTTGTTCGACGAACGTATCCTTGGTCATTGACTGGGTGAAGTCGGCATAGGGCAGGCCTGCGTTGATAGCCTCGAGCCGTGCCGTACGGATCTGGTTGGAGTTCTTCGCGCTCAGAACCATCAGCGAGAGCGCGGACACTGGATGGGCGCTGCCGTTCGCATCTAGATAGTCCATGAAGGACATGTGCTTTCTGGTCTCACTATCAGCTCGGGCGACAAGCGTTGCAGTCATATGAGCGCACGCGTTCAGTGCGGTGCCGGGCTCGATCTTCTTGTTAAGGACGACGGCGAACTTGTGGGTTGTCCGCCCGGTCTGTGGCTCGTTCATAGTATTGCCTTTCCGCGGCTAGTGTTCCGGTCCGGAGATGCGTGAGCAGTACCGGCAGATGCTGGCTGTTCCGACGAGCGCGCAATAGCGCGGTAAGGTCGGCTGGCTCTGCTGCCCGGCCGGCCGGCCGCGCCGTCGTCGTTCGAGGGCGTGGTGCTGGCGCTGATCGACGAGCTGGCTGCCCAATCGGAGGCGGATGAGGCGCTGCTGGTCCTCGATGATTACCACGTGATCGGCTCGCGGCTGGCGCATGAGTCGCCCAGGTTCTCGCCAGAGCCGGGCTTGGTGCGGGCGCGTCCGCTTGGCTGGTTCCGGCCGGCGCGTGTATCGCCGGTGCGGCGGGCGGCCCGATGGGCGTGGACGATATCGGGGTCGCGCGGATCAATCTGCAGGGTTGGTTGCTGTCCGCGGGTCGGCTTGGGACGGCGCTTGGCGATGCGGATCTGCTTCATTTGCGGATCTCTTCCTCTGTGCGGTGCGGGCACAGCTGTCAGGAACGTGCTTGCTCCATCACGGGCTCGGCACCGACTGGCTGGCCCTCCGCCGCTGCGGCTGCGCCGGCCAGGTCCTCGCGCCGGACCCGGATGAAGATCACGGCGATGACCAGGGCGGCCAGCGCGATTCCGGCTGCGGCCAGGAACCCGTGGGTGATGCCGACTGCGAGTGCGTTGTGGTAGATCACCGCCTGGGCGTGGGCGCTGGCGAAGGTGCGGTGGCTGGCTGCGGCGGCGGCCTGGGTGCGGACGCTGTTGGCGACCGCGGTCCAGGCCACCGTGCCCAGCGCGGCCAGCCCGATCGCGCCGCCGACCACCTGGCCGGTGCTGAGCAGGCTGGAGGCCAGCCCAGAGTCCTGGTCGCGGACGCGGTTCAGCGCGACCAGGGACAGCGGCACGAACAGCAGGCCGAGCCCGGTCGCGGTCACGAGCATCGGGCCGAGCAGCCCGCTGGCGTAGGTGGTGTGCACGCTGATGTGGGAGAACCAGTACATGCCGCCGGCGGCGATGGCTGCGCCGGACAGTATCAGCGACCGGGCGCCGGTGCGGGCGATCATCTGGCCGACGATCACGGAGATCACAACGATGGTGACGGCGAGCGGCAGGAAGGCGATGCCGGTCTTGAGCGCGCTGTAGCCCAGTACGTCCTGCTCGAAGATGGTCAGGAAGAAGAACAGCCCGAACAGGGCGGTGCCGATCAGCAGCGTGATCAGGTAGGCGCCCGAGCGGCTGCGGCTGGCGAAGATGCGCAGCGGCATCAGTGCGTGAGCGCTGCGCGCCTCGATGATCACGAAGCCGGCCAGCAGTACCGCGGCGGACGCCAGCGAGGCGACCACCTTGGGGTCGGCCCAGCGCGATGCGCCGGACTGGCCGGTGGCCGCGTTGGACAGGCCGTACACCAGCAGCGCCACTCCGCCGGTGCCGGTGACCGCGCCGGGCAGGTCGAACCGGCCGCGGCGGCGGGCCGACTCGGCCAGCGCGAACGGCGCCGTGGCGGCGGTCAGCACGCCGATAGGCACGTTGACGAACAACACCCACCGCCAGGACAGGTAGCTGGTCAGCAGGCCGCCAGCGATCAGGCCGACCGCTGCGCCGGCGCCGCTGATCGCCGCGAGCACGCTCATCGCCCGGTTGCGGGCCGGGCCCTCGGCGAAGGTGGTCACGATCAGCGCCAGCGCGGTCGGCGCGATCAGCGCGCCGCCGATGCCCTGAACTGCCCGGGCGGTGAGCAGCCAGGCCTGGGAGGTGGCAAAGCCCCCGGCCAGCGAGGCGGCCGAGAACAGCCCCAGCCCGGCGACGAACGCCCGGCGGCGCCCCAGCAGGTCCCCGGCGCGGCCGCCGAGCAGCAGCAGCCCGCCGAAGCTGAGCGCATAGGCGTTGACCACCCACTCCAGGCCACTCCCGGGAAACCCGAGCGCACGCTGGATGTGCGGCAGCGCCACGTTCACGATCGTGGTGTCCAGCACCACCACCAGCTGCGCGGTAGCGATGACAATCAGCGCCAAGCCGAGGCGGCGGCCCGCGGCGCCGGTAGCACCTGTTTTGGACATCCCATCTTCCTTAATTGCCTGGGGCGCGGAGCCCCCGTCCGCGCGGCCCGGCGGGCGCACGGGTGACAGCTCATGCCAAGACGAACGCGCCGATCAGCGTGCCGGTCATGACAGCGCGAAGCGGTGATGGGTGACGGCCAGGACGATGCCGAACGCGTCGACCAGCACGATCCCGGCGACCAGCGAAAGCGTCCACCGGCGGCGCCCGGTCGCGGTGCGTCCGAGCCAGCCACCGGCCAGCGCAAGCAGCAGTCCCTGGATGAGGAACCAGGGCTCGAATACGGCGAGGTCGCGCAGGGCCGCGAGGTTCTTCTGCGCGGCCGTAAGGTCGTGCTCGGGCCAGCTGACCGCAGCATGCATGCCCGCCACATACAGGCCCTTGGTGGCAATCCCGAAAAGGCCGTGCGAGATGCATACCACCGAGGTGGCCCACACCGGTGCCAGCATGAGCAGCGCCGGGGGCCGGCGCGACCAGGGCCGGGTGAGCCCGAACAAGAAGCCCGCGCCGCACGCCAGCAGGACCGAGACGGCTAGGTTGGTCGCGCGTATGCCGGGCAGCCCGGCAGTTGCGGCGCCGCCAGGCAGCCACCAGGTCCCGCCCAGCGCCCAGTACAGGTGGACCGGGATGGCAGCCAGCGCGGCAAGGTAGACCATCAACCGCCCGCGCCGCGGCCGGGGGTCACCCGGCGGCGTCCTGCCGTCTGGTATCCGGGCTGCTGGCGCTGCAGCCTTGTCCCGTGACTCCCGGCGGGTCAAACCGGCGCCGGATGCCGTTGCAGTCTCGCGCATTTCGGGATGCCTTTCATGGTTGATGCTGCCGTCGGGCGCCGGTGGCACGGCTGGCTGTCCGTCGTCACAGGCGGGGGCCAAGGAACATGCCGCCGGTGGCGTCGATGAGGTCGCCGGTGATCCAGCGGGCGTCGTCTGAGGCGAGAAATGCCACGATGTCGGCTATGTCTGATGGCTGGCCGATCCGATTCAGTGCGGAGGCGGACGCCGTGCGGGCCTCCATTTCCGGGCTGGTGTGGATCCACGCGTTCGGCTCCGTGTCGGTGATACCCGGCGCCACCGCGTTAACGGTGATGCCGCGTCCGCCCACCGCGTGCGCCAATGTCCTGCTCAGCACATTGATGGCGCCCTTGGCCATGGAGTAGGCGAGTTCTTGTGTGATGGCGATGCGCGCGTCGGCGGAGGAGATGTTGATGATGCGGCCGCCGTCGCGGAACAGGGGCAGCGCCCGCTGGATGATGAAGAACGGTGTGCGCATGTTGAGGGCGACCAGCCGGTCGAATTCCCCGGGCGTCGTCTCTTCGATCGAGCCGCTCCCCAAAGCACCGCCGGCGTTGTTGACCAGGATGTCCAGCGGACTCCCGGCCAGACCGGCCTCCAGTCCAGCGAACAGCGTGCCGACATCCCCGGTCACGCCCAGGTCGGCGCCGATGATGAAGGCACGGCCACCGGCCTGCTCGATCGCCGCGGCTGTCCTTTTGGCCGCGGCTTCATTGTGGCCGTAATGCACGGCCACAAGTGCCCCGTCCGCAGCCAGGCGCTCGGCGATCGCCCGGCCGATGCCCCCAGAAGCGCCCGTGAGCAGCGCCGTCTTACCCGCTAGCTTGCTCATTCGTACGTCTCCTCAGCTCACTGCTACCTGTTTGTCCCGCATGATGTTTCGTGAATGCGCAGCGGCCCGGGCGCACGATGTCCTCCTCGCGGGATCACTCTGGGCCGAGCCGGCGGACGGACATCAGGACCAGGCCGAGGTCGCAGACCCTGTTCAGCAGCCCGCGCAGGGCGGCCTGGTCCGCGACCGGACCGGAGATGACCGTCTGGTTGTCGTCACTGTCGATCTCGAGGCCCTCGAACCATGCCCTCCAACGCTGGCCGAGGACCCCCGCGACGCGAACCTCATAGTGCGCTGACCGCGCCGCGCCGCTCACGCCCGCACGCTCAGTGACGGCCGGTTGCGGCCAGCGCCGGCTGGCGAGCGTTCCAGGATGAGTTCAGCCATCTGTATCGTCCTTCCGCCGGGGTTCCGTGATCTGCACGCTATGGAGCGGCACAGGGGCGGGGCGTCACCCGAAGGTGCCGATCAGGAGGAATCTTCCGCACCGGTGCCGGGCACCAAGGTGCCGCGGCCCGGGTGGTTGTTTGCGGCCGGAGACCGCGGGAAGTGGAGGAAGGCAGGTCTGCCAGGGAAATCCAGGGCAACGGAGTGGCCGGATCACGGCCGCCGCCGGGGAGGGCAGGCCCACTCTCGACAGATCCTTCCAGCGGCGATACGGAGGAGCGCGGAGGCATACAGCGTGCAGGTCAGCGATGGATAAGTCGCCGGCGGTAGCCTCGGAGCGGGATGTCCTGCTGGCCACCAAGCTGCACATGCCCGCCCCGCGCCCCGGCCAGCTGCCGCGGCCGCGGCTGACGGCACGCCTGGACGAGGGCCTGGCGCGGGGGGTCATTGTGGCCTGCGCCCCGGCCGGGTACGGCAAGACGGTCCTGCTGGCCGACTGGGCCCGGCGCTGCCATCTCCCGGCCGGGTGGCTGTCGCTGGACACGGGGGACAACGACCCGGCCCGGTTCTGGCGTCACGCGGTGGCCGCGCTGGACCGGGCGCGCCCCGGAATCGGCGAACGGGTGGCCCCGCTGCTCGGCCCGCCCGCGCCATCGTCGTTCCAGGGCCTGGTCACGGCGCTGATCAACGATCTGGCCTCGGACGAGGCCCTGCTGGTCCTCGATGACTACCACCTGATCAGTTCGCAGCAGGTGCACCAGTCGCTCGCGTTCCTGGTCGAGCACCGGCCGGCCGGGATGTGCGTGGTCCTGACCAGCCGCAGCGACCCGCCGCTGCCGCTGGCGCGGCTGCGGGCACGCGGCCAGCTGACCGAGATACGCGCGGCCGAGCTACAGTTCACGCCCGCGGAGGCAGCCGAGCTGCTCCGGCACGCGGCGTCGGACCTGCCCGATGCGTCGGTGGCGGCGCTGGCGGCCCGGACCGAGGGCTGGGCAGCCGGGCTGCAGCTGGCCGCGCTGTCACTGCGCGGGCAGGACGATGCCGCCGCTTTCGTGGCCGCGTTCACCGGCAGCCACCGGTACGTCCTTGACTACCTGGCCGAAGAGGTGCTTGAGGGGCAGGACGAGCAGCTGCGGAGGTTCCTGCTCGAGACGTCGGTGCTCAACCGGCTCAGCGGCCCGTTGTGCGACGCCGTCACCGGAAACGGGGGCAGCCAGGCGCTGCTCGAAGAGACCGAACGGGCCGGCCTGTTCCTGATCCCACTGGATGAGGTGCGCGGCTGGTGGCGTTATCACCACCTGTTCGCCGACCTGCTCCGCGCCCGCCTGCAGCAAGAGCAGCCAGGACGGGTGACGCAGCTGCACCGCAACGCCGCGGCCTGGTACGCCGGGCATGGGCTAGCCGAAGACGCCATCGGCCACGCGGCCGCCGCCGGTGAGATGCTCTGGGCGGCCCGGATCATCGAGCAGCACTTCGACCTGGTCCACCGCATCCAAGGCGAGGCGGCCACCATCGACCGCTGGCTGTCGGTCCTCCCCGCCGACGTGGTCAGGTCCCGCCCCCGGCTGTTGCTGGCGCAGGGCCACATGGCCGCCGACAGCGGCCACCCCGAGGTCATGGAACCGCTGCTGGACGCGGTTGAGTGCGCGCCGCCCGGCTGGGCCGATGAGCCATTCGAGCCGACGGCCGGTGTCGCGGCCAGTTTCCTGATCAATGTCCCGGCCCTGACCACGCTGAACCGCAGCTATCTCGCCCAGCTCCATGGCGACGCCGAGGCCACAGCCGCGTTCGCCGCGCAGACCCTGGCCGAGAGCAAACCAGAAGAACGGGCGCTGAGCGCCAGCGCGCACGGATTCCTCGCTGTGGCCGAATGGTTGCGTGGCCGGCTCACCGAGGCCGAACGCGCCTTCGCGTCCAGCGTCACCGGGTGGCGCCAGACCGGCCAGCTCACGCTGATCGCTTGGGGCTGGTACGAGCTGGTACTGATTCAGCGTGCCCAGGGTCGACTGGACGCGGCCACGCTGACCTGCGAGCAAGCCCTGGACAGCCTGGTCACGTCTGGCCGGCCGCCGCCAGCCGCCGGGCCGAGCTACGCGGGGCTAGCCGATATCGCCTACCAGCGGGACGAACTTGACCTCGCTCTGCGGTACACCACCGAGGGCATCGCGCTGTGCCGCCAGTTCGTCTACACCCCCCCGCTGGCCAACGGCCTAGCCACGCTGGCGATGATCCGGCAGGCCAGGGGCGATCCGGCCGGGGCGCTGGAGGCTATCACCGAGGCCGGGCAGGCCTCACCAGGCCCGGCGGGCATGCTCAACCCGGTACCCGCCCAGCGGACGCGGCTGCTGCTGGCCGAGGGCGACCTGCCCGCGGCAGCCCGTTTCGCGCAGGACAACGGCCTTGGCCCGGACGACGAGCCGGCCTACCCCGCGAGTCAGGCCACCTGGTCCTGGCCAGGATCCTGCTCGCCCAAGACCGGCCCGGGCAGGCACTCGCGCTGCTGGACCGGCTGCACTCCGCGGCGGTCGCCCAGGGCCGCACCGGCAGCCTCATCGAGACCGGCGCGCTGCGGGCGCTGGCGCTGGCCGCCACCGGCGACGAAGCAAGCGCTGTCACGACCCTCGCCGAGGCGCTCACGCTCGCCTGCCCGCAGGGCCACGTCCGGGTCTTCGCCGACGAGGGGCCGCCGATGGCCGCGCTGCTCGGGCGGCTTGTTGCGGCCCAGCGCACCGGCCAGGCCGCCGGCGTCCCGCTCGGCTACCTGGCCCGGCTCCAGCGGGCCTTCGGCCCAGGGCAACCAGCGCGCGATCCCGTCCCTCCCGGCATCGTCGACCCGCTGACCAGCCGCGAGCTCGAGGTCTTGAAGATGCTGGTGGCGGGCCGGTCGAACCAGGCCATCGCCGGACAGCTCGTGGTCACCCTCGACACCGTCAAAAAACACGTCAGCCACGTGCTGGACAAGCTCGGCGCCACCAACCGCACCGAGGCCGTCGCCCGGGCGCGGGAACTGAACCTGATCCCCTAGCGGCGCGTGGTAGCCAATCCCCGCAGCACTTTCGTGCCACTGGGCTGCGCAGACGATTCCACCTGGCCGGTATCGGGCGACGTGCTTGAGAACGTGTTGCGTTAATAACGCGTCGCGTTATCATGGATGGGTGCTGCGATCCTTCCGGGACAAGGACACCGAAGCCATCTGGCACCGGCGGCGGTCGCGGAAGCTTGATCTGTCCTTACAGCGCGTGGCCTGGCGGAAGCTGGCGATGCTGGACGCGGCGGAGACCCTGGCCGACCTGATGGTGCCACCGGGGAACCGGCTCGAGAAGCTGGCCGGAGATCGTACTGGCCAGCACAGTATCCGGATCAACCGGCAGTGGCGGATCTGCTTCCGGTGGACCGACGCCGGGCCCGAGGACGTGGAGATCACCGACTACCACTAGAAAGGGAGGGGGGCATGGCAACAGACACGGTCATGGCACCAGTGCATCCTGGCGAGATCCTGCTGGAGGAGTTCCTCAAACCGCTTGCGGTGAGCCAGTACAAGCTGGCCAAGGAAATCGGGGTCCCGGCCCGGCGGATCAACGAGATCGTGCACGGGCAGCGCCGCATCAGCGCGGACACGGCGCTGCGGCTGGCCCGGTTCTTCTGTACTTCCGAGCGGTTCTGGGTCAACCTGCAGACCCGGTATGACCTGGAGGCCGAGAAGGACCGGCTCGGCGACGTGCTCGAAGGGATCCGGCCGCTCAGCGCCGCCAGCTGACCCGGCGATTCACAGATGCTGGCCCTGGGACCGCGATGCCGCCCGCCTCGCAAGGGGGACGGGGTGCCACCCGGGTTCTGAGGGTTATGGCTCTATCGGCGGTGGCGTCCGAAGGCCGGTGTAAATGAGTGGGCGTGGTTCCCGGCTTCTTGATCAGACTATGCGGTGGCTCTGACAGTTTCGGGGGGTCGTCGGCCGGGGCGGGGTGGGGCCGTAGCTGGGGTGGTGGTTCGAGCAGGGCGCGGCGCAGGTCGTGCAGCAGCCGCAGCCCGCCGCTGGTGGTGTTCACGCCGCGCCAGCCGCGGGCGGACCGGTCGAGG
>Ga0335077_10009017_pt1 | contig 12374 bp, 12 predicted proteins | sample Lox_Sample_31_FD_207151 | JGI IMG/M metagenome (GOLD analysis project Ga0335077, IMG submission 207151) | Soil microbial communities from Loxahatchee National Wildlife Refuge, Florida, United States - Lox_Sample_3.1 | ecosystem: Environmental > Terrestrial > Soil > Wetlands | place: USA...
GTTCCAAACGTCTTTGGCAATGCCGACCGTCGCGTCGCGCAGTTCTTCCGGCGTCGCCTTCGGATGGTCGTACATCCAGTGCCATACGCCCATGTCCACGAAAGCCACCCCGCTGATCTCATAGGTGTTCCAGAAGTCGTTCAGCGTTCGCAGCGCTTCGCTCCGCGCGTCGGGCGCCGAAAGCCCCAGAACTTCCAGGTCATGTCCCTGGAGAACCATGGCCAGGGCCTCGGTGAACGCCGTGTTCGGCACGCCCTCGAGCTGCGTGTAGTCCACTTCATTCAACGAGAACGTTTGCTCCACGTTGTGCCCCATTTCGTGGACCGCAATGTTGAAGCCTTTGTAGTTCATCCCCGTCGCTTCAACGCGCGTGCGCAAGTGCGCCTTTTCTCCCCTCATCTCCGCGCCCATCGCATGCCCCGAGCCGCGCGCCGGGTCCACCACGATCATGCTGGCGAGGTATTTCGCCTTTTCTTGAGAGAAGCCGAGTTTCATCAGGATATTCGGAATGTCCTGCCGGTAGGCGTCGGCCGTCGGATATCTCTTGGAGACGATCGCGTCCAACTGCGCTTCGGTGTAGGCGCCGCGCGCACGGAACCCGTCGTACCAGATGTCGAACGGCTCGAGGGGCCTTCCCAGCCGGGCCTGAATCAGTTTTGCCACTTTCGGCACTTGAGGCGAAGTGAGTACCTGCTCGAGCATCGCTTTCACGCGCTGCTCAGGAATTTCGCGGTCCTCGTCGAAGCGCCGCGCAATTAGCGTCGGTGCCGTCGGGGAATAGGGATCCACCTTTCGCGCCGCTTGATAGGTTTTTAGAAGCGTGGCGTAACGTGTGGCTGGCTCAGGAGCGTTGGTAATCCTCTGGTTGGTGGGCGTCGTGGTCTGGCTGTCAGTTTTGTCAGCCGGCCTTACTTCGTTGGTCCAGGGATTCCAGTCGACAGTTGGATTGTTGACGACAACCTGCGGAATGGTTTGCGTGATGATGCGTTCCATCACCTGTTGGATGGCGCGCTGCTTGGCCAGGCCGTGCTCTTTGTCGGCGTAGTCCGCTTTGATTTCGTCGCGCAGATTCCAGTGGCTCAGCAGGCGCAGTTTCGGGGGGAACAGGCGCTGTCCATCCGTGCCGATCAGGTGATACATCCAAATGTTGTATTGCGCGATGTACGCATCAGCCTCGGAAGCCGCTTGCGCCAGGGCGAGATTCACCTCGGCGGGAACGCGCTTCGAGAACTCCTGCGCTAACCGCACTTCGGCCCACTGTCGCCGGCTCCACTCTGGCCCATCCGTGATTCTTTCCTCGAGAGTGGTGAGCGGAAAATTCAGGAGCACGATGAACGCCAGTTTGTTGTTGAAGAAATCGTCCGTCACGTGCGCCCCGGGATCGTAGCCCGCAAAAATCTCATCGAAGGGCAGCATGGGGCCGAGGTCAAGATCCGCCTGCTGGCGAAACTCACGGTTGATCTCGTGCATGTGGCCGGAAAGCTGCTCCAGCAGATTCTGGAAGCGGTTGAACATCGTATCCAGCGTGGCCTGGTCGCCGGCGAAATTCGTGCGCACGAAATTCTCGAAGGCCGCGGCGTCGCCGTCTTCGGCGCGCCAGAACTCGCCTACCTGGCGCAATCCGCGCTCGAGGCGCGCTCGCTGCCCTTCGCCGTATTTGGCCACCAGCTCTTTCTCCATCTTTTCGATGGAGTCTTTCATCCACGGCAGGGTTTGTTCATCCATCGCGCAGGACATCATGAGGCTCTCCCGGGAAAGTGCAACGATCGGAATCAGAAGAACGCAAAGAAGTACAGTAAGGAACAGGCGCATGTGGGCCTCCTGGAAGTGTGCCGGCCCGGCTCAGAATGACTTAAAGCAGAAACGAAGCTGCGAAGTCGGTACTGCAGGGTATTGTACACTCGCCATTGGACGCAAGCGCGCGGGAGACTCATGCTGCCGGATGACTCATGGAAGTTGCAACCGCGCGGCTCAGACCGCAGGATTTTTTGCCGCGGGGAAACTCTCCAGCGCGGAGGCCTCATCGGGAAATTCCGGAAACACCTGGTAGAGCTGGGTGATCTTCAGGATCTCTTCTACCCTGGGCGCCAGGCCCACCACTTTCATCGTGCCGCCCTTTTTCACCACGCTCATGTAATTGCGCACAAGTTCTCCGATGCCTGAACTGTCCAGATACTCCAGCGCAGTCAGGTTCAGCACGATGTCGGTGTGTCCTTGCTTCAGGAGCCCGAGAATCATGTCACGGAATGCTTTTGCTTCGAACGAGGTCAGCCGCCCTGTCACTTCAACGAGAGAAACGCTCTGCGCTTGTCTTACGCTCACCGAAAAGTTCACTCGAACCTGCCCGAGACTGGGGTGAACTAAATTTTACTGGGAATCCCCCGGAAGGCAAGGTTCTTCAAACTTTATTAACTTGGGGAACAATCCGGCTCGGCCTTACTGCCGCGGCATCACGCGCAAACCCCGCCGCCGGCTTTGCGCCAGCCCCACGCGCACGATCTCCATCTCGCGGACAGATACCGAAGGATCGCGCCGGTCATTGGATGGAACCGCAGCGCGGGCGCCACCAGGTAGAAATGGGAGGCGTGGCCTGGAGTTCCATCCCGGAGAAGTAGCCGTAGCGAGCAAGGTCCCCTTGGGCCAGATGCCGCCGGATTCGGGACCAATAGTCTGCCGCCTGCAAAGGCAGATCCGGATTCTCGGTCGCTTTGAGTTCCAGAATAGCCAGCCTTTTCGTCCGCGTCACCGCCAGCAGATCCAGAACCCCGTGCTGCCTTCCTGGCTGGGCAAACACCTGTTCGTAGACGTGCTCGGGATCCAACGAAATGTCCACTCGGCTGACGTCCTTTACCAGGAGAGACTGCAGCCAGCGCTCGGACTGCGCGCGATAGAGCATGTGCCGGGTGTTCCGGGCAAGCGGGCTGCGAAAATTGCGAAGGTTCGCCACCAATTGCTTCAGCCCGCTTTCATTCCGGGCGGTCAGTTCTTCCCAAACGCCATCGCTGCCGAAATACACCCGCTCGTCCCTCCATCGGGCGAGAGGCAGCCCGCGGAATCGCGCCACGACTTCCTGATCCTGCGGAATCGCATGCACACTGATGGCCTCCGGCGCCAGGGCCACGATACGTGCCAGCGCGCCCTGCGCGCGGCTCTTCAACAGCTCCGATTCCCTGTGTGGCACGAGCCAACTGCTCAGGTTACCGTTGCCGCTGGGGTCCACGCTCTCGATCTGCTCCGTCAGCGGATCCAGTTCGAAAACCCGCAGCGCGAATCCGGAATTCAGCGCCGCAAGGCGGTGCGCCAACGATCCCGCTTTTCCTTTCGGCAGGATCAGCCGGAATGACGACAGATTCCTGCGGCCCCCTGTCTGCCGTGCGCGCTCCAGCCATAAGAGCGAGTAGGTCAAGCTGCTCTCGATGGCGTCCGCGGTCTCCCCTTCCGGCACGGCGAGAAATGTGCACTGCATCACGCCCTTCCGGGAGATTCCCCCTGCGTAGACCCGTGAAAGCGAAAATTCGAGGTCCGCGGCAATAGAGATTTTCTCGACGGTTTCGTCCGGAAACTGCTCGGCCAGGATTCGCCGCAGCCCTTCACAAAAATCTTCCCTTGAGATTTCTTTTGGGCCGCGCAGGTGGTTCAGCCGGGCAATCTCCAGCCGCTCCGGACGCGGCTTCCCAAACCTCTCCACAGCCAAGATCATCCGCTCCTCGGTTTGGTCCGTGATGGCGACCACCCCGCGCGTCAAGTTGCAATTTTCTGACCAGAGATGCAGGCGAGGCTTGTCCTGGGCCCCGCGTACCTCCCAGGAGAAGGGCTGCGCGGGGGCGACTCGTCCGCCGGGCTCATGGATCTCGAAGGCGCCCTCGCCAAGGAACTCTTGCAGACTGGTGCGAAGCTCTTCCGTGAGGTCCGTACCTATACTATAAACTACATTGATAAGACCTTACTATTTAATGGACGTAAATTGTAAATACGCGACGCGCACCACCGGCTTCTGCATGTTCCAGGAGTAAGGCACATGCTCGAAAGAAATCTCAAAGGCACGCCGCTCACCGGCCCTCAACGGCGATTCCGGTGTCCCAAGCACGTCGCGTGTTTCCCTCAGCACAATCTGGTTCATGTCATCGGAAAACTCGGTGGTGAGACGCAGGCCCGACACCGGCTCCGATCCGCCGTTGTACACTTCACCGTTTAAGATTGTTACTTCCTGGTGCAGGAAATTCTCAGCGCGGCTCAACGCCAGGTTTGCCACTTCGATTTTTCTCGCGTAATCTTGCTCCGCCGGGTTCATCTTCAGGTTTGCGGTGTTCATTGTCGCAGCCGCTTTGCGGCTCTTCGGCGGCTGCATAAGAAACCACGCGGCGGCGACCACGAGGATTGCGGCCGCGGCGATCGCCACGGTTACGGGAGAACCCTTCGGTTTTCCTGGCGGGCCTTCCAGAGTATGGAGCGTTTCTTCCATAGTAATGTCCTGCGGTTCACTGGCTCAGCGTCCGAGCATCAGACGATGCACCAGTGGCTCGGGCAATCGCGCGCTTCGCATTCGCTCCTGCACCGGCTCAATTTGATACGGCACACGCCAGAATTCAATCGCATTGTGTTCCAGGTCCGCGATGGCAAAGCTGGCCCGCGGATCGCCGTCCCGTGGCTGCCCTACCGATCCAGGATTCAACAGGTACCGCTTATCGTCTTCGATCCGTAGCGCGGAGTGCCTCTCATGCTCGCGGGGGCGTAATTGCAGCACTTCCAAGCGGGAATCCTGGTACGCGAATCCGCCTTGGTGGTGCGTGTGCCCGTAAAACGTCACCTGCGTGGTGGAATCGAGCAGGCCTTCCAGCGCCTGTGAAGGTGTGAACACATATTCATCTTCGTCCTGAAATGCGCCATGCACGAGGACTAGTCCCTCTGCTTCCAGCGGCCCCTGGGGCAGGGCGGCCAACCAGTCCAGGTTCTCGTTGGAAAGCTGCTTTCGCGTCCATTCCACGGCCATCTTGGCCACGGGATTGAAGTCGTCGGTGGCCATGATTTCGGCTACGGCCTTGTCGTGATTGCCGCGGATGGTTACCGCCCCCATTTGCCGAATGCAGTCGGCAACCTCGTTGGGGTCGGGGCCGTAACCCACCACGTCCCCTAAACAGACCACGCGGTCCCATTTTCCCTCCACTGCCTTAAGGGAGGACTGGAGAGCCGTCAGATTGGCATGGAGATCGCTGAGGACTAAAGTTCGCATCCCGCTTCCGGACCGTGCCAAAGAGTATAGATGAACAGCCACAGCGATGCACAACGCAAAGTGAACATTCCTTGGGGCCTCTCCCGCCTGCCGGTAGGCAAAAATGACCCTGAAAATTTCGTGTGAACCCGCGAAACATCTTCCCTGGGTCCTTCGTCTATACGAGTGCGGCCGGCATTCTGGCTGTAGCTGGATGGTAGGGTTCAAAGAAAAACCCCGCGGTGGCAGCCGCGGGGCCAATGACACGCAGTTGTTCCGGCTCTTGGACCAGGACAAGGAGCGTCTCGCACGCGAGGCTACTCCTCTCCTGTTTGTGTGTCAACTCTTCCTTCCCCGCAACTAGCATCCGGTTGACTCGAACGTGGAAAGGAATACATCCGTCATGAAAACCAAATCGCTCCTCGCGAGTCTCGTCCTATGTGGCGCTCTTGCCACAGCAGCACCTGTGTTCGCGAAACCCATGTCCACCAACGTCCCCATCAACCACAGCGTGAAAGTGGGACAAACCGAGGTAAAGGCCGGCGATTACCGCTTCCTCATCGACGGCAACCACTTGACCATCCTCAGCGGCAAGAAGCTCGTCGCCGAAGCCGATGGCCGCTGGGAAGACCGCGACCAGAAGTCTGATTACACCGAAATCGTTTCCAACGGGGACGGCAAGGTCATCGAACTCCGCTTCCAGGGGAAAAAGAGCGTCTTCGTTCTGCCCTGAGGCGAGGTGCTCTCGTGCTGGTTGACCAACAGTTTCGAGGGGGGCTCTTCTTTTTCTCCGCCCCCCTCCTTCTCTTCCTGTCCAGCGAACTCTTGAAGTGGCAATTTCCCGCCCTTGCCGCCAGTGAGAAGCTCGCCGCACTCGCATCCTTCTTCCGCGCCAGTTCCTGACCTTTCCTCTTGCTCCGCGGCGACTAGCGGATCAACATGCAGTCTCCATAGCTGTAGAAGCGGTACCGTGCTTCCACGCCGTGGGCGTAAGCTGCGAGCACCTTCTCTTTTCCTGCGAACGCGGCCACCAGTGCCAGCAGCGTCGACTTCGGCAGGTGAAAATTCGTCAAGAGCCTGTCAACGACTTGAAACCTGTGGCCCGGCACGATGAACAACTGCGCCTCGGCGCGCCCGCCCGCAAGGACTTCCGCGCTTCCGCAGGACACAGCGCGAGCCGCCGCGTCTTCCAAAGCGCGCACTACGGTCGTGCCCACAGACAAGACCGGGCGTTTTTCTTTCTTGGCCCGCAGGATTTTTTCAACCGCTTGCGCGCCGATCTCATAAGATTCGGAATGAATCCTGTGCTGTTCCAGGACTTCTTCGTGGACCGGTTGAAAGGTTCCCAGACTGACGTACAAGGTGATTTCACAGGTGTCGCATCCGCGCCGCCGGATTCGCTCCAGGATCTCCTCGGTGAAGTGGAGCCCGGCCGTCGGCGCCGCCACCGCACCCGGCCGCCTCGCATACACGGTTTGGTATCGCTCCCTGTCCACCTCTTCATCCGGCCGGTCGATATAGGGAGGCAATGGCACGTGGCCGAGCCTCTCCAGATTTGCATCGACGCTTATGCCATTCTTGCTGCGAAACCGGACTGTGCGCAGACCCAGTTCGCCGCGCGAGAGAATTTCTCCCTCCAACTCGTCCTGTCCGAACAAAACCCTCTCTCCCACTTGCATCTTTCGGCCCGGGCGCACAAGTGTCTCCCAGCATGAGTCTTCAAGCGCCCGTGTCAAAAACACTTCGACCGTCCCCGTCAAATGCTCTCGCTTCGTCTTACGCGAGGGGCTTTGCGAATGGACTCCGGCGCGTCGGCCAAAAAGCCGGGCGGGCACCACGCGTGCGTTGTTAAATACCAAAAGCTCATCCCCACGCAGCAGATCCGGCAGCTCCGCGAACCGTGCGTCCTCCCACTGTCCACTGGCCCGCTCCAATACCAGCATCCGAGAGGCGTCGCGCTGGCCCAGCGGCCTCTGCGCAATCAACTCGGCTGGCAGCTCGTAACTCAGCTCGTCCACTCTCATCAGGCCCAACTATAACAAAACAAAGATATGCGAACTCACTTTCCCACTTAGACACGCGGGCAGCTGGGAAAAGGCTGCCACCACCGCAGTTGCAGTGCCAGCATAACTTATTGATTCTAAGTACTTTCAGTAAGCGCAGGTCGGGATAAAAACTTGACTTGACAATATAACACTAATATTTTATTATCCCGATGCTGTAAGTTTAGGAGGTTGATTCCAATGAAAGCTTCACTTACTCGCTTTGAGCCTTTTCGCGGCGTTTCATCGCTTCAGGATCAGATCAATCGTCTCTTTAGCGACACCTTTGACCGGTCCTTCGATGAGGCCAATCTGACCCCTTGGGCTCCAGCCGTTGACATCTACGAGACAGAGCACGAGCTGGTCGTCAAGGCGGACCTTCCGGACGTCAAGCCGGAAGACCTCGACATCCGTGTCGAGAACAACATCCTCACCATTCGCGGTGAGCGCAAGTTCGAGAAGAAGGTGAACGAGAACAACTATCTGCGCGTCGAGCGTTCCTATGGCTCGTTCAGCCGCAGCTTCTCGCTGGCGAACACCGTGAACGCGGAGGCAATCAAGGCCGACTATAAGGATGGCGTTCTCACGCTCAGCGTTCCGAAGCGTGAGGAAGCCAAACCCAAGCAGATCAAGGTTCAGGTCACCGGCCAAGCCGCGACTGCTGCGGCAGCGAAGTAAGTTTCGCGAAAGGCCCAGCGGCGCCAGACGCCGTGGGATAGCATAGAGGGGCTGGCTCGCGGGCCAGCCCCTTTTCTATAGGATCCGGAAGAGAGGGATCTATGTTGCGATTCGACAAAATGACGGTGAAGGCGCAGGAAGCGCTGCAGGAATCTCAGGAGGTTGCCGCGCGGCACGAGAACCAGGCGGTTGAACCCGTGCATCTGCTTGCTGCGCTGATTGCGCAGCCCGAAGGTGTTGTGCCCCCTCTTCTAGCCCGTCTCGGCATTCGTCCGGAACTGCTCTCCCAAGATGTGGATCGCGAAATTGGCCGCTTGCCCAAGGTGCAGGGTTTCGCCCAGCAGCATCTCGGCCGGCCTTTGAATGACGCGCTCGAGAAGTCTTTCGACGAGGCTGGCAAATTCAAAGATGACTATGTTTCCACCGAGCATCTGTTCCTGGCCATCGCGGCAGCGGACAACGATCCCGCCGGCAGGCTTCTCAAGAAGCATGGTGCGTCTCACGAAGCGATTCTTCAGGCCCTCGCTGGGGTGCGCGGCAGCCAGCGTGTCACTTCACAGACCCCGGAAGCCACCTACGCCGCGCTGGAGAAATACGCCCGCGACCTGACCGATCTGGCGCGCCGTTCCAAGCTTGACCCGGTCATCGGCCGCGATGAGGAGATTCGCCGCGTCATGCAGATTCTGGCGCGCCGCACGAAGAACAACCCGGTGCTCATCGGCGAACCGGGCGTGGGCAAAACCGCCATCGTAGAAGGGCTCGCGCAACGCATTGTTTCTGCTGACGTACCTGATGTTTTGAAAACCAAGCGGCTGGTCGCCCTGGATCTTGCCGCGCTCGTCGCCGGGGCCAAGTACCGTGGCGAATTCGAGGATCGCTTGAAAGCGGTGCTGAAGGAAATCTCGGAGGCCGAAGGCCAGATTATTCTCTTCATCGACGAATTGCATACGCTCGTCGGTGCCGGCGCCGCCGAGGGGGCAATGGACGCCTCCAACATGCTGAAGCCGGCGCTGGCCCGCGGAGAATTGCGTGCGATCGGTGCCACCACTCTCAACGAATACAAGAAATACATCGAGAAGGATCCCGCGCTCGAGCGCCGCTTCCAGCCCGTGCTGGTCTGCGAGCCCTCTGTGGAAGATACCATCGCCATTCTCCGCGGATTGAAAGATCGCTACGAGGTCCATCACGGCGTGCGCATCAAGGACGCCGCCATTCTCGCGGCCGCCATGCTTTCACACCGGTACATCTCCGACCGTTTCCTGCCGGACAAGGCCATCGACCTGATCGACGAGGCCGCCGCGAGCCTACGCATGCAGATCGACTCGCTGCCCACCGAAATCGACGAGATCGAGCGCCGCATCCTGCAACTTGAAATCGAGCGGCAGGCCCTGCTAAAGGAGACGGATGCGCACTCCATCGAGCGCCGCGCGCAAATTGAAAAAGAGCTCGCCAAGCTGCGCGAAGATTCCAGCGCCCGCAAGGCGCGCTGGCAGGCCGAAAAAGAGGCCATCGCCAGGATTCGCAAACTCAAGGAGCAAATCGAGCTGTTGAAGGCCGAAGCGGATCGCTACGAGCGGTCTGGCGAGCTCGCCAAGGTCGCCGAAATCCGCTATGGCAAAATCGCCCAAGCGGAACGCGAGGCCCAGCAGGCTCAGGAACGTTTCGCGTCCATGCAGAAAAACGTGCGCATGCTCAAGGAAGAGGTCGACGAAGAAGACATCGCCAGGCTCGTCAGCAAGTGGACCGCCATTCCCGTCGGCCGCCTGCTCGAGGGCGAGGCGCAGAAGCTCGTGCACATGGAAGAACGCCTTCGCCAGCGTGTCGTGGGCCAGGACGATGCCCTTGCGCGGGTCGCCAACGCCGTGCGCCGCAGCCGCGCAGGCCTCTCGGACTCCAAGCGCCCCATCGGCTCGTTCATCTTTCTTGGTCCCACCGGCGTCGGAAAAACAGAGCTCGCGCGGGCGCTCGCGGAATTCCTCTTCGATGACGAAAAGCTCATGATCCGCATCGACATGTCCGAGTACATGGAGAAGCACAGCGTCTCCCGTCTGATCGGGGCGCCCCCGGGCTATGTCGGCTACGAGGAGGGCGGGCAGCTCACCGAGCAGGTGCGGCGTCATCCCTACTCCGTGATTCTTTTCGATGAAATCGAGAAGGCCCATCCGGATGTGTTCAACGCGCTGCTCCAGATTCTCGAAGACGGTCGCCTCACCGACGGCAAGGGACGAACCGTCGACTTCCGCAACACGTTGCTGGTCCTGACCAGCAACGTCGGGTCTTCCGTCATCTACGAACTCGCCGGCAAGGATCCCGACCGCGCACGAAAAGAAGCCATGGATGCCCTGCGCGAGTCTTTCCGGCCGGAATTCATCAACCGCATCGACGAGATTGTGATCTTCAATCCGCTGGGCAAGGAGCAACTCGAACGCATTGTGGTCCTCCTGCTCAAGAGCGTCGAAAAACTCCTGGCGGAGCGTCAGATCACTCTTGAACTCACGCCCACAGCAAACGAACTGTTGCTTCGCGAAGGCTACGATCCTGCGTACGGTGCGCGGCCGTTACGGCGCACCATCCAGCGCTTGATCCAGGACCCCCTGGCGCTCCAGATTCTTGAGGGCGCGATTCTACCGGGCGACCACGTCCGTGTCGACCGCGACGGCAAAAAGGATGCCATGCGTTTCGAGCGGGCCCCGGCAAAGGCGCCTCTCGCGGCCGCGACAAAATGACCGTTGTCGTGGGAGACGGGGCGTCAGCTTGACGCCCCGTCCGCTGACTTCTAGACTGGCTTTTGATCCACAAGGAAGGTCGATTTCATGAGAGTTTTTCGTACCGGAGTCATTCTGATTCTTCTTAGCGTTCTGCTGGTCCTGGCTGGCGGCGCGCTCGGCGGCCGCGGAGGCATGCAAATCGCCTTGGTCATTGCGGTGCTGATGAACTTCATCTCGTACTTCTTCTCAGACAAGATTGCCCTGGCGTCCAGCGGGGCGCAGCCGGTCACGCGCGAGCAGCTCCCGCGGCTCTATCAGGTGATGGAACGTCTCGCGGCCAAAGCCAATATTCCTGTGCCGAAACTATACGTCGTTCCCGACGCGGCCCCCAACGCGTTCGCCACCGGCCGCGGCCCGAACCACGCGTCCGTTGCCGTCACGCAGGGCCTCCTGCAAATCATGAATGACGATGAGCTTGAAGGCGTTATCGCGCATGAACTGTCGCACGTCCGCAACTACGACATCCTGGTGAGTTCGATTGCGGCTACCATCGCCGGCGCCGTCACGTTCATGGCACAAATGGGCAAATGGGCCATGCTATTCGGAGGGCTAGGCGGCGATCGCGAAGATAATCGCGGCGGAGGAGGGCTGTCCGCGCTTCTGATGATCTTCCTCGCGCCTTTCGCAGCTCTCTTGCTGCAACTCTTTTTGTCCCGTACCCGCGAATATGCCGCCGATGAAACCGGGGCGCGCATGGTCGGCCAGCCCTACGGATTGATCAGCGCCCTGGAGAAGTTGGGGGCTTACAACCGGCGCATTCCCACTTCCGCAATCTCGCCCAGCACTTCGTCTCTCTGCATCGTCAAACCGCTCTTTGGGGGAGGCACGCTCAGCTCATTGTTCAGTACCCATCCTCCCCTCGAGGACCGCATCAGCGCTCTCAGGCAGATGGTCAGCGCACCGCTGCGGTGAGCCGGGCGCCCGCCCGATTCGTAGTCGACGCCGGTCACCGCCTGTGCACAGGATGTTCATCCCAGGGTAAACTTTTCCGATTCGGCTTTTTCATGCTCACGCCGGGGAAGCCCTCGCGGTTAGCTAACCTTTTTATTTTCAGATCCCTACGTCAGCCATGACGGTCCCCTCCCCTTTGGTGCAGGAAGTGCAACCATTCTGTCGAGTTTCGTACCTGAAGAACGTAGGGGCCGGGAAGAGGGTCTTATGAGCTGCCGGGACACTATCCATTTGATTTGTATGTATTTAGAGGGAAAACTCTCTCCCGCGGTGCAAGTGGAGATCGAACGTCATCTCTCCAACTGCGCGGATTGCCGCTTGGTCCTGGAGGCGGCCACCACAACCTTGGACCGGTATTTTACTCCGACAAAGCTGGAGTCCGATTCCCAAGCTGCTTGAGGGTTTGGCTGTAACCATTTTATCTTGAGAGAATTAAGGGTGCCGGTGCAGTAATGATCGGCGCCCTTTTTCTTTCTGCCCAGATGAGTTCTGTTAATTCGTTCCTCAAGCGGCCTCTTGAAAAATTTACGCTCAAGCGGCGCGAAAAGTAATCTTTACTAGTACTAGTACCACTGAGACCTCCTCTCCGTTCCCTGCCCATGTGTCCCAACCCGTTCTCCCTATTGGCGTTGCCCCGTATCGCCACACAAGACCCACTTTGGCTCCCCAGGTGCCTCTTTTCCTAAGCAAAGCACCCAGGCAGGAATTGCCAAAGGAGATTATGTC
>Ga0335077_10009018_pt1 | contig 12374 bp, 10 predicted proteins | sample Lox_Sample_31_FD_207151 | JGI IMG/M metagenome (GOLD analysis project Ga0335077, IMG submission 207151) | Soil microbial communities from Loxahatchee National Wildlife Refuge, Florida, United States - Lox_Sample_3.1 | ecosystem: Environmental > Terrestrial > Soil > Wetlands | place: USA...
CCAATCTCGCCGCCGCGCATGCCGAGCAGGGCAAAAGAACGCTGCTGATCGATGGCGACCTGCGCCGTCCGAGCGTGCATCGCAATTTCAATGTGCCGAGCGTGGTGGGGCTTTCTAACGTTCTGCTGCGGGAAATCGGCTGGCGCGACGCGCTGATTCAGGTGGATTCGGTCCCGGGCTTGCAGATTCTGCCCGCGGGTCCACCCTCGCGCCGCGCTTCGGATTTGGTGGGGCGCGGAATGGTGGAACTGCTGGAGGAAGCCGCGGCCGATTTCGACCTGGTGATGCTCGACGCGCCTCCGCTGCTGGGGTTCGCCGAGCCGTTGCAGATGGCGACAGCAGTGGACGGCGTGGTGGTGGTCGCGCGCGCCGGCCAGACCAGCCGCAAAGCGGTCGCGACGGTACTCGCCACGCTGAATCGCCTGCGCGCCAGAGTCGTGGGCGTGGTGCTGAATGAGGTCCATAAAGAGATGAGCGAAAGCTACTACTACTACGGCTACTATCGCTCGTATTATCGGGCCGAGGCGAAGTGAGATTGGCCGCGAATGCGGCTGCACATAATGTCTACGACTCTCGGAATCCACGACGGGCACAACGCTTCTGCGGCGGTGATCCGCGGCGGAAAAATTGAGATGGCGCTACAGGAAGAGCGCCTTACGCGCGTCAAAAACCAGGGCGATGCTCCGCAGACGGTTTTGAAGCTGATCGGGGAGCGGCCCGGACGCGTCGCGCTAAACGGACTGTACTGCAACTACGGCCAATGGCTGCGCGAGGTGATCGAGAGAGACTACGACCGCTCCGCACGGTGGAAACAGCCGCTCAAGGGGACCCTCATCGATCGCGCCTATCAACAACGCAAGGCCGCGATGCGTGAAAAAGCTCTGGCGCGTTTGGGAGTTGAGCGGATGGAGGCGGTGGAGCATCATACCGCGCACGCCTCGGCGGCTTACTCCACCTGCCCGTTTGAAGGCGCGCTGGTGTTCACCTGCGACGGTTCCGGGGACCGCGTCTCGGCCACCCCCAGCATCGGGGAACAGCGCATCGCCGAGGTCTCCGAGCATGACTCGATCGGCCGGCTGTACGCGATGGTGACGCGTCACCTGGGAATGTCGCCGCTCGAGCACGAATATAAGGTGATGGGCCTGGCGCCCTACGGACGCGGCGAGGACATCGCGCGCTCTCTGCGCGAGCTGTTCGAGTTTCAGGGCCTCAAGTGGAAGCGGCGCAAAGGCGTACCGTCGATGTATGGCGCGCCTGACTTTCTGGGGCCAATATTAAAAGGAAAGCGCTTTGACGCCGTCGCGGCGGGCGCGCAAGGATTCCTCGAGCGCATACTCACCGATTGGGTGCGGCGCGCGGTGCGGGAGACGGGAATCCGCAAGATCGCCTGCTCGGGCGGCGTGTTCATGAACGTGAAGGCCAACCTGGCGCTGCTTTCTCTCGCCGAGGTCGAGGAGATGTACGTGTTCCCCTCCTGCGGCGATGAATCGAACAGCATCGGCGCGGCGTGTCACGTGGCGGCGCGCGCGGGTGAAAAAATCCAGCCGCTGGGTGCGATCTACTTCGGCGATCCCATCACCGACGAAGAAGCCGAAGCAGCGCTCGCTGGCGCGCGCGGCTTGAAAATCCGCTACTGCGCCGATATCGAAAGCGTGGCCGCGGAAAACCTGGCCGCGGGCAGGATCGTGGCGCGGTGCAAGGGTGCAGCCGAATTCGGGGCGCGGGCGCTCGGCAACCGTTCGATTCTGGCGCGCGCCGATTCCCTCGGCTCCGTCCGCACCATCAATCGCATGATCAAGAATCGCGACTTCTGGATGCCGTTCGCTCCCTCGGTCCTCGCGGGGCGCGCCGAGGATTACTACATTAAGCCGAAACCGGTCACCTCGCCGTACATGATGTTCGCCTTCGAGTCGCGCCCGGAAAAGCGCGCCTCCTTCGCCGCGGCCATGCATCCCTGGGACTTCACCACGCGCCCGCACGAGGTGTTCGAAGCGCACAATCCCGATTATTGCCGGCTGCTTCGGGAACTCGAATCGCGCACCGGAGAGGCGATCGTGCTTAACACTTCGTTCAACCTGCATGGCGAGCCGATGGTGTACCGGGCGCGCGACGCGGTCGACGTCTTTCTGCGCAGCGGACTGGAGCGCATGGCGCTCGCCAACTGGTGGGTGGAAAAAACGTGAACATCCTGATTACCGGCGTTGCGGGCTTCATCGGCTATCACACGGCCCGCAGGTTTCTCGCCGCGGGCGAGCGGGTTGCGGGTATCGACAACCTGAACGGCTATTACGATCCGCGGCTCAAGAAGGCGCGCCTCAACCAGCTCGCCGATTGCGTGAACTTCGAGTTCACGCACCTCGACGTCACCGACCGGCGCGCGATGGAGACCTTTTTCGACCGCCGCAAGCCGGAGCTGGTGATCCACCTGGCGGGGCAGCCGGGAGTGCGCTACTCGGTCGAGAATCCGCACAGTTATGCCGCCGCGAATCTGGTCGGATTTCTTCACGTGCTCGAAGGCGTGCGCCGCAACGCGGTGGGTCACCTGATCTACGCCTCATCGAGCTCCGCCTCGGATACTCCGGCGTCGTTTTACGGCGCCACCAAGCGCGCCAACGAGCTGATGGCGCACAGCTACGCGCACCTGTTCGGCTGCGCGGCGACCGGGCTGCGATTTTTCACTGCCTACGGCCCCTGGGGCCGGCCGGATATGGCGCCGCTGCGTTTTGCGCGCGCCATCGCGCTGGGCGAGCGCATCGACGTGTACAACTACGGCAAGATGCGCCGGGATTTTACCTACATCGACGACATCGTCGAGGGCATCTGGCGCGTGGCCGCGCGTGACGCCGAAGGCCATCGCGTGTTCAACGTCGGCAACGGCTCGCCGGTCGCGCTGCTGGATTTCATTCGCGCCCTGGAACGCGCGCTGGGCGGGAAAGCGCGCAAGCGCTTCGTTCCGATGCAGGCCGGCGATTTCGCCTCGACGTGTGCCGATGTGGAGGACCTGTTCGCGTTCACCGGCTTCCGTCCGCGCGTCGCGCTCGAGCAGGGCATCGAAGAATTCGTTGCATGGTTTCGCCAGTATTACGGCCTGGAGCAACCGCGCTACCGCGTGTCGCGCGCGTCGTAAAACCCCTTTTTTTAGCCGCGAATGAACCTGAATGAACGCGAAGAAGCGTGATTGACTCCGGCGCATTCGCGTTCATTTGCGGCCCACCAAATTCTCGAGTGACAACCGACTTTCTTTGGTCCGCCTGGTTCGCCTGGCGGCTGAGATCCGAGGCGGGGCGCGGCGGCGGGCGCTTGGAGATGGCTCGTTCGGCGCGTTTGCGCACGCGCGTGATCTTTTGCGGCCGCGGCACGCTGCGCATCGGCGAGCATGCGGTCCTGGGCGACCGCGAGGCGGGCATGCCTGCGGCGCCAATTTTTTTCGCGCCGCGCGCGGCTGAATCGCTCATCTCGATCGGCGCGCGGACGCGCATCGCCAACGGGGTCGAGCTGAACGCGCTTGAACGGATCGAGATCGGCGAAGAGTGCCTGATCGGCGCGGGCACGCGCATCCTGGACGCGGATTTTCATGGAGTCGCGCCCGCGGATCGCGCGAGCTGCGGCGCCGCAGGAGCCGTGCGCATTGGCGACCGCGCGTGGATCGGGATGGGCGCGACGGTATTGAAGCGCGTAGGCATCGGCGAAGGTGCGGTGATCGCCGCGGGCGCGGTGGTGAGCGCCGATGTGGACGACGGCGCGGTGGCCGGAGGGAATCCGGCGCGGGTGATTTCGCGATGGGCGGCGGCGCGATGACGGCTGCCGCGCCGGCGCAGGTCCGCGCCACGACGGTAAGAATCGGGGCGGCGATGGGGAAAACCGGGGCGGCGGCGCTCGCCAGCGCGCTGCTGGCGGCCATCGGGACGAAGATCATCGCCGTGTGGATGGGGCCGGGCTGGGTCGGATTCCTGGGAACGCTGACGCAGACGCGGCAGACGGCGCTGGTCGCGGCCACGGCGAACGGCCAGACCGCGCTGGTGCAGGGCGTCACCTCGCGCCAGGGCAGAGAGAGCGGCGATTTTTTGCGTACCGCGCTGGCGCTGATCGCTGCGGCGACGTGCGCCGTGGCAGTGGGAATACTTGTCGCACGCGAGCGCATCGCGGCGAGCGTGGGTCTGGCATCCGGCTCGGGCGAATTCATCGCGTGGCTGAGCGTCGCGGTGGTCCTGGCGAGCGCGGCCGGGGTGATGACGGCGCTGGTCAACGCGTTCGGAGAGATCGGGCGCCTGGCGAAGTTCCAACTCGCCGGGCCGGCCGCGACGGCTGTGCTGGCAGCGCCGGCGGCGATCGCCGGCACGCGGGGCGCGCTGGTCGCCATGCTCGTGGCATCGGCGGCCGTCAGCCTGGCCGCAGCGGCTTGGTCGCTTGGCGGCTATTGGGGAAACGTCCGCGCGTGGGTTTGCGCAGGGCGGTTTTGCTGGACAGCGGCGGGGCAATTTGTTTCGATTTCCGGCGCAATGGCGTTCACGGGCGCGATCGCCAGTGCGGGCCTGCTTGCGGTGCGGGCACGGATCATCCGTCAGGCGGGTTTGGGAGCGGCCGGAAATTTCGACGCGGCTTGGGCGATCAGCATGAACCAGGCAACACTGGTGCTCGCTTCGATGCAGACCTACTATCTTCCCGAGCTGGCGCGCGCACCCGGCGCTGCCGCGCGGCGTGAGCACGTCACCATGGTCATGCGCATGGCAATCCTGGTGAGCGCTCCGGTGATAGCTGCGATCGGGCTGCTCAAACCCGTGGTCATTTCGCTTCTGTATTCGGGAAAATTTTCGGGCGCGGCGGAGCTGTTGCGTTGGACGCTGATCGGCGACTATCTGAAGGTCACTTCCTGGGTACTGGCGATTCCCATGATCGCGGCCGCGGATATGCGCGCGTTCCTCGCCGCCGACGCGCTTGCGCAGGCGGTGTTTCTGGGATTGAGCTTCGCGCTGGCGGTCTGGCGCGGCCCGGCGCAGGCGGCCGCGCTGGGGTTCGCCGTTTCGTACGCCGTGAACCTGGTGTTTTGCTACGGCTACGTCCGGCGAAAACTGGCATGGAACTTCCGGCCGGTGGCAATTTTGTGGTTCGCGGGCCTGGCGCTGGTGGTGGCGGCGAACCGGTGATTCCGAAAATCTCGGTCGCGATCGCGACCTACAATCGCGCGGAGATGGTGCGCGAGGCGGTGATGGCCGCGCTGCGGCAAAGCCTGGCTCCGGACGAGATCGTGGTCGCCGACGACGCCTCCACTGACCGCACGGTCGAGGGACTCCTCGCCTTGGGCGACGCGCGCGTTCGCGTGCTGCGGCGCGAATCGAATTCGGGCGGCGTGGAGAACTGGAACTCGGCCATGCGCGCGGCTTCGGGCGAGTTCCTCGCCTGGTGCTCGGATGATGACCGCTTCGCGCCGTATCACCTCGAAGCCTCGGTCGCGTTCCTTGAAAAACACGCGGAGATCGGGATGGTGCACTCGGGATTCATCGACGCGATCGAGGCCGGCGGCCGCGTGGAGATGGTCGAGCGCAGGCTGCGGTCAGCTCAGCCCATCATCATCGATCGAGAACGCCTCGCGCGCTACATGATGCGCTATTACAACTGGCCGTTTCATCCCTCCACGCTGGTGATGCGGCGCGAAGTGTGGCTGAGGACCGGCGAGTTCGATCCGCGCTACGCCCTGGCGGACACCGACTGGTTTGTGCGTGCGGCGCAACAGTTTAAAATCGCCCTGCTCGCGCGCCACGGCGTGATCAACCGGCGCCACGCCGGTAACTGGAGCAATCGCGTGGGCAGCGCAGCCATGCAGCGCGAGATTTTCGAGGTGGTGGAGCGCGGGATTTTGAACCCGCTGTGGCGCCTCGCCTGGAGACTCAACGTCAAGGCGCGCCTGGCCTGGACGGTGCGGATGAGAATCGAGGGCGGACACGCGGAGGCGGCATGTGCGGCCTGGAGCGTTCTGGCACGCCAGACCGGGTGGCGATTGCCGCGCTTCGCCGAACGCTGGGGCCTCCAGTGGATCCGCCGGCGCGGCGCCGGAAAGACCGCCACGCTCGACGCAAGGGAGCGGGTTTCGCCGCTTTAAGTACATGTGCGGAATTGCGGGCGCCGCCGGCGATTTCGGCGAGTACGCGGTCGCGCGGATGAGTGACACGCTCGGCCATCGCGGGCCGGATGCAAGCGGCACGTTCGTCGAAGGCGATTTCGCATTGGGCCATCGCAGGCTGGCGATTCTAGACCTGAGCGCTGCCGGCCGTCAGCCCATGGCCTCGCACGACGGAAGATTCGTCGTCGCGCTTAATGGCGAGATTTTCAACTATATCGAATTGCGCGGGGAGATCGGCGGCGAGTTTCGCACTGTCACCGATACCGAGGTTCTGGTCGAGGCGTGCGCCAAATGGGGTGTCGAGGGGGCACTGGAGCGGCTGATGGGGATGTTCGCCTTCGCTCTATGGGACCGCAAGGAGCGGGAGCTGACGCTCGCGCGCGACGCAATGGGTGAAAAACCGCTGGTGTATCTTGAAGACCGGCGGGGGATCGCGTTTGCAAGCGAAATGAAGGCGCTCGCTCCGCTCTGCGACCGCTGTATCGATCCCCAGGCGCTCGATGCGTACCTCGCGCTGGGCCATGTCCCGGCGCCGCTGGGGATTTTTCACGGCATCCGCAAGCTGCCCGCCGGGTGCTGGCTGAAATTCAGGAACGGCGAATCGACCACCGGCCGATGGAAGCCTCGACCCGAGCCGGCGCCGCGCAGTCTGAGTGAGATCGTTCGCGATGCGGTGCGCCTGCGGCTGCGTTCGGATTTGCCGCTCGCGCTGCTGTTGAGCGGGGGCGTGGACTCGTCGGTGATCGCGGCCGAGTGCGTCGAGCTCGGCGCGAGTCCGGCGGCCTTCACTGCAGAATTCGACGGCAACGACGCCGACTCCAGATTTGCGCGCATGGTCGCGCTTCGATTGGGACTGCGCCATGAAGTCCTGCGCGTCGCCGCGCCCGATCCCGCTACGATTTTCGAGCATTATGACGAGCCGTTCGCCGACAGCTCTGCGGTGGGCGCGCTGGCGCTGGCGCGCTCGATCGGCGCGGAATATAAGGTGGTGCTCAACGGCGATGGAGGCGATGAAGCTTTCGCGGGGTACCGGCATTACGAGCACATCGCGCTGAAGCAGGCGGCCAAGCGCGCCGCGGCAACTGTGGGCCTCGTGGAAGGACCAGCGGCGGGAGTGTACGTCGCCTCGCGAGCCGCCTTCCGCGCCGTCGAGCGCCGCAGTCTGATGAATGGCCACTGGAGCGGGAACGCGCTCGCGCGCTTCTGCGCTGACGATCACGGCGGCGCGCTCCATCGCGCTATGGCGATCGATCGCGAGCTGGAGCTGGCCAACCGCCTGACGTACAAAATGGACATCGCGCTCGGTGCGGTAGGGAAAGAAGGCCGCGCCCCGTTTCTCGATCATCGTGTGATGCGGTGGTCCGAGCGCGCCGATGCGCGCGAGCTGGTGCGCGGCGGCAAAAAGAAGATCGCGCTGCGAGCGGCGTACCGCGGCGCGCTGCCCGCCCCGGTGCTCGATCGTCGCAAGCTGGGCTTCGGGGCGCCGGTCGGCGCGTGGCTCGAGGGCCCCTGGCGCGAGTTCGTAGCGGATTTGCTGCCCTGCGCCTGGCTCGACCGCAAGAGCCAGAGTGGGCTGCGTGGACAAAGATTATGGACTGTCGCGGCGCTGGCTGCCTGGGCAAAAAGATGGCGCGCGAGCTGGTGACCGTTCTGATGCCGGTACGCGACACTCGGGCATCCATGCTACAGACGGCCATCGATTCGATCCGCGCGCAGACGTTCCGCGACTTCGAATTCCTGATGGTTGACGACGGCAGCGAGCGCCCGGAAACGCGCGAGTGTCTGGCTCGCGCGGCGGCGCAGGACCCGAGAGTGCGCCTGGAGCGCACCGGCGGAATCGGCGTGACGCGCGCCCTCAATCTCGGTTTGCGGTTTGCCCGCGGCGGGCTCATCGCGCGCCAGGATGCCGACGACTGGAGCGAGCCGCGCCGTCTCGCCCTCCAGATTGACTTCCTGGCCGCGCATCCGGGTGCGGTCTTATGCGGCACCGCGGCTTGGAGGCACCGGCGCGACGGCGCGCCCTTGTGGATCGCCCGAATGCCTTGTTCCCACCCGGAGATTCTCCGAGCGCTTGAAACCGGGAATCCGTTCTTTCACGGATCGGCCATCTTCCGGCGCGGCGCCGCGCTCGGCATGGGCGGCTATCGCGACGAGTTTTCCTGCTCGCAGGATTACGATTTTTTCTGTCGCCTCTCGGAAGCCGGCACGGTCGCGAACCTCGCCGAGCCGCTGTATCACTATCGCCACGACTCCGGGTCGGTGAGCGCGCTCGGTGCAGGCGCGCAGCACCGCGCGCATCGCGCCGCGCGAATCCTGGCCGGGGCCCGCCGGCGTGGGGAGGTTGAAGATGTCACGCGCGCGCTCGAGGCTGCCGGCGAGTTTCCCTCGCTCGCAAGGCTCAAGCAAGCCGACCATTTCCTGCTCGCGGGCGATTACCGGGGTGCGTGGAAAGCTTACTGGCGCGCGCTCACGCGCAATCCATGGAGCGCTCTCGCCTGGGGAAAAATGGCGCGATGCGCTCTGTTCGCGGCCGTTCCCGCAACTCGCGCGCTTACCTTCGGCGCAGGATGAGGGCACCGGTCCGGAGGGCGGACGTTAGAAAAGCTGGCCGCTCGCCGCTCTGTCGAAAATGCACAACCAACGCGCTGCATGAATGCCGCGCCTCCCTACGGCCGTGAGGCGCGATCGTGATGAAGCGCGCCGGTGAATTTCTTATTTCGATTCGGTGGGTTGCGATGGTCCAGGCGGTCGCTTCTAGATGTAACGCATGAGAGTGATGTTTGTCACGCCTGGCGGGGCGCGCGGATGCTCGATGATCTTCGCGCGCCGGCAGGGGCAAACCCTGCGCGCAATCGGCGTGGAGGTCTGCGAGTTTTATCTTGGCTCGCGCACCTCGCCGATCGCCATGGCGCGCGAGATGCGCCGCTTCCTTCAGGAGAAGCGCACCTTCCGTCCCGATGTCGTCCACGCGCAGTTCGGCACGGCGACGGCGATGTTTGCCGCGCTCGGCGCCGGAATAACCCCTTTGGTGATCACCTATCGTGGAAGCGATCTGAACCGGCCGCCGGAAGGGGGCCCTCGCGCGGCCACGGCGCGCATCCTTTCGCAGATTGCGGCGCTGCGGGCGCGGTGTATCGTGTGCGTCAGCGCCCGGCTGCTCGAGCGGCTATGGTGGCGCAAATCCCGCGTGACCGTCATGCCCAGCGGCGTCGATACCGGCGTGTTCCGCCCCCGGCCGAGAAGTCCCGCGCGCCAACGCCTGGGCTGGCCAGCCGCCGATCCCGCGGTGCTGTTCAACGCCGGCACCGACCCGCGGGTCAAACGCGCTGACCTGGCGCGCGCCGCCGTCGCCGCCGGACGCGCCGAGCTTCCGCGCCTGCGCCTCCAGATGCTAGACGGCACTACTCCTCCCGAGCGCGTTCCCGAACTGATGAACGCGGCCGACTGTCTGCTGGTCACCAGCGATCAGGAAGGCTCACCGACGGTGGTGCAGGAAGCGCTGGCCAGCAATCTTCCCATCGTGAGCGTGGACGTCGGCGATGTGCGCGAGCGCCTCAGCGGCGTCTCGAACACGCGCGTGGTCGCGCGTGACCCGGCCGCGCTCGGCCGGGCGATCGTCGAGCTGGTGCGCGAGCCCCGGCGCTCGGACGGGGTCTTGAAAGTCCAGGAATTCTGTTCCACCCGGATCGCAAAGAAACTGCTGGAAATTTACGGGCACGCCGTGCTCGATCGCAGTCAGCCATGGAATACTTCGCGGTCCTGATTGCCTCGACAGCGGTGATCGCGGCGCTCGTGCTGGTCCTGTACCGGCGGCGGCGCGAGATCGGCATCGTGGTGGGTGTCGCCGCTCTCTACTATTGGACGCTCTACGGCGCGTGGTACATCGTCATCGACAAAACCGGAGGATTCAGCGGCAAAAACTATCATTATCTCGAGCAGAAGCTTTTTCCCATCGCGCTCGATTCCAACTACATGACCGCGCTGGTGCTTTATGCCGGCTTCATCATTGTGGCCGAGCTCACCATGATGGCCGGATTGTCGCGGCGGCCCCGGCGCGAGATCCCGCCGCTCACTCTGCGCCACGAGCCGATTCTGGCCATCGGCTTTCTGGCCGCGGCCGGGAGCATTTATATCATGGCCGGCAAGCTGGGGGCGGCGTGGACCTTGAACGTGTCGGCATACCATTACACCCGCACCGAGACGGGCGACTGGTTCACGCTACACCAGGTGCTGAACCGCGTGGCGCTGCTGCCGCCCTCGATCGGCCTGGCGACGCTGGCGGCGGGAACAAACTCGCGCTTTTTTGTGAGTGTGACGCGCCGCTACACGCTCGCCGCTTACCTGGCGCTATTCGCCCTGATGGGGACCTTCACCTTCATTCTGGGAAACAAAAACGAGATCCTCACCGCGCTTCTGACGGGATTCCTCACTTACATGGCGTCGGCGCGGCGGCCGCGGTTGGCAAGGGTCGCGCTGGTGGTCGGCGCGGGCATGTGGTTCCTGTACACCATCGACTATTTCCGCGGCGTGCCCATCTCCCGTCTGGCCGAGGTCGTCTCGAGCGACCTCGACGAAGCCACCGACGTCGGGGGATTCATCACCTCCAGCAATGAAGCCTATGGCGCGCACTTCTCCATGTACGGAGTGCTCGAAACCGCAACCGAGCCGCGCTTCGCCTACAGCATTTACAGCCTGGCCTGCTCCGTCGTACCGCGCATCTTATGGAAAGACCGACCGCGCGACATTTATCTCTATTACAGCGAGAGCGTCGGCGCCATTCAGAACCAGGGCTATTCGATCCATCACGCCACCGGATGGTACCTGAATTTCGGCTACGCCGGCGTAGGCATCGGCGCGGTCGTCCTCGGCCTGGTGTGGGCGTATTGCCTGAACGCGCACCAGAGGATCCGCGCGCGCAGCGGGCTGCTGTTCCGCGTTTTCGCGGTCATCGTGCCGTGGATGTTCGTGGCCAACCTGCCCTCGCTGGTGCGCACCGGACCGGAAGGTTATAAAGGCTTCGTCGTTGACGGGATTCTCACCCCCATGACTCCCCTGGCCTTCGCATGCCGGAAAAGAAAGCGGCGAATCGGACCCAGGGAGTGGGAGAAATTTGCGCCGCTCGGCGCACTAGATTTCCGTGAGGTTGACACAGGTGACCCCTTTGGTATCCGTGATCATTCCGTGCCGGAATGAGGCGCGGTTCATTGCCGTCTGTCTCGACTCGATCCTGGCGAGCGACTACCCTCGCTTCGAGGTGATCGTCGCCGACGGAATGAGCGCCGACGGAACGCGGGAAATCGTGGCGCGTTACGGGGAAGTCCAGATGATCGATAACCCGCGAAAGATCACGCCCGCCGGCCTGAATCTGGCGATCGGCGCCGCGCGCGGTGAAATCATTCTGCGCATGGACGCGCACGCGCGCGTCGCGCGGGACTACATCTCGGGCTGCGTCGCGGCCCTGGAGCGGACTGGCGCCGATAACGTCGGCGGAATCCGTATCGAGGTGGCGCGCGACCCGGGTTTTTTCGCCGCCGCGATCGTCGAGGCGATGACGCAACCCTTCGGCGTCGGCAACGCGCTCTATCGCACCATGGCCGACCGCGAGCAGTGGGTCGACACGGTGTTCGGCGGCTGCTGGCGGCGCGAAATCTTTTGCCGCATCGGCATGTTCCACGAGCGCCTGGCGCGCAGCCAGGATATCGAGTTCAATCAACGCCTGCGCCGCGCCGGAGGCCGAATCCTGCTCTCGCCCGCGCTGGTGACCTATTACTACACCCGCTCCTGGCTGCGCGACCTCATCCGCCATAACTTCGTCAACGGCGCCTGGTCGGTGCTGCCCTTCGCGCTCACTGGAGGAGGCATGCCGGTGCGCTGGCGCCACCTAGCGCCGCTGGCGATGGTCTCGACGGTGTGCGTTTGCGCGCTGGCGGGCTTTTACTGGCCCGCGGTCGCCTACGCGGCCGCGAACCTCTCCGCCTCGGCGTGGATCGCTGCGCGAAAAAAACGCTGGAACTACGTGCTGACTTTGCCGGTGGTCTTCGCCTCCCTGCATTTTTCCTATGGAACCGGCAGCCTGTGGGGTCTGGCGCGGATCGCGGCGATGAGCCTGGTGCGTTCGCGCGCGGTCCGGGAGCTGGATATGGAGGCAACGCGATGATCGCCGTGCAAGCGCGCTCCGTTGCGTTCTTCGATTATCGCCAGCTCTTCCTCCCCGAAGAGGAGGAGCTGACCGACATCTTCCGCGACGTAGGACGAA
>Ga0335077_10009020_pt1 | contig 12372 bp, 14 predicted proteins | sample Lox_Sample_31_FD_207151 | JGI IMG/M metagenome (GOLD analysis project Ga0335077, IMG submission 207151) | Soil microbial communities from Loxahatchee National Wildlife Refuge, Florida, United States - Lox_Sample_3.1 | ecosystem: Environmental > Terrestrial > Soil > Wetlands | place: USA...
TGCAAACATCACACCGGCGCCGAGGTCCGCGAGCTTTGCGTTCATCGATCGAACTCCAGGGAAGCCGATTCCAGAGCTACGCGTCCCTCGATGCGCGTCGTACCCGGCGTGCGGCGATAACTCAGCGCCAGCCGTGCCAGCGGGACATCCGGAGGAACCGTGAACCGTACCGTGCCGTCCGCCTGCTGCTCGCTCGCCAGATCGGCGCCGTCCGAGGCGATCTCCTCTCCGCGAGACGTCAAGAGACGCCACCGCAATCCCGATCCCGCCGCAATATCGTCAGTCTGGTAGCGGAAGCGAAGCCGGTATCTTCGCGAAGGCGCAAGAGCCACGAACTGCTCCAGCACATCGCAGGTTTCCGGCTCGTGACCATCGAGCGTAATCCACAGCCGCGGCGGCAATCCGGCGCGTTCTACGGTGACGCCCGCGACAGCCGGTATGCGCCAGTCGAACCCGTGCTGAAGCGGCGGTGACGAGAAATTTCCATTGGTGAGCCCGGCCGAAGCTTCGGGTTCGATGGGCTGGTAACTTTGCAGCCTACGCCAGCACAGAGCATTCCAGGCATGAATGCCGCCCTCGGCGTCACCGGCGGCGATGAGGCGGTCGCAGTATAAGAAAACCGCGTCGAGATCCTGCTCGCTGCCAAACGCGACCAGGCGCTCGGTAACCGGCTCGGCAACCGACGTGAGATTCTCCCGCACCAGAAATTCTAAGTAGCGCGCTTCCACCGGGCCGGCATCGGGGATGGCGCGCTCGAGCACGGTTGTGGGATTTGCCGAAACTTTCCAGCAGAGTCGAAACAGCGGCGCCGGGTCGTAAGCGCTCACATCGCCGGCACGCAGGGCGCGCTTCGCCGCCGGCCAGAATTTTTCCGTCGCGTTCTGGCGAAAATAGAAATTCGCGAGTGTCCAGAGCGTGGAGTACATGCGGTCGGCCGCAGCGGCGCGAAGCAGATAGGCCTCGGCCTGTGGCGCATTTCCGGCGGTCTCGGCGCGCAGAGCCAGTTCGGTCCACGCGGCGGCCAGGCGTGGGTTGGCGGCCACGGCCTGGTGCAATTCGGATTCTACGGACGCGTCATTTCTTCCGATGGTGTCCAGCAGCGTGGCCAGCCGCTGGTGATACTCGGCACTGGCCGGCACAAGTTGCGCGGCGTGCGTGACGGATTCCACGGTATCGAGACGGAACAGGTAGTCGGCCCACGCCAGACGCGCGCACCAATAGCACCCAGCGGCGAGCGCAGTGAGGCCTGCAAAGCCTGCAAGATCAGGGAGCACGCGACGAAGGAACATGCGGTGGTGGCGCGGGCGCGGGTTGACGATTCGCTCCGGCCAAAGATACAGTAGAAATGTCTTCCTGTTTTTCTCCGGCCACCAGGTCCCCATCGTCTAGCCCGGCCTAGGACATCGCCCTTTCACGGCGGTAACGGGGGTTCGAATCCCCCTGGGGACGCCAAATCACGTCCGCCTCTCTCCAACTTAAAGCGGCGGGCGCAGCGAGTAATCCTCAATGTGGCAGCCTAGCCCAAAACCCTGGTGAAGAGGTTCCACTCGCCGGACTGTCACGTGGCAGTCGAGAACAACGGATTCGGCGCCGGGAGCGGCTGGAATCACGATCTCGCATTGCAGGCGCTGACCGGGTTTGAACCGCTCTTTCGTGACGCAGTACAGGCCTTCGCTACTGAGATTTTCAGTTACGCTCTCGGCTGGCGGCTTTCCCGGCTGTGTGAACAGGCGCAGCGCCCAATGTAACGGGACCCGCGAGCGGTTGCGGCGATCACCAGATGCGGCCATGGCGCTGACGTCGGCTATTCGTTATGAAAGGGAAGAGGCTGCTCTCCTCTTCGGTCGACCGAGCAGTTCGCTTATAGTATCAGCCAACGTGTCCACGGGAAAGCATTTTTGCAGACAGGTGTACTGGTACTGCATGGATTGTCCTACATCCAGTTCGCCATGCGGACCGCCCGATACGAACAGGGCGCGTATGTGCGGATAGAGAAGTTGCAATCGGGTGACGAATTCGCTGGCGCAGCGATTGTCCACCATAGCTTTTGCGACAACCAGATGGACCGGCCCTGGGAATTGGTGACAGACGCGCCAGGCGTCACCCCGGCTGGCGGCTTCCAGCACCGTGTAGCCGAAGCTGCGAAGAATCAAGGACTGCGCCACGAGAGTGGCGGGATCATTTTCGATCAGAAGAATCGTCTCGATGGGCACGCCGTCTTACCAGGAAACATTCTGCGCCGGATGGCGACAGGGCCTCGGGGGGAGGTAATTTGAGATGCTACCTCGAACTGTTCTCCACGTCAAGAGCGGCGGACTGGCGCAATTGCGCCGCGCATCATAAGCGTCCGGAGCGGACCGAGGCTGAAACCGGGCGGTGGGAGACGCGAAGACGCGGCGACGAGGTCCAGCGCCGGGCGGAGCGATTCGACGCTCCAGACCAGCCCGCCAAAAATCAGGGTGATTCACGCTCGCCAAGGGCGCCATTTGTGCAAACCGGCCTACACAGTTAACTACCTATCAAACTAAAACGTTACGGTGACAAATTGTTGCAAATTGTGCCAGCGTGTCACACCGCCAAGGTCTCCGCCAGCGGAGGCAAGCCGCACGCTCAAGTACTTACTAAAGGAATACTCGATGGTATGTCATTTGCTAGACAACTTTCGTTGATACAGCGGTGCGGATTTGCTTCTCAATTCGTGGACGTGGCAGACAGAGAAGGATAAATAGCGATGAATACTCAACCACAACGGAAGAAGCGGGAGCGCGGCAGCCAGACCATCGAGGGAGGCCTGGTATGTTTAATCCTTTTCGGTTTGATTCTGTTAGTGCTCGACTTATCGCTTGCGATCTTTATTAAGTCCACGCTGACCTCAGCGGCACGGGACGGGGTGCGCTTTGCGGTTACCGGCCAGCTCTTACCCGGCGATGCCTATCTGAATGACTCCGTAACCAAAGTCGTTCAGAACAGTGCGGTAGGTTTTTTGAACGGCGCCAATAACGCATGCCTGGTGTCCGTGACTTATTACGATCCTTCCGGAAACGTCACGACCAGTCCCACTCCGGGCAGCGTCGTGCAGGTGAGTGTGAAGGGGTATGCATACACGCCCCTGGGCGCCCTGTTCAAGAGCGCCAGCCCGGTGCCGATTACCACAGAGGCGTCTGACGTATTAGAAGCGTGTCCCGTGGGCGGCTGCCCGGCGGCGATCAACCCGCAGCCATCCTCATGTCCGTAAGCACCGGAGGAAATATGAACGGCACACCAATGTCCAAGAAACGCGGCGCCAGAGGAGCGGCGGCTATCGAGTTCGTTCTCGTATCTTCCTTTATTATTGTCCCCATCATCTTGGGACTCTTTACTTACGGCTTTGCCTTGATCCGGGCCATGGAGGGTGTCCAACTCACGCGCGATGTTGCCCACATGTACGCCCAGGGCACGGACTTTTCCAAGCAGGGCATGCAGGATCTGCTGACCCAGCACCTGGCGCAGCAACTAAGCCTGCAAAGCAACGCGGGCAACGTGACGGGAGGAACTGCTGGATACGGCGTGGTGGTGCTTTCCACGCTGCAGAAAATTGGGGCGGCACAGTGCCCTGGCTGCAACAACGTAGGCCACGTTGTGGTCATGCGCCGCATCGTCATTGGCAACAACACGCTTTTTCAAACCAATTACGGTTCGCCCACATCGACCCTGATCGATGCGACCACCGGATTCGTGAAAAACTATTCGACCGATGCGAGCGCTCGCGCGGATAGTTTCGCTAACCTGCTGACGTTGAACAATGGCGAGATTGCCTACATGGCGGAGAGTTACTTCACAGCGCCGGATCTGGCCGTTCCGGGCGTATTCAACGGGCTGGCATCGTACTCCAACGCAACTTTTTAGAGCTTACACATGGACTGGAGATCATATGAGTAAAGGGGTGTGGCGACAGCGTAAAGGATTCGCGGTCATTTTGACCACTCTAAGCCTGGTGCTCCTGGTGCCCATGGTGGGCCTGGCGATTGATGTAAGTATCCTCTATATGATTCGGGCGAAGTTGTCCGGCGCCGTGGATGCCGCCGTGCTGGCGGGCGCGCAAAGCCTGGCGAATGGTGACGACGCCGGCACCCAGAGGGCCAGCGCGCAGGATGCGGCTACACGATTCTTCAACGCCAATTTTCCGAGCGGTTACTGGGGAACCACGAATGTGACATTTCCTCCGCCTACGATCGATGACACCAGCACCGTCAATTACCGCACGGTATCCGCCACAGCCAGCGCGACCGCGCCGCTGTACTTCCTGCGGGTATTCGGCACGGACACGACCACGGTGGCGATCTCGGCGCAAGCCGGCCGCCGCGACGCGTTGGTCATGCTGGTGCTTGACCGGTCCGGTTCCATGAACAACCCTTTTCAAGGCACTAACGCCTGCACCATCATGAAACAGGATGCCGCGCAATTCCTGACTTACTGTGCGCCCGGCCGCGACATGCTGGGTCTGGTCATCTTCGGCGCCTCAACGTTTGTCTATGCGCCCACCACATCGTTTAATCAGCCCGATGCCAACGGCAATTCCGTCGCGTCGTTAATAGGACAGATTAGCTGCGGCGGAAATACAAATACCAGCGGGGGGGTGGAGCAGGCATACAACCAGATTCAAGCCATCAACAGCACCACGCGCACCAATGTCATAGTGCTGATGACCGATGGCCGGCCGAACGGATTTGTCGCGGATTACACGAATCTGCGAATCAACCCCGGGAGTTGCGATGCGGCTGGCAAACCCCTGGTGGGCGTGATTGCGCAAGGGGCCGGCGGTCCCAAAGTCACCGGTACGACGGACGGGGTCATGAGCTATCTGACTTCCAGCGCCTCTACAAACAGCGAGGCTCCAGCTACGAACAGCGGCGGTTGCCAGTTTGCAAGTGACTTATCCAAGCTGCGGAACGATATTAGCGCCATGCCGGCCAATGACTATTACGGCAATGCGCTGGCTGGACCTTACAGCGTGAACAACCCTAACTTTCCGTATAATAATTCGCCCGCTAACTTATCCACTGTGACATCGCCGAGACAAATTGTCGTGGCGGGCACCAACGCGCTCGACAACGAAGGCACCAAGATTAGAACGAATACCGTCCTGAGTCCGTCCATCTATACCATTGCTTTGGAGGGCAACGATCCCAACGATCCGCCGGATACTCTCCTGCTGCGCAAGCTGGCGAATGATCCCTCGATGGAGACAGATCCGGATTCCACCGCGCAAATGTTCTTCCAACAGCAAAAGGGACAGACCACGGGATACTTCGCCGATGCTCCCGACCCGTCGCAACTTGCGGCGGCGTTCAACTCCGTCGCCACGCAGATCGTGGTCCGGCTCGCGCGCTGACGGTTCAGAGATCGTCGACGAACCGGTCGGGCATGTACAGGCCCAGCCGGTAACCCATGCCCTTTTGCGTGCAATGGCGGACGGAGGCTCTGCCAATGGGGCTGAAACCGGCGCTGAACACGGTCACCACCGTTCCCGTGGCGATCGCTCTTTCCGACTCCACCTGGAGGCCCATTTTGCTCACGTCGATCGTGCGGGCGCGAATCTGCCGGCGCAGACCCTTCCCCTCTTCCCAGCAGATCTGAAGCTGAGCATCGATCGGGAAACGCTCATAAAGCCGGCGGCCGTGCTGGGGCTCATTTGCGCCTGCGTTTGCCGGCGGCTCCGGCCCTGGTCGAGGTGATGTGCTGTCGAAGTTCATGGGCGGCTTTTCTGCACTGAAATCACGCCTGTGCCCCGCGCTACGGTTGTTAGCAATCCGCTTGCCACGCTAATTAGGCCGGCTAAGTCACATGGTTGCAGAGCTCATTTGGATGGCACTGCTGACTACGGTTTACCGCGCTGGCGCATTTTGTTAACTTCCGTCGTTGGAGAATTTTCGCGCCGTGCGGCAATTACCATCGAAAGATCCGGCCCTAAATCAAAAGATACTGCTTGGATTCCGCCTGTGAATGAGTAGCATTACTGGATGCGGTGAGAGCCTGGAGACGCTTAGCCGCGGATTAAACATTCATGGTCACGGAGGAGAGAAACATGAGGACATTGATTGCGCGCTTCTTGCAGGAGGAACAGGGCCAGGACCTCATTGAGTACACCCTGTTGCTTGCGTTCGTATGCCTGGCTTCTGCGGCATTGTTCATCAGCGCCGGCGGCAGCGTGAGTGGAATCTGGAGCTCCACCAACAGCCAGCTCGCCTTGGCCAATTCATCCGCCAGTTAGACAGGCGGGCGGTTCTGCGCGGTCGCTCGGATAGGGGCTTGCCTTCGCCCTCGCATTCGAAGTACATTTCTCAGTTGCGGCCAGGTTTAATTGCCGCAATGCATTGAGAAAGGAACTAGGCATGCGAAGACGGCGTCTACTGCCCCTGCTCGTCGCGATGGGGATTCTGCAAGTGAGCGCGCTGGTGGCGGCCTCTGGCACCATCGGCGCGAATCCAAGCCCCTGTCCGGTCCCGGCCGGCAAGTCCACCTGCACCACCTACATTACGTGGACTACACAGGGCGCTACCCACGCTCGGGTCTACGTGGTGGATTCACATAAGAAGGGCAAGGAGGAACAAGAATTCGGGACGTCTCTCGACTGTGCGGGCCAGAAGTGCCGCGCTCCATGGATTGAGAAGGGAAGAAACTACGTATTCACGCTCTACGACTATTCTTCGGGCAGCCGGGGAGCCGCCCTGTCCTCCGTCACGGTCACAGGCCAGTGAGCCTAACGGTCTCCCTTTTCTGAAGCGACACCGTAAGCGTTCACCCGATTGCCCGTTCGACCGCGTAAAATGGGCTTAATGCCCGGATCCACAGACAGCTTTTATCGTATTCAGAAGCTACCGCCGTACGTCTTCGCCGTCATCAACGAGATGAGGGCGCGGCTTCGGGCCGAGCAGCAGGATGTCATTGACCTCGGCATGGGGAATCCGGACGGAGCGACGCCGCGCGCGGTGGTGCATAAGCTGGTCGAAGCCGTGCGCAACCCACGCAATCACCGGTATTCCATGTCGCGCGGCATACCGCAACTCCGCAAGGAAATCGTCAAGCGCTACCAGAAGAACTACGGCGTGGACCTCGATTCCGAGACCGAAGCCATCGTCACCATAGGCGCCAAGGATGCGCTGGCGCACTTGCTGTTCGCCGTGATCGGGCCGGGGGATGTGGTGGTTTCCCCCAACCCGGCGTATCCCATTCATCAGTACGGCGTCATCATGGCCGAAGGGCAGGCGTGCATGCTGCCCATGCCGGATGCCGCCACCTTTTTGAGCGGCCTCGAGGATCTCTATCGCAGCGGTTCGCGGCCCAAGGTGATTCTCATTTCATTTCCGCACAACCCCACCACAACTTGCGTGGACCTCGATTTCTTCCGCGAAGTGATCCGTCTGGCCCGTCATCATGGTTCTTACGTGGTGCACGATTTCGCGTACGCCGATCTGGGCTTCGACGGCTACAAGCCGCCGAGCATCCTGCAAGTCGAGGGCGCCAAAGAGATCGCCGTAGAAATTTTTTCCATGTCGAAAAGCTACAACATGGCGGGCTGGCGCGTGGGCTATTGCCTGGGCAATGCCAAGATGATCGGTGCCCTGGCGCGCATCAAGAGTTATCTTGATTACGGCGTGTTCCAGCCTATCCAGATCGCCTCCATCATCGCGCTGCGCGAATGTGAGGAGGAGACCGGGAAGATTTGCGCGATTTATCAGCACCGCCGCGATTTGCTGGTGGAGGGTTTGCGCCGGGCGGGCTGGCCGGTGGAATCGCCTCGCGGTTCTATGTTCTTGTGGGCGCCGGTTCCGGAGGCTTATCGAGAGGATGGTTCGCTCGAATTCGCCAAGCTGCTGATGAAAGAAGCGCTCGTCGCCGTCTCGCCGGGCATCGGCTTCGGGCCGCTGGGTGAGGGCTTTGTACGTTTCGCGCTCATCGAAAACGACCACCGCATCCGCCAGGCCACTCGGTCCATCAAGCAGTTTCTGGCGAGGAAGCCCGTGCTGGCGGGGAACCGAGTCCGTTAGCATTTCATCCAAAGGCGGCAGTATCGTATGCGAGGATCCTCTCAGTTTTTCTGATCGCTCTTTGTGGCCTGCTCGTTTCCTGTGCCAAGCAGGAGACCGCTACCGGGCCGCATGCCACCGTGTTGTTGCGCGATGGCGGCGAATACGCTGGCACCGTGACCGCCTCGACTCCTGCCGAGGTGACTGTTCATGGCGATGACAACACAACGCGCACCATCGCCATGAAGGATGTGAAATCGATCGAATACGACGACGCTTCCGCGCCGCCGCCCGCGGAACCGGGCAAGGCAGGCGCAAAGCGTGCCCGGCGTGAACGCAGTCACGACGATCACTATCATCCCGAAGCGGCCGCTGTCACCACCAAGACGTATCAGCTCGCCGCCGGGACCGAGGTTCCCGTGCGCTCGGAAGAGACCATCGACTCGGCACGGGCAGCTGAAGGCCAGACCTACGCCGCGGAGGTCACTGCCGATGTTCGCGACGCTGCCGGCGATGTCGTCATCCCCAGCGGCGCCAATGCCCAGATCGTGATCCGCTCCGCGGCCAAAGGAGGGCGCATCCGCGGCTCTTCCGATCTCGTTCTGGATCTCGCGTCCGTCTCCGTGGGCGGCCAGATGTATCAGCTCAGCACCACGGACATGGTGCAGCAGGGCAAAACCGGGATGGGCGCCAATAAGAGGACCGCGGAATACACCGGCGGCGGAGCCGCCATCGGGGCCATCATCGGAGCCATCGCCGGGCACGGCAAGGGAACGCTGCTTGGAGCGGCGTCCGGCGCGGGCGCCGGAGCCATCACGCAGATTGTCACAAAAGGCGGCTCCATCAAGGTGCCGGCAGAAACCGTGCTCACTTTCCAGTTAGACAAGCCGCTGCGCGTGGTGGCGGCAAGCTAGGCTTAGCTCAAACCGGTTATTTACGCCGCGATCCCTCTCGCTCATACTGTTGGCGAGAGGAGACCCTTTATGCCGTCGCGAATGCGACATGTGGCGATGGCGCTGGCGCTCTTGTGGTCGGCCTGGTGGGTGTTCTTTGATGCGGCAGACGCCATCCAGCGCCAGGAGTGGGGCAACGCGATCCTGTTTGCTGTGGCGATAGCGGCTCCGGTAGCGATCGCGTGGAAATGGCCGGCCGCCGGCGGCGCGTTGCTCATCTTAGCGAGCGTGGTGTCCGTGTGGATGTACGCGCAGATGTGGATTCGGGGATTGGATTTCTGGCAAATCGTCGTCATGTTCGCCATCCTGCCGCTGCCGCCTCTCGCGGCCGGTACGCTGCTCCTCGCGTCGTCTCATCCGCACCTTCCCCATAAGCCGGCACATACGTTGTGACCCGCCTTCAATTGCCGGAGCGCACAGACAGGTTTTGAGGCATGAAGCGCAGGTACGCGCGGATGGCTTCCTGCTGTTGCGCTGTCTGACCCAGCGCTCCATAGACGCGCGCCAGCGCCAGATAAGCGTCCGGCTGCGATGGGTCAAGGCGGATGCTGCGGCGCAAGTCTTCCACCGCCGCCGCCAGGTTCCCTGTGCTCTCGCGCGCCCTCCCCAGGCCATATGCATAGCTGGCGTTGGTGGGGTCCAGTTGCGCCGCTTGAGCGAAGAGCCGGGCGGCGAGGCTGTGTTCCCCCTGAGGCATCAGAATGGATCCCAGGACGGCAAGAACCGGCGCGTCGCGCGCAGCGGGCGGGAGGTGTGAGAGCAGATCGTAGGCGCGCCCGATTTTTTCGGAATCAGGCTGCCGGGTCGCCCATTCGAAGTAAGCCAGGCCGAGGTCTCGCTGCGCCACGGCGGCATCGGACTCGCGCCAGACACGCAGGAGCGAGGGCCCTCGCGAAGGGGGAATGCCGGGTTGCGCCCGGCGGACGACGCGATGATCCGTGGTGGCCGAATGCGCGACATCGGCTGGGTGCAAGCGTGGCATGTGGCAGGTGATACATTCCTCCGCCGGTGGATGTTTTGCGGCGGTGAATAGCGAGGAGTGGCATGAGAGGCACGTCTGCCGCAGCCGCGCTGCGCGGTTTCCTGTCTCGCCGTGCGGGTTGTGGCAAGTTCCGCACCACAAGCGGCCGCCGCTTTCACGCGCGCAACGGCTTTGGGCAAGTTGCTCGTGGTGGCTGACGGCATGCAATCCGTCGGTGCTTTCAAGTTCCACGTAAGTGACGAACGTCTTCTCCACGAGTTGGCCGGGCTGGTAATCCCACCAGTCCCAGCCAGGGTTCAGGATGCGAACGGCTCCCTTGAGATGGCACTGTTCGCAGATACTGTCGCGCTCGCGTGGGGTGAGTTTTGCCGGGTTGATGATCGAGCCCGGCTCCGGCTTCGCCAGATGCCGGCGGGCGGATCCGTGGCACCGTTCGCAGGAGATGGCGGTGAACGGAGGGCTTTCAAATCGATTCGTCGTGCCGGCGACTAACCGGACCGAACCGGTGTGGCAGTAGAGGCAGACGCTCGTCACCTGCCGCGTGAAGTCCAGATGTCTGTCGGTCTCGTAACCGGGCGCGACGTCCCAGGTGCCGTTCTGCGTGAAGTAGGAAATCGGCGACAGAAAAAGATAGTTCTGGATCGAAACCAGATAACTGTAGCCCACCAGACCGGCGCCTACCGAGTAAGCCACCGGATAGCTCGCTGACACTTTGCCGCGTTCGACACGGTGCTGCATTTCCGAGCCGTTATACTCGACAACGAGCGTGCTGTTAGAGGCTTTGTGAGTGACTCGGCCGGCCGTTTGCGCCGCGGCCTTTCCCACGGACCGGCCCATCGGCGAAGACGCGAACGCCGCCACTTCTCGCGGATGGCAGGCACGGCAGGGTTCCTGAGCCTGGCCGGAGACCGTTAGGGCAGCCAGCGCGACTATGCACCAACAACGCTTACAGATACCGCAGCAGCTCGTCCACCACGTGCTGCACGCCTTGATGGGGATCACCTTCGCCCTCGTACTCGATCGAGTACACGCCTTTGAAGCCCGCGGCCTTCGAAGTCTTCACGCACTGGGCGAAATCGAACGCGGTTTCGTTTCCCTTGTCGTCGAACTTCAGGCCTTTGGCGTGGCACACCGCGCGGCTGAAGGGAAACAGCAGTTTCAGCCCTTTCTGCCGCGTGGTTTCGTCGGGGAAATTGCCGAAATCCGGCAGCGCGCCGCAATTCTTGCCCACGGCTTTGAACAGCTCCACCAGCTCTTCGGGATGCTCCGAGCCCACGCCCCCGTGATTTTCGATGATCACGAAAATGTCTTTGGAATCTCCGTAGGATGCCAGCGCTTTGTAGGAAGCTACAGTGGGCCCAAGGTTCGCGGTGTTGATTTTGCCGGGATCGCAGCGGACCGAGCGCGCGCCCAACTCGTGAGCGATGTCTATCCACTTCGTGCATGCGGCAATGATGCGCTCGCGAAGTTTTGCATCCGGATCGGAGAGGCCGCCGCCCTGGTCCAATTCCGGAATGTCGACCGGAATGTTCACCAGGTGTGAATGCGCGCGTTCCAGTCCCATTTTCAGGTCGCGGATGTAGGAAGGCTGCATCGAAATATGAGGCGCGACGATCTCCATCTCGTGGACGTGGTAATGGTCCGCAATCATCGCGGGGAATTCGCGTGCATCCCACGCCTTGCCGGACAGTGGCGGCGCATTGTCGTCTCGCGTGGTGTTGAAGAAATTGTGGAAGCTCCAGGTGGAGATCCCGATTCGTGCGGCTTTCGGATTGGGCGGCTGCGCGCCGGCCTCCGGCACGAGCGCTGCGCCCGCCAGGCTCGCGGCGGATTGCTGAAGAAATTCCCGTCGATTCATGACGAGATTATCTCACCGTCACAACCCGTGTTCGGTTACCATGAGCCCATGCGGCGGATGTTTCTCCGTACTGGCCTCATCTTTGCCTGCGGCGTATGTTTCGCGTTCGCGCAGGATCGCGGCACGCTCGAGTGGACGAAACTCTCCAGCAAGAAAGGAGACCTGCCGGCTCCCGGTCCTTCCTTTCAGCAGACGGGCGCCATTGTGGGCGATCTCGACAAAGACGGCATTAACGATTTCCTCATCACCGCGCGGGCGTCTGCTCCGGCGATTCTCTGGTTCCGGCGCGTCAAGAACGGTTGGATGAAATATGTCGTGGACGATCAGCTCGTGCCTATCGAAGCCGGAGGAACGTTAGCCGACGTGGATGGCGACGGCGACCTGGACATTATCGCGGGTGCCGATTACTCCGACGGCCACGTGTGGTGGTGGGAGAATCCTTACCCAAACTTCGATCCGAATACATCATGGAAACGCCACGTCATCAAAGACGGCGGCAAGGGCCAGCATCACGACCTGATCGTCGGCGACTTCGACGGTAACGCAAAACCGGAGCTGGTCTTCTGGAATCAA
>Ga0335077_10009021_pt1 | contig 12371 bp, 10 predicted proteins | sample Lox_Sample_31_FD_207151 | JGI IMG/M metagenome (GOLD analysis project Ga0335077, IMG submission 207151) | Soil microbial communities from Loxahatchee National Wildlife Refuge, Florida, United States - Lox_Sample_3.1 | ecosystem: Environmental > Terrestrial > Soil > Wetlands | place: USA...
CACCGGCGCGGTTCCGTCAAACAGCGTATGCTGGGTCGCGCAAACCGCCGTGCCGTCGGCATTCCGCGAGCTTGGAGTGAATCCGCCCGCGAACCATCCCCACGTCACTCCATTCTTATTCAGCAGGTCGCCCACATTCTGTCCCGCCATCGTTACGGTACTTGCCGTGCTCGCCGAACAATCGTCCAGTGCGGGACGAATGTCGCCGATCAGGATTCCGTTGCGGATCACCGTTGCGGCGGTCCCCGTGTCGCGTACCACCGTGGCTCCGTTCGTCTGGCCCGACACCAAGTTGAGGTGCCCCAGCGTGGACGGGCCGAACTCGGTGCTGAAAAAGTTGTCGCTCATCGAGAAGTGTTGCGCATAGTTCCACAGTGCTGTGACGGTGTTGCCGTCGTAGTACCCCATCACCAGCCCTTTGCCCTTGCCCGCGTCGTTACAGTTTGCCGCCGTTGTTCCGGTTCAGTTGGAAATGGAGAAGGCGTTCTCCCAGTAAGGTAATGGAGAGAACGTATGAAGAAGCAACGGAAGCACTACACACCGGAAGAAAAAGCGCCATTCTGCGGCGTCATTTGCTGGACAAGGAACCCATCTCGAAGCTTTGCGATGAGATCGGATTGAAGCCGACGGTCCTCTACCGCTGGCAGAAGGAGTTCTTCGAGAACGGGGCTGCTGCATTCGATCAGAAGAGGCCGACCATCCAATCAGCCGAGCAAGAGAGCGTCGCCTACCTGGAGGGGAAAATCCAAACCAAGGACGAGGTCTTGGCCGAGTTGATGGCGGAGCATGTGGCCCTAAAAAAACGCTTGGGGGACTGTGACCGGCGTCTGGGTAGCGCACGACACGCGGGACCAGATCGTGGATTTCGTCCGGCGCTGGTCGGAGAGGACCGAGATCGGCGCCGGGCGGTTCATCGAGTGGCTCGAATTCACCGACAGCAAGTTCTACGACTGGCGAGAACGCTACGGCAAGGTGAACGGGCACAACGGCTGGGTTCCCCGCGACTTCTGGCTGGAGGAGTGGGAGAAGCAGGCTATCGTCGGGTTCCACCTGAAGAACCCGCTGGAGGGCTACCGGCGACTGACGTTCATGATGCTCGACGCCGACATCGTGGCGGTCAGCCCGTCGAGCGTGTGGCGGGTGCTCAGCAAGGCCGGACTTTTGTCGAAGTGGAACGGCAAGCCGTCGAAAAAGGGCACCGGCTTCGCACAGCCGCTGACGGCACATCAACACTGGCACATCGGTGTTTCCTACCTGAACATCGGCGGGACGTTCTACTACCTGTGCAGCATCCTGGACGGTTTCAGCCGGTACATTGTGAACTCGGACATCCGGGAGGTGATGACCGAGGCGGACATCGAGATCATCTTGCAAGGCGCGAAGGAGAAGTACCCTGAGGCGCGGCCCCGGATCATCTCGGACAATGGGCCGCAGTTCATCGCCAAGGACTTCAAGGAGTTCATTCGGATCTCGGGAATGACGCACGTCCGCACCTCTCCGTTTTACCCGCAATCGAACGGGAAGATCGAACGCTGGCACAAATCCCTCAAAGGGGAGTGCATGCGACCAGGAACGCCGTTATCGCTCGATGATGCCCGGCGTCTGGTAAGCGGATACGTGGACCACTACAACAACGTCCGGTTGAACAGCGCGACTGGCTACATCACACCGAAGGACATGCTGACTGGGCGGCAGCAGGAGATCCACGCGGAGCGCGACCGGAAGTTGGAGGAGGCGCGGAAGCAACGGCAGATTCGTCGCCAGCAAGCCGCTTGACGTTCAGGTCACGCCCGTTAGGGGTCGCTCTGCTGGTGATGGATTCATCGGATATCGTGCGGGTGCGGAGTCTCAACTTCCGGATGCCGACGATACGTCCGCGACTCTGGCCGAATCTGTCGAAAGCGGCTCACCGCAGGCGGTCTGGTAGGGATCTCTCACCCAGGAACCAGCCAGTGGGTAGTATCTCTGTCCGGCGGCCTCGAGGGCTTCGATCAACTCCGGCGGGAAAGCTGGTTTGCACGCGCTCGATCATCTCGCAGGCTCGGGCTGCTGCGCCGCGAAGGCTGACGAGCCGGGCTTGGATTTAGGGGTGCTATACTCTTGGATTCCAATCCGGAGGGTGGAAATGCGAATCCTACTCGTTGGCATCGCGCTGTTCTCCGTTACCTGTACTACGGCGTGGACCCAAGCGGCCCCCGCAAAAAATGAGCGCGCCATCGAACCGCCGCGCCGGCTCGTGTCCCCTGCGGACTCCGTCACCGAAAACACGGTCACTGTAGGCGGGCAGAAGATCGAGTACCGCGCTACAGCCGGAGTCATCTGGGTAGGCGCAACCGACGCCTATGACGCGCTCATCTCGAGCGACGGCCAGATGCTGCCCGACGCCGTGCTCAACCCGTCCGACCCGGCCAAGCCCGAGGACGCACCCGCGCGGGCGCGCATGTTTTACGCCGCCTACTTCCGAAAAGGCGACAAGGCCGCCGTGCGTCCGGTGATGTTCATATTCAATGGTGGACCCGGCTCTTCCACGATGTGGCTACACATGGGCTCCTTCGGACCCCGCCGTGTGCTTACGCCGGACGCCCAGCACAAGGCCGCCGCACCCTACGAGATTGTCGATAATCCTTTCTGCCTGCTTGATGTGACCGACCTGGTCTTCATCGACGCGCCGGGGACCGGTTTCAGCCGCATCCTGGGCAAGGATAAAGAAAAGGCGTTTTGGGGCGTGGATCAGGACGCGCGCGCCTTCGCCCGCTTCATCCGGCGGTTTCTAACCAAGTTCGATCGCTGGAATTCGCCCAAGTACTTGTTCGGCGAGTCCTACGGCACGCCGCGCGCGTCCGTGCTGAGCGCTATGCTGCAGGGCGTCGACTTGAACGGAATCGTGCTGCTTTCGGCGATTCTCAGTTTCGATAATTTCTTGGATGGGCCGCGCTGGAATCCGGGGATCGAGCAGCCGTATATTCTCGCACTGCCCACCTATGCGGCCTCGGCGTTTTACCATCACAAGCTTCCCACGCCACCCCGTGCGCTTCAGCCGTTCCTGCGGGAGGTTGAGCAGTTCGCCACGGGCGAATACGCATCGGCTTTGCTGGCCGGCTCGGACCTCTCCGCCGACAAGCAGCGCGCGATCGCAGCCAGACTGCACGATTACACCGGCCTGCCAGTGGATTACATCTTGAAGGCCAACCTGCGCGTCGAGGGAGGCGCCTTTTCAAAAATGCTCCGGGATGCCGACGGCTTCACTACCGGACGCCTGGACACCCGCTTTAGCGGACCGGATTTGAACCGACTTTCCGAGGAAGCCGAGTACGACCCCCAGGACGTCGCGATCTCCTCCGCCTACCTGGCCGCCATAAACAGCTACCTGCGCACGCAACTGGAGTTCGGCCACGAGGAAATTTATAAGCCCGACGCGGAAGACGACATTGGGACTCAGTGGGATTTTCGCCACAAGGCGCCGGGCGGGCCTACCAACAACCAGGGATTTGGCCAGGGGCTCAACGTGATCCCTGACTTGGCGTTCACGTTGAAGTCCAACCCCAACCTGCGGGTTCTGTTGGCCGGCGGTTATTACGATGTGGCAACGCCATATTTCGAAGGCATCTACGAAATGCGGCATCTGCCAGCGCCGCCCAGCCTGCTGAAGAATATCAGTTACAAATACTACGAGTCGGGCCACATGGTGTATCTCAACGATAAAGTGGCGCGCCAGTTCCGGGACGACCTCGCCCAGTTCATCCGCGACACGGAATACGGAAAGTAACACACATCAACACCAATAATCATTGTTGCGCCCGTGTTGGGCATCGGCGACGCGGGCGAAGTCTACTTGTCCGCGTGTAGGAGGCGATAATTCCGGGGCGAGTGACGCTACTCGGAAGTTGAACCGGCGCAGCCCCGCGAGCCACCCTCGCGCAGCGCATCTGAACCGCCCCGATTCCCAGCGCGTCATCCCGCTACGATACGCCACGCACGATGGATTCAAGATTCTTCTTTTCCTAGCCAGTTTGCCTCTCGCTGTGCCGTTAAGCCCAGCCTACCGGCTGGACGGAACCCAGCATTTCGGTGTCCGGCGCACCTCGTGTGAGCCAGAACTGATCTACTTTCGAAACCAGTTGCAGTCTCCGTCCGCTGCCTTCTCGTTCTCGTTCCAGTCGCCGCTCGGCCCGCCGTGGCTCGCGCTATACTCACTAACGGAGGCGCCCGCTCTCCATTTCACGCTGAACCAACACACCGTCACTCCCAGCAGGTTCACGAATTGATCCATCAGGCCCCCGTCCATCGCTTTTTGTTCCGCCGTGAAGTCGTGGTCCTGGTCGCAGATGATCGCCTGCGAGCGATCCAGGCGGAAGGGCTGCACCGAATTGGGATTGTGGGTCATCAGCGGACCGCTCAACCCGTTGATGCTCGGTGTCGGATGATTGCCCACATTGTGCGGCACGAAAACCGGTTGGCCCCCGGGATTCGCCGCGTTCGGGTAGGTCGCGAAGTAGTGGTCGAACGACACGTTCTCCTGAAAGATCACCACCACGTGTTGAATGGGAGTGGCAGTCTGGGCCGTGCCTGTTCCGTCCCGGCTGCGATCGCGAGAGCAGCCGGAAGAAAGCGCTTCCATTGCATCTAAATTCGTTCTCCTGTCTCCGTCTACCTCCCGCGCGGCCGTTCTATTCCCGGGGACTGCCGGAGTTTGCAGATCGAAAGCGTGGTAACTGGTTTGAAGTTTCCTGGGGGCAAAGTGGGCGGGCACTCGAGGCTGCCGCGTCGGGTATCCAGGCGTTTCCGCCTACTTCACCACGATCCCTCGCGCGTCCAGAAGCTCGCCGGTCTGAGTCAGCAGATTCAACAGCCGTGTCCGCACCGCGATCTGGCTGTTCACCACGTTCAGTTCCGCGCTCGCCAGGTCCGCCTGCGCCTGGAGCACGTTCTGATTCGTCTCCGTGCCCAGCTTGTACTTCTGATTCTCGGCATCCAGATTCTTGTCCGCGAAATCCTTCTGAACGATCGCCAGCTTCAACTGCTCCTTGGCGCCTTCCAGCGAGGTAACCGCCGTCAGAATGTTGAGCCGGAGATTCTGCTGCGTATTGCGAAGAGTCAGGGCGTCCGTTTTCTTCTGCACCACCGCTTCCGCCATGGTGGCGGAGGCCGCTTTGGACCGGACCGGCAGGGTCAGGCTGAGACCCGCCTGGTAGGTCGGGTACCCGAAGCCGAACATCTGGCCCAGCGCGTCGCCGATCCCCCCCGGAACCGCAACCACCGAGCCATTTCCCGTGTTCAGCAGGCTCGAACTGTCGGGATAATAGATTCCCCCGCGCCCGCTGGAACTGTACTGCACGTTGAACATCAGGTTCGGGAGAAGCCCGTTTCGCGCCGATTCGATCCCCAGGTCGTCCACGTCCAGCTTCTGCATCGCGCCTTTGATCGCCGGGTTGATGTTCAGCGCCTTTTCGACTTCCTGCTCCCGGTCCACGGTGATGTTTTCCGCCGGCCCCAAATCGACCGGCTCGGTAAGAACCAGCGGAAGCTGGCGGATCTGCGGATCGAGGTCCGCGCCCAACTGGTGCCGCAAAAAGTCCTCCGCCTGCAACAGGGCATAGCGCGCCTGCGAGACCGATACTTCGGCCGCCGCCAGCCGCTGCTTCGGGTTAAAAATATCGAGCGGCGACAACGCCCCCAAGTCGAGCTGCTGCTGCATGTATTTCAGGTATTCGGCGGCCACGTCGCGAGCCTTTTCCTGGACCAGGAGTGTTTCCCGCGCCGAGATCACGGCCCAATAGGCGTTCTCGGCATTGTTTACCAGGTTCAGGATCTGGCTGGTGAGCGCATACTCGGACACCTTGTAATTGCTTTGCGCCGACATGATGGGTATCCGGTTCACGTACAACCCGCGGTTCTTGACCAGGGGCTGGCTGACGCTGAACGTCAGCCCCGCCGTCAACGACGGGTTGTAGAAGTTGAAGCCGTTGCTCTGCGAGTTCTTGGCGCCGGAAAACGACACCGAATAGCTGGTCCCCGATTCCAGCGTCTGGGAGTAGCTCAAGCTGTACGGCTGGGACAGCGATTTCGTCTCCGAGGTGGTCCGCGCGTCCAGCACGCTGGAGGGCAGGCTGGTCGAGCGGGTGGTGGAAAACGACGCCCGGGCGACCGGGTCGAACGTGCCCATCGCCATTTCGATGTTGTACCGGGGCACCTCCACCGTCAGCAACTGCAGCGCGATGTCCGTATTGTTCGACATCACCGCCTCCAGAAAGTGGCGGAGATTGAGCTCCAGCTTGCCGCCTGCCACGAAGTCCTTCAATTTCACCGGCTCCCGAAGGGTCACTTTGGTCTGGCTCTTGTGAAAAGCCTCCCGGAAATAGGACGGCTTGGGAAATGACGACATCTGCGCCAACGCGCCGCTTGCGAGGAGGATACCTGCCACTAAGGTTCGAACCAGCATAGTTTTACTCGAAACGGTTGGGCCCCGTCAGGAACTGACGGACGACCCGGGCCTGACGTGCACCCGCCGTGCCGTGAGACATGCCTTTGTGCAGTTTGGACGTTTCGCCCGAGTCGATGTTAGGCCAATACCGGCAGGGATTTCCACGCCCGGCGGGGAGTCCAGGGGGCCGGAGCGGCACCCCTCAACGTGCTATCGTGAAAAGCGGTGTCATCGTCACTCAATTTTCACCTGGAGCAGTATCAGGGGCCGCTCGATCTGCTGTTGGACCTGATCCGCAAGCAGCAGATCGACATTACGGACATCCCGATCGCCACCATCACTTCCCAGTATCTCGATTACATGGAGAAGGCGCGCGAGATGGACATTGACTTGGGGGCCGAATTCGTCTATATGGCGGCCACCCTGATCCATATCAAGTCCCGCATGCTCCTGCCTCGCGACCCTGTCCTGGAGAGCCTCGGCGACAACTCCGAGGACCCCCGCCAGGAACTGGTCGAGCGCCTGCTCGAGCATGAACGCTTTAAGAATGCCGCCGAAATGCTCCAGCAGAAGCGCATGATCGAGGAAAACGTCTGGTCGAACCCCCAAATCAAGGCGTTCGTCTCGGAAGACGACGATCCCGGCCTGGCCATTACGCTGTTCGATCTGGTGAAAGCCTTCGGGGAACTGCTCGAGCGAGCTAAGAACCGCCCAGTCTATGAGGTAGAGTCGAGCGATGTAACCGTCTCGGATATGATCCGGTATCTTAAGGAACGATTTCTCGAACAGGCCCCGGATCAGCCTGTGTTCATCCTCAGGATCTTCGAACAGCAGCGCAGCCGCAAGGGTATGATCGCGCTCTTTCTGGCCGTGCTCGAAATCGTGCGAATGCAAGCTGTAATGTTGACACAGAAGGACTTATTCGGCGAAATCGCACTCCAGCGGCATGCCAATTTCGAAAGCGTTTTCGCCTCCGAACAGCCTATCGCGGCCATCGGGAAAGACTACATCTAATCCGGCATGGAAGAATTGCAAGAATTGGAAACACTCCCGGAAGGGGAAAACACGGCTCCCGAGCCGGCAGCCGAAGTTGCCGCTGCTGCCGGGACGGCCGAAACTTCCCCCGCCGGGGAGGCGCCCACGGATTTCCCGGCTCCCGCCGAAGTATCGATGGACGAGTTGCTGGGTACCGGCGACCCCGCCCCCGCGCCCGAAACGCCGGTCGCCGTGGGGGATACCCAACTCCGCGCCGTCCTGGAAGCCATTATCTACGTGGCCGAGGAACCTCTGACGCTGGCCCAGATTGCCGCCGCCCTGCAGCAGCCTGTGGACCGGGTCCGCACCCTGCTCGATCAGCTCGTGGCCGAGTTCGACAAGCCGGAGCACGGCGTGACGATCCGGGAAGTCGCCGGCGGCTACAAAATGGCGACCAAGCCGGAACACCACGAAGCCGTCCGCAGCTTCGTCAAGAGCCTCAAGCCGCCCCTGAAACTCTCGCTTCCCGCGCTCGAGACCCTGGCCGTGATTGCTTACAAGCAGCCGGTCACCTCGCCCGAAATCCAGGAAATCCGCGGCGTGCGCGGCGCCGGCGTTCTCAATACCCTGCTCGACCGGAAGCTGATCGCCCATGCCGGCCGCAAGAACGTGATCGGCAAGCCGATCCTCTACAAAACCACCAAGGAGTTCCTGATCCAGTTCGGGCTCAAGGACTTGAGCGAACTGCCCTCCCTCAAGGAATTTGAGGAGATTCGCCGCATGGCGTTCGCCGACAGCGACGTCGTGGGTGCCGATCAGCCGGCACCAGCCGCTCCGGCCGCGACCACCCCAACCGGCGCGCCGCCGCCTCCACCGGATGCAGCCGATGCCGAGCCGGCTTCCCCTGTTTCCGAAGAGACCCCCGAAGTCCCCGCCGACGCGGCCACCGGCGAGCCTCCGCAGGAGAACTAGTGCCCGAAGAGCGCCTGCAAAAGATCCTTTCCCAGGCAGGAGTGGCTTCCCGCCGCCAGGCGGAAAAGATCATGCTGGAAGGCCGCGTTTCCGTGAACGGGACGGTGGTCACGGAACTCGGCTCCAAGGCCGATCTCGAACGCGACCACATCAAGGTCGATGGCCGGCTCCTGCATGCACCCAAACGGCAGGTCTACCTTGCCCTCTACAAACCCGACTCCACCGTCACCACGGTCAGCGACCCGGAAGGCCGCGCCACCGTGATGGAACTGCTCCGCGGCGTGAAAGAGCGGGTTTTCCCGGTTGGACGACTCGACTATCACAGCGAAGGCCTGCTGCTGCTCACCAACGACGGGGAAACCGCCAACGCCATCATGTCCGCGGCCACGCACCTTCCCAAGACTTACGTCGTCAAGGTCAACGGAGCGTTGACGCCCGAACAGCAACAGCATTTCCGGCAAGGTGTTCCGCTTTCCGGCCGGCGTACCCTGCCTGCCGGGCTGAAGCTCATTCGTGAAGGCGACAATCCCTGGTACGAAGTCCGCCTGTACGAAGGCCGGAACAACCAGATCCGCCTGATGTTCAAACATTTCGGCCGGCTGGTCGAGAAGTTGAGAAGGGTCCGGATCGGCCCTCTGGAGCTGGGACCGCTGAAGCCCGGCCAGTTTCGCTATCTTTCGGAAGAGGAAATTCATAAGCTCAAGCGCGCGATCCAACCGCCCCGGCGGCCGCCGCGCGGACGGGAACCCGCATGAACCGCATCTCCCAAGTACTCGATACCGCTCGCACCATCGCCGTGATTGGCCTGTCCGGCAAACGCTACCGTCCCAGCTACGGGGTCGCGGAATACATGAAACGGTCCGGCTACCGCATCGTCCCGGTGAATCCCCACGAGACTGAGGTGCTCGGTGAGAAATGTTATCCCGACCTTGACTCGGTTCCGGACCCCATCGATATCGTGGACATCTTCCGGCGGTCAGAGTACGTCCCGGCCATCGTCGAGGCGGCCATCCGCAAGGGCGCCAAAGCCATCTGGATGCAGGAAGGCGTCATCCACGAAGGCGCCGCCGCCCGCGCCGAAGCAGCCGGGCTGACCGTGGTCATGGATAGCTGCATTCTGAAAGACCACCGCCGCCTGGCGCACGCGTCGTAGGACAGGGCCGAGGTCGTTTCGCAGACTGCCGGCGCCGAGCTACGCCAGGAAGCGGGCGCGCCGTTCCGGCGTTGGCAACAGGCATTGGTTCGGGCGGCCAAACCAGTGGTACCGGTTGCGGGCGATCCAGTCGTAGACCCAATCGCGCAACGGACGCGGCACGGCTGCCAGCCCCCACAGCATGGGCCATGGAAATCGCAGCCGGCGGGCGATGCGCAGCGCCGCCGTGGATCGCAAGTACAACCGTCCGTTCTCCACTAACGCCATGCTGTCGGGCAGCGGCTGGTTTGCGTGCGCCTCGGCCAGCAACCGCCGGGCGCTGTCTGACGCCAGGCGGGCGAAGTGAAAATAGCCTGACGGGTCGCGGTCGATGATAAAGCGCACGGAAGCATTACAGAGGTTGCACACTCCGTCGAACAGCACTATGGAAACCGGATCTGGAATCTTGGTCAGCCTGATTCGATCATAACTCGTCAAAAGGCCAGATCTCCGCCCAGGGCCGGATGTGTGTTGCCATACGCTCCGCTTTCGGGGCGACCCCCGTCCGAACTTCGCCCCAAAATGATTAACTCGACAGCGTAGCCTCCCGGGCCTGTTGTGCATCACTAGTAACAGATGGCAGCTTTTAAGCAAATGCCCCGTACGGCCGCGCTTTGCCTCGCCGGCTCTCTTTTCTCCGCTCACGCCCAGACTGCCCGCCGGAATTCGCCCGCAATCCTCGATCAGTTCAGCGATAGCGTGCAAACCTTGGCCGCCCGCGTGGCGCCGAGCGTGGTGGAGATTTCCGTGACCCGCTACGGTCCCCGGGAAGAATCCACAACCGGCCGGACCTCCGGCGTGACTTTAGGCCGCCAGCAGGCGGTGGGATCGGGTATCATTATCGACCCGAACGGCTACATCGTCACCAACGCCCATGTGGTGGCAAATGCCTTGCGGATCCGGGTGACGAGGATGAGCCAGATGGCTCCTTCCGCGTCGCCCGATCAGATCATCAGCGACGCCCTCGCCTTGGCGATTGCGCCTCCGGTAGACGCCACACTGGTAGGCGTCTATAAGGAACTGGATGTGGCGGTGATCAAGATACCCGCAGACGGCCTGCCTGCGTTGCATTTCGCCGATTACCACAAGCTGCGCCAGGGCCAGGTGGTGTTTGCATTTGGCAGCCGCCAGGGCTTGGGCAACTCCATGAGCATGGGAGTGGTCAGCTCGGTGGCCCGCCAGCCGGAGCCCGACAGCCCCTTCGTCTTCATTCAAACCGATGCGCCCATCAATCCGGGCGATAGCGGCGGCCCGCTGGTCAACACGGCCGGCGAAGTGGTGGGCATGGATACCTTCATCCTCTCGCAGTCGGGCGGGAGCGAAGGCATCGGCTTCGCCATCCCCAGCCCGCTGATCGAACTGGCCGCCCATGAATTGCGCGAGCACGGGCACATGCACCAGCAGATGATCGGCGTTGGTGTGCAGACCATCACACCAACGCTGGCAGCCGCCCTCAAGCTGACGCGTGACTCGGGCGTCCTGATTTCGGATGTCGCCCCGGACGGGCCCGCGGAAAGCGCGGGTGTGAAGTTGAACGACATCGTAACCGCGGTGGACGGGCGGCGGATGGAAAACGTGCCCATGTTCACCACGGCGATGCTCTCGCATCCCGCCGGCCAGAAGGTCAAACTGCAATTGGAGCGTGGAGCGGAGACCCTGACGATTGAGGTCGCACCGGTGGAGGAAACACACGATACGGACCACCTGGCGGACCGCATCGATCCCGAGAAAAATCGCATCCGGCAACTCGGGATTGTCGGAATCTCGATCGATAAACAAATCACTGACATACTGCCAGGCCTGCGCGGACCGTACGGCGTCATCGTGGCCGCCCTTTCCGCATCGGCCGCGGCCAGCGCAACCGGACTGCAGGTAGGAGACGTCGTCCACGAGGTGAACGGTACCGCGGTGTCGGATGTGGACGGCCTTCGCGCCATGATGGAGAAATTCAAGCGTGGCGAATCCGTGGCGCTGTTCATCGAGAGGGACAGCAAACTGCAGTACCTCTCCTTCGAGATCGAGTAGTCCGCCCATCCCCGCCAATAAGGTTGCACTACTCCCCCACCGGGGCCAATCGCGCTGTGAGTCGGCTTGGTATCCTCCTCCTAAGCGACCCGAATCCCCGGGCGCCCGTACCCTGACCATCCAGCCAGACTTGTAATCCCAACCAACCCCCTTGGCCGGCTTCGCCGAAGGGCCACTGCGGTGTTCCCCCCGCGCGAAAGGACAAGTGCGCGTGAATAGTCTCGTCGCCGGTGTGTTTGCAGCGTTGGCCGGTTTGGCCGCCATGTTCGCTCAGTCCCTTTGCAATCGGTCGGCATTACCTTTTTCATTCGTTTACCGGCCAATCCGCGCTTATTTTCTCCCTCAGTCCGGTGAATGAGCTTTTCAAAGAGGGTCCGAACGCGCGAAATCCGTTTTGCGCGAGGCTCCCTGAAACACTGGACGAGAGCAGGGCGCCGCCAGGAGCCGACGCAGAAGTCCAGTTTCTCGCGGCGATGGGAGTTGGCCAGAAAACCATAGTTTCCGGCGAGAGTTTGCGCTCGTTGAGCAGGTGAAGCTCATATTGGCGGACGGCGTCGATGTCCAGCAGTTCGGGGCTCTTGCCGAAAAACCGGGCATACGCAGCTACGTGGTGAATGTAATTCCGCTGCGTCCCGGGCGTGAGATTGGTCTACTCTACAGGCTGAAAACCAGATCTGCTTCCGCCACCCATTGGTTACCGGGAATTCTACGCCCGCCTCACCGGCCGCGATCTGAGGCGATGTCCGCAATGCGGGATCGGGACCATCATCACGCTTGAGATCCTGC
>Ga0335077_10009023_pt1 | contig 12370 bp, 8 predicted proteins | sample Lox_Sample_31_FD_207151 | JGI IMG/M metagenome (GOLD analysis project Ga0335077, IMG submission 207151) | Soil microbial communities from Loxahatchee National Wildlife Refuge, Florida, United States - Lox_Sample_3.1 | ecosystem: Environmental > Terrestrial > Soil > Wetlands | place: USA: Florida...
CGGCGCACAGGCTGAGTTTGTTCCACGGAGAGCGTGGAAAACCGTCCTAGGCGCGGTGGGCGAAGGCGTGGGCGGCGGCTTGGGGTGATGGTGCGGCGAGGGCGTGGACGCGTTTGCGCCAGACGAAGAGCAGGACGATTCCGATCAGGATAAGCGCGAGGCTTAGGCCGGACCAAAGGCCGAGGGCGCCCCAGTTGCGACGGAAGCAGAGCCAGGCGCCAAGCGGAAGACCGATCACCCAATAGGCAGTGAAGTGGCAGAGCATAGGCGTGTGAGTGTCGCCGATGCCGCGGAGCGCGCCGGTGGCCACGGTTTGGAAACCGTCGAAGAGTTGGAAGGCGGCGCCAGCAGCGAGCAAGTAGATCGTGCTGCGGATGATCGTCTGGTCCGGTGTGTAGATGTGGGCGATCTGACGAGGGAAGATAAGAAGGGCCACGCTCATCAGCGTCATAAACGCGGCGCCGAGAAAGATGGCGGTGTCGCCGGCGTCCGCTGCTCCGGCGGGATCTCTGCGGCCGATAGCTTGGCCGACGCGGACGGCAGCAGCGGAGGCGATGCCCAGAGGGACCATGTAGGTGAAAGCTACCGTGTTGAGGGCGATCTGGTGGGCGGCAAGCGGCACGGCGCCGAGGCGCGCGATGAGCGCGGTGGTGAGAGCGAACACGCCGCTTTCGAAGGTGAACTGCATCGCAGCAGGAAAGCCCAGCGTGATGAGATGGCGTATGCGGCGCAGGTCAGGTTCGATGGGTGTTTTGAGCAATCGCGTGCGGTGGCGCTGGTCGTACCAGAAGACGTAACTCACGAGCACAGCGGCCATATAGAGGCGCGAGATGGAAGTGGACCAGCCGGAGCCGACGGCGCCCATGGCGTGTACGCCAAACTTTCCATAGATGAGGATCCAGTTGCCGAGCGCGTTGACGATATTGGCGGTGATCAGGGCGAAGGCCACGGGCTTAGCCATGTTCATGGCCTGGATGGTGCGGCGGACGGCAAAGTAGAGCAGAAGCGGGAAAAGGCCGGCGAGCAAAGCCTTGGTGTAAGGAATCGCGAGCGTCAGAACGCCAGCATCGACGCGCATGGCGCTCAAGACGCGTGGGAGCAGCCATACCGGGATGGCGAGAAGCGGCGTGAGGACGATGCTGAGATAAACGCTGTTGACGAGGGAACGGTGGCAGTCTTCGCGCTGGCCGGCGCCGAAGGCTTGCGAGACGAGTGTATCTAGCCCCATTAGCAAGCCGCCGCCGAAAAGAGCGATGGACGTGAAAATATTGGAGCCGAGGCTGACGGCGCCCATGGCCGTGGCGCTGTTGGGCAGGTGGCCGACCATGATGGTGTCCACAATGGCCATGCTCATCCAGCCGAGCTCCGCCAGCACCAGCGGAAGGGCCAGCTTGATGGTGGGGCGCAGTTCGGCGCGAAGTGTGTGTAGGCGGATCATCGGACCTGGGCCTGCAAGGAAGCGACAGGCGGAACGAATCTAAAAAGTGTAATCGCTGAGAACAGCGGGAGCAAACAAAACCGGACCAGTCACGCACGACGAATGCGCCTGAGCTGACGGGGAGTGACTGGGAGGCGGTGGTAGGCCGGAAGTTCCATTGACCGAGCGGGATGCGAACCGTAGCCTCGAAACTGGCTGGCGCAGGTTGTGTTCGGGTGCCGGCTATGAATCCATTTGCCATTCGCAATTCTGAAAAGGCGCCGCGAGCGGGCCTGCGACAACGATGCGCTCGGAATGAGGAGAGAACCGTGGGCGTAGGGAACATTTCCGGTTTCGAGGCACGCGAGCAAACCGTGCGCGCAGTGCGGGTCAATTCGCGCGTGCCGGTGGCAGTGGAGTGGACTGATGCGGGCCGCGTCTTGCGGGCGGAAGGCTATACGGTGGACACCAGCACGAAAGGCTGTCTGGCGATGGTGCCGCAGCCGTTCGCGGTAGGGCAGCGGCTGCGAGTGGTGAATCTGCTGAACAAGAATGTATGCGATGCGGTGCTGGTTTGGCGCGGGCATGAAGGGCGTAACGGGTGGGAGTTGGGGTTGGAGCTGCGAGGAGCGGATTTGGATTTTTGGGGCGTGGATTTGTTTTAGGCGACGTGGCAATTCAGGCGTATAGCCAAGACGCGTCGAGGGGACCGGCTGAAGCCCGCCCCTACATTGCGGAGCAGCGCCGGCGAGATCGCCGGCGTTTTTTGTTTGGCGGATCGGAGATGGAGACATCTACCGCTGTTCGCTAGCGCCCTGAGGGATTGCCTCGCCTGGCACGACTGCAAGAGCACAGGCTGAAACCTGTGCTACGGGAGTTTTCCACTGGTATTCCACGGAAATTCCACTTTTTAGTTGCACTGGCGGAGCCAGGCTCGTAGAGTGAACTAGGCCTAGGGGGAATTCTGCGGTCGGCACCAACAAATAGCGGCCTAGTTGCTGCGACGCGGCTGGCGCGAATTTGCATGCGCGCGAGCGGAGGCAGGAGCGTATGACTGCCATCATCACCATTGCAAATCAGAAAGGCGGCGTGGGGAAGACGACCACAGCCATCAATCTGTCGGCGGCGTTGGCGAATCGGGGCAAGCGAACGCTGTTGATTGACTTGGATCCGCAGGCCAATTCCACGATCGCGTTTTACGACAATGGCGAGATTGCCGTTTCGATGTTTGAAGTATTGAGCGATGCGCGTGCGGTGATGACGAATGTCATTAAGCCGACGAAAGATCCGATGCTGTTTTTGGGGCCGGGACGACTGGCGCTGGCGAAGTTGGAGCAAGTTTTGGCGGGGCAGTTCGACGCGCCGTACCGGTTGAAGGATGCGCTGGCGCCGGTGATCAAGGATTACGACTACGTGGTGCTCGATACGCCACCGTCGCTGGGAATTTTGACGGTGAACGCGCTGGTGGCTTCCACGCACTTGATGGTGCCGATTCAGGCGGCGTACTTCGCGATTGAAGGCACGGACGATTTGCTCGAGACCTACGAGCGAATTCGCGCGCGGCCGAATCCGGCGCTGAAAGTACTCGGCGTCGTCATCACGTTATTCGATAAGCGCACCAACATTTCGCGCGACACGCACGGGCAGATTCGCAGTGTATTCGGAGAAGTGTTGTTCAAGACCAAGATCAGCAAGAACGTGCGCCTCGAAGAGAGTCCAGCCTACAAAGAAACGATTCTGACCTTTGCGCCGAAGTCACCGGGCGCGGTCGAGTACAAGAAATTGGCAACGGAGGTGATCCAACGTGTTGAAGAGAGCCGGCTTACCCGTCACGCTGAAGATGCGGCATGATGCGCACTATGTAGAATCGCTGACCAGTTATAGCGGAGCGGCCGTCGGGCGCATGATTCCGGTGGATCAGATCCGTCCGAACCCGGATCAGCCGCGCAAGGCACTGGGCGATTTGCGCGAGTTGACGGAGTCAGTGCGCGAAAAAGGCGTGCTCGAGCCGCTGCTGGTGCGGTTTGTGCCGCGCGAGGACTGCTACTACATCATTTCGGGCGAGCGACGCTATCACGCCTCGCGCGCGGCCGGGCTGCGGGAGGTGCCGTGCATCGAGAAGATGGCCGACGATGCAGAGACGCTCGAGATTGCGCTGATCGAAAATATTCAGCGCAAGGATTTGACGCCGTTTGAAGAAGCGGACGGGTTGCATCGGTTGGCGACGCAGTTCGAATACACGCATGAAGATGTGGCGAAGAAGATCGGGCGAGCGCGCTCTTCGGTGACGGAGACGCTTTCGCTTCGAAACATTCCCGATTCGCTGCGCAAGAAGTGCATCGAACACGGGATCGTGTCGAAGTCGTTGCTGCTGCAGATTGCGCGGCAGCCTACCGAAAAGAAAATGATCGAAATGATGCACCGCATCCTGCAAGGGGGGTTAACGCGGGATGAGGCGCGGAAAGAACGGCGGGAAGAGCAGGGCGGCCCACAGCGGCCGCAGCCGTTTATTTTTCACTTCGAACCGGACAGTGAGGCGTTCAAGTTCCGGATTCAATTTAAGAAGAGCCATGTATCGCGGAGCGAGTTGATTGTGACGCTGCGGGAGATTTTGGCGCAGTTGGAAGGCGAAGGATCGTCGTCCGAGGCGGATTCGACCGCGGCGTGAGGAACTTCGGCTCACAGAAGCCAAGGCTCTGGAAAGTTAACGAACGGGCGCTCCTCCTTGCCTTCGTCAGTCACAGTTCCCAAATCAGTTCAACTGTGCCTGCGTGCGATTGAAGCGTGGCCACACCTGTTTTTTTGTCCTCACACGCCGCCGTTTTTGCTCCTAGAAACATTGCAGCACCTTGGCCGGATTGTTCCGTCTGAGGTCATTCCTTTACGGCAGACATCTGGCCGCTGATATATACTGCGAAGAGCAGGAGCATACGTGTGGTGGGCTCTCCCTTACTTCGGGTTTGCGTGATCGTTTGCGGCGTTCTCCTGCTGGTCCTAGAGGCTATCCAGGCGCAGCAGCCCCAAATTCCAAGCCAAGCTCAGGAACGCTCTGACACGCGGGCCGACAAAGACTACGGCTACAGCGGTCAGATTTCGCTGTTGGTCCAGGAAACCACCGGCGAACCATTTTTTTCCGGCGCAACGATAAAGCTCTTCACGCACGACATTGACACGCGGCAGACGCTGAGCACCGTGGCTGATCTGAATGGACGGGCAAAATTTACGGGATTGCCTGTCGGTACGTATGTGATGGAAATTACAGCGCCGGGCTATCGAACCGTGCAGCAGCAAGTCCTCATAACCGGTACGCAGAAGGCACAGGATCTGGTCGTGTCCTTGGTGCCGTTGGCGGTTGAAGGCAAGGTGAAGATGGGCGGGGTGGCCGTCGCGCCAAAGGCGGTGAAGGAGACGGACAAGGCGATGCGAGCCATGGAAGGGAATCGGTTCGAGGAAGCGCAACAGCATCTCGCGCAAGCTCTGGCGATCGATCCGAATTTCGCTGACGGAAACTATTTGATGGGTTTGGTACTGCTGCGGCAGAAAAATCCCGCCAAGGCCTGCGCCTACCTGCAAAGATCGCTGGAACTGGCGCCCGAACATACGGCAGCGTTTCTCGCGTTAGGCGAAGCGGAGTACCTGACGCAGGACTATCCGCGGGCTACGGATTCGCTTGAGAAATTTCTTCAGGCGCAGCCCAACAGTCCGCAAGCCAGCGTGGCGCGGAAATACGTAAACGCGATGCGGAAAGCGCAGCTTGCTTCGGTGACAGCCGACCCCAGCAACAGAGAAGCAGTTGTCGGGGAGAATACGCCGGGCGCAGCGGCGCCGAGCGCGAACGCTGCGCCGGCTTTAGCCGATCTGCCGGCACCAGCGGAGTTGGATCCAGCGACGCAATCCAGTTGGGCGCCGCCAGACGTGGACGAAGAGAAGTTGGTTGTCGATCCGGATAGGGCATGCCAATTGGACTCGGTGGTGAAGGGCGCGGGCCAGCGGATGCGAGAGTTAGTTACGAATGTGAACAGCTTTACCGCGACAGAGACGCTGGAGCACATCAAGCTGAGTCCGATGGGTGTCGAGATGTCGCGGGAGTCGCTGAAATACAAATACGTCGCGGAATTTCGTCCAGTCGGAAACAGCGAGTTGGCGGTCGAAGAATATCGCGGCGGTTCAGAGGCGAAGCGGGACTACTTTCCGGACGGAATCGCGACGAATGGGCTTTCGTCGCTGGCCATGATTTTTCATCCCAATCTCGCGAGCCGGTACGAGTTCCGCTGTGAGGGTCTGGGATCCTGGGGCGGGAAGCCCGCTTGGGTAGTGCACTTTCGCCAGCGCAGCGACCAAAGCAACGGAATGCTGACGTACAACGTGTCGGGGCATTCGGTAGCGGTGAGTTTGCGAGGGCGCGCGTGGATCGACGCGAAGAGCATGCAGATTCTGGCGATGGAATCAGATATTGCGCACCCGCTGCCGGAAATCCGGCTGAAGCGTGACCACCAGTTGATCGAGTATGGTCCCGTGGAGTTTCGAGCTAAGAAAGTGCAACTATGGCTACCGAAGAGCGCGGATTGGTATTGCTCGATTTCCGGAAAGCATTTTCACCGGCGACACACGTTCAGCCAGTTTTTGCTATTTTCCGTGGAGCACCAAGAGAAGTTCATCACGCCTACCGTTACAGACTCCGACTCTCAATAAAGCCAGCGACTTTGCCGGCGAGTCGACAACGCCTGGCGTTGTGTGTGCCTATTCTTCGCGCAAGGCGACGAGCGGATCGACGCGCGTGGCGCGCTGTGCGGGAAGATAGCAGGCCAGCAGCGCGACGGTAGCGAGCAGCGCGGAGACCGAGAGAAAAGTAGTCGGATCGGCTGAATCGACTTGAAAAAGCATGGAGCGGAACAGCCGCGTTACGGCGGCAGCGCCCAAGAGTCCCATCCCCAAGCCGATCACGACAATGCGCATGCCTTCACCAAGAGCCATGCGCAGGATGTCGAAGGGCTGAGCGCCGAGCGCGATTCGGACCCCAAGTTCCTGGCGGCGTTGGCTGAACGAGTAGGCCATAACGCCGTAGATGCCGATTGCTGCAAGCAGGAGCGCCACGCCGGCAAAGGCGCAGAGAAGTTGCAGCGAGAAACGGCGGTCGGCGACCGAGCGAGCGATGATCTGATTCATGGTGCTGACGCTGTGCACCGGCACATTGGGGTCGAGGTTTTGGACTTCGTGACGAACGGCTTCGCCGAGTCGCTCAACATCCAGGCCGCGGCTGCGGAGAAAGACGACCGCGTTGACGGGAGCAAACTGACCGAGCGGAACGTAGATGTGTGGGACGTTCGGCGCTTCGAAGCCATCGGACTTGATGTCGCCCGAAATGCCGATGATGGTGACGCCTTGCGTGCCGCGACCGAAGCCGAACTTGATTTGTTGACCGATGGGATTCTCGTCGTGCCAATACTGCCGCGCGAGAGTTTGATCGATGACGGCGACCGCCTGCGTTTTGTAGGTGTCGAGTTCGCTGAAATTGCGGCCCGCGAGAAGCGGGACTTCGAGCGTGCGGAAGTATTGGGTGTCTACGACGGCGATATCGGCGAAGGGGTTGCGTGCGCCTTCCGCGGGATGAGTGGGGATAGTGAAGAGGGAATAGTTGCGGCCGGAATTCATGGGCAGAGTGTCGTTGCCAGAGAGAGAGGCTTGCTCAACGCCGGGCAGCGCGGCGATGCGGTGAAATACCGTGAGCAGAAAGTCGGCGCGTTTTTCTTCGACGCTGTAAGGGTCGGTGGCGGGATTGTTGGATTGCGGAATCCACAATTGAACCGTGGTGAGATGTTCCGGGTTGAAGCCCGGATGAACTTGTAATACGTGCCAGAAGCTACGCAGGAGCAGGCCCGCGCCGGCGAGCAGGATGATCGAAAGAGCGACTTCGGCGACGACGAGGCCCCGCGACACGCGTGTGTGATGGCGGCTGCTGACCGAGCCGCGACCGCCTTCGCGAAGATTTTCCAGTTGACTCGAGTGCGCGGCTTGCAAAGCCGGGACGAGACCGAAGAGCACGCCCGTGACTACTGAGAGGAAAACACCGAACAACAAGACCCCCGGGCTGATGTTTACTTCGCTGAGGCGCGGAAGATTGGCGGGAGCGAGGCGGATGATGGCGTCCTTGAAGAAGAGAACGGCGAGGAGTGCGACACCGCCAGAAATGAGTGAGAGGAGCGTACTTTCGGTGAGGAGTTGGCTGACGAGACGCGGCTGGCTGGCTCCGAGAGTGAGGCGAATCGCAATCTCACGGCGGCGGCCGGATGAACGAGCCAGCAAGAGATTGGCGATGTTTACGCACGCGATGAGCAGCACAAAGCCGACGGCACCGAGGAGAAGGAAGAGTTCAGTGCGCTGCGGGCCGACGAGGTCATCTTTTGCTGGGATGAGCCGCAGGGCCCATTTGGATGCGGCCGGATAGTCGTTGGGAAAATCACGGGAGAGTTGGGCGACGTAGGAATCAAGCTGAGACTGGGCTTGCGCGGGAGTGAGGCCGGGCTTGAGACGGGCGATGGCGGCGGGTATGAAACGTTGCGAACGCTGCATCGGAACGGGAAACGGCTGGCCGTTGAAGCCCGTGGCGATCCAGACTTCGACGTCGGTATCGAGCGTCGGACCTGGATGGCGAAAGCCCGGCGGCATGACACCGACGATGGTATACATGTCGCCATCGAGGCGCATCTTGCGGCCGAGAATGTTGGGGTCCGAGGCGTAGTAGCTGCGCCAGAAGCCGTGACTGATGACGACTTGCGGCAAGAAGCCGGGGGCGGCATCCTGCGCGGTGTAGATACGGCCGAGTTCAGGTTTGGCATCGAGCAACTGGAAATAGTCGGGGCTAGTGACCAGTGTTTCGGCTCGCACGGTGCGATCGGCACCGGCGACTGCTGAATTGCTCGGAGCGACGGCGGAAATTTCCTGGAACACACCGGAGCGTTCTTGCAGGTCCCAGAGTTCCGGCGCGGACATGCCGACATCCAGCTGATTGGGGCCGCGAAGATCGTCGAAGACGCGAACGAGTTGCTCGGGATGCGGGAAGGGAAGCGGACGAAGTAGGACACCGTAGACGACGCTGAAGGTGGCGACGTTAGCGCCAATGCCGAGCGCCAGAGTGAGCACCGCGACCATCGTGAAGGCACGGTTTTTGAGAAGCATGCGAAATGCGTAGCGTAGGTCTTGGACGAAGGAAGACACGGCACCCTCACAGCGCGCACCCCGGTTGGCGCGCTACGTGCAGCGGAGTTCTGCGTAGAAGGACGAGCTAACGCGAAGGGTGTTTCTTCCAGCGCAGCGAATTTGCAGCGCTGCCGGCGCGATTGACAATCCGTTTAGATAAACAAGATGCGGAAGCCTGGCCGTCCCCGAAGACGGGCACTGCCTTCGAGAAACAAGCGGCTTGGAATCGCGAAAAAGTCAATACCGGCGGGTCCTCAAGCCGACGGGTGCTTGAGGATTTCGGCCAGGGCGTGCAAACGAGAAGCGTCTGCGGGAGTCTTCGCGGTCCCAGCGTTCTTTTCGAGCGACGGCGCCATCTTCTGCAGCTTGGCGACTTTGCCCTTGTTCATATGCGAGGTCTCAGCGGTTTGGATGGCCTTCTGCAAGGAAGTGATTTGGTCGGCTGGCAGCGCTTGCGAACGCGAGAGTTGATCGAGGTAAGCCTTGGCCACCGTCAAGTTGGACGGCCACTCAATCTTCTGCTGGTTCTGGACGTTGAGCTCACCCACGCGAACGGTCTTGGCTGCGTCGATTTCGTTTTGCGTGAGGAATTGCGTCGGAGTCAGTTCAAAGACATCGAGGCCGCGGGCAATTTCGGAGCCGTAGATGTTGCCGTTGTACCAATAAGCTGACCAGTCGCCGCCGAGGACGAGAATTTTGGGATCGATGGGACCGCGATCAAAATAGGCGATCTCGAACGGCTTGGCGGGATCGGTGAAATCCATGATGGAAACGCCACCCTGATACCAGGCTTGCACCTCGATGTCGCGGCCGGGGACCGGAACAAGCGAGCCGTTGTGCGCGACGCAATTCTCGGTGTCTCCCTGTGCGGCGGGCATTTTGTAATAGTTGGCGAAGCTGAGCTTGTCGTCTTTCAAGTTGAAAATTGCGTCAGCGCCCCACTTGTTGGGATCGTTGGCGCGGCAACGCGGGCCAAGTCCGCCGCCCCACTCATCGGTGAAGACGACTTTACTGCCGTCGTTGGAGAACGAAGCGGAGTGCCAATACGAATAGTTGGGATCGTTAACGGCGTCGACGCGCTTGGGATGAATCGGATCTTTAACGTCGAGCAGCAAGCCATTGCCCGAGCAGGCACCGGCAGCGAGGCCGATCGCCGTATAGACCGTGATGTCGTGACACTGATCGGTGTCCTGGGGCTTCTCGCCGCCCTTGCCGTGCGTGCCGCCGTTGTTGAGGCCATTGAGAGCGCCGGTCCGGGGGTCGATGAAGACGCGCGGGCTGGAGACGATCTTGGCGTCCTGCGGCGCTGCGACCGGAACTTGAATTACGTCAATGCGGAACAGTGCGGTGTTGGGGTCCTTGTCGGGCTTTTCGCCGGAGCAGCCGGCGAGCTCTTCGGCTTGGCGCACGAAAGATGTTCCTGAGACGTAGATATAGACATTGTTTTTATCGTTCGGGTCGAGGACCAGAGTGTGTGTGTGCGAGCCACGGCAAGTCTGAACGGCCGCGACCTGGCGAGGGTTGCGAATGTCAGAGATGTCAAAAATGCGCACGCCGCGGAAACGGTCCTTCTGTGCAACGGGAAGGCGATGCTTCTTTTCTTTTTCTTCTTCCGGAGTTGGCGGAGGCTCGGGAGGGAACCCCTGTGCGCCGCAATCGAGGCGGCCGTTGGGCATTTCGACAGACATGAACAGAAGATTCTTGTAGACGGAGACGTCGCCCTGACCGCCGGGGCATACCAGCGAGGTGAGGAGCTTAGTGTTCGCCGGATCCGAGATGTCGAAGATATTCACGCCGTAGAAGTTTCCTTGGAACAGATGATTGCCTTGGAAGGCGAGGTCGGAGTTGGAGAACGCCAGCCCCGCAACAGCGACTTGAATCGACTTGGGCATTTTGGCGGGATCGCCCACGCCGAGTTGCGCCAACGTCTTCTGAATCTTGGGATTGTCTGGATCGGTCGAGCCGAGGTCAAAGGCCTCCGGCTTCTTCACGAGAGCGACGTGCTTGAGTCCCTTGGCGACCTCGCCCGCGTCGTATAGACCCGGCGTGAGCTTGGCACGGGGGTCATTTACGTCGGAGCCGGTCATGCCGGGAGGCAGCGCGGGAGCAGGTTGCGGCGCAAACGGATTTTCGCCTTCCCCGTCGTCCGATTTATCGGCGGGCTTCTGCGCGGGCGGGGCCTGAGTTTGCGCTTCTTGCGCAGTGATGCGACTTATACCGAACGAGCAAAAAAAGGCGGCCCCCACTACCGGCAAAGCAATACGGCGCAAACGGTTCATCGTTTCTCCTCTGCGGATGTTTTGTCCAACATGGTCTGCATAATCTTGATTTCGGCGCGCTGGCCGTTGTCGACGTCCGTGGCGAAGTCAAACAACACGGCGTCTTGGCCGGCGCCGGCGGTGTCAAACAGATCCTTGACCATCGTTAACGCACCGCCGTGATGCTGCATCATGCCGCTCAAGAACAGTTGGTCAAACTCCGCGCCTTTGGCCTTGCGCAACGCGTCCATCTGTTCCGGCGTGAGCATGCCGGGCATAAGCGGCATGGCGTGGCCGGAAGCGTCCATGTCTGGCATTCCGGGCATGGACATGGTTATCGGCTCGCCGTGCTCGACAAGCCAGCGTTTCATAAATTTGATCTCGTCAGTTTGTGAACTGCTGATGCGAGCGCCGAGCGAGCGCACGTCTTTGTTTTCCGTGTGCGAAGGGATCAAAGCGGTCATTTCGACGGCTTGGGCGTGATGCATGATCATGCCTTGCATGAACGCGACGTCGGCATGTGCAAGCGGTGGAAGAGTCCCTTTTGTGGTCGGCGGCAGCGTTTTGCTGGGTTGACCCGGAGCGCCGGGCTGGACAATGACTGGAGCAGAAGGTCCTGGTTGCTGGGTGCGTGCGACGGAAACGTTCGCGGAAGGCAGGCTGGCGAGGAACAATGGGACAACGCAACGCGTCGCCAAACGCAATAGGCGTCCACGGCAAGAATCCCAGAGCAATGCGTCTCCCGTGCTACCGACTGTATTCAATCTATTCACTCGCAAAAGAGAAGCAGAAACCGACCCTGTCCACAGCTTGCTGCGCAAGCTGACCCCTGCAGGTCTCCGTTGGTGACACCTGCTCGCCTCCAGCAACGGAGTGTGCCGAATTGGGAGCATAGACCAACCGTCAGGCCGCCGCAACGCGTAGAAAGATGTGCACGGGCGTCATTGGCAAATGACGCCCGACTCGGCAGTTTCCTGTGGCTACTTCTGCGACTTCGGCTGTGCCGACGGGGCTTGCTGCGGACGCGGACGGCTGGCCGGCGGGACAATGCCGTTCATGCGCAAGTATTCGACCATTTGGCCGTAGTGATCCATCGGATGCCAGCTACCGATGCTGGCGATCGCTAGCCGCGTGGATAGAAAAGGGAACACCGGTTTAGAGAGCGGCGTCACCAGATTGTCAGACGTGTATGTGGCCAGGGCGCGGTGGCCGAGCGCGAAGGAGTCCTTCAGGTATTGCACGATTTCGGCCTTGGTCTTCAGATTCTCCGGGCCGTTGGCGTTCTCTTCGATGGATTTGGAATCGATGTTTTCGCCCATCAGCGGACCGAAAAATAGATGATTGGTGAACGCGATGTGCTTTACTTCTTGTGCGAAGGTGCGCACGCCCTTGAACTCGCCGTTGGTCGGAGCGAAGGAATATTTATCTTCCGGCATGGCTTCGGCGGCGGAAACGACCTCCTGTTCGACGATGCCGTAGTGCATGTTGAGGACGGAAG
>Ga0335077_10009024_pt1 | contig 12367 bp, 12 predicted proteins | sample Lox_Sample_31_FD_207151 | JGI IMG/M metagenome (GOLD analysis project Ga0335077, IMG submission 207151) | Soil microbial communities from Loxahatchee National Wildlife Refuge, Florida, United States - Lox_Sample_3.1 | ecosystem: Environmental > Terrestrial > Soil > Wetlands | place: USA...
TTCCGCATCATTTTGGGCCAGCTGACGGTAGCTGACGGACGAGGCAAAATTGCGCCCTTGAAGGATCCACAGTTAGCAAATGGATGTATACTCAACCATATCCGGGCACCCAAAATGGAAATCCCGGGTTTATAGAGTTGAGCCATGACAACGGAACATCGAGTCTTGCTCGGAGCGGTTGTAATACCCCTCATTGGAACCGTTGCGGCTTGGCCGCAGAAGTCCAATCCGGCGGAACTCATTTTGGCCCAACCGGTCGATCACACCGATCTGATGGCTCGCGAGCCCATGGTGGTCCAGCATCCGAGCGGCGTGCTGTTCGTAAGCGGATACGCCGCGGGCATACCGAACCAACCTCCACACCTGTGGACGAGCCGCGATCACGGCGCGACGTGGACGCGCGTCAACGTCGGCACCGAGCAGGACGGCGCGCTCGGGAACTCCGACGTGGATCTAGCCGTCGCGCGCGATGGGACTCTCTATTTCGCCAATCTTGGCTACGAACCTCAGAAAAGAGAGAACAACTTTGTCACCGTGGGAGTGAGCCGCGACGCAGGCGAAACGTGGTCCTGGAAAACGCTCTCGAAGAACCGCTTCGACGATCGCCCATGGATCAAGGTCGCGCGGGATGGAACTGCGCACGTGATCTGGAACGATGGTGGCGTGTTCTATCGCTCCACCAGAGATCGCGGCGCGACGTGGAGCGAGCGTCTGCGCATTCACGAACACGGAGGGTCGAGCCATCTCGCCGTCGGTCCGAATGGTGAAGTCGCAGTGCGTATCGCGCCGTTGTCCGCCTCCGGGTACCAATACGACGAAGGCGTCGACCTGATCGCCGTGAGCGCGGATGGAGGAAGGACCTGGCAGAAGCGTCCCGCGCCCGGAGATCGCGAATGGGCCGCAGGCTTTAACAATGGCCCGGTTCCGCGCTGGGTGGAACCGCTCGCGTGGGATTCGGGCGGCGCGCTTTATTCGCTTTGGACCAATGTGAAAGGACTGTGGATCGCGCGATCGCGCGACAAGGGCGCGGCCTGGAAGATCTGGCAGGTGGTTCAGAGCGACGAGGTTTTGCATTACCCGTACCTCGTCGCCGGAGCGCGGCCGGGGGAGCTTGCAGGGACCTGGTTTTCGGGGAAAGGCGATGCCTTGAAGGCTCATGTCGCGCTGTTCGAGATTGGCGACGGCGACGCTCCGCCGCGCATGACCCAGTCCCGGCCGTTTCAGATCGACTCCTGGACGCGGCCCGGCCAGAAAGATCCCGTAACGCGAAGCGCAGGCGGCGAATATCTGGGGATTACATTTCTGCGGGAAGGCGGCTTCGGCATAGTCAGCCCGATCGCCAATGCGGAGACGAATCGGAGGGGATTCTCGTGGTGGAAAGCCGAAATCCGGTAAAGCTAGACTGAGGCTATGCGTCCCGCCCGCACCTTCGTTTCCGTTCTGCTCGCCGCACTGTTCGTCTTCGCGCAAAGCCCTGGATTCCGCTCACGCCGCGCGCTCGACGAGCACTACGCCAAGCGCAGTCGCGACTTCGGCAATATCTCCAAACCACTCTCAAGTCGTTGTTTCGTCATCAAGTACATCCTCTGAGCTGTTGTTCATCAATCGCTTCTCAAGGTCGGGGAACCAACCTTGATTTGTGCGTGGCCAATCGGAAACCCGGCAGTACTAGCCGCCGACTGCCTGCAAGAAGCATTGGCTGGCCGTCTCGTCCGGCGGGACACGATTCCGAAACCGTCGAGACAGCGGCGTGGCGAAGCGCCCTTCGCGCGTTAGGAAAGGAGCTTGTGGTACACCTCAGCGATGCGGCGTAGCTCCAAAACACTTCGCTTGCACCGCGCTGGGTGGCGACCAAAAAGCGTCGGCATGAGTACAAGGCCGGACGCCCCAGCCACCAGCGCCTCGCCACCCCGCGCTCAATTTTCGGTCGGCGTTCGCTCCACGTGATCGATCACGATCACGGCCTGTGGGTACTTCTGAGCTGCCAGCCTCAGCCCAAGCTGCTTTTCAATGGACTCGAAGATCGTCATGGCGGAGGATGGCTCGGCAGCCGCCGGTGCGTCGCCCGGGGCTTGTGAGGCGGGAGCTTTTCCCGTGAGGGCCCGCACACGGCCCGCGCCCGTCCAGCTTACCGCGAAATCGTAGGCGCCGGTGAGCCCGGTGAGGTCCACCACCGGACGATCGATATAGCCCGGTGCAATCTGGCGCAGCTTGCCGGCGAATTGCGCCATCGTGGTGTTTTGGCAGGTATAGGTTCTCAGGCCGTTCTCCACACTGGTCTTGCACGTCGAGCGGGAATCGGCGTCGGCCTCCTTGAGCTTCGACGTTTTCTTCGGCATGGTGAGGGCGTACACGGGAACAGGACGGTCCTCCTGGTGCGCAGCCAGGTGGAAGCGCTGCTCCAGGAGGGTACGCAGCATGGTGCGGAGCGCTTCGAACGATGTGCCGGGCGACGTCTTGGCGATCACGTCGAAGTGCTCCGTGTCCAGCCATTTTTCGCCGCCGGCCACCATGTCGTCATCCACGTCATAGGCCGAGGAAATCAGATCTTTCAACGTCAAGCCGGTGGCATTGATCCGGCCGTTCTTCATTTCGAAGTTCTCTTCCGCACCGGGCCTGCTGGGGCGGATCGTCGCTACCTCGAATTCGGTGACCGGCGGGGGCAGCTTCTCCATAGTGCCGGGCGGATTGTCGGAAGGCGTGCGGTTCACGTGGTCCACCACGATCACGGACGCGGGCGTAGACTGCTTCTCCACCTTCAGGCCGAGTTGCTTATCGAGCGCCTCGAATACCGAGATGCCGGAGGAGTTTCCCGCTTCGCCCGGGGTCGCGGCTTTGAGCAAGCCCTTGGGAGTCCATTTGAGCGTGAAATCGTATTCGCCTTTGAGCCCCGTGCGGTCCACCAACGGAGCATCGAGATAGGCTCCGGCCCGCTGCCGCACACTATCGGCCAGTCCGGACATCGTCATGTTGTGACAGGAGTATGTGACGACGTCATTCTCGCGGCCTCCTTTGCATTCGGTCGCCGCGCCGGGTGTGGACTCCTTGATCTTGAGATTCTTGCCCAGCGACAGGACGTAGATGGGGAGGGGCCTCTGCTCGGGATGGACGGCCAGTTGGAAGCGGTCCGCCAGCAGCGTCTCGAGCATGGCCCGGATGGCCTCCTCCGAAGAGCCGGCCCGCGCCTTGGTCGTGATATCGAAGCGGTCGCGATCGAGCCAGGCCGGACCGCCGATCACGCGGTTCCCTTCGAGGGGGTAGCGGAAGCCGTAAGCTGTCATGATGAGCTGCAACAAGGTTCCGCCTTTCACTTCCAGGCGGCCGGCGCGGATCACGGTGTAGCTATCCGATGCCCCGGACGGGGTGGCCTGGATGTCCGCGGCCTCGAACTCCACTCTGGCAGTTGAAGATTGGCCGGACGCGCTGCCGGCCGATACGGCGAGCAAGCAGACGACCGGGAACGCTGGCTTCATCTTCCGGATCTCCATTGGTCTTTGCTTTGGACGTGGACGCGGCCGTTTAGTTTACATCCGCGCGCTCATTTCCGGACGCCCAGGACGTGCCAGAGGCTGGCAAAATCGTCCGTCCAGGTGATGGCCGCGGGCGCCTTTCCGACCCAGTGCACGCCCGCCTGGACGAGTCCGGCACGCTCCAGGAACTCGTGGTTTGCGGTGATCAGCACCCAACTGGCGGCACTTTCGCCGGTTGCCGTATCGGCTGCCGAGATCAGGATCACGGAAGTCCAACGGAGGTGCTGTGCCACGCCCTCGGCCACGGGCAGCAGGTTCAACGTCAGGTTGGAGACATGCAGCAGCAGCAGGCCGCCCGGGGCCAGCCGCTGCGCGTAGAGGTCGGCGCACTCGGCGGTCAGCAAATGGATGGGGATGGCGTCGCTCGAAAACGCGTCCACCGCGATCGCGTCGAAATCGTGGGCTTGGCCCGCGTCGAGTTCGCGCTGCAGTTGGACGCGCGCGTCCCCCAGGACTACCTCGGTGTGCGCCGCCGAGTCGTTCAGGTAGGAGAACCAGACCCGGGCGATGGATTCCACGGCCGGGTTGATTTCGTAGAAGCGGAAGGTGTCGCCGGCGCGGCCCCAGGCGGCGATCGTGCCGGTGCCCAATCCCACGATCGCCACCCGGCGATTGGGCCGCTGGAGGGCTTGGAGCACCATGGCGACGCCGCTATGCGGCCCGTAGTAGGTGGTAGGCCAGGAGCGTTGAGGGCTCTTGACGTATTGCGAGCCGTGGAGGATGCGGCCGTGCTTCAACTCGCGCTTGATGCCGTTGAAATCGACATTCTCGGAGACCCGGAGGATGCCGTAGAAGTTGCGCTGCCTGGCGAGCGCGGGTTGGCTGGCGGCGGTGGTGGCAGCCACGATGGCGGTGAATCCGCCGATCAGGAGGGCCATGAGCGGCAGGCGGATGGCGAAATTGCTGCTGGTCCACTGCCGCAGCGCTCCCTCGCGTGCCCACCCGCAGAATCCGATGAGGCACGCCGCCGATAAGCCCAGGGGGTACTCGCTGAATTCGGTGAAGATGCGAGGCGCCAGCACCGCCACCAGAACGCCGCCCAGCGCGCCGCCAGCGGCCACGGTCAGGTAAAAGGCCGTGAGGTGAGCGGGGGTTGGCCGCGATCGGGCCAACTCTCCGTGGCAGATCATGCAGCCGATGAACAGGGCGGCCAGGAACACCCCGAGTTGCACGCTCAGGGGCATGACGGCGGACGACCCCTGCACCATGCAGCCGGCCGGAACGATCACGCCGGCAGCGATCGCGTAGCCCAGGCGATGGTAAGCACGGTCGCGCTCGAAGGTGAGAACAAACGTGAGCAGGTAGACCGCCAGCGGCGCCACCCATAGGAACGGGTTCACCGCGATTTCCTGGCAGATCTGGTTGGTGGTGGCCAAAAGCAATACGGATCCCGATGCGGCCAGCACCAGCCAGAAGAGGAAGGTAAGGCGCGTGGGATGCGCGGCGGCAGCCGGCGCGGATTCCGTCGCCGGTTTCGCGCTGCCGGCGGCGCGCATTTGCCATGCGGCGAAGGCGCAGACCGCCGCGAACCCCGCGTAGAGCGCCGACCAGATCAGGACTTGGCTGTGGAGCCTCAGGAGTGGCTCGATCAGAAATGGGTAGCTGAGCAGTGCCAGGAACGATCCGAAGTTCGAGAGCGCATACAGCCGCCAGGGCGAGCGTCCTGGTTTCGCGAGGCTGTACCAGCGCTGCAGAAGCGGCGCGGTGGAGGACAGCAGCAGGTATGGGCCTCCGACGCTCACGGCCAGCACCAGCAGGATCCGGCCCGTGGGGTCGCCGGCGGTGGGCGTTTGCCACCATGTGGCGTGCGGGCCGATCGGCAGAAACGCCAGAGAGGCTGCCAGCAGCGCACTGTGCACTCCGGCCTGCAGCCGGAAGCTGCGGCGCGATCCCAGCCAGTGGGCATACGCATATCCGGCGAGGAGCAGCGACTGAAAGAACAGCAGGCAATGGTCCACACGGTGGGGCCGCCGCCGAACCAGGGCAGCAGGTACCGGCCCATGATGGGCTGCAGCTGGAACAGCAGGAAGGCGCTCAAAGTGATGGTGATGGGGAATCGCAGAGAACGTCCCATGATGGGCAGCGGTACGAGTCTAGCACGATGTCAATGTTGGGCCGGCCGGCGCCGTTTTATCCTGTGTAAGTGCCCAGCCGCGTCGATGGACGTCCCGATCCGGAAGAACTGCTGCGTCGAGTCCAGGCCGATGAACGCCGCGAAAGCCGCGGGCGGCTCAAGATTTTCCTCGGATACGCCTCGCGCGTTGGGAAATCGTTCCGCATGTACGACGAGGGGCGCCGGCGGAAGCAGCGCGGACAGGACGTGCTGGTGGGCGCCGTGCAGAGTAAAATCACGCCGGATATTCAGGAGATTCTGGCCAGTCTCGAAACCGTTCCCACCATCTCCACGCGGCACGCCGGGCGCGATTACGAATTGATGGACCTGACGGCGCTGTTCCGGCGGCATCCGGAGGTCTGCCTGGTGGATGGTCTGGCCTACGACAATCCGCCCGGCAGCCGCAATCCGCAACGCTGGCAGGATGTGCGCGAACTGCTCGACCGCGGCATTGGAATCCTCACCGCGGTAAACGTACAGCACATCCGCGAGCAGCAGGACAAGGTGGAGAGAATCACCGGCAAGCGCTCCCCGTACAGCGTGCCGGAAGAGTTCCTGCGTGAGGCCGAAGAGATTGAAATCGTGGACGCGCCGCCCGAAGCCTTGATGGACCGCCTGCCGGACGGCAGCATGCCGGACTCGCGGCGGCTGGCCGAACTCCGGGAATTGGCGCTGCTGCTGGCCGCCGACGTCGTGGAGCGGCAGTTGCAGGATTACCTGGATTCCCACGGGGTCGCCGCGGTCTGGAGCGCCCAGGAGCGCATCCTGGTTTGCCTTACGCCCAAGAGCAACGCAACCGCCATGCTGCGCAGCGGCCAGCGCAACGCCGCCCGCTTTCACGGCGCACTCCTGGTGGCCTATGTCCAGCAGGACAATCTCGGCCCCAAGGACCGCGAACAACTGGAATCTCACCTGGCGCTCGCGCGCGAGCTGGGCGCCGAGGTCCACTGCCTCCGAAACAGCGACTTCGTCCAGGCGATCCTGGACTTCGCCAGGGAACAGCGCGTAACGCAGCTCTTTGTGGGCCATTCCTTCCGCGATCGCGGCCTGCTGTGGCGCGGGCCGATCGACCGGCTGATCGATGCGGCCGAGAATTTCGATGTGCGGCTCTTCCCGCATCCGGGAGAGCCATGAGCCATAAGGGCAAGCTCAAGATTTACCTGGGGTACGCGGCTGGAGTGGGTAAGACCTTCCGGATGCTGGAGGAGGCCGTGGCGATGCGGCAGAAGGGCGTGGACATCGTGATCGCCTACTTCGAGCCGCACGGGCGTAAGGAGACCATCGCCAAGACCGAGGGGCTGGAATCGATCCCCCGCCGCAGCCTCACATATGCCGGCACGGCATTCGAGGAGATGGACACGGACGCGGTCCTGCACCGGAAGCCGGCGGTGGCGCTGGTGGACGAATTTGCGCACACCAATGTGCCCGGGTCCAAACGGCTGAAGCGCTGGCAGGACGTGCACGTTCTGGTGGAAGCCGGCATCGACGTGTGGACGACCATGAACGTGCAGCATCTGGAGAGCCTCAACGACCAGGTGTGGCACTCCACGGGTGTGCGGGTACGCGAAACCGTCCCGGATTGGGTGGTGGACGAGGCCGACGAGGTGGTCCTGGTGGATTTGACGCCGCGCGCCCTGCGCAACCGGCTTGAGCGTGGAGTAGTCTATCCCTCGGAGAAGGCACAGAGGGCCCTGGACAACTTCTTTACCGAAGGGAACCTCACCGCCCTGCGCGAGTTGGCCATGCGCCACACGGCCCACGAAGTGGAAGAGAGACTGGAGGCCGACCCCAGTCCTGTGGGGATGCGCCCGCCCGATGGACGCAAGGAGCGGCTTCTGATCTGCCTGACCGGGAGCCCCTCTTCGGCAGTCCTGATCCGGCGCGGAAAACGAGTCGCCGACTACCTGCAGGCGGACTGCCTCGCCATCCATGTCTCCTCCAGCCCGCGGGGCCGCGAGGATGTCGAACGACACATGAGCTTCGCCCGCAATTTGCGGATTGCCACCCACGTCCTCGAGGGCTCCGACGTGGCTCGCACCATCGCAGAGTTCGCCCGGGCGCAAGGCGTGACCCAGATCTTCATGGGACGCTCGCTTCCCCGCCAGTGGTGGCGGCGATTTTCGGAGACGATTGTGCAGCAGGTGGTGCGGCAATCGCGCGACATGCAGGTGACGGTCGTGGCCGAACGGCGCCGTTGAAAGGTGCCGGAGCCGGCTGAACCGGCTGATCGCGGCAGCGTTCAGATCAGCTCTTCCATGAGACCCATGAGGTACTCTTCGTCGAAGGGGCCCGAACGGTAGGTCCTCGGTTCGAAGAAGCGCCACATTTTCCGGTGCCTTTCCCAGGTGTAGAAAATCAGTTGCTCCTCGATGACATCTTTGTCGAGCAACTCCTGATTGAAGGCGCGGACGAAACCTTCGAGCGTGTAGGGAATCCGAAAATCCTCCGTGGACAGCAACTCCACCGTGGATTCGAATTCCACCTGCAGGATCCGGCCGCGCACATTCATCTGGATGAGGTTCGCGGACTCCTCCTGAAAGGATCCATCGGAAAAATCCGGTGGGTCGAGCACCACCTCGCCGCGCGTGATCAGGCGATTCACCGAGGCGACGAAGTTGGCGCAGATGCCGTACAACTCAGCGGCCGCGATCCGTCGCACGGCCCGGATTTCGCGGGCCTCGCGCAGGGAGATCTCATCCTTTTCAGCCAAGGCGTCAATACTCTCCGCCAGGCGCTTCAAACGTGCATCACGGGCACCTTTCTCTTTCTCCGGCCGGGACAAACCACCATCTCCTTCGCGCCATTCCAGGATACTTGAATGTGCCGCCTGCGCGGCCGGCTCCGGTCGCGATCCACGCTGGAGGAGCGTCGGCCGCCGTCAGCGGCCGCCGCGCCACTCCAGCAGATCCTTCGGGCGCACGAGGTCGAGCACGTCCATCTCGAGGTATCGCAGCACCGTATCGCACATCTCCATGGAGAGGACGCGCTTTCCTTTCAGGACATGGTGGATATGCGGCTGCGAAATTCCCGAATTCCGCGCCAGTCCGCGTTCGGTGAGTTCGCCGCTACGTACACGCTCTTGAAGATTGGCCACCAGATGATTCCGCAATTCTTGAAAGTCCATAGTACCGAGAGTCTATTCCTATTAGAAATAGGGTAATAAGAAAACCCTATTATCCGTTGTCTTTCTTAGAGATTTAACCTTTGATATCAGGCGCAACTTAATTTCAGACTAAATTATTTTAAATCAGCATGCAAGCGAAATATTGCAGGTCCCTCCGAGGGTCGGCAAAAGTGCGTATTGCAGAAGAAAATTGATTTGAAATTGTTGACGTTTTTCCAGGCAGGTTTAAATTAGGCACTAGCGTAGTAAACTCAAACGGCGGCCGATGGAAAGGCCGCCCAAAAGGACAAAGCATGCAGTGGAATCGATCGAACGCAATTGGGATTGCCAAGGTATCGTGCGCTTTCTGCCATGGAAGCGGCACGAGGCTGATTCGGCACGGGAGAGAGGTGACATGCAACTGTGCATTCCGGGCCGCCTTTCGTGCCTGTTTGAATCGTTTTCGGGAATGTAGCGCTGCCGGGGCGCACTTCAGCACGGTCTCCCTGGAGGTCAGCCGGGGACGCGACGGAAAGCGCATGTACTCCCGCAAAGGGGAAGAGTACATGGCCGATTTCTGCCTGGTCGGCCGGCGCGTCCTGAATGATTTCGACTACAAGGTGTTCCGGTATCACTTCGTTCTCGGCGCAGACTGGAAGCTCTGCTGCCGGCAACTCCGGATCGACCGCGGCACCTTTTTCCATGCCGTTTACAATGTCGAGCAGAAACTGGGGCGCGCTTTTGCCGAGCTGAAGCCCTACCCGCTGTATCCGGTTGCCGAATACTTCGGCTGCGTGGTCCAAACGGCCGGTCCCCGATTAGGGCCCGCCGCCGCGGCCGCCCTGCCGCTGGCCGCCTGAACCCCGCTCCTCCGCGATTCCTGCCGCGGAGGCGCGCTGGCGCCTGGCCGGCGCTCTTCCGCGGCCCGGAATCGTTCCTTCGTCCGATCGCTCTCCTGCTTCCCTTTACAATAAGAGGTCCGTCTCCGCACCATGGATCCCATCACCCATACTCTCACCGGCCTGTTCCTGAGCCGGGCGGGGCTCAAGCACCAAACGCCATTGGCGACCCCCATTCTGATGCTGGCGGCGAACGCGCCCGACATCGACATCCTGGCACTGGCCGGCGGCCCGCTGAACTACCTGCACTACCACCGCCACCTGACACACTCGATCGCCGCCATGCCGGTCATGGCGATTCTGCCGGTGCTGTTGGTGCGGTTGGCAGGACGGAAGCCGATCCGGTGGATGGGGGCGTTTCTGATTTCGCTCGCGGCCGTGGCCTCGCACCTGTTGCTGGATCTCACGAACATTTACGGGGTCCGTCTGCTGCTGCCGTTTTCGGGCCAATGGCAGCGGCTCGATCTGACGGGAGTGGTGGATCTTTGGATCTGGGCGGTGCTGCTGCTTGGGGTTCTGGGTCCGTTGATCGGACGACTGGTGGGCTCGGAGATCACTTCGGGTGCGTTGCGCACTCCCCACCACGGACGCGGCTTCGCGATTTTCGGCCTGCTGTTCCTGCTGCTCTACAACTGCGGGCGCAATGTCCTGCACACCCGCGCGCTGGCGTCGCTGGACTCACGGATCTATCAGGGCGCAGCGCCGCTCCGCGTGGCGGCGCTGCCCGACGAATTCAATCCTCTGAAGTGGGAGGGCCTGGTGGAGACCGGCGATTTCTACGCGGTCGACCAGGTGAACCTGGCGGCCGACTTCGATCCGATGCGGGCCGCCATTTTCCACAAGCCGGAGCGCGATCCGGCTCTGGACGCGGCGGCCCGCACCGAAACTTTCCGCGAGTTCCTGCGGTTCTCGCAATTCCCGTTCTGGCGGGTCTCCCCAGTGGCGGAGCCTGAAAACGGGAAACTGGTCGAGGTCCTCGACATGCGGTTCGGCACTCCGCTTGCCCCCGGATTCATGGCCAGCGCGCTCCTCAGCGGCAAGCTCGAAGTGATCGAGACTCACTTTCAGTTTGGGGTCGCGCGGCCGCGTTGACGGATGCCTGCGACTGGCGGCATCAGGATTTGATCAGCGAAGCTTCGAGCTGGATCTTGAGTTCGTCGCCAACCAGGAAGCCGCCGGTTTCGAGCGCCGCGTTCCAGGTCAGGCCGAAATCGCTGCGCTTGAACTTGGTGGCTCCGGATACGCCGATCCGAATGTTTCCCCAGGGGTCTTTGGCTTCGTCCGAAGGATCTTCCACGTGCAGAACCACCTCCCGCGTTACCCCGTGAATGGTCAGGTCGCCGGTGACCTTGAGCCCGTCCGATCCCGCGGCTTCCACTTTCTTGCTCTGGAAAGTGATCGCCGGGAAATGCTCCACGTCGAGGAAATCGGCGCTCTTCAGATGGGCGTCGCGCTGCGGTTCCATGGTGTTGATGGTGCTGGCATCAATGCTCGTTTCGAGCGACGATGCACTGGGATTCTCAGGGTCGTAGACCACCGTGCCTTTGATGTTGCTGAAGCTTCCGCGGACGTTGGTGATCATCATGTGGCGGACGGTGAAATGTGCGCTGCTGTGCGCGGCGTCGATAGTGTAAGTGCTTTTCATTTGCCCTCTCCCGCGAATATCTTGACATCAAGATAGATGCCCGGCGGCGCAAAAGGATTCGACTCGACGGTTGGAATTAATTTCGGCTTCGGCAGATCGTCATCATTTCGGACTCGAAATCAGATGCAGCCAACCCTTCCCGCCACCGCTTTCGTTGTCTTTGGCGCCATCGGTGCCTTCGGACAGACGCCCCCCAGAACCGATGCTTTTGAAGTGGCATCCATCCGCTCCAGCCAGACGGGGGGCGGGGAAGGCAGCCGCCGCGAGGACATCCAGTTCACACCCGATTCCGTAACGATGCGGAATGTCACGCTGCGCTCGGCGATTCAATGGGGCTACCACGTCATGGAGTACCAGGTCTCGGGTCCGGAATGGTTGGGAACGCAGCGTTTCGACATCGTCGCCAAATCCGGCGCGCCGGTGAGCGAGAAGCAACTCCGGACGATGGTGCAAGGGCTGCTGGCGGATCGCTTCCAGGTGGCTTTGCACCGCGTGCCTAAGGAATTCTCCGCCTTCGCTTTGCTGGTTGCCAGGAATGGCCCGAAGTTCCAGGAATCGCAGTCCGAAGGCAAGTTCAACATGGTACCCGATCAGAAGCGCATGATCGTGACCATCGAGAGGGCGCCGATCTCCCAACTGGTGGAGATGCTGGAGAGGGTATTTCGTGCCCCGATTGTGGATCAGACCGAATTGACGGGACGCTACGACGTAACCATCGACCTCAACAAATACCTCGCCGACTTCCAGCCGTCAGCCGGCGGCGCACCGCCGGACCCTTTGTCCATCATCACGCGGGGCTTGCAGGATGAACTCGGCTTGAAGCTGGAGTCGAAGAAGGTAACTCTCGATCAACTGATCATCGATCACGCCGAAAAAGTGCCGTCGGAGAACTGAGGGCCGGCGCCCTTTCTTGGCTGATATGCCGGTCGGATCCCGGACTTCGATCCGCCTCGACTCACCTCACCGTGACAGTCACTCCGGGCTGGCTCTCCGTCGATCCGATGGTCATCCGGACGGGAATGGCGTCGCCGGGAATTGTCCTTTGCGGCACGATGGCATTGATCTGAAACAGCCCTT